>FLOH01000516.1_pt1 | contig 81999 bp, 87 predicted proteins | sample 756751 | NCBI WGS metagenome assembly FLOH01 (sample SAMEA4026879, study PRJEB14308) | marine metagenome | biome: coastal water; material: water | depth 74 m
GCATCGGAATACGCATCCAACTTGCCTTACGATGAAGACTACAACCAAGATTCTTAAAATAAACTAATCTTTCCCAGCCAATTCACAGAGTCTTATTGTCTTGAATTGTGAGTGTATGATTTCTAGAATGAAGAAGATTGTATTGGAGTTGGTTCTAGGCTTGTTTGTTTTTGCCACATCTTCCTACACAGCTGATTTCGGTCTTTTTGAAAAAAGTTTAAATAAGAAACAAAAAAGTGAAGAAAAGAAGAAAGTAAAAATTAATCAAAAATGGGCAGAAGAGCAGACCGTGCTTCTATAATCCTTATTTTGCAACAAAGTTGAAATAGCAAAAGGCAGAAGCTTGAATGAAATTACTTACTTCATATAAAATTTATGCCCTACATTAATATTTTATGAAAATGATTTTAAATATTTCAATGTTAAATACATTCACTTTATGATAAATTGTTATGTATGAGAAAAAATAAATTAAAAAAAATATTTAAAGAAGGCGGAGCAGCTATAAATGGTTGGTTACAAATACCAAGTTCTTTTTCAGCTGAAGTTATGGCAAAGCAAGGATGGGATTCTTTAACGATTGATCTTCAACATGGTGTTGTTGATTATTCTAATTCTTTACAAATGTACCAAGCTATATCAACAACAGATGTTGTGCCAATGGCTAGAGTTAACTGGAATGAACCTGGTCAAATTATGAAAATTTTAGATGCAGGTTGCTATGGAATCATTTGTCCAATGGTTAGCAATAGAGAGCAAGCTGAAAAATTTGTACAAGCTTGTATATACCCACCAAATGGCTACAGAAGTTATGGTCCAATTAGAGGTTTGTTATATGGAGGAGCGGATTACGGAGAACACGCTAATGATGAAATATTAAAATTAGCAATGATTGAAACTAAAGAAGCCTTAAGTAATTTAGATGAAATAATGAGCACTCCAAATTTAGATGGAATTTATATTGGTCCTTCTGATTTGAGTCTTGCTATAGGAGCTAAACCAGGTTTTGATAACCCAGAAGGCAGTCCAACCTATGCTGAAATGGAAAACATATTAAAACACGCTAAAAAAAATAATATTGTTGCAGGGATACATAATGTTACCCCTGAATATGCTGAAAAAATGATAAAGATAGGATTTCAATTTGTTACAGTAGGGTCGGATCTAAAATTTATTGCTGAAACAGCAAAAAAAGCAGTAAATTATTTTAAAAAAAATTAAAGTAAACGATGACACCAAGAGTTATTCGTTTATTTTTTTTTTAGTATATTTCTTAAATTACCCTTAAAGCAATCTGATGCAAAAACACCTCCGTGAAATTTCAAAGCTATTTTGTCTTTGGATTCGTTAAAAGTTAATTTAGAGTTGATAAATTTTTCAGCACTATCCATAGGTTTATAGCCTAACTCGTAAGCATTTTTATTATCCCACCAAGATTGTTTATTCTTTGATACACCATACACAGTAGAGCAATGAAGCTTTTTATTTTTTAATCCAACGTTAACTAATTGAACTAAATCTCTATAGCTTATCCATGTAGATAAAAATCTTTTATCAGTAGGCTTTGGCAGGGCTGAACCTATTCGTATGCTCATTGATTTTATATTAAATTTGTCTGCATAAAAGCTAGCCAGAGTTTCACCAAAACATTTACTCACAGCGTAATGTGAGTCAGGTCTAAATAAAGATCTTTCATTAAGTTTTTTTCTACGATCATGATAGCCTATAACGTGAGCTGAGCTAGCAAATATAATTCTCTTAACTTTGTTGACTCTAGAAGCTTCAAAAATATTATATGTACCGATAATATTGTGGTTTATGATATTTTTATATTCATCTTGAGCAGGTTTGTGCCTAGCTATTCCACCAAAATGTATAACAGCATCAATTCCTTTGGTTGCTTTTAATACTTGAGAAATATTTCTTAGATCTATTTTTATTATTTTTTTATTTATTTTAATATTTAAAGACTTAGCCGCTGGGCTTAGTCTTTTGTTAATATCGCATGATTTAATCTCATATCCAAATTTAGATAAACCATCGAAAAGTACACTGCCACACAATCCTGATCCACCTGTAATTAAAATTTTTTTTATCATAATAACTTAGCTATAAGAAAAAGTTATTATAATTGGAAATAAAATTGACATAAACAAAACTAAGATCATAATTCCACAAAAAGGTAATAGTGTCCAAAAAACCTTAGAAACTGTTGTGTTAGCAATAGCACAAGATATGTATGTTAAAATTCCCACTGGCGGAGTAACAGACCCAATTACAATAGCCATTACCAGCAAAACTCCAAAGTAAACTGGATCAATTCCAAGTCCATTAACGACTGGCAACATAACGGGAGCCAGTATTATTAAGACTGGTATGCCTTCGACAAAAAGGCCAAGCAACAATACAAAAATTATAATTAAAAACAGAATTACTGTAGGGTTGTCGCTTAAAGTGATTAAGTAATTAAGAACAATTTCACCAAAACCTTCCCAGGCAAGAGTCCAGGCAAAAGCACTCGCAGCTGCAATAACAAACAGTGCAATAGCAGTAGTTATTGATGCTTGAACTAAAATTCTTCCGAGGTCTTCAATTTTTATTTTTTTATAGACAAATACACCGACTATAATTGCGTAAACTACTGCTACTACACCAGCCTCAGTCGCTGTAAAAATGCCGCCAAAAATACCTCCAAGAATAATTATAGGCATCATTAAAGCAATCAAGGAGTCCAAAAAAGACTTGAATAATTTTTTAAATGAACTTCTTTTTTCAGAAGGGTAACCTCTTTTTTTAGCATAAAAATATGTCACTAACATTAATGAAAAACCGATAGCGATACCTGGGAAAATTCCTCCTAAAAATAGCTTGGCAATTGAAACATTGGCAATTGAGCCATATATAACAAAAAGAATACTCGGTGGTATTATGGGCCCCATTGCACTGGAACTTGCACTCACAGAAACAGCAAAATCAGTATCGATACCACTTTTTTTCATAGCTGGAATTAAAATAGATCCTAGAGCCGCCGCATCAGCTGTAGCAGAACCCGATATTCCAGAGAAAAACATACTAGAAACAATTGATACATGAGCTAATCCACCCTTGATGTGGCCAACCAAGTTCTTAGAAAAAGAAACTATTTTATCTGTAATACCACTTGCATTCATTATTTCTCCCGCTGCTATAAAGAAAGGTATGGCAAGTAAAGTAAAAGAATCTACACCTGAATACATTTTGGTAACTATAGCGCTTAGAGGTAAGTCCCCATACAAACAAAGAGCTACCATTGATGATAGGCCAATAGCGAAACCAACAGGTAAATTTAGAAACAATAGACCAAGAAAAAGAATAAATAAAATAGTAAGCATATAGTTTTATTTCTTTATTAGTTTAAAATTATTTTTTAGAGTGATCCACATCATTCCGATCATAGAAATTGGAATTGATAAGTATATATATGTAATTCTGATTCCTAGTGCTGGAGAGCGTTGTGTAAAGTTATCTACAATTAAGGGTGCTGCACCGACAATAACAAGAAAACAAAAAATAATTATTAATGTATTGGTAAAAAATAACAATATTTTCTGTTTTTTTTTACTAAGCAAACTTGAAAAAATATCAACACCTATGTGCATTCCTTTGGATAGAGCTATAACAGAGCCTAAAAATATTACCCAAATAAATAAAAAAATTGTTAATTCTCCAGCCCAGGCAAAGGCGGAGTTAAAAACATATCTAAATACGACCTGAGCAAAAGTAATTAGTATCATTAACGAAAATAATATAGCAATAATTGGCCTAAAGACTAAACTGATAAAGTCTTTATTTATAGTTCCATTAGTTTCTGATTGTGAATTTATTAAAAATTTTACTATTGTGTTCATTTAAAAATATATATATTATATATAATTATTATATATAATAATAATATATTATGAACATTATTGATCAAAAAGAACTGGAAAATAGAGTTAAATTACTAAGAGAACACATTAAAGAAAGAAATTTAAGTGGGATTATAGTTTATTCAGATGAGTACAGATCTGGATATTGCACATATTTTACTGGATATAAGCCAATAAACGTAATTGAAGAATCGCCACAAACTCTAATAATAATGGAAAATGAAGATCCAATTTTAGTTATTGGAAGATTAAATTATTATTCAGCTAAAGAAACGGTTTGGATTAAAAATATATTACAGCATCATAAATTTGAGGGTGAAATCTCTACTATGTTGCGTAAGTTTAATCAAAAAAATAAAAAAATAGGTATAGCAGGAGAGCATTTGATGCCTTTTTACCTAAGGGATTTATTAACAAAAGCTATGCCCGATATCGAATTTCCAATTGTTACGGAAATTCTTGATAACATGAGAAAAATTAAAAGTCCTAAAGAAGTTGAATTAATGGAAAAAGCAGCGGATATTAATGACAAGGTATTAACTGAACTAAAAACAATAATAAAAATAGGCATGACAGAACAACAGGTTGTTGCTCATACTGACTTTTTGGGTCGCCAAATGGGTGCAGATTTAGGATCGGCAACCGTCGTAATGTCTGGTAAAAACACTAAGTTTCCAGCTTGGAGAGCTACCGATAAAAAAATTGAAAAAGGAGAATTGGTGATGGTCGATTTTAACCCAACAATTGGATATTATTGTAATGATGGAGGTCTTACTTTTTTAATGCCAGGTGCAACTAAATTTAAAACAAATGCATTAATCAATTCACATAAAATCATTAAAAAAACAATAAAATCTATTAAATCACAAACCAAAGCCACCACTGTTCATGATGCTTTTTATGAGTCTTTAACTCCATTAGGTTTGGAACCTAATTTCTCTCCCTATGTTACTGGAACTAGAGGTACGGGGCATGGTGTTGGTTTGGATGTGGTTGAAAATCCAGACCTTAACATAAGTAGTGATTTTATTTTATACCCAAGAATGACGCTTGCTATAAAACTTGATTTACATGATTTAGAAGACCAGGGTTTGAGAGTTGAGCAAGTTGTTGAAATAACAGAAGAAGGCGCTAGACCATTAAATAAACTTGCCCTAAAAGTCCCAGATGATTGGGCAATTTTATAACACTTTATAGTTGTATTTAAATTATTTTATATCTTCATGTGTATAATTAATGCATATAATTATTATACATAAAATAAAAGGGGGGAAAATGATAAATAAAATAACAAAAATTTTTGTTACTTTGTTCTTTATATTAAGTAGTACCGCGACTGTCTTTGCGGAAACAACGATTAGAATAGCATCAGTATCTGGTCCAAGTCATCATCACAATACTGCTTTAAAATGGTTTGCTGATAAAATAAATAAACAAAAAATTGGCTTAAATATAAAAGTTTTATCTGGTGGCCAGCTAGGAAACAGTGAGAGAGAATATATAGAGGGTATGCAACAAGGCTCTATACAAATGGCGCAAGTATCAACTGGTCCAATGGCAGGTTTTGTTGGTGAATACGACATATTTAGCTTACCTTACATGTTTAGAGATACAGAGCATTTTGAAAAAGTTTTATCTGGACCGGTAGGAGATAAATTTTTAGCAATGTTGGACTCTAAAGGCATGAAGGGATTAGCATGGTTTGATAACGGCTATAGAAATATGTTTAATAATAAAAAACCTGTGAATGAGCCCTCAGATATGGCTGGGTTAAAAATTAGAGTTATGAAAAGTCCTCTAATGGTTAACACTGTTAATGCCATGGGTGGTAGCGCTACTCCAATGGCATATGGAGAATTATACAGTGCTCTTAAACAAGGTGTGTTAGATGGAGGAGAAAATGCTGCAGGAAATGTTTTGAATGATAAGTTTTTTGAAGTATCAAAATATTATTCAATTACACAACATTTTAGACCTCCGGGAATAGTTGTTATGTCAAAAAAAACATGGAACACATTGAATGCATCTCAACAAAAAGCAATAACAAAAGCTGCTGCTGATCTGCAATCATATGAGATTAAATTAACAACTAAAGTTGTTAATCAAGCGATGATAGATCTTAAAGCTCAGGGTATGATAGTTAACAAAGCTAACGTATCTGCTTTTGCCGCTGCAGTTAAGCCTGTTTATAAAAGTTATAGTGATAAATATGGTTCAACTATGATTGATGCAATTTTAAACACAAAATAATACTATTAAATTGCTAACTTAAAATTTATACCCCTTTTTAAAAGAAGGGGTATAAAGGCTTATGTCAAATAATACAAATATAACTGCTAAGAAAAAAAAACAAAATAAATTTATCAGATTAGCAGAGCTTTCATTAACATATTTTATGATAAGGTCTAAAGATGATGTATTGAGATTTTTTACAACAACTCCTCAGCACTGGATAATGCTTCATAAGGTTGTTATTGCGTATTATAAAAATGAAACCATATCAAAAAACCAGCTTTTAAATTTTATTGAGAAATCGTATTTAACTTCAAATACATATATCGATAATGCTATAAAAAATGAATATTTTAAAATAATAAGAAACAAAAAAGACAAGAGATCAATATTTATTTTACCGACAGATGTAACAATTAAAATTTTCGAAAAATTTATAATGCAGAGGGAAGATCTGTATAAAATTTAAATTTCTTTTTTACTAATACATTTAAAAATGAAAATAAAAAAAATTTCCACCGTATGTATACATATGCCATTAAAAAACAATGGTAATAGATTTGAATTTAATTTTATAAAAATTGAAACTGAAGAAGGTATTATTGGTTGGGGTGAAGCCTTCGGATATTTGGCATGGAAAGCAGTTAAGATTGCAGTAGAAGAAATGATTGCGCCATTACTAATTGGGAAGATTATAAATAGAGTAGAAGATATTAGTAAAATTTCAAATGAAACGCAAAAAAATTTACACATTTTTGGTAGGTATGGTCTGACAATCTACGCTTTATCTGGTGTGGAAATTGGATTGTGGGATGCTTTAGGTAAAGAAAAACATCTACCTATCCATAAATTGCTTGGGGAGAAAAAGAAAGATGAATTTAAAGTATACGCAAGTCTGATTAGATACTCTGATATAAAAACTATTGAAAAAAAATGCAAAGATGCTTTGGACAATGGCTTTAAAATTATCAAACTACATGAAGTAAAAGAAAAATATATAGAGGCTGCTAGAAAATATATAGGTGATAATATTCCTCTAATGACTGATGCTAATTGTGAATGGTCTTACGACGAGGTTTTAAGCAAAAAAAATTTTTTTGAAAAAATTAACCTATTATGGGTAGAAGAGCCAATTTTTCCACCAGAAAACTTTAAGGAGCTTGCTATGCTCAGAAAAAATTTAGGTACCTCCATAGCTATCGGAGAAAATGCATGTACAGAATGGGAGTTTAGAAAAATATTAGAATCCGGAGCAGCAGACTATATTCAGCCATCCGTAATTAAAGTGGGTGGTATTAATGAGATGATGAAGGTTATTAAACTTTCAGAAAAATACAACACACCAGTTATGCCTCACAGTGCATATTTCGGACCTGGTTTTCTAGCTTCTCTACACTTGGCATCACAAACTAGTTTGGAAACTTATATAGAGAGATATTATTTAGATCTAGTTGAGGATTTTTATCCTGAATTTAGATCAACAAATAATGGAACATATAAATTACCCAATAATCCAGGACTAGGATTCGATTTTGACGAAAAAATAATAAATAAATTTAAAGTATAAAAATAAAACACAGTATGCCCGTTCTATCAGAATACGCATCCAACTTACCTTACGATGAAGACTACAATCAAGAATCTTAAAATAAACTAATCTTTCCCAGCCCATTCACCCGTTCCCATGCCCAAGAATTTGGAAAAGTGGAATGAACTAAAATTTCCTCATCATTAAGCAGCTACTTATTTTTTATTTCAATATCAAATGACATGTAATTTTTTCTAGTAAAGAAGTAATATATCTGAACAAAATTCCTAGTTTCCGATAATGAGGAATAGATCTTATATATTTTTATAGATTCGTCTAAATTATATAATTATAAGTTATTTGATAAAAAGTCATGAGCAAATTAGGAATTATTGGTGGAAGTGGCCTTTATAATATGGAGGGGCTAGAGGATTCTAAATGGATAAAAGTAAATACAGCATGGGGAAGTCCTTCCGATGAAAGGTATGGACCATAGTAAAATGAAAATGCCCATGAAAGGCATGGACCACAGTAAAATGAAAATGGTTGATGGCAAAATGGACCACAGTAAAATGGATATGCCAATGAAAGGCATGGACCATAGTAAAATGAAAATGCCCATGAAAGATATGGACCACAGTAAAATGAAAATGGTTGATGGTAAAATGGACCATAGCAAAATGACAATGGGTAACTCAAAGGTTGATCCATTTTATGCTGCAGGCAGCGGTCTTACTCCTAAAGCCGATAACGACGGCAAGTTTCTATCTTATTCAGATCTTAAAACACAAAAAATATTATACAAAGATAGGGTTGCCACTCGTGAAATTGAAATTCGCTTAACCGGAAATATGGATCGTTATATTTGGTCTATCAATGGAAAAAAATACGAAGATGCAGATCCTATTAAACTTCAATATGGTGAACGTGTTCGTTTTAAATTTGTTAATGAAACAATGATGTCCCATCCTATGCATCTTCATGGAATGTGGAGCATATTGGATACAGGCGCTGGTAAATGGAACCCCATTAAGCACACGGTTAGTGTTGCACCTGGCACCACACTTTATACAGAAACAGAAGTGGATGCGTTAGGGGAATGGGCTTTCCATTGTCACTTATCTTATCATGCGGATACTGGCATGTTTCGTAAAATCATCGTTGAAGGTATTCCTAATCAGCAAGCATCCTTGACGACTAGTGCTCAGCAATAGAGATAGCGCTACATGAAAAATATTTTCACCCATAAACGATGGTGGATATCATTATTTTTTGCTGTAATTATTTTTTCACCACCATCTTATGCGAAGGAATCTGGTGTTTATTACGGCACAAGTATTGAACAGTTCGAATATCGTTTCAGTGATAAAAGTGGAGAATCTTTTAACTGGAATGGCGATGCATTTATTGGCACCGATGAAATCAAGTTGAAATGGTATGGCAGCGGCGAAATCAATACAAAATCAGGTGATAAAGAAGAATTAGAAAACAGAATAATGCTTTCAAAGCCCTTATCAACTTTCTTTGATGTTAAAGCCGGGGTGAGACTAGATACACCTTCTAAAGAACAAGATCGTTTGTACGGTGTTATTGGTATGACCGGCCTTGCTCCACAATGGATTGAAGTAGATGCAGACATCTTTTTTAGCGAAAAAGGAAACACATCTGCAAGACTGGATGCTGAATATGAACTTCTTATCACAAACTATTTAATTCTTCAGCCTTCGGTAGATATCAATTTTGCTTTTTCTGATGATAAAGCAATAGGTGTGGGCTCTGGCCTTAATTCTATCGAAGCAGGTTTGCGTTTGAGTTATGATCTCGTTGACCGAACCCTTTCACCTTATGTTGGTATATCTTTAGGAAAAAAATTTGGTGAAACTGCTGATATGGCTAGAGAAGAAGGCAAAGATTTAACTAACGTAAGCTTTGTTATCGGTTCACGTTTTATGTTTTAAATCATTACTCTTCTACAACGGGTCCCGGTCAGTTAACAAATGATTGACAATCTAATAGATCTGATAGATTCACGCCGAACTTAACAAAGGAAAAAAAATGAAAAAAATATTTGCAATAATTATTTCAACTATGTTTTTGTCATCATTTGCTTACGCTGGATCTTGTCCAATGTTACTAAAGCAAGTCGATGCGAAAATTGCTAGCTCAAAATTAGCTCCAGAAGCTTTACAAAAAGTAAAGACTTTGAGAGATAACGGGGAAACGGCTCACAAAACGGGTAAGCATGAAGACTCGGTTAAAATGTTAGAGGAAGCGTTAAAAAAATTAGGTTAATTCATTTGAAATTCCAGGGCTAAATAAGCCCTGGAAAAAAAATCATTCTATTTTTGAACATCTTTTCTATTTTGCAAATGTTGAACTGATCTTTCAAATGCTGCTGATTGAATTTCTTTTTTTGTTTCTTCGTTCATACTAGTTAATATATACTATTCCCATGAAACTTACAGGTTCCTATACTATCCCAGCAGACAAACAGACAGTCTGGGAAGCTTTAAATAATTCTGAAATTTTAAAACAATGTATTCCTGGCTGTGATGAATTTGCAAAAAATTCAGAAACTAGTTTTACTGCAACTGCTACTAATAAAATTGGACCTTTTAATGCCAGTTTTACAGGAGAAGTAGAATTAAAAGATTTAAATCCACCTAATAACTATAAAATTGTAGGACAAGGTAACTCCCCAGTAGGCTTCGCATCTGGTGAAGCTTATGTGGAACTGGCTGAAAACAATGGAGTTACAACACTATCTTATACAGTGGAGGCTAATGTGGGAGGAAAAATTGCACAGGTTGGTTCTCGTTTGATCGATATGACAGCAAAGAAAATGGCAAATATTTTTTTTGGAAAATTTTCAGAGTTAGTAACTCCGGAAGAAAAAAGATCAGAAATTACTTCCTCTTCCGCCTCATCAGACAACACTTCTAAAAAAAAATATATTTATATATTAGGAGCAGTTTCTATAATTACCGTATTGCTGGTTTATTTTTTTAAATAAAACAACTTTTAATTGAATTAAATTTTTCCTCTGCTTGAATTTTTTTTTTAATTCATGTAGCCTTAATCAGATTTTACTTTCAGGGGAAGGAAAATGAAAACAGTCAAATTAGAAGTGAATAATACAAAAGTTACCAAAAGTGTTGAAGATCATACATTATTATCCAGTTTTCTAAGAGAGCAGTTAAATTTAACCGGCACGCACATAGGATGCGATACTAGTCAGTGTGGAGCTTGTGTAGTTCATGTCGATGGAAAATCTGTAAAAAGTTGCACCTTGTTAGTTGCGGATATTGATGGTGCACGAGTAACTACCATAGAAGGGTTATCCAAGAATGGAGAACTACATCCTATGCAGACAGCTTTTAAAAAGCATCACGGATTACAATGTGGCTTTTGCACTCCAGGAATGATTATGAGTTCTGTGGATTTATTAAAAAATAATAAAAATCCAAGTGATCAAGAAATAAGAGAATGGTTAGAGGGAAATATTTGTCGTTGTACAGGTTATCAAAATATTGTTGCAGCAGTTAAAGAAGCTGCAAAAAATTCATAGGAGGAAATAGATAATGGCTAGTAGCATGATTGGATCAAGAGTAGAGAGAACAGAAGATAAAAAATTTATCACTGGTAAAGGAAGATATACGGATGACATAACTCTGCACGGACAAAGTTATGCTTTTTTTATAAGATCGCCTCATGCAAGAGCAAAAATTAAAAAAGTTGATACTAGCAAAGCTTTAAAAGCTCCAGGTGTTGTTACAATTTTAACTGGACAAGATATTGTTAAAGATAAAATTGGTGGATTGATTGCAGGTTGGAAAATTGTAAGTAAAGACGGAACGGACATGAAGCTACCAGCGCATCCACCGTTAGCGCATGAACAGGTAAATTATGTAGGAGATCATGTAGCTGTTGTGATTGCAGAATCTTTAGAGGAGGCAAAAAATGCTGCAGAGTTAGTAACTGTAGACTACAAAGTATTAAAAGCTGTAGTGAATACAGCTGATGCTATGAATTCAGAACCAATTTATGAAGGCATAGATAAAAATTTATGTTTTGATTGGGAGATTGGCGATAAAGTTAAAACAGATGAGGCTTTTTCAAAAGCAGATCGTGTTGTTAAATTAAATATTACCAATAATCGTCTAGTACCCAATGCAATGGAACCAAGAGCTTCCATCGGAGATTATAATTCATCAAGTGATAATTTAACATTATATACCACAAGTCAAAATCCACATTTAACTAGATTAGTTATTTCTGCTTTTAACGGGGTTCATCCAGAACATAAATTTAGAGTAGTAGCTCCTGATGTTGGAGGAGGATTTGGATCGAAAATTTATCCTTATGCGGAAGATGTGGTAGTTGCGTGGGCAGCCAAAAAATTAGGAAGACCTGTGAAATGGGTTTGTGAACGAACGGACTCTTTTTTGTCTGATTGTCATGGAAGAGATCATGTAACTCAAGCAGAATTAGCAATACAAAAAGATGGAAAAGTTATTGGTCTAAGAGTGAATACTATTGCTAATTTAGGAGGTTACGCATCTTTATTTGCTACGGTTACACCTACTTATTTGTATGCTCCTTTAATTTTAGGTCTGTACGATATTCCAGCTGCTTACTGCAATGTTAAAGCAGTATTTACCAATACAGCCCCAGTAGATGCTTATCGAGGCGCAGGTAGACCTGAAGCTACTTACATGATTGAAAGAATTATGGATCAGGCGGCTAGAGAAATGGGCATGGACCGAGTAGAATTTAGAAAGAAAAATTTCATTTCTAAATTTCCACATCAACAGTGTTTAGTACACAATATTGATTCTGGAGATTATCACGCTCACTTTAATAGAGCTTTAGAGCTTGCTGATTACAAAGGTTTTGAAAAAAGAAAAGTAGAGTCAGCTGCAAAAGGAAAATTACGAGGAATTGGATTTTCAACTTACATAGAAGCATGCGGTATAGCGCCTTCAGCAGTTGTTATGTCCATTGGTGCAGGAGTAGGTTTGTGGGAGTCTGCAGAAGTAAGATTTAATGCGACAGGAAATATTTCCGTATTTACAGGAACGCATAGTCACGGCCAAGGTCATGCCACAACTTTTGCACAAATTGTATCCGACAAACTAGGAGTTCCCATGGCAAATATTGATCTAGTCCATGGAGATACCGATAAAGGTCCTTTTGGAATGGGAACCTACGGTTCTAGATCTTTAGCTGTAGGAGGAAGTGCAATTACGAAAGCTTGTGATAAAATTATTGAGAAGGGAAAAAAAGTTGCTGCGCACATGTTGGAGTCAACTCCTGATCAAATTGATTTTAAAGAGGGAGAGTTTATCGTTAGAAATTCAAATAAAAAGAAAACCATAGGAGAAATAGCGTTTGCTTGTTATTTGCCAGGTACTTATGGTGAGATTAAGTCACCACTTCCAGAAGGAGTTGAACCAGGATTAAAAGAAACAGCATTTTATGATCCAATTAATTTTTCGTTTCCAGCAGGATCGCATATTTGCGAAGTGGAAATTGATCAAGATACAGGAGTTACTAAAGTAGTTAAATATTCTTGTGTGGATGATTTTGGAACTTTGATTAATCCAATGATTGTAGAAGGGCAGGTGCATGGTGGCTTAGCTCAAGGAATTGGACAAGCTCTATATGAAAATGCGTATTATGATGAAACAGGTCAATTAATTACTGCTTCTTATATGGACTATGCAATGCCAAGAGCAGATCATTTCCCAGAATTCAAAATTGAATACACCTGCACTCCAGCTACTTCTAATCCTTTAGGAGTAAAAGGTTGTGGAGAAGCAGGAGCTATTGCATCACCACCTGCGGTTATGAATGCAGTGATTGATGCCATTGGGACCGATATGTCTATGCCAGCCACATCTGAAAAAGTGTGGAGGGCATTAAACAACAAAGAGAAATCTAAAAAAAAGGCGGCATAAATTATGAAAGCTTTTAATTATCATTCAGCCAAAAGCGTTAAAGAAGCTACCAAATTAGCATCCAGCGGATCTGCTTATCTTTCAGGAGGTATGACTATGATACCTTCAATGAAAATGAGATTAGCATCTTACAAAGATGTTATTGATGTAAAACATATAAAAGAGCTTCAAGGAATAAAAGTATCAGGTAAAAGAGTGACTATTGGAGCAGCTACTAAACATTCAGATGTAGCCAATTCTAAAGAAGTTCAAAAATCTATTCTATCTTTGAGTTCTCTTGCAGGAAGAATAGGAGATGTGCAGGTAAGAAATAGAGGAACTATTGGAGGCTCTATTGCGAATAACGATCCAACCGCTTGTTATCCTGCTGCTTGTTTAGCATTAAACGCAATCATTCATACTTCAGCCAGAAAAATTGAAGCTGATAAATTTTTTAAAGGAATGTTTGAAACAGCTTTGAAAAAAGGAGAGTTAATAACTTCAGTTGAATTTTCTATTCCTGAAAAATCTTATTATTTCAAATTTCCTAATCCAGCATCACGATATGCAATGGTAGGAGTATTTGTTGCAAAATTTAAATCAGGAGTTCAAGTTGCAGTCACAGGAGCCCAATCTTCAGTTTATAGAGAAACTGCAATAGAAAAAGCCCTAGATAAAAATTTTTCTGCATCAGCTTTAGATGGTGTAAGTATAGATAGCTCAGAATTAAATTCAGATATTCATGCTTCTGCAGAATATAGAGCAAGTCTAATTCTTTCTTCTGCCAAACAAGCTGTCGCTCATTGTAAATAAAGTTTTTTACTTTATACACATCGTTCATGGAAAAAATTCCTTTGATGAAAAAATTTTGTAACTTTTTTTTACCTTCAATTGTAAAACCAAATAACTATTTTCCAGAAGCTTATCTCTAGATCGAAGCGCAAAAGATAAGGGTTAGATAGTTTTTTTAATGAATTGAGGCAACACTTTGTATCCGTTCTTATTCTCCCATAAAAAAAACTGCAAATATGTTCATGGTTGGGTAAGCAGACTTTAATTGTAGCAACTGAGTGGTCTAGCTAGTTATAAATTTTTGCAGTTGTTCTATTAAGTGCTTTTGCTCATCGATCATAAGACGCACCACATCGCCAATTGAAATAATTCCTATAGATGTACCATTATCCATCACCGGCAAATGTCTAACATGTTTATCCGTCATTAATTGCATGCAAGCATCAATCTGCAGGTCAGAGGATATGGTTATTACTTCTTTACTCATGACTTCTGAAAGTTTTGTGTCCGTACTATTCTTTCCCTTTAAGACTACTTTTCTAGCGTAATCTCTTTCTGAAAAAATTCCTGTAAGCTTATCTTGATCTTTAATCACAATGGCGCCGATATTTTTATCTGCCATTAACTGTAAGGCTTGGCGTACGGTATTATTGGAACTGAGTGTCCAGGTTGGTCTTTTTGTCTGCTCTATAAACTGTCCCACTGTAAGCATAATTAAATATATTCCTATATTACATTAAGGCAACACTTTGTATCTGTTCTTATTCTCCCATAAAAAAACTGTAAATATGTCCATAGTTGGGTAAGCAGACTTTAATTGTACCACATTGGTTATGTACAAAGAAAATATCCGATGATCAGAACAATTTTATTTATTTTTTTTCTTTTATTGTTCCCACCGGTAGCTAGCAGTGAAAAGCCAGAAGTAAGTTGGCTCAATACCTTTGCATATGTAGCGGTGCATGGGGAGGTAACACATGGAGACAGATTGCGGTTTATTATTAAAAGCAACCAATGCGATCGTCTCCACCTCCTCTTTAGTTCCTATACCTATTTAAAAAACACCAAGATCCTAGATCTACAAGGCAGCATGGTTCCTACGAAAATTAATGGCAAAGACTTTGAATCGGAGGTGATTGCTGTTCAACCTTTTCTCATGGGTTATATAGCCATGTTCCATATCGGTATCTTTCCCCTCAAGGAATATGTTTCCTACTTAAGTAAGAACCCAAAATATGAAATCGTCATCTCTGACAATCCAACCTTCATTGCTCATGATTATTTTGACATTCCCAACAACAGTTGGAACCTTGCAGGTTTAGTTCCTGCCATCCAACAAGCTCAAAAACTCTGCATAGAAAAATCTAATACGATCATCAAAAAAGGAATAGCCAGAATTGCATTCAACCTTGATTAAGGACTTATATTCTAAAATGCATATTTTGTAGGAAAATTAATAAACATTTATGATCTTTTTTTTAAAGATTTAATATTATTAACTCTAATTACCATTTTTATAATTACAGTTTATTTGATAAGAACAAATCAATTCTAATGTGGAAAAGATTGGGCAGGTTTAATTAAATATTTTTAGGAACAAATAATAAGAAAAAATCTCTTCTGCTCATATTCTCTTTATTCCAATCTAAGTTTTTACTCTCATCTATTTCAAATTCCTCATCATCTATTCCTTCTAATAAAGTTTTTCCTATTGCTTTTGATATTAGAAAAAAAGCGTACAGGGGTCCAATCATGCTTAGTAAAGTAACCCGGTGAATAGTTTTTGCAGTAATGTCTGGAATGAATTTTTTAAGAGCTATAGTAAATTGATCATTATTTATTTGTTTTTTATGTCTTGCATAAATAAAAGGCATTAAATTTATCGCAAGAATTAATATACCTGCTTCAATTCCACCTTTGGCTAGGTATTCACCATGATGAATATCAAGTAGATTTTCAAAATTTGATTGATTAATTTCATTAAGTTCATTCATTGTATAATTTCCATCCATGACTAAAGGATGGTTAACTTTTTCTGCAACTCCTTTTGGAACAATGATTGGTACTTCTGGATATTTTCTTAACGTGTCTTCAATGTAGTTTACGTTTTCAGAGGACTTGAGCTGAATACCGTAACTTTTACCAGAAAGAATATCTGTTTTTTTAATATCTACTATAGGATGGTTTGGATTTTCAAAAATTTCAGATCTATATTCATCATTATCACTATTCTCATGAGCATTTTCTAGAATTTCAAATAGTTTACCTTGAATAGGTTTTTGTAAACCAGCTAATTGTTCTTTGTCATATGATTGAGCAAACTTAGCAATTTCTTCAAAGGTAGCATAAGGTCCCAATTCTTTTGTATATGACATTCTCCACGCATCTAAATATTTAGAACCGAAGAACCCTTTAAAAGCTTCTTCTTTATTTTCTAGCAATCTAGCAAGACATAGAGCAAATAGCAGATCACCTTTTATTATTTGTTCTTGGTTTTTCTTAAATGTAATAACGGCCCAAATATTCTTAGAGAGATTTTTAAGTTTGATACCAATATCTCCTATGACTTCAATTTGTGCTTTTGCTAAATTATAAGAGTGTTTCATAGCACTTGTTGCAACTGAGAATGTTTTTGTGAATGATAAGTTTTTGATTTCGTCAAATTTATTTATTTCTTCAAAAGCTAACCAGAAAAATAATCCTAGAAAGTTAGTTGCAAGAATTTCAGCTGGTACAAAAATACCTCCAGTAAATGAAAAAGCAAAACTTAAAAAAGTTTTCATTATCCAAAACACTGAAACCGTAACAATTCCAGTGGCAACTATTAATTTATAAAAGTTTTTAAATTCAATTTTAATGCCTACAGTTTTAGCAATTTCATATGCCATGTAAGCCTCTAAAGCTCTACAGATTGCAACACCAACTCCCATTTGACCTGGAACAAAAGCTATTGCTCCATTTATTAATGCAATGATAGATATAATTTTATAAACTTGTTCTTCTTTTCTATTTTTCGATACAAACTTTGTAATTTTTCCAATGTCAATATCATCTAAAATTAAGGTTTTAAGATGAGGAAAAAATTGAGTAGCAAGTTCATAACTTTTTATCCATTCAGATGGTGATGTTAAATACCGAATTGAAGAATTTAAATAATCTTGAATTTTTCTAAAAACTGTTTGATTTTTCATTATTTATTAAGGATAGTATTATTTAGCTTGATATTTGTTAAGCCATTAATTGAATTAAATGAATTTTGGAAAAAAATAAATGATCAACGATTTCTTCAATTGGTGTGTCTGGGTTTTAGAAGTAATAGGTGACTTCACAGGTATGGGCTATGAACTAGCCAATATCGTTATATTTGTAATCTTGCAGCCTGCGCTTATACTGGTATTTTTTATACTGTGGAGAAGAGAGAGGAAAAGAAATAAATGAAGAAAATTGTGATGGTATTAGTTTTGGGTTTTTTGCTATCCGGGTGTGCTGAAATTGAAAAACCTAAAAAAATCAAAATACCGAAATTTGACAAATATAGTTTACAAATTAACACTGCTGAATTTGGTTGGGTAATAAAAAGTAGCCAACCAGTACCCGATGTAGTAGCTGCAACAAAATATACTTTAGAAAAAAAAGGTTGGAAATTAACTTGTATCGTTAGTGATTTATTTAAAAGTACAGATTGTAGATTGCCATAAATGAAAAAATTAATCTGTATTTTGGTTCTGGGTTTGTTGTTTAATGAAAATAATTAATGGAATTATTATTAATAATTATATTAGCAATACTTTTGGCACCAATAGTTGGGATATTAGTAGGAGGTTTCTTCGGTGCTACGGTTGGATTTTTTGCTGTAATATTTCGATGTGTTGTAGTTTTTTTAATAATTGGTTTTATTTTTGTTTTAGGCGACCTGATTATAAAATTAACAGCAAATTATTATCAGTATATTTTACCAGCTTTAATAACTTTAATTGCGTCAGTACTTTATTTTAAAAAAAAAGAAATTAAGAAAATTTATACTACAATAGAGAGCAATTTTAAAAATAAAGTTAGCAAAATTACTGAAAACTTTATTTTAAGAACAATTATTATAATATTAATAGTTATAATTTTATATTTAATTATTAAATAAAAAATTCTAAATGAAAAAACTCCTAACATTCCTAACCTTGTTCCTGATGCTTGGTGGAAATGCCAGTACAGAAGAAAAAATCTTAAAATGTTTAAGCGATTGTAAGTCAAATAATTATGAAGATTGCTATAAAGAAAAAATTTCGACTAATTTTGCTAAAAACTGGTCAAAAAAGGAAGTTGAAAATTTTTTTATCGAAAAAATTACGTTAACTCCAGAAGATAATTTGATTATAGAAAATACAACAAAAAAAATATTTAGTAAAAACAATCAGTATTATATTTATATTACTGCACTAAGAAATAACCTGCAAATTATAGGACTTGATAGAGTTAATTTAAAACTAGTATCAAAACTTTTGACAGGTCTGGTTGTAAAAGATGATGCTGTATACGCACCAGAGTATCTATTAACAAATCAGAAAATAGATGAAAAAAAATTAAGTAATTTTTTAGACGGTCTTTTTCTTGAGTATAATAACACAAAAGATATGAGGGACGGGCATGTTGATTACTGTACAATTGGAGAGATTAAAAAAAAACAAATTTAATTTACAAAATTAATATAAGCTATATATAATGAAATTTAATCAAGTAAATAAAGAGATATATTAAAATAATTTTATGAAAAAAGTAAAAGATTTAGAAACACTAGAAAAGTTTTCTCTATTGTATAAAAACTATAAAATCTTAAATTTACAAAATTTGAATCTAAAGTTTGAGCATTACAAGGATGAATTTGATTATAATGAGAATTTAGTAACGTCTAGCTTAAAATATCTTGATAAAATTATAAAAAAAGAATTTAACAATTCTACTCCAACACTTGAAATTATATATCAAGTTGTGACGGAGGGTTTTGTAACTGAAAATAAATTTCTTGATGTTCAAATAAACATTAAAAGATGGCAAGAGGTTATAAAACTAACTAATGCTTCTGATCAATTGCAAAAACTGCTAGCCCAGCTTACTGGTGTAAGTTCAAAACTTATCGCAGCCTAATTTTCAAGTTAAGAAAAAAAATACTCTTTATCTAGCTTTTACCCTCCACAGACCAACTATTAGTAGATAAATCATTTTTATAAAAATAAACGAATCTTGTTATTTTTATAATAGTTATGGATGTGGAGTTAATTTTAAATAAGTTCATTGAAAATTCAATTAAGTTTCAAGTCGAAGATGAAACTCCTTATAGCGAGCATCAGGCAAATCTAATTTTCTCCTTCTGTCATTGCATGGGTACAGGAGTGCACCCAAAAGAATTTGAAAGCAATATTAGCGAAAACATCATGAAACTCAAAAATCCACAAGGAGAATATTGCAAAATAGAAATGCCTCTTACTCATCTACAAATTTTACATTATAAATTGCTTTATCATATTGTTTACATAAACACGCATTATCCTACTAAAAAAATAAAATTTAATTTTTCTAAAGATTTAAGAGAGTTATTAGATAACGAAGATAAAATTATTAATCTGTATGAGAAAATTAAGCAGTTTAGTTTAAATTAATATAAATTTTATATTTTTTATCTAGATTTTAATTAAAATAGTGCAGACAAAGAAAAAAAAGTAAAAAATTAAAAAAGTTAGTTTTTATTAAATTATGTTTTATATTTGGATAATAGGTTTAATTATTTGTTGTGTGCTGGATGATATCAGCTATAAAAAAATTTTAAAAAAAGAGGAAAAGACTAAACAAATCGAAAACTTTAGTTTGTTTGATAGACACTTTCATTATGTTGGTGGTTATATCTCAATTACAATTTTGTATCTAATTTGGGCTTTAAATAAGATTTAAAGCTTACTGAAAAATTAAAAATAAAATTAAATGCGCCAAAAGCAATAATTGTTGGTTTAATTTTAACAAACAATAGTTTAAAATATTTTGAAATGTCTAAATTTCAGTCAAATTCAGAATCAAAACACGCTCTAAACAAACAAAATCAAGAAAAAATAGAATTCGCTAGAGAAAGTATAGAAAAATTAAGAGATAAAATTTTAGTTGGATCCACTAGCAATAGAAACAAGTTAATTAACTTCAAACATAGAGACAACAGAAGAGATCAGGTTAGGATTGTAGATGAAATACCTGATCATATTTATGAACAGTTATCTAATAATAAGTCTTTTATTTTTAAACCTCTTCCTGAAGAAGAGAAGGAGCCAAAAGATGAACAGACACAACAATTTATTGATGCTTATGAGGTAGCAAAAAGAGAAGATCAAGTTTACCTCAAAGAAGTCAAAACTCTTGGAGAGGATTACGATGGAGCAAATAAAGATTCTTTAAAAATTGAAAGAGATTTAAAAGATAGAGTTAGAAAGATATTGGGTCTTGAAAAAAGACCAACACTAGAAGTTATAGGTATAGAAGCTTATGCCGAAAAAAATGGCATTGATGCAAATTATGAACTCCCTCATAAATCTGAGAATTTATCTGATAAACATAAAGATAAATATCTACAGACTATTTTAAAACCCAAACAGCTTGAAAGAAAAATTAGAGGTATTCAATCGTTATCCAAAACCGCACTTACCGAAAGAGGTGTAAATACTCTTTATCTGGCAATAGGGTTTGTTGAATGGGTAGAAAGTGAAGCTAGTGATGTTAAAATACTTTCCCCACTTTTGCTTTTCCCAGTTTCCTTAGAAGCTAAAAAAAAGAAAGAAGGCTATGATTTCATTCTTTCGGGAGGAGATGGTGATATCCAAGTTAATATTGCTTTGAAGGCCAAGTTTGAAAAAGATTTCGGAATTTTAATAAAAGATTTTGAAGAAGAGGATACTATTGAAACTTATTTAAATGATTTTCAAAAAAGCGTTTCCAAAAGAGACCGCTGGGTTGTTAAAAACTATATTACATTAGGTCATTTTTATTTTGCAAAAATGGCTATGTACTATGATTTGGACCCAAAGAATTGGAGTGATTTAGGAAGTCAACAAAGTTTACAAGATATCTTTTCGGGTAGTGAAACAGATGGAGGTGATGGGGATGATTATGAGGTTGATGATAAAGAGGTTCATCAAAAAGTTCCATTATTAATTAATGAGGCAGATGCATCTCAGTTCAGCGCAATCGTGGACGTAATGGACGGAAAAAATGTTGCAATTCAGGGTCCACCAGGAACTGGAAAATCTCAAACCATTGCTAATATAATTGGTGCAGCATTATCTAATAAAAAAACTGTTTTGTTTTGTGCAGAAAAACAAGCTGCTTTAGATGTTGTTTATAAAAAATTAGCAGCAGCTGGAATAAGTGATTTTGCATTAAAAATTTCTAACGTAGCAAAAAGTAAATCTGAAGTTTTAGAGGACATTAAAAAAAGATTATCAATTTCAAAACTTAGATTTAATGAGAGTAACTATAAGGTAGAACAGGAAAAGGAATTTAATGTTAAATCAAAATTAATAAAATATAAGGAAATATTAACTTCTACGATTTTAAATTCAGGAATAAGAGTTTCAGATATTATCGGCTACACCTCAAAATACGATCATGTTAAAAAAAGCAAATTTTATGGAGATTTATTTTTAAAGTATTCCGATCAGTTTCAAGAATTTTTTGGAGAATTGTCAGAAGATCGTTTTTTATTAATAAATGAAAATCTAGATAAAATTCAAGAAACAAATAAAAATATATTAGAAAAGTATAAGTCTGTAAACCAGCACCCATGGTATGGATTTAAGAATATAAAGATTAATCCTTATGATATTGATAAGTTTTTAGCTGATATAAATGCTCTTACTTCTAAAATTACTGAATTAGAAAATAAGATAGACAAATATACAAAAGATAATTCTGATTTAAATTTATTTAGTAATTTAAATTCTTTAAATGATATTGAAAATCTAACTTCTTTAGATACAACAAAATTTAATCAAATCTCTGAATTTATTGGAGTTATAAAATCAGAGGAACAAATCGTTTCACTGAAAGAACTAAAGACAAAAATTGATTCAATCCAAGATGATTTAAATGTAGAAAGAAAGGTTAAAGAGTTATTTTCTGTTAAAAAAAGCGATTTTAAAAAAATAGACGATGCTATTGTTGAAATTGAAAAATCTCATTTTTTTTCTTTTTTATCTGCACGATTCAAAGGTGCTAAAAGTTTTTATTTGAGCATTTATAAAGACGCCCCCTTTTTTGATAAGAAACAGGCAGCTTCAAATCTAAAAAAATATAAAAACTATGTATTTATTTTTGACAGACTTTCAGAAGTTAAAAAGGAAATTGCCCAAGACAAATATAAAAATATTTTAGGAAAATATTTTGATGCAGAGAATACTGATATGGAGTACTTATCAAATACTATTAAATTTGGCGGTCTAGCATTCAAAATATTTGATAAAAAGACTATCAAAGCAATTTTAGAAGATAATACAAAATTAAAAATTATTGATGAAAGTTTAATTAGCTTAAAAAAATTTCATGATCAAATAACGCATCTTTTTGACAAAATTAAAGAGAATTTAAGTATAAAAATATTTTTTGGTGATACCTCCAATCAGTCAAATTTTAAAAAAATTAAACAAAGATTTTCTAATTTGGATAAAGTAAGTTTAGAAGAGTGGATTGATTTTGAAAAAGTTAATCAATCTTTCTCTAAATTTGAAAAAGAGTTTACTGAACAGATACCGATAAGTAATGAATTTTTGTATTCAGAAATATTTAAAGCTATCTACTATAACTTCTTATTAAAAAGAACTTACGACATTCACCCAGAGTTAACTGATTTTGATGGAGATAAGCTAAATAGATTAAGAAAAGAGTTTAAAGATTTGGACAAATCATTAACAAATTTAAAAAAACAGAAATTATTCAATGAGCTTGCATCCAATTCAATTACTGACGGTATTAAAAGAAGCAAAACAAATGAGTGTACTGAATTTGCTTTGATTGATAGAATTTTAAGTCAAAAAGCTCCAAGAATAAAACTAAGGGAGTTGATAAAAAAATCATCCCAGGCATTATTAGATATGAAGCCTTGTTTTATAATGTCACCAACAGCTCTTTCAGAATTAGTTGCTGCAAAAGAAAATTTTTTTGATTTATTAATAATTGACGAGGCCTCCCAGATGAGAATGGAAAATTCTATATCTGCATTAGCTAGAAGCAAGCAATGCGTAATTGTTGGAGATTTACAGCAGTTACCACCTGGTAGACAATTTGAAATTATAGATGAAGACGATGATGAAGATGAGGATTTAATTGAAGAATCTATATTGGATAGAGCTAGCTCAAGATTTAGACCAAATAGAATGCTAAAATGGCACTACAGATCTAGACATCATAGTTTGATTGATTTTTCAAATCATCATTTCTATGAAAATAAATTAGTAATCCCACCATCACCAATCACAAAAAGTGCAGTTGTATCAAATAAAGTTGAATCTTTTTATAAAGGCAAAATTAACGTTCAGGAAAAAGATGCTTTAATTAAGTATTTAATAAATTTTATGAAGAACAACATTAGAAAAGATGAGAATGATAAAGAGGCAAAAAGCTGTTTAATAGTTACTATGAATATTTTTCAGAAAGAGTCTATTGAAGACGATATTAACAAAAAAAGAATAGAATATCCCGAAATAGATGATTATGAAAACTCATGGGTTGGAACAGGAGAAGAATTTACAATTAAAAATTTAGAAAATGTCCAGGGTGATGAGAGAGATGTAATTTTCGTTTCAACTGTATACGGGCCCGATGGTCCTGGTGCTTCTACTAGACAAAATTTTGGTCAAATAAATCAATCTGGGGGTCAAAGAAGACTCAATGTTTTATTCACTAGAGCAAAAAAAGAACTCCATCTTTATACATCTATGAATCCTAGTGATATTCAAACTGAAGGCAGGCCAGAAGGCTGTCAAATTTTTAGTGCATATCTTGAATATGCAAAGACAGGTAGAATTGAGACCGGTGATGTAAATACAGATAGAGAACCACCAACCGACTTTCAGATATTTGTGGGTGAAGGTATTAAAAAAATGGGTTACGATATTACCCATGAAGTTGGAGTTTCAGGTTTTTTCATTGATATAGGTGTAAAACACAAAAGCTTCCCTGATGGGTTTATTTTGGGCGTAGAGTGTGACGGAAGAGCTTACCACTCATCTAAATCAGCAAGAGACAGAGATATATTGAGACAAGAAATTTTAGAGGGTTTAGGTTGGAACATCTATAGAATTTGGTCAACTGATTGGTTTAAAGATCCACAAGGAGAGCTCTTAAAACTTGATAGGCATATTAAAAAATTACTTAACAAATAATATAGAAAGAACAAATTTATTTAGTGAAAAAAAAATGAAAATAGATCAGAATGCCCATAACAAATTGTTTAGATTGTAAAAAAGAGGTTTCAACGAGTGCTGTGAAATGTCCTCATTGTGGTGCCGTAACAAGAGAAGGATCTAAAGCAAGTAATTTCGCTTTTATTGTCACTGGTATGGTTATACTTTTTTTTGTTATTCAGTTTTTATCAATGAAATAAATTATTTAAATGAAAAAAAGTGATTATTCTAAAAGAGATTATACAAAAAAAATTTATTGGTCAGGTGATAAAAAAGATTTAAGAAAATCCTTTCCTAAATGGACAATGGTTGCTTGGGCATTAATTGATTTAATAGTTGGTGTTGGATTAATTTGGTATGCCATCAATCATATAAAAACAGTTTGGATTTACTATCTATTGTTCATTATAGGATTATTTTCCCTAAGAATGTGTTATGTCCATTTAAGTTATCTTTGGGGCGGTGAAATCTGGGGTGCTAAAAAAAAATGAATCCATTAACTTAAGTGTTAACTATGGGCATCTTTGATATTTTTAAAAAAAAAGGAAACAGAAAAGATTTAATCGAAGAAAATTATGATCGATTGATGACTATATTGCAAATTCAATCTTCAATGATCGTAGGTAGTCTTGTACCAAAAGACTCACTTCCAAAAATTGAATGGATATATGGTTATTTGTTTGGTCATATAGATTTCTATTTACAGATTTCTAAACTCAAAGATGATGATCAAGCGTGGCAGTTAATTGTATTAAGAGTTTTTAGAAGTTATTTTGGAGATAAGGATGGTGATCAAATTTTTGAAAGTTTTCCAGATTTATTAAAAAATAACTCTTTTATAGAGGGACAAAAAACTGGAGGACAAGAACTAAAAGATTATATTAAAAAGGGAGAGAAGTTTCCACCTATGGGTATGGTTTCTTATCTTCACAAAAAATACAAAGATTATAAAAAAACAAAAAAAATTAAATGAATCCATTAACCTTTGAATTAACAATTACGTATACATTCTATTCTTTTTTTTTATTTTACATAACAAAGTGGATGAAAGATTTCAAAGGCGCTAGTCAAAAATTCTATCAGTCTTTAATTTATTTTTCAGGATTAGGAACATTGTTTGGTTTATCAATACTAATTATAGTTCTTTATCAAAGTGATTATACCTATACGTTAAAACTAATGGGTATTTCAATTGTCTTTAATATTTTTATGATTTTAATTGAAACATTTATAACGACAAGAGTTTTAAGACTTGATTACTCTGTAGAAAAAATAGGAATGGTTAGTTTTTTTGTTGTTCCGATTTTAGGTTATAGATTATTAGTTTTATTAAATGTAATTTAATTTAAGTGAGTTTCGGTGGAAATTGGGAGGGGACTTGCAGAGCAAAAATTTTCAACTTTATTACTATATTATCAATAGATGCGCAATAATTGAGGATTTGGCATAGGTTAATATAATTTTTTTAAACAAATAGATTTACACCATGTCTATTAAATATAAGTTGATTATATGTACAAGTTTATAAAAATAATATTTTTCGCTTCAATGATGTATATATTTGTTCCAGTTTTAAAAAGCGAAGCGCAAATTGTTTGTACACCCACAGACTTTTTTGGAAACAAAACATGTACCAATAGTAGTACTGGCTCAAGCATAACACAAAAAAAACCAGATTTTTTTGGTAATGATATTTTTCAAAATAATAAAACTGGCCAGCAAACCAGATGTAAAAAAGATTTTTTTGGAAATTACGTTTGTAACTAAAATAAAATTCCATATTTTAAATTAATTATTTTTTCTCAAACTAAATAACATTAAATAAATTAATTTATTATAGTAAAATTATAAGGTTTTTATTTCTTCCACCAGCTATTATTTTTTTTAGATATTTCGGCAATTTTCTTTTCTAATTTAGTCATTTCATCTTTAAGGATTTTATTTTCAGTCTCTAATTGATTTAATTTGATATCGTAGTTTTTAATTATATCCTCAATTTCTTTTTGAAGTTTACCAATAATATCCTGAGAGTTTTTTAATTTTTCTTCAAGAGAAATTTTGGAAGCTTGAATTATTTTATTTTCTTCCTGCTTGACCTCAAGTCTTTTTTTGGTGTTTTCAAGCAAAAGTTTATCAGCTTTTTCAAGGTTTACCTGTAGTAAATATTTTTCAGATTTTCTGAAGTCAATATTGGTTATAGGGTTTAAGTGGTTTTTTTCTTTATAAGATTTTTCTATAGAATTTTTTAATTGAAGTAGTTCTTCTTTTTTTTCAAATTTATCTTCGCAACATTCATTGTTTATTCTATCAATTGTAGCAATTATTTCTTTTTCTAAAGTTTCACCACTTCTTAAAAATGATTTTTCTATCCCAGAAAATGTATCCTTTAAAAAATTACCAATGTCATTAATTGGGTCTGCATAAAGCGCAGATGATTGATTGAAAAACCATAATAAAATAGCTAATATTTTAAAATTTTTTTTCATTTTTTTATGATATAAATTTATTATGAAACGTCTAGTTATTATTAACGTTTTTTTGGGATTTCTTTTTTTGGCATGGCCAAATAAGCTTTTAGCTGATGATAAATTTTGTATTCGTGAAAACGGATTCTTAAAGCCTCTCCTCAGCAAAGAAAAATGCCTTAGCAAAGAAATAGAAGTTAACAAATCTGAGTTTAGAGAAATTAAAGATCTGGACCCTAAATTAAGACCAAAAGCTTTACTAGAATTTAGAAAAAAAGAAATAGCTCGCAAAGAAATTGAATCCCAAGAGCAAGAAAAAATAAAACAAAAACAAATAAATTTAGCATTACTAGAAAAAAAATTTAAAAAAAAATGTGAAAAAAATTTATTTGGTGGTTATGAGGTAGGTTCTAAGGAGTATAATCAGTGTTTGATTTTTGCAGATGAGGTTGAAAAAGTTGAATTAAAAAAAAGAGATGAGCAATTAGCTGAAGGTAAAAAAAGAAAAGAGCAGTGGGACCTAAATCTTAAACAAAGAGAGCAAGAAAGAAAAGAATTAGCTATACAAAAGCAATCTTCAAAAAACGACTTTTTAAAAAAACGCGAAGAATTCAATAAAAAAGTTACAGAATTAAAAGAAAGAAATAAAAATTTACCAGCTTCTAACAAAGTAGTTTCAGTTAATAACGTCAATTTAAAAAAAAATGATAGTGAAAAAAGCAGTTTAACTAAAATAGATAATATTGTTAAAGATAATACCTTTAAAGTTTTTTATTATAATAAAAATATTGTAAATAAGGATAAACTTTTATCTGCAGTGAGTTCCAATTCTGAAATTAATATTTTAGAAAAATTAAATAAAAACGATATTGATTTATTAATAGCTAAAAATTCAGACTTTGTTTTAGTTTTACCTTTGGATTATATTGTTTTTTCTAATGTAGTGACTGTGAATAAGATGACATCTCAGTTAGTTGCTGGTGTACAACAAGTTCCAAATCCTGAATTTTCTAGATTACAAAGGGAACTTCAGAATGCTGAAAGAGAGTATATTATGGCCAAACAACAAGAGGCTTACTTTTTTAGACAAGGACAAAATTCAGGAAATTATGGCTGGGCAGCCTTGATTACACAAGCAGCAAATGTCGCTGCCCAAATTGAATCTGGAGAAAAAGCGCAAGGTTTCAGAGATCAGCATAATAGTTTAACAGCAAGCCTGTCTACAACCCCAATGTACATTGATAAGGAGTTGTTTCAATCTTATTCGTATGATGTAAAAAATATTCAGTCTGAAAAAAAAGGTATTTTTAAATTAATAGAAATAAGAGAAAATCAGTTCATAGAAAAAAATTTAGAATTAACTGAAAAAAAATTATTTAAAATTGCAAATAACATAGAAGTTTCTGATAAAAACTATGAGAATTTAAAAAATAAATTTAATTCATTGGAGGATATAACCACTTGGGAAAACAGGCCCTTAAAAAAAGTTGATTATAAATCTTTAGTTGAAAGATATAATCAAATAGATGCTGCGAAAGTTAAAACTTTGTTAGATCATAAAGAATTATATGCAAGCTTAGATCTTTCAATTCCAAAAGCAAAAAAAGAAAAAAGTTTTTTTAGTAAGTTGTTTGATTTTGGATCGGATGAAAGAAAAGAGTCAAACCAAGAATCAAAAGGTGAGGACAGGCGTTTTCAAAGTGTTGTTATTGTGAAAACATCAAAAGGTCTCGGATCTGGATTTTATGTAGAAAAGAATAAGGTGATAACTAATTATCATGTGATTGAAAATTCTACTTCAGTAAATATTGAAAATTTTAATGGAGAAAAAGGATCTGCGAAGATAATAAAGGCCGATAAAATGAGAGATCTAGCTTTATTAGAAGTAAACTTAAAAGGTAAGCCAGTTGAGTTATCTAGTGAAGTCCTTTATTCAGGTATGCAAGTTGCTGCATTAGGACATCCGAGCGGATTAAGTTTTTCAATGACACAAGGAATAATTAGTAGCATCAGAAAGTACTCTACTACATATGATGTTACTGGAAATTCAAATATATTATTTGTTCAAACAGATGCGGCAATCAACAAAGGAAATTCTGGTGGTCCTCTTTTTCATAAAAACTCTGTAATTGGTGTAAACACACAGGGCTTGAACAAATCTAAAACAGAAGGTCTTAATTTCGCAGTTCATGTTGAAGAATTAAAAAAATTTCTAGATGATTAATAAATTTCTAAATTGAAAAATAAAATTATAGGCTTTTCTGCATCATTATTTGTACTTTTGATATTTATTTATATTTCAACAATTGCAGTGTCATTACATAGATTTCACAAAGCAATTTATAATAATGACAAAATTTTAATTAACGAAACAGTGGATTTTGACGAATTTAAAAAAAATATCAAAGAAAACTTTAATTCAATAATGTTGGATAGTATGAAAAATGAAAAAGATAGCTCTTCATCAATTAATATTTTGGCAGCAGGAATAGCTTCAAAATTTTCTGAAATGATCATTGATTCATACGCCACTCCAGCAGGTATATCGTTGCTTATAAAGGAAATGGATATTAAAAAATTACCAAAACCTAATGTTTTAATGTCTTATAGTTTTGTTGCAGATATAGAATTTGTGAACTTAAATCATATTTATTTTATTTTAGAAAAGAAAGAAGAAAAAATTCCAATTCATTTTAAAAGAAATGGACTAAGTTGGAAGTTATCTGAAATTAAAATAAATGAGTTAAAAAATTTAAACGAGGAGTTATTTAATCTTGAAAAAAATAATTCTAAAACAAAAGCATTATCAACCAATAATAATAAATCAGAAAGTCTTAGATCCTGTATAAAAATAACTGACGTAAAATCAAGAAAAATTGTTAGCAATTCTGTTTATAGCGAATATGCATGGATAGTAAAATATAGAAATTCCTGTTCTAAAAGTTTTAACGGTTATGCTACTTTTGAGTTTTTAGACGAGGAAGAATTTATTTTGCATGATGGATATAAGGCTATTAATATTTTAGGTAATAGCGAAGTAGAGGCAAAGGGTAATGAACTAATACAAATAGAAAAATCTAATCGTATTAGCAAAACTTCAGCAGGATTTAAAACTTCTTTATTTTAAATTAAAAAAATTATAACTTTTTTAGTCTTTTGTTTCTTGTAAGATTAGGAAAAACCCGAAAATATGTTACTTTTTACATTAATTCTGAGTAATTTAGAGTAATAAGTTTTTTTGAGCAGATACTTGATCCCATAATATAATGTATGGTATAATCAATTCATAAGTTCATAGTTCTTTCTAACTATGCGAGGTCATTCGCAGACACTCCTTACAAATAAAAACGAGCACTAAACGATTAGAAACGAATTCCAGGTTTGGAATAGTCGTATCTAATTTATTTTAACGTTTGGATCGCTTGGTCGTTTAGCAAGCACCAGACAGTGCTAAGGCACAAACTTATAAGGAGTATAAATGAATAAACAAGCGAATGATCAAAAGGACATTGTTAACCAATGTATTTTGATACTAACACAACAATTAAAAAAACTAGAAGAAGCAAGATCTCGTCCTGGTTTTGCTAAAGGCGGAATGAGTACCATTGGATCTTTAATGGACACACCCCTTATGCAGCCAGTTCCATCTTTAACTAGTTCCACTATTAAAAAGCTCAGAACGAGTTTTGCTAATGGTGGTTTTGTCGATGACGATCTGCATCAAATTCAATACTTAATATCAGTGCTCGAAGGTGGTTTGTTAACCCCAATGGAGGCAAAGCTATTAGCTGATTTGTATGAAGATCTTAACAAAATACAAGGAGGAAACAAATAATGTCATCAGAAAAAAAGATCATTTCGATCAAAAAAATAAAAGCTAATCAACGCAATGCCCAAAAGAGTACTGGGCCTGTCAGTATAGCAGGTAAATCCTGGTCAAGGCGCAACAGTGTAAAGCACGGTTTGTTTGCAATAGATGTAGTCACTATTGGTGAAAACAAATTGCAATTTGAGGAATTTAATAAGCAACTTATTAAAGAACTCAAACCCATCGATATGCTGAGTATGCAAATTGCTAACAAGATTGCCTATACGGCTTGGAACTTAAGGCGTTGCGATAAAATACAAAGTGGTTTGCTTGCTTATGAGATGCAGAGTTATGAGGCAGATGAATATAAAAATAAACTAGCAGAGATTCGTCACTCTAATTTTGCAAAAACAGATGAGACAAAAGTAAATTATCAAAATTTACTTATGGGTCTTGCTTTCATTAGAGACTGCAATAGTGGAAATGCAACTATCAAATTAGGCTCGTATGAAACCAAACTACTTAATCGCTATACAAAACTAATTGAGCAATTGAAGCAATATAAGGAGGAAAAATATGAGCAACGATAAAATAAGTTTGATACGTCTTAATAAACGAAATTGGTTTGGTAAGGATCGTAAAACAAAGTTTAGATTTGCTGAACCAACTCATAATTATTTTATGTCGAAGATAAAAGAAGTGACAGAAGATTTTCTAACAGAAAATAAAGATTATTTGTTAGAACATAATCCGGCTCTTTTATATACGATGCGAAATAAACCAGTTCCAAAAAAATACCAAGGAAAAGTTGCTGCAGATATACCTGCAGCAACTCCACAACCAGTTGCCAAAGAAGAACCAGAAGCAACTAAAGAAGTGGTAGTAGAACAGACTGGTCCTCTAAGTCCGTTAGATCAGTACCAAGAAGATCAGAAGAAAAAGAGACAAGAACAGTTGGACAAACAAAAGAAAATGCAAAATCAATTTAGATTTTCAGCAGCACCAAAAAAAGATCCAAACTGTGGTATGGGTTGGGTCAATCCTTTTACTTCGATTAACCAAGGGAAGCTTGGGCATTCGCAATCTTGGAAATTTAAGAGTTCAAAAAAATATGAATACTATTGATAGTTAAAGAGGGCTCTACTGTATAAGAAATAAGGCGGATCGATATTAGTTGCTAGTCTGATGGAATAGTATCTAGTCTGATAATGCGAGCTATTGCAATTATCATTTCCCTTTTTTTCATAACATCCTGCGCAACTATTGTGAACGATCCGAATGTTCCAGTAACACTTAGTTTTAGCGATGGCAGTGAAGGTCTTTGTAAACTTTCTAACAAACGTGGAAGCTGGAGCGCCAATGTACCAGAGACAGTAATGATTAGAAGATCGGATGATGCACTACGTTATGATTGCAATACCAAAGCCGGTAAAAAAGGTTTTGGAAGCATTCCAAGTGATATGGAAGGTGGAAAATTAGCGGCCAGTGTATTTTTCTTTGATCTTGGCATCACAGACTCTATTACCGATAAACATAGAACATATCCTGCCAGCTACGTTGTTCCTGTCAAATAACTAATTTTTTTTAAATCAAAAAATTCTTTAGATTTTTTTAATTTTTTAATTTCATTTCCAATATTGGAAGATGCAATTCTTAATCTGTAAAAGCTTCATATAATAATTCACTTCCTGTTTTTCAAGAGGGGTAAAAATAAATTTTTCTACGTATTGGAAATTTATTATTGCTACTTAACTATATTTTGTAAGTTGCCTTAGGGGACTTACTTAACTCGCTTAAACAAGGAGAAAAAAAATGAGTAAATTAAATGGAAGCCTATCTATCTTTAACCAGTTAAAACCTATGTCAATTGGTTACGATAGTTTGTTCGATAGTTTTGAGAGGATGTTTGAAGATAGTAATTTTGCATCCCTTGAAAACTATCCGCCATACAACATCGTAAAAACAGGAGAATATAGTTACGATATCGAAGTGGCATTAGCTGGTTTTTCTAAAAAAGATATTAGCATCGAGTATGCTGATGGTCTGTTGAAGATTAAATCAGTCAAAGAAAGTAAAACAGAGGAACAAGATGAAAACAATGAAGTCATTCATCGAGGTATTTCTAAAAGATACTTTAGCAAAACCTTCACCGTTTCTGATGATACCGAAATCAAAAGAGCTGAACTAAAAGATGGTTTATTAAAGATTTCGTTAGAGAGAATTATTCCTGACTCTAAAAAAGCAAGGACTATTGAAATAAACTAATCACATAGATGGGTAGGGGTCTTATAGGCTCCTACCCATCTTGCCTTGTAGTTTCATGATAAATTAATTTAGGTTAAGATGAATTTGAATTAAGCGTTAAATTTGTATAATGCCCAGATGTATTTAAAAAAGTTTTATTTATATAGCGCTGTATCCATTGCTATTTTTTATCTGCTTACCTCTTTATATATGTATGTATTTCAGAGGAGCTTTTTATATCTACCGAATATTAACAATCATTTAAGATCCACCACATTAAATGTAGCTGCAGAGCGCTTGGAGATAGCATCGGCTGAGGGAATTACTCTCAAATCCTGGTCTTATCAAAACCCCGCCAATACCTACACGGTTCTTTTTTTTCATGGCAATGCTGGAGATCTTGATAATAGAATTTATAAACTAAATGAATTTAAGAATTTAGGTCTTAATTATTTAATCATTTCCTGGAGAGGGTTTAGCGGCAATAAAGGATATCCCACCGAAGCAGGATTATACGAAGATGCAAGAAGTGCCATTAGTTGGCTAGAGAAGAACAATGTTCCTAAAAACAAAATCATTCTATACGGAGAATCTCTGGGAACCGGAGTCGCAGTGGAAGTGGCCCAAAAGCAAAATTTGGCAGGGGTTATTCTAGAATCTCCTTATACGTCCATGGTAGACACAGCTAAGATTTCTTATCCTTATCTTCCAGTCGATCTTATTTTAAAAGACAAATACAAAAGCATTGATAAAATAAAAAACATCACCGCACCTATTCTCATCATGCACGGCGGATCCGATATTATAGTTCCTGTCAGTATGGGGCAACGAATGTTTAAGCAGGCTCCATCTAAGAAGTATAGTTATTTCCCAGCTCATGAAGGACATATGATGAAATACACTCCAAGACTAAAACAAACCTTAGAAGATTTTGTTGCAAGCTTAGATTAAAGTTTTTAATATAGTTAAGGACTAACCTAAAAGTAGTTGTAGAGCCTTGATTGGTTAATTCTATTAAGGATTCTTCTTTAAAGCAGCAGTTAGAGTGGCAGACCATGTTTTGAACTCATCCAATGTAACTTTTGTAGGAGTAAGCAATGTTCTTCTTTTATCTTTTACTTAACTCAATATATATTTTTGAAAGACACCCAGCATTAAAAGAAATATAAAAAAATATTAAAAGTTGTGTAATTAAATTAGTTAAAAACCAAGATATTAAGTTTGTATTAGTTGGAAAAAGAAATTCAAAAACAAAACCATTAATAAATATAATTATTAAAGTCAAAATTAGGGACAGAAAAAATATAAAAAACATTTTCCAAAAATTTCCTTTACTTAAATTAAAAATTCTTTTTATACTAATATCGTTTTCTGCCGCCGCTGCTGGTAGAATCAACAATAATCTGATGTAAAAAAATGCTAACGCTCCGTAACCTATCAATATTAAAGGTATTACTATTATCAAAACATTAGAAAATATCAGAAAACTTAAAAACATTAATAAGAAGAAGGGAATGAAAACTACTAATGAAATTTTAATTCCTGCCCAAATAAATAGCCAAGTATATTTGGATAAATCAAATTTAATTAATCTCCACGGTTTTTTTCCATTAAAAATTACGTATCTGTGCCAGTTTACTAAAAATATTCCTAGTAATGGAGTAACTAAAAAGAAATCAATCAGTCGAGTTTGCGCTGAACCTCTGACAAATGCTCCAAAACCTTTCTTCTCTAGAAGTCTTAAAACAAATTCATCATGATAAGAAGTTAGCAAAGTTAATATAAGAACAATGAAGAAAGGGATAAAAGCAATATCAAAAAAAATTTTGAAATTATTGAAAATTTTATTCCATGAAAAACTAATTAAATCTGAAAAAGAACTTTTTTTCATTTAATAAAACTACTAAATAGCAATACAGAAGTAAATAAAAAACCCCCAAAAATTTCTTTCTGAGAGTTTAAATTTTTTTTGTGAATGTTTAATCAGTGTTTTCTAAATTTTATTTTTCAGATTTAATAGCTGGGTTTAGCTCCATGCCCATGGGTGTGATGCTTCTGGGGATAGGAAAAAACTGATTATCTTTATTGTCTACCACGGAACGAACGCTCATTCGGTATAGGGCAAACAAGCCAATGAAGGCATTGCCAAAAACCAGAAAAATAAAAAATCCTTCAGGGCCAATATATCCCATAAACAATGAGCATACGAATGGACCAGCTGTTGCCCCCAATGCAAAAGCAAATTGCAAACCAGCTCCTGCGGCTACAAACTTATCTTTAGAAATAAAATCGTTAGTATGCGATAGATTTAATGAAAATAAAGGCAAGCTACAAAATGCATACAAAACAATAAATACGTAAAATAAAAATTTAACAAGAGGGGAGGAAAAAATAGAAGAAGATAAAAATACCAATACAAAAGCAGCACAAGCTCCTAACAAAGAGCAAATGGCAATCACTTTTCTTCTATCCAATAAGTCAGATAAATATCCTATAGGAAATTGAGCAAGTGCACCGGAGACCGTAAGTAAAAAAGTTAGAAAACCGATTTCAGTTAAAGTAAAATTCATCGAAGCCGCATACACTGCGAGCAAAGTAAATACTGCAGAATGGATAAATCCAGTTAGTACCGAACTTACAATACCCAGCGGCGATATTTTATACAGTTCAGAAATTGTTAAATTTTTTATTTTTTTAAAGGACGGAGGTTTTCTTCTGGTTAATAAAATAGGTATGAGTGATAACGACATTAAAACAGATATAAGAATAAAGGGTTCAAAACTTTCAGGTTGTTGAAAATTAAGCAGAAGCATTCCTGACCCCATGCCGACATAACTAATGATCATATAGATAGACAACACCTTACCTCTTGTTTGATTGGTAGATCGATCATTTAACCAGCTTTCAACAATAGTATAAATTCCTACCATGCAGATTCCGGATAAAATTCTTGCAACAAACCAAGTGAACGGGTGGACGTAGATAGAATGAATTAAAATAACCAAAGACGCAGAAGAGGCCATTGCCGCAAATACACGAATATGTCCCACTCGATGAATTAAGGATAAAATATTTTTAGCTCCAATAAAATAACCAATATAAAAGCCAGACATCATAATTCCTGTAGATATCAGACTAAACTTTTCATATACGGCCCGAACTCCAAGCAAATTTCCCTGCAAGCCATGGGCAATCATAATGAATGCTAAGCCAATAAACAGAGCCCAAGAGTTTCTTAAAACTTTAAACATAATTACTGATTATGCTCATGAACATTATTTTCAATGTAATTTTATTTGAAAAAGCTCTTAAGAGACAAAATAGCAAAGAAAGCCAGGGCATTCGCAGAGCTGGAAAAGTTTGAGTACTAGGGATGATTAAGATGAATTTGAATTAAGCGTTAAATTTGTATAATGCCCAGATGTATTTAAAAAAGTTTTATTTATATAAAGCTGTTTCCTTGTTTGCTTACGAGTGGGAATTTAAATAAAAAGTTAATCAAATTATTTATGAATTCAAAAGTAAAAATCATAACTGGAGTCCTATTAACTTTACTTGTTGCTTTATCAGCGCAACAATTGAGTCATTATATTGGAGAGAATTTATTAGGTTATAAAAAAAGTCCAATCTCTGCTGTGATTATTGCAATTATTATTGGAATGTTTTTGGGAAATCTATTTCCTTGGTTTGTAAATATTGAGAAAGGTTTTGAGTTTGTTGCTAAATTTGTATTGAGATTAGGAATTATTCTACTTGGTATTAGATTGAGTTTTAGTGAATTGCTTGCTTTTGGTATTAAAGCAATACCATTAGTTATCATTTGCATTGTTGGAATTTTATTAATTGTAAAATTTTTTATTAAGTATTTAAAAGTTTCAGAGAAAATGTCGTATCTGATATCTATTGGAACGGGTATTTGTGGAGCAACAGCTATTATTGCAACTGCACCAGTTATTAATGCCAAAAAAGAAGAGGTTGCATACGCTATTGCCAATATTACTATTTTTGGTGTGTTGGCCATGTTTCTTTATCCGTATTTAGCTAATATTTTATTTGATAATCAGGCGCTTCCAGTCGGTTTGTTTTTAGGAACGGCTATTCATGAGACAGCACAGGTTGCAGCTTCAGGACTAATTTATGCGGATCAGTTTGCCAATCCAGAAGTAATAAATTCTTCAACGGTAACCAAATTAGTTAGAAATAGTTTTTTGGTTATATTTATTCCGTTGATTGCCCATTTTTATAATTCTAAAAACAATCCAGGACAGAGCTATTCCATCATTAAAATATTTCCCTTTTTTATATTGGGATTTATTATGTTTGCGGTAATAAGAAGTGTTGGTGATTATTACATTGTCCAAAATATTAGCACTATTATGGACAAAGGTTCTTGGAAGCTAATTATTTCAATTATTAAAAATTATTCAGAAATATTTTTAACCATGGCTATGGCTGCTATGGGATTGTTAACTAATTTTGCTGAACTTAAAAAACTAGGTGCCAAGCCTTTTTTGGTTGGGTTAATAGCCGCTGTTTCTGCAGGAGTGATAAGCGCATCTTATATTCTTCTATTTGTGGCTTAGACAATAATTAAGGGGTTACCCAATAAGTTTTTGGGCCACTATCGGTTAATTCAATTTTAGCTCTGCGGTGACCTTTCGATGCTAGGTACAACCATTCGAAAGTATGAATTTTGCTATCTACTATGGAAAAATTATCATATCCCGATTCACTTTCTTCTAAGGGCACCATGGTCCCACCATCATATTGTGGCGGAATTCCAGAAGTGGGATCTTCACTGATCGTTCCGGGAGCATGTTCTGCAAGATAACATTTTCTGCTCATTACTTGAGTTTTTTCCCAAGCTTCTTCCGTAGTGCTATTCTTATAATGAATGCTAGCGGTGCCGGTGGCTCTGACTTGGATCTTTCTTTCTTTATTATAAAAGAGAAAATAGATTTGATTATTGTTTTTAATGAATTCTGTTTTTTCTGATCGGATGTCGGTGTTAAATCGTAGAGTGTTATGTTCTTTAAATGCGCCTCGCAAAACTACAATTCTAGCATCAGGACCTTGTTTGGAATTAAGTACGACGACGGGAAGTCTAAAGTCTTCGTTTCTATCTTTGACGCCTTTAGAAAGTAGAGCCCAGATTTCATCAAGGATTAAATCCTTGTTATTATAAAATCCAGGCTCCATATCTTTCACCGTATTATTTTTTTTTAGGTAGTCTGGTAATTAAGCTAGAAGTGTCAAAACGGTTTCCACCATTTTTTTGCACTTCGCTATAAAACGTGTCGATGATTTCTGTAACCGGAAGGGTAGAGCCATTATTTTTAGCTTCTGCCATCGCGATTGATAAATCTTTTCTCATCCAGTCTACCGCAAAGCCGTAATCAAACTTGTCTGTGATCATTGTTTTGTAACGGTTTTCCATTTGCCAAGATTGAGCAGCACCTTTGGAAATGACTTCAATGACATCTTCCATGTTTAATCCTGCATTTTGTCCAAACCGAATAGCTTCAGATAAACCTTGAACTAATCCGGCAATACAAATTTGATTGACCATTTTCGCAAGTTGTCCAGAACCAGAAGATCCTAGTAATTTAATTTTTTTTGCATAGTGATCAATCACCGGTTCTGCTTTTGCGTAATCTGCTTGATCGCCACCGACCATCACCGTTAGTTGACCGCTTTCTGCTCCTGCTTGACCACCAGATACGGGAGCATCCAGAAATCCAAATTTTCTTTTTTTAGCTTCCACATTTAGCTCTCTTGCAATTTTTGCAGAAGCCGTAGTGTTATCTATGAAGATGGCTCCTTCTTTAACAGAGTGAAAAGCACCATGCTCACCAATGGTTACTTCCTTCAGATCGTTATCGTTGCCTACGCAAGTAAATACAAAGTCAGAATCCTTAGCTGCATCTTTAGGAGTTGGTGCATGTTTTCCACTAAATTCTTTTGCCCATTTTTCTGCTTTCGCAGTTGTTCTATTATAAACCGTTACATCGTGACCGGCTTTTGCTATAAATCCCGCCATGGGGTAACCCATGACTCCAAGACCTATGAAAGCTACTTTTTTTGACATTCTTCTTATCTCCTTTATTTTATTAAATGTTTAATTTTCAATTCGTTAAAAATAATTTTAGATTTCTTTTATTTGGTTTCATTTTGACATTTTGTTCTAGCTTTGGTCAAACTTTTTTTATCGGTATTTTTAATCCATTTATCAGGCAAGATCTTAACTTGAGCCACTCTGAATTTGGCTTGATCTATTCCTTAGCCACGCTTTTAAGTAGTTTTTCTTTAATTTGGATAGGAAAAAAGATTGATGACTTTAAAATTATTTATTTTTCTATTTTTGTTTGTTTGTTCTTAGCTTTTGCTACTTTTTTTCTTACCTTAGTGACTAATATCATTCTGTTATTCTTTGCCATTTACTTTCTTAGATTATCTGGCCAAGGTTTAATGACTCATACCGCATCTACCTCCATGGCAAAGTTCTTTGATCTCAACCGCGGTAAGGCTCTTAGTATTTCTTGGCTTGGTTTGACTTTGGGAGAAGGGTTCTTGCCTTATCTGATTATTTTTATCATGAAGTTTTATTCATGGAAGATGGTTTGGCTTGGTATTTCTATTTTTATTTTATGTTTGGTTATTCCTTTTATATTTTTTAATTTAAAAAATTATATCGATGGTACTACCGAAAAGTCAGGGGTTAAAGCAGAGGTTAATTATGAAATTAAAAATTGGACTAGGTCGGAAGTGCTTCGTGATTTAAAATTTTATTGTTTGTTGCCAGCGGTACTTGCACCTGGATTTTTAACTACCGGTATTTTTATTAATCAGTCTTATATTTTTGAAAGCAAAAACTGGTCGATGTTATTTTTGGCACAAGGATTTACTATGTACGCAGCTTTTAGTGTGGTTGCTTTGGCGGTATCTGGATTTTTGATTGATCGTTTTTCAGCCATTAAAGTATTGCCGTTTTATTTAGTCCCGACGATGTCAGCTTATTTGCTGGTGATTTTTAGTAGCTGGACTTTTACCCCTATGGCTATGATGATGTTAATTGCCATGACCAACGGAACTTCAGCGGTGCTACTGACTTCTACTTGGTCTGAAATTTATGGAACTAAGCATCTAGGTGGAATTAGATCGATCACCGTTTCCTTTTTTGTATTCTCCACCGCTATTGCACCTGCATTATTCGGTTATTTGATTGATCATCAGTTTAGCATTAATCAAATATTCACCATGATGCTGGGTTATCTGGTTTTTGCCAATCTCTTATTATTACTTAAATTTAAAGACTATAAACCCGTAAAAATTGCTTGATTTTAAAGTCTAAAGTCATTAGAAGACCCACAACTTATGGCACGTGTAACAGTAGAAGATTGTTTAGAACAAGTAGATAATCAATACGATTTAATCATCTTAGCTAAGGAACGAACCCTGCAAATTGGAGCGGGAGATGCACCTTTGGTGGATGAAGATAATGATAAAAAAACTGTAATTTCTTTAAGAGAAATTGGAGATAAAAAAATCGATATCAAAAAACTTACAGAAGCAACTATCGATAGAGCTCGTGACCATCCAGAAGACGCAACTGTTCAAGAAGATTTCGATGCTCCGGAAGGCGATGCCTTTGAAGAGATTTACAAAGGTGAAGTTTCTAAATCAGGTCAAGCGATCTTACCTTCTAAAAGATCTAGAAAAGTTCCAGCAGCTAACGCAGCGGCATCAGACGATGACGAGGATAGCGATGATTCATCAGAGGATGTAATAGATGAAACTGCTGAAGAAAAAGCAGAATAGTTTTTTACTTAAATTCCTTTAAAATTTTATCTCGGTGTTGGTCTAAGTTAGGTATCTCACCTCTAGTTGTTTCGTCTTTATAAGGTGACATCTTAATAGGATTTCCTGCCATTTTAAAATTACCAATCTTGTCATGATTAGCGCTGACGATCATATTTCTAAATTGAATTTGTGGATTGTCCACCGCCTCTTTAATATTGTTAATGGGACCACAGGGAATTTTCTTTTCGGTAAATAGAGCAACCCATTCTTCGGTAGTTTTGTGTAGTAGTTTTACTTCTATGATTTTCTTTAGCTCGTCCATGTTATTAGTTCTTGATTGATTGTCTTTAAAGCGGTCGAGTTTATAACAATCACAACCTAGCGTAAGACACATACCTTCAAATAACTTATCGTTACCGGCAGCAATAATAATGTAGCTGTTTTTTGTTTTGAAAGCTTCAAAAGGAGCAATCGATGGATGACGTGATCCCATCGGTTTTGGAATTTCTCCTTTAGATAAATATCGTGCGATAGCATTTTCTAAAATAGCAATTTGACAATCTAACATCGACACATCAATTTGCATTCCTCGTCCTGTTTTTTGTCTATCGTATAAAGCTGCGTTAATTCCTATGGCAGTAAATAATCCTGCAGTAATATCTCCAATGGAAGTTCCTACTCTAGTAGGTTCAGAATCGGGCTGACCAGTCACACTCATTAATCCACCCATGCCTTGCACCACCATGTCGTAAGCGGGAAGTCCTTTCATCGGACCTGTTTGACCAAATCCAGATGCAGATGCGTAAATTAACTTAGGGTACTTATCTTTTAAATCATTCCAGCCGTAACCCCATCGTTCCAAAGTTCCTGGCTTGAAATTTTCAACTAAGATGTCGGCTTTGTCTAAAATTCTTTCAAAAATCTTTTTATCGTCCTCATTCTTTAAGTTAAGAGCGATACTTTCCTTACCTCTATTTAAAGACATAAAGTAAGCTGACTGATCTTCTACAAAAGGACCAAATTTTCTTGAATCGTCACCGACTTCAGGCGCTTCTACCTTGATCACGCGGGCTCCGAGGTCAGATAAGACCATAGTGCAATAAGGACCAACTAGAACTCTAGTTAAATCCAGCACTAATAATCCCTGTAAAGGTCCATCCATCATAGTTTTTGTTATTATTTATACAATTTACCCTGATAATTACAGAGAAATAAGATGTTTTAAATAATCGATTAATCGGATAAGTTTCGAAAACTTAAATTTAACTTAACAGGGGAATAATAATAATGAAAATTTTTAATAAAATTATTTTATCATTAGTTACATTATCATTTATCACTACTTCATCTTTTGCTGTTACTTGGAAAGCTTCACATCAGTTTCCAGGCGGAAAAGGCGATGCTCGTGATGAAATGGTTCAAATGATTGCTAAAGAAGTAGCAAAGGCTAACGTAGACTTTAAGATTCAAGTATACCCAGGCCAATCTTTATACAAAGCAAAAGCTCAGTGGAAACCTTTAGTAGATGGTCAATTAGATATGACTTCTCTACCATTGGACTACGCTAACTCTTTTCATCCTGAATTTTCAATTACATTGATGCCAGGAATTGTAAAAAATCATGATCATGCAAAAAGAATCAATAAGTCAGCATTCATGGATGACATCAGAAAAATTATCGACGGTGCAGGAGCTATGGTTTTAGCTGATGCATGGTTAGGTGGTGGATTTGCTTCTAAAAAAACTTGTATTACAAGTCCAGCTTCGGTTAAAGGACAAGTTATGCGAGCTGCAGGACCAATGTTTAACAAAATGTTAGAAGGTGCTGGAGCGTCTATTGCTTCTATGGCAAGTTCTGAAGTGTATGCTGGTTTACAAACTGGTGTACTTACTGGTGTCAACACTAGTTCAGGAAGCTTCGTTTCATTTAAAATTTACGAACAAGTGAAATGTGCTACACCTCCAGGAAAATTTGGTCTTTGGTTCATGTACGAGCCAATTCTTATCTCTAAAAAATCTTTCAATGCACTTAATGCAAAGCAAAAATCTGCTTTATTAGCTGCAGGAAAAAAAGCAGAAGCATACATGTCAGGACAAGTTGCTGCTTTGGATAAAAAAATGGAAGACACTTATAAAGCTAAAGGCGTTAAATTAGCTTACATGAGTGAAAAAGATTATAATGACTGGGTGGCTATCGCTAAGAAAACTTCGTTTAAAGATTTCTCAGCAAAAGTTCCAGCTGGAGCATCATTAATCGAAAAAGCATTAGCAGTTAAATAATATTTACTGTTTTGTTTATCAACAAAACCCCAAGAATATTCTTGGGGTTTTGTTAGTTTAAGTCTAAAAAGTATTGAATTTATGGACACCTATATTAAATTTGTACATTCTTTATCTAGATGGTGCGGAACAGTTGCCACCATTCTTCTCATCACTGCTATTTTAGCAATTCTTAATATGGTGGTGGAGCGATATGTTTTTAATCTTACTACTTCGTGGCAAACTGAGTACGTTATTTATTCTTTAGCAGGAGCTACTTTTATCGGTAGTCCTTATGTTTTATTAGAGAGAGGTCATGTTAATGTGGAGTTATTACCTCATTATTTGGGCCACAAAGGAAAGTTAATTCTAGCAATTATCTGTTCTGCTTTATCTTTAATTTTTTGCACAGTTATTTTTGTATTGTCCTGCGAAGTTTGGTGGGATGCATACGTTAACAATCACACTACAGGAACGATGTGGAACGCTCCCTTATGGAAGTTGCACATATCTTTGCCCATTGGTTTTTTTGTCATGATTTTACAATATGTAGCTGACATTCTTTCGTTAGCTACCAATAGAGCGATGCCTTTTGCTGCGCCAGCTTTAGAAGAGGTTATTAAATAAATGGATCCAGCAATTATTGGTTTATTAGTTACGGTAACGACGATTGGTGTTTTCGCCTTAGGTATTCCAGTTGCATTTGGTCTTGGGTTTGTCGCGATTTCTTTCTTACTTATTTTTGAAGGGTTTGGAATGACTAAAGTTATTGCAGATACTTTTATGGAAGGATTGATGGAATTTACGATCGTGTCGATCCCTATGTTTATTGTCATGGGAATGGCAGTAGCATCGTCTCCTGCTGGAAAAGATTTATATACAGCCTTAGATCGTTGGTTAAATAGAGTTCCCGGTGGATTGGTAGTTTCTAACTTAGGAGCCTGCGCATTGTTTGCAGCTCTAAGCGGATCATCTCCAGCAACTTGTGCTGCGATTGGAAAAATGGGAATTCCTGAAATGCGATCACGTGGTTACTCCAAAGAAATTAGCGCTGGAACGATAGCAGCAGGAGGAACACTTGGAATTTTAATCCCACCAAGCATTACTATGATTGTTTACGGTATTTCTACTGAAAATTCGATTGGTCAATTATTTATGGCAGGAATATTTCCAGGCATTATGCTCACGGGTTTGTTTATGGCCTGGGCTATTTTTAAAACGTGGAGAACTAACAAAGATGTAAATGCCACAAGCGTGGTCTTTAATCCTTTTACCTGGAAAGAGCGTTTTGAAATTTTACCAAGAATACTTCCTTTTTTAGCAGTAGTAGTTGGAGTGCTGTACGTGTTGTATGGCGGTATCGCAACACCATCAGAAGCAGCTGGAATAGGAGCGTTCTTTTGTATGGTCTTAGTTGCGGTTATTTACAAAATTTACAGTCCTAAAAAACTATGGAGTATTTTACGAGGATCGATGAAAGAAAGCGTCATGATCATGATGATCATCGCATGTTCTTATTTATTTAGTTTTACTCTTTCTAATTTATACGTCACTCAAACTATTGCAGAAGTGATGACGGGTTTAGAAGTTAATAAATGGGTGTTGCTATTTATTATTAATATCTTTTTATTAGTGGCAGGATTCTTCCTTCCACCGGTTGCTATTATTCTAATGACAGCGCCCATTTTGCTTCCCATTATTGAAGGAGTGGGTTTTGATCCTATTTGGTTTGCAGTTATTTTGACGATCAATATGGAAATTGGCCTGATTACACCACCAGTAGGATTGAATTTGTACGTTATTAAAGGAATATCCCCAGACATTACTTTGCCTGAAATTTTAAGAGGATCGCTACCATTTATGTTATGTATGGTTCTTGCAATTGTTATACTTTGTTTTTTCCCAGGAATTGCAACCTGGCTACCAAATTACTTATTAGGATAAATGTTTTTAAAAAAAATTATTAACTCCATTGCCGATGCTGGCAAGGAGCTTCTTTCCAAAACCTTTACGGGCAAAAGAAATGTAGCATCCTTATTAGAGCTATCGGATGATCTGATCTCTTACAAAGGTATCGCAAGTGGTATCGCTATTGCTAGAGAAATATCTGAAACTTACAAAGAACTTTCCATCGAAGATAAAAAGAAATTTTTTCAAGAAATAGATAAAAAGCTAAAACCCAATATGGATTTGGTGGAGCAGAAATCCATTGAGTTTGTAAAAGACAAAAGCAAAGAAACATTAAAAAGCTTAGCAGCTTTAGCCGAAGGCCGTAGACAAGAGTTTATTAGAAGAATGAATATGGCTCCCAACGGAACTGCTTTTTTGGTTTCGATGCGCGAAGATCTTTTACAATGTGTATTGGAAGATCCTTCATTACAAGATTTGGACGAAGACTTCAGACACTTATTTAGATCTTGGTTTAACCCTGGTTTTTTAAAGTTAGAAAAAATTACTTGGGAAACCAAAGCAGCAATCTTAGAGAGAATTATTAAGTATGAAAAAGTTCATAAGATTAAAGACATGGACGATTTGAAAAGAAGACTTCAAGAAGACAGAAGATTCTTTGCTTATTTTCACCCAGTCTTACATGATGAACCTTTAATTTTTGTTCAAGTCGCTTTCACCGAAGGTTTGGCGACCTGCATACAGGATATTATTAAGCCGACTATGGACAGCAAGTTAAAAGCCGATACCGCAACCTTTTATTCTATTAGCAACTGTCAGCAGGGTTTGACTAATGTTACTTTGGGTAATTTTTTAATTAAACGAGTGGTCTATGAAATTCAGCAAGAGAATTCCAAGATTAAAAATTTTGGAACCCTATCGCCTTTACCAGGCTTTGTTGATTGGTTTAATTATTTAGAGGAAGCAAAAATCATCTCCATTATTGGTGCGGAGGATTTTTCTAAAATTAAATTTTTGCATAACGCCGATGTAAAAGTAGGGGACCCTAGAATTGTCGAACACCAAGCTATTGTTAAGAAGTTAGCGGTTCACTATCTGATTAAAGAAAAAGTGAACAACAAACCGGTTAATTCAGTGACTAGATTTCATTTAGGTAATGGCGCAAGTATTCAGGACATTACTGTAAACGCTAATATTTCAGATTATGGATACAAAGAATCTTTTGGAGTGATGGTGAATTACATTTATCACCTAGATAAGTTGGAAAAAATTCACGAAGATTATATTAATCAAAATAAAATATCCTATTCTGATAAAATAAAAAAATATGTCTAACCTTGATAGAACCATATCGGTGGCTCCTATGATGGATTGCACCGATAGACACGATCGTTATTTCCTAAGGCTGATTAGCAAACATGTATTGCTATATACAGAAATGGTCGCAACCGGAGCTGCTTTAAAAGGTGATCGTCAAAAAGTATTGGGATTTAATAATTTTGAAAAGCCATTAGCGCTTCAGGTGGGTGGATCGAATAAAAAAGATTTAGCAGAGGTTGCTAAAATTGCCGAAGACATGGGTTATGATGAAATTAATATTAACCTGGGCTGTCCTAGTAAAAAAGTTCAAAAGAATAAATTTGGCGCTTGTTTAATTAAAGAACCAGATTTAGTTGCCGAATGTCTAGATGCTATGGTTCAGGCCTGCAACATTCCTGTTACTGCCAAAACCAGAATTGGATTTGATGATGTTGAAGACTTTGATTACCTAAATAATTTTGTGGGAAAAATGGCTGCTACTGGATGCAAAACTATTATTCTTCATGCAAGAAAAGCAATCTTAAAAGGATTGTCCCCTAGAGAAAATTTAAAAATACCAAAATTAAATTACCCTATGGTCCATCAAATTAAAAAAGAAAACCCAAATTTAGAAATTATTATTAACGGAGGAATCACTACGTGCGCAGAGATTAAAGAGCATTTGTCCAATGTCGATGGGGTGATGATTGGTAGAGCTATTTACCAGTCTCCTTATTTTTTAGCGGATATTGAAAGAGAGATTTTTGATAATTCTGATATTTTAACTAGAACTGAAATTGTCGAAGAGCTAGTGAGGTATGTTTCTGAAGAAGTAAAAAAAGGAACTAGGGTCAATCAAATTATGCGTCATACGGTGGGTCTGTATCACGGACAAAAAGGATCCACGGAGTGGAAAAGATACTTATCTGCGAACATGATGGCGCGAGATTCTGATTTCCAAAAGGTCAATCATATACTAGAGATTGTTCAGAATAACGAAAAAGAAAAATTAGCAGTATAACTTATGTCTAACTTTATTATCCCAGCACCGAAACAAGCAACCGTAGCAGTAGAAGGAACCGATCAGCGATTTCCAATACGTCGAGTGTACTGCATCGGTAGAAATTATGCAGATCACGTAAGTGAAATGGGAAACGATCCCAAAAAAGAAAACCCAATATTTTTTCAAAAGAATCCTGACAACGTAGATACTTCAGGAACTTTTACTTATCCGAGCGAAACTAAAGATGTTCATCACGAAGTGGAATTGGTAGTGGCGTTGAAAAGCGGTGGGTCTAATATTTCAGAATCTGATGCTTATAGCCATGTGTTTGGTTATGCAGTTGCTTTAGATATGACCAGAAGAGATTTGCAAGCAGAAGCAAAAAAAAGCGGCAAGCCTTGGGAAATTGGCAAAGCATTTGAACATTCAGCTCCTATGGGAGTTATTACTCTTTTGGATAAAGCAGGAACTATGGAGCAAGGCTCTATATCTTTAACTAACAATGGTGCGGTTAAACAAAAGGGAGATCTAAATATGATGATTTGGAAAATTCCTACCATGATAGCGTTTCTATCTAGATTTAATAAACTGCAAGCGGGGGATTTAATTATGACCGGGACTCCAGCAGGAGTGTCTGCGGTAAGTAAAGGAGATAAGCTAGTAGCAACTATCGACCATTTAAAAACCTTAGAAGTTAAGGTGATATAATTAATTTTGTTGAAGAAGATCTTATAAAGAATAGTAAGTATTTATGTTTGACGCCTTAAGCTTATCTCAATTAATCGATCTTATATCCGTGATGGCGGTAGCAGCTGCTATTTCAGGATTTATAGCCGGCTTACTGGGAGTTGGTGGCGGTATCATTATGGTACCGGCTTTGTATTATGCATTTACAGTTTTAGATTTTGACGTTGCAACAAGAATGCATTTATCCCTAGGCACTTCCTTAGCTATTATTATTCCGACTTCTATTATGTCAGCCAAAACTCACATGAAGTTTAAAGCAGTGGATTTTAATCTAGTTAAGTCTTTTGGAATCTTTATTGTTTTGGGAGTTATGCTCGGAACCGTATTGGCCTCCAATTTAAAGACGCCACCGTTAATGTTATTTTTTTCTGTGTTTTCTTTTTTAGTCGGTCTGTTTTTTATTTTTTTAAGAGAGAAGGTCGGGGAAAATCCAAAACCTATTTCAAAAATGTTTAAAATGATAATTGGTGTGGGACTCGGATTTTTTGCAGTACCTTTGGGAATTGGCGGAGGATCCTTAGGAGTTCCGGCTATGAAATTATTTGGATATCCAATTAAAATTGCAATCGGTACTTCTGCTGCAATAGGGTTTTTAATATCTGTTTTTGGTGCAGCCAGCATGTCATTTAGTGGCTTTTATTTTGATACCGTCAACACTCCACTAAGCTTAGGCTATGTTAATCTTCCAGGTTTTTTAGTATTCGTTCCAGTTACCATGATCATGGCACCTATTGGAGCCAAACTAGTTCACTCCACAGACAAAAATATCTTGAGCAAAATATTTGGCATATTTCTTTTGGTCATTGCGGTCAGATCTTTTTTTGAATTTCTAAAATTTTAGTTAATTTTTTTTTACCTTTTTATCCCTCTATAGTTCTGGCCTATTAATTTACTTATTGTGCATGCACGTTCTACATGGATAAATACACATGTTTAGTATTAGTAAACTTCAATTTGTTATTGACAAATATTTTTCGGAGTCTAATTTGTTGCCATGTCAGTAAAATCTATTGAAAAAACTTTATCTACATTGGATTTTTTTATTAGCAACATGAAGCCAGGTGGCTTGTCTCTTAAGGAAGTGTGCGCTAGTCTCGGATTTAAAAAATCTGCAGCCCACCACATGTTAGCTACAGTCTGTCAGAAAGGTTATCTTTACCAAGACCTTAAAACTAAAAAGTATTTAATCGGCTCTAAAATCAAAAAAATGAGCAAATTAGCTATACTAGACGACTCTGATTTTTCAGATTTTGCATTTGAGCACATCAAAAGGGTGAATGACGGAACGGGAGAGGCAGTTCATTTGGCAGGTTTTGAAGGTACACGACTGATTACCCTAACCATGTTACAATCTACGCATCCAGTTAGAGTGGATCATGGCTTTTTAAACAAAGACCACGCATTCCATGCCACAGCATCTGGCAAGGCAATCCTCGCACATATGAATTTAGCCAATCAAGAAAAAATACTAAAAAAAAATAGAGTAGAGTTTACGGAATTTACCATTACAGACAAAGTTACCTTGTTAAAAGAGCTCAGTGCTATTAAAAAAAATGGCTATGCCATTGATGATGAAGAATTTCAAGAAGGGGTCTATTGTGTTGGTTACCCAGTTTTTAATGAGTACCATGAACCAGTTGCCTCTGTTAGCTGCTCTTCTCCTAAATACAAAATAGTTAGAGACAAAAAGTATTTAGATAAAATTAAAAGTTTTACACAACAAGCGGCTTTCGAAATTAGCAAATACTACAAACCAAAAAAAACAATAAAAAAAGGAGAGAGAAAATATGCAGCCTAAGAAGGACAGTACTATGATGGGACACAATCAATTTGATATTCCAAAAGAAATGGGAGCTTGGGTTTTGAATGATCCTGATCACATTGAAATTAAAAAGAAACCAGTTCCAGAGCCAAAAGATGATGAAGTTTTGTTAAAAATTGATGCAGTTGCTATTTGTGCTACAGATTTAGAAATTATTAGCCATGGTAAACCAGCACAAATCGAAGGTCAAATGCCATTTAATAAAAATTACTCACCAGGGCACGAAGCTATGGGAAGAGTAGTTAAGTTAGGTGCATCGGTTGACGATTTTAAAATTGGAGACAGAGTTGCTGTAGAGATTCATGCTGGATGTAGCAGATGCGAAATGTGCGTTAAAGGTTGGTACACTTCATGTTTGAATTACGGATTTGCTTCTAAAGGACACAAGGCAAATGGTTTTACAACAGATGGTGCTTTTGCAGAATACATGACCAACAGAACTAGAACTTTAGTTAGAGTTCCAGATGGCATGTCCGATGAAGAAGCTACTTTAGCAGTTACGGCTGGAACAAGTATGTATACCCTAGATGTTATGGGAGGCTTGTTTGCAGGACAAACTGTAGTTGTTATGGGGCCTGGACCAATTGGTCTTTGTGCTGTGGGCGTAGCAAGTGCTCTTGGTGCAGAAGTTATTTTAACAGGTACTAGAGACAATAGATTAGATATTGGAAAAAAACTTGGGGCTTCCCATGTTATCAATGTTAAAAATGATGACGCAGTGAAAGTGGTAAGAGAACTTACAGGAGGAATTGGAGCTCACTATGTTCTTGATTGCTCAGGTGCTCCGAACGCGGTGAACGACGCTTCTTCTATGATTAGAAGAGGAGGAAAAATCGGTTTAGCAGCTTTTCCATCCAAGCCAGTAGAAGTAGATATTGCGAATTTAGTTAGAAATAACGCATATATTTACGCGACTAGAGGTGAGGGAAAATCAGCTTGTCATAGAGCTATGGCTTTAATGGCGCAAAAACGATTTGATGCAAAATTAATTCATACTCACACGTTCGCTATGAAAGATCTGCAAACAGGTCTTAAATACACAAGAGAAAGAATTGAAGACGCAATCAAAGTAGTAGTCAGAAATGACGAACGATTGATCTAATAAATAAAATTATGCTTCGATACGATAATTATTTTATCCCGAAAAATTTAGATGAGTATTTTAATTTACTCTCGGAAGTAAGAGATTATCGTATTGTTGCAGGTTGTACCGACGTTTTGCCTTGGGCTAGAGAAGGTAGAGCCGGCCATGTCTTTATTAAAAATATTATCGATATTACTAGAATCAAAGAATTAAATATTTTTGAAATCCACAAAGATAAAATAAAAATTAGCGCTACCACCACTTTTCAAAAATTGTTTACAGACCCCCAAATAAGAAAAGATATTAAAATTTTACCCCAAGTGTCCGTTTGGTTTGCGGACGACCAGATAAGAGAGCAAGCTACTATCGGCGGAAATCTTGTTAATGCGTCACCAGCAGGAGATGGAGCCCCTGCTTTTTTAACTTTAAATGCCGAAGTAATTATCAAGGGTAGAAAAGATAACAGTATTTATGAACGAAAAGTAAATTTAGAAAATTTTATTTTAGGAAGAAATAAAGTAGATCTTCATGACAATGAAATTGTAACTGCTCTAGAAATGGACAATGTCAGCGGCTATGGCGCTAGCTTTGAAAAAGTGGGACATAGAAGATCTTTGGTAATTTCAACTATATGCGTTAGCTGCGTTTTAAAAACAGATGTAACAGGAAAATATTTTGAAGATGTTCGAATTGCAGTAGCAGGTGTTAGAGAAGTTCCTTGCCGATTAACAAAAACAGAAAAATTCCTAGAAGGAAAAGAAATTAATGAAGATCATATTCTTCAGGCATCTCAACTTGAATTAGACGTTATTAACTCTAGAAGCAGACAAGAATACCGAAAAGAAGTGCTGCAGAATTTTATTATCAGATCGATTATAAAATCTATTGATGGAAAAGTTTCATTAAAAGAAAAATATTTTGATAACCATAACGCAAGCATAACGGAGGAAATACATGCATAAATTAAAAATTGATTTAGAGGTTAATGGCAGAAAAATTAGCAAAGAAGTAAATTCACATTACCGTTTGTTAGATTTTCTTCGAGAAGACCTTGACCTAACAGGATCTAAAGAAGGCTGTGGAGCAGGAGAGTGCGGAACTTGTTCTGTTTTCGTTGATGGAAAATTAGTAAAAAGCTGTTTGATGCCAGTTGCCAAGGCTTCCGGTAAAAAAATAGAAACAGTTGAGTATCAAGGAACGCCAGACAATTTATCGACTTTGCAAAAAGCCTTTCATCTTACGGGTGCTAGCCAATGCGGTTTTTGCATCCCTGGAATGGTGATGGCAGCCACATCTACCTTGAGAAATAACCCGGAAGCGGGAATTGAGGAAATTAAAGAAGAAATGGGTGGAAATATTTGCAGATGCACAGGTTACCAAAAAATTTTTGATGCAGTAGAATTAGCTCGAGATGTAATTTCTGGAAAATTAGATTCAAAAGCGTTGGAAGAATATTCCAAACCTGCCAATTCTTATCTTGGGGCAAATGTAAAAAGAATTGATGCTCCCAGTAAAGTGACGGGAAGATTAAAATATGCTGCGGATATGAAAATGCCGAACATGCTTCACATGCAAGTATTTAGAAGCTCTAGACCTCACGCAAAAATAATTAAATTAGATCTTAGCAAAGCTAAGCTTGTAAATGGAGTGGAAGCAATTGTTACCTGCGATGATATTCCTGGCATAGATAATTTTGGAGTATTTATTGAAGATCAGCCTGTACTTGCAAAAGGAAAAGTAAGATATGTTGGTGAAGCGATTGCGGCAGTTGCAGCTGATACCTTGGAGGCTGCACAAGAGGCAGTTTCTAAAATTGAAATTGAATACGAAGATCTGCCAGCTTTATTTGATTCAGAAGAGGCCTTGAAAGATAAAATTTTAATTCACGAACACTATAAAACTAATTTAGTGAAACACATTCCAATTAGAAAAGGAAATATTGAGGAAGGTTTTGCTAAAGCCGATTTAATCGTGGAAGAAAACTTTTCAACTCAAGCAGTGGAGCATGCTTATTTAGAACCCATGGCTGGTTTGAGCTATGTAGATTCTGACGGAACCTTAGTAGTTATTTCTCCTAGTCAAAATATTACTCACCATCGACATATGATGTCTAAAATAATGAATCTTCCCATTCATAAAGTTAGATTTATCATGTCACCAGTGGGTGGTGGCTTTGGTGGCAAAGAAGACATGATCTATCAAGGAATGTTAGCTTTATGTGCTGTGAAAACCAGATTGCCAGTTCGATACGTAATGACTCGAGAAGAAGATATTACTTCCACAGCCAAAAGACATCCAAGCAGAACCAATTACAAAATTGGACTTACTAAAGACGGAAGAATTACCGCTGTAAGAATTAAAATGATTGCAGATGGGGGAGCATACGGTTGTTCTACAGAAGGTGTTATGAGAAAAGCTGCAATCTTGGGAGCGGGACCTTACAACATAAAAAATTTACAAATGGACACTATGGGTTTGTACACTAACAATACCCCTAGTGGAGCTTTCCGAAGCTTCGGTGCATTGCAAACTGAATTTGCAACAGAATCTATATTGGACATTTGTGCTGAAAAATTAAATATGGATCCTTTTGAACTGAGAAGAAAAAATATTTTTGTTGCAGGAGACTTAACTCATACCAAGCAAAAATTAAATTCCGCAAGTATTGGAACGGTATTGAATGAGTTGGAAGCTTTATGCAACTGGGACAAGGGGACTTCAAACTCTAGAGGAGACAAAAGAAAAGACTTAAATAGTAATGATAATAGAGAATCTTGCTTTTTAGGAGCTAGATTGAACACTAAACCCACAGTAGTCAGGGGTGTTAAATAATGAGCTTAACTAAAAAAAGAGGTCGAGGAATGGCGGCGGCTTGGTACGGAATCGCGCGTACAGCTGCAATGGATCAGGCAGGGGCTTGGGCTGAAATAGATGATGGTGGTACCGCAAAAGTTTTAACCGGTGTTACCGAAATCGGAGAAGGTATTTTAACTGTTTTGGCGCAAGTGGCAGCTGATGAATTAGGTGTAAAACCTGAGCAAGTAATTATTGGAGACAACGATACGTCTAGAAGTCCAGAGGCTGCTCATGCGGGAGCAACCAGACAAACTTACATGATTGGAAATGCTGTTGCTATGGCATGTAGAGATGCAAGAGATAGATTGTTCAAAGAAATTGCAAAAGAATGGAATGTTGAAAAAGAAACTTTGCAGGCTCACGACGGAGATATTTGGGCCAATGGAACTAATTACAAAATGTCCATGTCCGATGCGGTTAAAATTTGTAAAAAAAAATATGGTGTTATTCCAGTAGGGAGTGGAAACTACACTTCTCATCACACCGGTCTAGATCCAGTAGATGGTTCGGGCAGACCATGGCAAGCATATGTATTCGGAGGTCAAGTTGCTGAGGTAGAAGTGGATACTGCAACTGGAGAAGTTCAGTTACTAGGTATTTGGGCTTGTCATGACGTCGGAAAAGCCATTAATCCAAAAGGGGTAGAAGGACAAATTGAATGCGGTGTAGTTCAAGCAGTTGGCCAAGCTCTGATGGAAGATTATCAGCAAGTCGAAGGTCATACGACGACGGGAAGTTTTGCAAAATATATTTTACCAACATCATTAGATGTTCCAAGAGTTATAACTAAAATTGTTGAAGATCCAGATCCATTAAGTCCACTCGGTGCAAAAGGTATAGGAGAGCCAGCGATGGTTCCTACTGCCCCAGCTATTATGAATGCTATTTATGATGCTGTGGGTATTAGAATTCAATCCTTACCAGCCACGCCAGAAAAAATATTGCGGGCTTTGGATGAAAAAAGAAGAAAGTTAAATGGCCAAGCTATTAATTAGTTTTGTCATCAATTAAACAAATGGGGAAAAAATGAAAACAATAAAACAAGTAGGAGCAATAGTAGGAGTGGTAGCGTTAATGCTTAGCTCACTATACTCTACGCAGTCTATAGCTGCAGAGAAGTTTCCATCTAAAACAATAGAAATGACAGTATTGTTCGGTGGTACAGCAAAATCTGTAGGTGACTTGGTAGCTAAAGGTCTTGAAAAAGAACTTAAAGGTACTGTAGTTGCAATATCAAGAACAGGTGGTGGTGGAGCAGTTGGATATAAACATATTCAGTCTAAACCAGCTACTGGATACGATATCGTTTGGAACTCTAACTCAGTAAGTACAGCTCATTATTCTGGTGCAATGCCTTTCGATCACACAGCATTCGCTCCTATAGCTGGAATTATCAGTGAAGTTCCTGCTTTAGCGGTAAAATCTGAAACTTTTAAAACAATTCAAGATCTTGCAGCTTTCGGCAAAAAAAATCCTGGAAAAATCAAAGTGGGTATTAGTGGAAAAGGTTCATTTACTCATTTAGCTTCAGCAATTATTTTTGACGCCTTGGGTGTTAAAGTTACTTACATTCCATACGGAAAAGGAAGCGCACCAGCTGAATTGTTAGCAGGTAGAATTGATGCAGCCGTTCAGTGGCCCGGTCAATTTAGATCATTTCATAAAGCTAAACAGTTAACGATGTTAGCGGTTACTAGTCCAAAAAGAATTGCAAGCGACAAAGACGTTCCGTCGATGCAAGAACTTGGATTTAAATCTGTAGATGTTGTTATGTGGAGAGGCCTTGCTGCTAAAAAAGGAACTCCGAAAGATCACATCCAAGCAATTGAAGCTGCTGCTGCAAAGTATGTTAATAGTGCAGAGTTCAAAGGGGCTTCAGACAAAATTGGGTTTGAGATTGAATACTTAAACACAGCTGCTTTTGCTAAAAAAATAGCAGACGATGATAAAATTATTAAAGACCTAACGAAAAAATTAGGCTTAAGTAAAAAATAATAATTATATCAAAGGAGCCAGACAGTGAAAAAAAGTAACTTTTATTTAGCGCTGAGTTTGGGCGTTATTACTTTTTCTCTTGTCTGGCTTTTTTTAGTTTTTTATTCTATTCAAGGTGGATTTGGTGAGCCCCGCAATACACCTCGCACTATTCCTTTCTTTTTAGGAATTTGTTTATTAATTCTTGGTGTGATTTTTCTGGTACAGTATTTTTTATCTTACAGACCCAAATCTCAAATGGACCCGTTTCGGCTTGTAGAGATTAGAAATGTCGTCATTTGTATAATAAGTTTTTTAATTTATTCGTTTGCATTGGAAGCGGTTGGATTTTTAATTTCCACTCCTTTAATTATTTTTTTCTTAACTAGATTTATTTTAAAAGAAAAAAGTTGGAAACTTAATTATTTATTTCCAATTGTAATGACCGGATCTATTTATATAATTTTCATTTACTTGCTACAGTCATCACTTCCTCGCGGAACTATAATTCAATTATTCTAATGGAAGACGTTTTAATAGCATTGTATCAAGTCTTAGTTCCAGAAGTGTTAATTGCCATTTCTATTGGTTCAGTTATAGGAATTATTTTTGGAGCTATTCCTGGATTGACTTATTCCATGGCACTAGCTTTAATTTTACCATTCACTTTTGTGATGGAATCTGTGCTTGGTATTTCTCTTCTTTTGTCAGTTTATATTGGAGGTATGACAGGAGGATCCGTTTCTGCAATATTAATTGGTGTCCCAGGAACTCCTTCTTCTGCAGCTACAGTTATAGATGGTTTTCCTTTAGCTAAAAAAGGTCAGGCAAGTATTGCCCTGGGAACGGCTGTGATCGTTTCAACCATAGGAGGACTTCTTAGTTTAGTCATCATGGTAATTCTTGTTGATTTTATTAGTAAATTTGCGATTAAATTTGGACCAGCAGAAATATTCATGCTGGTTCTTTTTGGATTTTCTACCATATGTGGTCTTGCCGAAAAAAATCTTTTTAGAAGCTTAGTAGCTGGAATACTCGGCCTAATGCTTATGACCATTGGCCTCGATGATATTGAAGGAATTCAAAGATTTACATTTGGAAACGTTAATATGCTTCAAGGTGTTAATTTGCTTGTGGCGATGATTGGTTTATTTGCCATTCCACATATTTTGGAAGTATTTCACAAAAAAATGAACAATGAAGAAAACATTGCTTACGATGTTGGTATTGTCAAAACAAAGTTACCAGGATGGGATATTTTAAAAAAATATTCTGGCCTCATGCTAAGATGCACAGGTCTTGGTACGGTGATTGGTGCTATACCAGGATCAGGAGGGCCTATTGCAGCTTTTTTAGCATATGCGCATGCCAAAAATTCTGAAAAAGATCCCAAGGAAAAAGCAAAGTATGGCCACGGACATCTTGGTGGAGTCATTGCGCCGGAGACAGCAAATAATGCAGTTACCGGTGGTGCTATGGTACCGTTGTTAAGTCTTGGAATACCAGGTGATCCTGCTACAGCAATTATTTTAGGTGGTTTCTTAATTCACGGACTTATTCCTGGACCAATGTTGTTTATAGAAAATGCTCCAATTATATACTCAGTATATTTTGCCATTTTTATTTCTTATATAGCTGTTTTTGTTTTTCAGGTATTTAGCATTAAGTATTTAGTAAAAATTTTAAATATCAAACCAGAGCAATTGGCTGTAGCTATTTTTGTCATGGTGGTTGTTGGCGCCTTCACTTTGCGGAATTCTTTTTTTGACGTCTATGTCATGTTGATTATGGGTTTGCTTGGATATTTTTTTAATAGAATTCAATTACCAGTGACCCCGATTGTTTTAGGAATGGTTCTTGGAGAAACTTTAGAGTCTAATTATAGAACCGCAATGTTTTTGTCTGGCGGAAGTTATAAAATATTTTTTAGCTCTATCGTGTGTGTTCTGTTCTTTTCATTAATTTTGTTGACCATTGGCCTGCAGATTAAAAAAAGAATTCAAGATGTTAAAATACAAAAATTAAGGAAAGCAAATGGATAAAAAAAATATAGAAAAAAGAGCTCAAATACTAGCTAAGCATAAAAATAATCTAATCGCTTGTATTGAAAACAAGTCCTTACCAACAAATGTAGATGTTTCCTTATCAGAAGGAATTATTCTTGGTTTATTAAAACAAAAAGTAAGAAAGTATTTCGCAATTTTCGGACATGGATCCACAGACTTTGCGGAAGTTTTGAGAATTTACGAAAAATATGGAGTTACAGAAACTTACAATTTTAGAAATGAAGTCGAGATGGCTCATGCCGCAACTGCCTTGAGCTGGCAATACAATGAAGTTCCAGCTGTTGTGACCTCTATTGGACCTGGAGCTTTACAAGCAATGGCTGGCTCTTTAGCAGCCTCTTCCAACGGGGTTGGTGTTTACCATATTTATGGAGATGAGACGACTTATGGCGAAGGCTTCAATATGCAGCAAATTCCCAAACAAGAACAAGATTTGTACGGAAAAATTACGGCACTCATGTCTGAATCTTATGTATTTCACACACCGGAAGCATTACGAGCCGGATTGCAAAGAGGTTTTTTAAAAACGCACCATCCGCATAAATCCGGACCTTTTTATTTTTTATTACCGATCAATACTCAGCCTAAAATCATTAAAAGTTTAAATCTTTTAACGTTGCCGGGAAAAGAAGTTGCTGAACAAAAAAACGAGTTAAACCAAAAAATTGTAAAAGACTTTGAGAAGCTGATTAATCAGTATGATAAAATTGCGATTAAAGCTGGCGGAGGAACCAGAAATTTTTCCAAAGAACTAACTGAATTTACAAATCTTTTAGACATACCTGTTGTTTTATCTCCGGGAAGTCTTGGTGTATTACCAGATAGTCATCCTAGCAATATGCATGTGGGCGGTAGCAAAGGATCTATTTCTGGAAACTATGCCATGCAACATACCGAGTTATTAATTGTCATTGGATCGAGGGCTGTTTGTCAGTCTGACTGTTCTGGGATTGGTTATCCTAATGCAAAAGCGGTAATTAATATTAACGCTGATTTATCCGACATGCTTCATTACAATAATACTTTGGGATTGAATGGCGATATAGGAGTGGTTCTAGGTCAACTTAATGCTTTAATTAAAAATAAAAAAATAAGTATTAAAAAAAGAAGTGCTACTTGGAGTAATGCCTGCACTTCCAAGAAAAAAGAATGGAGTTTATTCAAAAATAAAATTTATAAAAATGAAATATTAAAAGATAAATCATTCGAGAAACAAGTATTGTCACAACCTGCAGCTATTAAAGTAGCCTGTGACTTTGCCAAAAAAAACAAGAGCGTGAAATTTTTTGATGCAGGTGATGTTCAGGCTAACGGGTTTCAAATAGTTGAAGACGATCATCCTTTTGAAACTTTCACAGAAACGGGAGCTTCCTACATGGGCTTTTCAGCTTGCGCTATACTGGCTTCAGCCATCGCTGATAAACCAACTTATCCTATAAGCTTTACTGGTGACGGTTCGTTTATGATGAATCCTCAAGTTCTGATTGATGCTGTTTATTTTAAACTAAAAGGAATGATTATTATTTTTGACAATAGAAGAATGGCGGCTATCACCGGCTTACAGTACGCTCAGTATAATCAGGAATTCAAAACTCATGATGGTGTTGAGGTGGACTATGTAGCCATGGCTAATTCCGTTAAAGGTGTGAAAGCTTTTTTTGGTGGATACACGGCTAAAGAATTTGATGACGTTCTAAAAAAAGCCTATCAGTATCAAGGTTTATCCGTGGTTCATGTTCCTGTTTATAGTGGAACCCATGAATTGGGCGGTATGGGTGCTTACGGATCTTGGAATGTTGGAAATTGGTGTGAAGATGTTCAAGACAAATATTTTAAACAAAAAATTTAACAGGAGAAAAGATGTATCAACAATTTGGAAATTTTATTAACGGCAAATGGTCTAACAACTCCGAAAATAGTATTAAAGTTATTAATCCTTTCAACGAGGAGGTTTTGGGAAGCATACCGGTTTCAACAGAAAAAGATTTGAATGAAGCATTAGAAGCAGCGCACCATGCCTTCACAGGCTGGAGAGAAACCTCTCCCTGGGAACGATCTAAAATTATTAAGCAGATTGCAACATTAATTAGAGAGCGGGCTGATGAAATTGCTAAAACAATGACTTTAGAAACAGGCAAGCCATTGGCTGAATCAAAAGGGGAAACTATGGCTGCCGCTGATCAGTTCGAGTGGTATTCGGAAGAAACTAAGAGAATTTATGGCCAAACTATCGAGTCCCGTTCTTTGGACACTAGACTGCAAGTTAAATATGAACCAGTAGGAGTGGTTGCGGCATTCAGTGCTTGGAATTTTCCAATTTTGCTACCATCAAGAAAAGTTGCAGCAGCGATTGCAGCTGGATGTACTATTATTCTAAAACCAGCTAGCGAAACACCAGGAACTTGTATGCACATGATTCAAGCGTGTAAAGACGCCGGTGTCCCTAAGGGGGTTGTTAATTTTGTAACTGGAAAATCTTCTTTCATATCTAAATATTTAATCAATTCTCCGATTATCAAAAAAGTTTCTTTAACAGGATCTGTAGAAGTGGGTAAGGAAATTTTAACGATGGCTGCTCAAAGTGTTAAAAAAGTTTCCATGGAATTGGGTGGTCACGCACCTGTTTTAGTTTTCAATGATGCGGACGTTAACAATGCAGCAATTGTTTCTTCTAATACAAAATTTAGAAATGCAGGACAAGTATGCATATCGCCAACTAGATTTTTGGTTCAGGAAAAAATTTATGATCAGTATTGTGAAAAATTTACAGAAAATACCAAAAAATTAAAATTAGGAAATGGTCTGGAAGAGGGAATCAGTATGGGACCGATGGCTAATTTGAGAGGATTGGAACATGTAGATAAATTGGTTCAAGATGCACAATCTAAAGGAGCCAATTTACTAACGGGTGGAAAACGCAGTAAGGATTTTAATAAAGGCTACTTTTATGAACCAACAGTACTGAATAATGTGCCAGATGACGCGGATATTATGCAGACGGAACCTTTTGGGCCTGTTGCACCTATTATTAAATTTCATGACTTTGATGAAGCTATAGCAAAAGCGAACAACACTAATTTTGGTTTAGCTGGTTATGTATTTACATCTTCTTTAAAAAATGCACACCTAGCATCTGAAAAATTAGAGGTAGGAATGGTGGGAGTGAACGACATGTTATTAGCTTCAGCAGAAATACCTTTTGGAGGAGTTAAGGAATCTGGTTTTGGAAGAGAAGGCGGCTCTTTAGGAATCTTGGATTATTTAGTTCCTAAATATACAAAATTTAAAATTTATTAATTTATGAAAAAAAAAATAAAAAAAGTTGGTTTGGAGCAAGGCTTAACAAATTACGGTGACCCAGAGTTTTCCGCGTATTTGCGACGTTCTTTTGCAAAATCCATGGGGTACACCAGTAAAACTTTAAAAAAACCAATTGTCGGAATTGTAAATACTTCAAGTGGACTCAATAGTTGTCATCGTCATTTTCCAGAAATAATTGTTGCTTTGAAAAGAGGAATAGAATCGGAAGGATGCTTGGCTGTTGATTTTCCAGTTATTTCTTTAGGTGAAATTAATATTTCTCCAACGAGCATGATGTTCCGAAACTTGATGTCTATGGACGTGGAAGAAATGATAAGAGCACAGCCAGTAGATGTGGTTATTCTTCTTGGCGGATGTGACAAAACTTTACCCGCAATGATTATGGGCGCAATTTCAGCAGGCAAACCATTTTTAGTAATGCCAGCAGGTCCCATGATTACCAATAAATTTGAAAACGAAAGACTAGGTGCTTGTACGGACTGCAGAAGGTATTGGTCTAAATTTAGAGCTGGAGAAGTTTCGGAATCTAAAATAGGTGAAATTGAAAACAAGCTAGCCTCTAGCGCCGGCACTTGTGCGGTTATGGGAACAGCTAGCACTATTGCTTGCATAGTAGAAGCTATGGGACTTTGTCTTCCTAATGCATCTTGTGTTCCTGCAGTTTTTTCTGAAAGATTGAAACTTGCGGAAGAAACAGGAAATGTTGCTTCACTGATCGCTTTGAAAAAAATTAAGAAAATAAAAAAAGTTACAGCAGACGATATTCATAATGGTTTAGTTACATTGTTAGCTCTAGGTGGATCTACCAATGCAATTATTCATCTTACTGCCATAGCAGGTAGAGCCAATGTTAAAGTAGATCTTAAAAAGTTTAATCTAATAAGCGATAAAGTTCCTGTATTAGTAAATCTAAAGCCTACCGGTGCAAATTATATGGAAGATTTTTACTATGCGGGTGGCATGAATGTTTTCTTGAAGGAAATGGCTCCTTTTTTGAAAACCAATACTTTTAATATTGAAGGAAAAACAATTGCAAAAATTATTAAGGAAAACTTAAAATCCTTCCACGATACAAATGTTATCAGAACCAGAAAAGATCCTTTTGAAAGCAAGGGAGGTTTAGTGGCTTTATTCGGCAATATTTGTCCCAATGGTGCAATCTTGAAGAGATCTGCAGCAGATAAATCTTTGTTTGAAACTACCGGCAAAGCTTTTGTGTTTGAAGACATAAAAGTTATGTCAGAAATGATTGATGATCCTAAACTTAGTATTTCTAAAAATGATTTCTTAGTTTTGAAAAATATAGGACCGAAAACAATATATGGAATGCCTGAGGCAGGTTACTTACCTATTCCAAAAAAATTATTGAAGCAGGGTGTAAAAGATATGATTCGAATTTCCGATGGTAGAATGAGCGGAACCGCATTCGGAACAATTATTTTGCATATGTCCCCGGAAGCTTCTGTTAAAGGACCTTTTGCTGCTGTGCAAACAGGGGATCAAATTAAATTGAGCGTTAAAAATAAAACCTTGGATTTACTTATTTCCAAGAAGGAGTTGGATGAACGCTTAAGCAAGATAGTTAGTAAGCAACCTAAGATCACTAGAGGTTATCAAAAATTATATTACGATACAGTTCTTCAAGCAGATGAAGGTTGTGATTTTGATTTTTTACAATATAAAGATAAATAATGAAGTTTAAAACTTACGCACCAATTGGTTTTTTAATTTTGGCAATCGCTGCTATTATTTTGCCTAAAGATATTTTCACAGCGATTCTAATTTTTTTAATGATCTTGAGTGGTGTGGTAACTATCTTTTCTAACATTGATATATTTAGTGACGACGAAAGAGATAAATAATTTATGAACATTTTAGCAGTCACAACATCCTATACATTTGAATTGACCTTGATCTGCATGATTGCAGCTAGCATGTATTTTTTGCTAGAACGTTACAAACTTTCTGACAAATACAAATCTATTTCCACGCTAGCCTTTATAACGGTTGCTTTGGCGATTATTGAATATTTTGGAATGAGTGAATTTTTTGATTTAGAAAATCTTACTTCCGCTAATGTCAATTATCCTACGGAATTTAGATACCTGACCTGGCTTATTTCTACACCCATCATGCTTTACACTTTCTTTGTACTTTCAGGTTTTAATAGAATTTATAAAAAAACAGCTTTAGTTACTTTGTGCTTAAACTTTGCAATGATTGTATCTGGTTTTTTCGCCGAAATGTCTTTTTCTAATAATTTAGCTAGTTTCAATTTTTCACTAATTATGTTCGCAATAGGATTTTCATGCTGGATTGGAATTGTTTACATCTACAATTCTGTACTTCCCTCTTATGTAGCAAAAGTTAAATCTAAAAATCAAAAATATCTAAAACACTGTTTAGAATCCCTAGCTAAAATAGTAACCTTTGGCTGGTTAATTTACCCCGCAGGTCTTTTGATTTCTTTTTACGATCCATCCGCCGAAACAGCTCTAATGAGAGAATTGGTTTACAATTTAGGAGATCTATTTAACAAAATAGGATTTGTTATTATTTGCTTCTTTTGTGCTGTTAAGTTATCTAAATTAAGGAATTAAAACTACAGGTCCTGTAAATTTTCTTGCAGCTAGATCTTCGTGAGCTTTTCTTGCTTCAGCCAGTGCATATTTTTTGAAAATATTTGTCTTAACTTTTCCAGATAAAATGGCATCAAACACCATTTTAGCAGAATGCTCGAGCTCTTCTCTAGTAGCTGTGTAAGGAAGCACAGACGGTCTAGTGATAAATATAGCTTTGGGTGCTAAGTGTTTTTTAGGATCGATAGAAGTAACCGGTCCTGACGCATTTCCAAAGGACAAAAACATTCCTCTCAATTTAATGCACGTCAAAGATCCTTCAAAGGTTTTTGCACCAACGCCATCGTATACAGCATCAACACCTTTGCCATTAGTGATCTCTAATACTTTTTTAGAAAAATCTTCTGTAGAATAATTAATAACATGATCACAACCATTTTTCTTTGCAATTTCAATTTTTTCATCAGAACCAACCGTTCCAATAACAGTACAGCCTATAGATCTTGCCCATTGGCAAAACAACTGACCCAAAGCACCAGCTGCGGCATGGTATAGAATAGTATCAGTTTTTTTTACAGTGTAGGCTCTGTGCAATAAGTATTCGCAAGTCATTCCTTTTAAAGTAACAGATGCAGCAATTTCATCAGGAATACCCTCTGGAACAAGAACCAATTTTTCTTGCGGCATAATTTGTTTTTCAGAATAAGCACCAATAGGCATAGAAGCGTGAGATACTCGGTCACCTACTTTAAATAAGGTTACAGCAGGTCCAACTTCTTCCACTACACCACAAGCTTCAAGACCAATTCCGCTTGGCATTGGAATAGGGTACAGACCAGTACGATGATAAACATCTATAAAATTAAGACCGATAGCCTTATTCTTTACCAAAACCTCATTAGGATTTAATTTAGCCAGCTCAATATCTTTGTATTTCAATACTTCTGGACCACCGAATTCTTCAATTTGTATAGCTTTAATCATGCAGGCTTTTTAATTAGCTTTTAGATGAAATTCAATCTTTAATTTTTGGTAAAGCTCTTAAGTTCTTGCTGAAAATATACCGTTCAAAAAAAGTATCAAATTTTTGATATATCTTGAATATTACTAGCGAGATAAGCAAACCAAATATTATTCTAGTAAAGAAAACACCAGAATAGTGACCGCCTACGGCCAACATTAAAATAGTATCTTCAATAATAGCATGAACTACATTTAACAAAGATACAGCAAGAAAAACACTTTGCCTGTCTATCTTTCCGCTCTTTACTTCCTTAATTAAAATTCCACCACCAAATTGAAGACCGATCGTCATACCGACAATGACAATATTAGTTGCATCTTTGCTGATACCAAAAATTTTCAAAACAGGAACGAGTGCTTTTTTTAAAAAACTTTCCACTCCAATTTCTTTTAGTAATTGTAAAATGGTAACCATCACCACCACAATCACAAACACATAAAGTAAATTTAGTGCCTGATCTTGCAACCAATACACAGCTCCTTCTCGTATAGGTTCGATTGTAAATAAAGTCGAATAAGTTTCTTGGAGAAAATTAAAATGTAGATAGGCTAAATTTAGAAAAAAACAGATCAGCAAAGCGTAAACTAATCTAAATACAAAGGTGTACGTAAAAGAGATTCCTACAGATTTTGAAATTGCAGATTCTACTAATAGATTATGAGCAATTAATATCGCAGTAGTTAAAATGGTAATTTGAGCCACGGTTACTTCTAGTCCTGGAATGATATTGATAAACAAAACTAGTGCTGCATAAATATTTACAATAAAGGCAGTAACCCAAACAATGCCTAGTTCCGGCGGTAGACCAATCAATTGCATCAGGGGTCCAAATAACTTGGAGAGAAAAGTTATGGCACCAATCATTTCCAGCAACTTCACAATAAATACAAAAGGTATTAAGATTTTGAAGAGCGGCACTGCAACTTCTTTAATTTCTATATATAAATTTTTAAAAAACATAAATTTTGTACTATTCAGCTACGATTGTTCATTAAGATACTTTGAAACAAACAACAAGCTGTTGCATCTCCGTTTAAAAGCTATATTAGAATAGGCTTGTCTCTCAAATAGATAAAAGCAGTTCTTAGTTTCTTCTTCCTTCTTCCTTTGAAAGAAATCAAATAAACAACAATACAAAACAATTATTATTAGTGATTAAAACAACCTTAAAGTCATTTGCCCAATCCATGGGATATGGCGACAACGATTACATCCCTAAAGAAGGGGTTTCTTTCTTTCTATTTAAAACTGAAATTTTATCAGGACTTACCGTTGCACTTGCTTTGGTTCCTGAAGCTATAGCTTTTGCCTTTGTTGCAGGAGTTGCTCCTTTGGCCGGATTGTATGCTGCTTTTATAGTTGGTTTAATTACTGCTTTAATAGGAGGACGACCTGGAATGATTTCAGGAGCCACCGGTGCTTTGGCTGTGGTGATGGTTTCTTTAGTAATGCTTCACGGTGCACAATACTTATTTGCTACGGTCGTCTTGATGGGAATAATCCAGCTAATTGCTGGAATTTTCAAATTAGGAAAATTTATTCGAATGGTGCCCCAACCAGTAATGTTAGGTTTTGTTAATGGTTTAGCTATTGTCATCGGACTATCTCAACTCAGTCAGTTTAAAAAAGCAAATTCCAACGGAGAATTGGTTTGGATGTCTGGAGATACACTTCTTTATTCCCTTGGCTTTGTTATATTAACGATGTTTGTGATTTGGCTACTCCCTAAAATTACCAAAGCTTTACCTGCAACCTTAGTTTCTATTTTAGCAGTTACTGGTTTGGTGATTGCTTTTGATATTCCCATTCCTAGAGTAGGGGATCTTGCAAGTGTTAAAGGTGGACTTCCTGATTTTTCTATTCCTGATGTTCCTCTTAATTTTGAAACTTTAAAGATTATTTTTCCCTATGCTTTTATTTTAGCAGCCATTGGTTTAATCGAAAGTTTATTAACTTTGAATTTAGTAAGTGAAATTACCAACAAAAGAGGTGGGGCCAGTAAAGAATGTTTAGCACAAGGATTGGCTAATACCGTTACAGGATTTTTTGGAGGCATGGGTGGTTGCGCCATGATCGGTCAATCCATGATCAATGTGAAGTCAGGGGGTAGAACTCGTATTGCAGCAGTAGCTGCTGCTTTGTTTCTTCTTATATTTATTTTATACACCTCATCATTAATTGAACTTATTCCTATCGCTGCATTAGTCGGAGTTATGTTTATGGTAGTGATCGGAACTTTTGCCTGGAACTCATTAAAATTATTATTAGTGGTTCCAAGATCCGATGCCTTAGTAATTATTTTAGTTACCATAGTCACCGTCTATAAAGATTTGGCTTTAGCAGTAGTAGTTGGAGTTATTGTGTCGGCGCTAGTTTTTGCATGGAAATCTGCATCAAGAATTAGAGCCACGGAACGACCTTCTATTCGTGAAAGCGGCGCAAAGGTTTATGAGATTGAAGGGCCGTTATTTTTTAGTTCGACGGATAGTTTTTTAGAAATTTTTAAACCAGAACAAGATCCTGAAGTAGTGATTATAGATTTTGCCAGATCTAAAGTGATTGACCAATCCGCTTTAAAAGCGATTGAAGATATTGCCGATAGGTATTCCGGTATCGGAAAGAAAATTAAACTCAGACATTTAACCAAGGATTGCCACCGTTTATTGAGCAGAACTGGGCAGTTAATGGTCGATAGTGATGATGATCCGGATTACGGTGTAGCCGTAGATTACGAAGTTAAACTTGGTATTTTTGGTAAATAAACTGATTTAGTTTTGCTAGGGGTATTCACTATCTAGCTGCTCACACTGTCTTCTGTTATAGTTATCTAATGCAAAATTCATTTGATGAAAAAATATTAGAAGAGGCTCATTCTTGGATTAGTATTGGTCAATCTGTGATTCTTGCCACCGTGATTCAGACATGGGGCTCCTCACCCAGACCTATAGGAAGTAGAATGATTGTAAATCAACAAGGAGATTTTTCTGGTTCCGTTTCAGGCGGTTGCGTAGAATCCGCGGTAGTACGAGAATGCATGTCTTTATTGCAAGATAAAAATTCTCACAAGACTTTAGATTTTAAAGTTTCCAATGAAAATGCTTGGGAAGTCGGACTGGCGTGCGGTGGAGAAATGGCAATTTTTATAGAAAAAATTAATTAATGCAAAAAAATATTTTACAAGAAGCTATAAATTTAAAAAAAGAAAAAAAGGAATTCTCCATCGTTACAGATTTGGGTACTGCAAAAAACTATATTTATCGTCCAGATACAAAAATGAATGAAGATTTGCAAAATTTTTCTAAAGCAATAGATTTGGCTTTTAAAAAAAAAACGAATGGCATAATAGACAATACCCAACTATTCGTAGAAAACTATCACAGACCAATTCAAGTAGTTATAGTGGGGGCAGTTCATATTGCTCAATACCTTTGCGAGTTTACAAAACATTTGAATTTAGAAACAATCATTGTAGATCCCCGAGGTTACTTTGCTTCCGACAAGCGTTTCCCCGATGTAAAAGTTATTAACAAATGGCCTGAAGAAGCTTTTAAGCAAATACACCTAACATCTAAATCTGCTCTCATAGCCTTAACCCATGACCCAAAAATTGACGATCCTGCTATCAAAAAAGCATTACAGGAAAAATGTTTTTATATAGGAGCTCTAGGTAGTAAAAAAACTCATCACAATCGCTGCGAACGTTTGCAAACCGCAGGATTTACCCAGGAGCAAATCAATTCTATTCACGGACCAATAGGTATTAAGCTTGGTGGAAGGTCTGCTTCTGAAATTGCATTGTCAGTGGTTGCGCAGTTAGTTTCGGAAATTTACAAGAGCTAATGATTGCAGCAATTATATTGGCAGCAGGATTGTCATCTCGAACTAAAGGATACAATAAACTTTTGCTAAACTACAAAGGAAAAAAAATAATCAAGCATTCAATGAAAAGTATTCTTAGTAGTAAAATTAATCATACGGTTGTGGTATTGGGAAAAAATAAAGAAAAAATTAAAAAAAATATTCCTAAGAGCAAAAATATTAGGTTCGTTTATAATTCTAGCTATAAACAAGGAATGGCATCATCTATCATAGTAGGCATGAACAGCTTGCCTAAGGAAACTAAGTTTTTTTTTATCAGTTTGGCAGATATGCCAGACATTAAAAGTGTTCATTATAACAAAATGATTGCAGCTAGCAAAAAAAATTCAAAACTTCCAATTGTACCTTTTTACAAGTCACAACAAGCCAATCCTGTATTATTTCCTATAGATTTTAAAAAGAAACTTGCGATCTTAAAGGGAGATGGGGGAGCAAAAAAAATATTAAAAAAAACAAAAATCACAAAAATAATATTTACAAGCAATGCTTTTGTAAAAGACCTCGATACTTTAGAAGATTTTAAAAAAAAACCATAAAATAAATGAAAAATTTTTTATTAGTTTTTTTTTAATTTTACTCTAGAGAAGTTATTCTAAAATTTAATTTTAATTATGACTAAATCGTTTTGTTAGATAAATAATTACAATAATTAAAGCACTAAACATAAAAGTAAAAAAATTAAGTTTTTCATTTAATAGGAAGATTGAAAAAATAAATGAAGCAAAAGGGTAAATTAATTGCACCTGACCTATTCTAATCTCACCTCCCAAACTTAATCCGTTATACCAAAAAAAATAACCAATCCATTGAGCCATAATAGCCAAATAAAAAAATGCCAACCAAGAATCCGAACCTATAGTGTTAGTCGGATATAGTAGGATTGAAAACGGTATTGTGATTGGAAGAGATATTGTTAGCGCCCAAGAAATAACAGTTAATGACCCAAGCTGCCTAGATAATTTTGATCCCACAACATACCCAACAGAAGCTGTTAGGACTGCAAAAAAAAGTATTAGATCCGACAGGTTAAAGTTTATTATTTTATTCAGGTTAAAATTGTCAAATGAAAGAACAGAAAATATAAAAATACAAAAAAAACCTACAAATGAAAATAGCCAAAATAAAAATGATTCTTTTTGTTTAAAGTAGATCGAAGCAGATAATGACGTGAACAAGGGAAGAGATCCTAGAATTACACCAGAATGAATAGCTTCATTGTCTTTTACTCCATAAGATATTAGCAAAGGAAATAAAAAAATTAAAAGAATAGCAAGAATTGACAATTGAACAAAACTTTTAAAATCAGGAATTTTTTTTTTATTAATAAATAAAAATATAATTGAAAATAGCCCTGCAATCGCAGATCTACCAAAGGTGATAAACTCAGGTGTCAGTTGAGTATTGTCAGTCCCAAGCGCAAGCTTTGTTACAGGTAGAGTTGCTGAAAAAATAACAATTCCAATAAATGCATTTAAATACGCTTTGGTTGCAATACTCATTCGGTATATTAAATTTTTCCAATAATGAATTTAAGCATAATTAAAGCTGCAGTAATAACACATATTGCTAAGACCACATTTTTAAATCTATTATCTATATAATTTTTAATGAAACTTAATTTACTGACTGATATTCCCAGAATTACAGCCGGCAATAGCATTAATGCTTTATAAAAATCTATTTTGTGAATTATGCCAGTGTACATTAGCATTATAACGGAAATGAAAGCCCCAATAGAAAAAAATGCATTAAGAGTTGCGCTCACATTTACACTTTTGGAATTTTGATAAACAATGCCCATGGGGGGGCCTCCAATTCCGGTTATGGTTCCCATAAATCCAGATATAGTGCTGGCTAGAAAAACGTTTTTAGCATTTGCGACAATATTAAATTTTTTGGCACTAAAATAAACTGCGATAATTAAAATAATAGCAAAAATAATTAAAAAACTTTCCTTGCCGAATGTTAGGAGCAGCAATGGAAGAGAAATTAACGATCCTAAAATTCTTCCTGACAAAGAAACTATTAAGTCCTTAGTGTAAATATTTTTAAAGCTAATAATAGCATTGGTCGTTGCTAAAAAAGTACCCATGACCAAAATAGTTCCAGGAACCAATCTTGGATCAAATAAAATTAAAATTGCAGCAGAAATTCCGAATCCAAAACCAACAGAACTTTGTATGATAGCCCCTAAAAAAATTGTACAAAAGCACAGTAAATAAAACGTTTCTGATGAAAATAATTCAAATATATTTTCCAAGAGGGGGACTTTCTATTTTCTGGGATCATCATGATCCAGACTAAATCTTGAAGGTAGCAGACCAGACTGAAACCATTCTATAAATGTGTAAATACTAAATACAGGTAAACCCACTTCTTTTCTTACATCGGCAGCAAAGGGGCTCATATTGGTGCACTCCATTACAATAGCTCCAATATTAGGGTTGTCTTTAATAAGTTTCTTGGCGGCCTCAATATGATCCTCTCTGGCATCATCAATATTCATTTCCATTTCATCCTCCAGTATAGCTCTGGTAAATTCTTTTCCATTTTCTGTTCCCATGATTGGAGTATCTAAAGAAATACCAGCTGCTTCTAAGTGTTGATCGGTAAGTGAAGGTTTGTGTATGGTTAAAATTCCTACTCTTTTATTTTTTGGCAAAAGTTTTTGAACCAAAGGCACTTGCATTAAAGAAGATGTGGCTACCGGAACCTGCACTGCTTCGGCCATCTTTTCTTGAAATAGACATAAAAATCCACAATTGGTAGTAATTCCATCAGCGCCCATTTTAACCAGTTCTTTTGCTGCATCTATAAAGCCTTCCAAGATCCCTTCGCCTTTTCCATACACCGCTTGTCTAGGAGTGGATTTTGGAACTACTCTATAAAGAACCGGAACATTCCAAGTTCTAGCGTTTGCTATATCACCAGGAATTCTAGGAAATTGAGTATCGAGCATACAAATTCCAACCGTTCCCCCGTAAACAGTTTTGCCACCTTTTGCTATATTGGGATTTTTATTTTTAAGAATCATATGAATTACTATTTTGATTTAATTCAATTATATAATATCAAAACCTAATAACTAACCAGATAAATTTTATGAAACAATCAAAAACAAATTCAATTAATGGGGCAGAAGCAATGGTGAAGTTGCTCGAAGCTAACGGGGTTGAATATATTTTTGGATTGTGTGGAGATACAAGTTTGCCATTCTACGACGCTCTTTATACGCTGGATCACAAAATTAAGCATATACTGACTAGAGATGAGAGGCACGCCAGTTATATGGCTGAAGCTTATGCTCGAGTGACTGGTAAAATTGGAATTTGCGAAGGTCCAAGCGGAGGTGGTGCTACCTATATTATACCCGGAGTTATTGAGGCAAATGAATCTTCCGTAGGCTTAATTGCCATTACTAGTGATGTAGCAAGATCGTCTATTGGAAAATATCCTTTAACCGAATTGAGACAAGAAGAGCTATTTAAGCCATTAACAAAATGGAATGCTACTTTAGAAAATGCAAAAAATTTACCAAGTCTAATACGCAAAGCATTTAGAGTTAGCAGTACAGGAAGACCTGGGGCTGTCCATTTGTGTTTTCCTATAGATGTTCAGAAATCAGAAATTGACCCAACTGATATTTGGTCTCAAAAAGATTTTTATTCCTTTCCAGCTTGGCCAACAAAGACATCCAAAAAAAATATAAAAAATTTTATTAAAATTATTGAACAGTCCAGCAAACCTTTAATTATATGTGGAGGAGCAATTTTGTTTGCTAGGGCTGAAAAAATATTTAAGGAAATTGTGGAAAAAAATAATATCGCTGTTGCATCAACTATATCAGGAAAAGGAACTCTTGAAGATGATCACGAAAACTATTTGGGCGTGGTTGGAAGTAATGGAGCAGTATTAGAAACAAGAAAAGTTGTTCAAAATGCAGATTTGATTATTTTTATTGGATGCAGAGCAGGTTCAGTCACTACTGAGAAGTGGCAATACCCAAGTCATAATCAAAAAATTATTCATATTGATAATGATCCTGAGGTTATTTCTGCAAATTATAAAACAGAACTTTCTATTGTTTCAGATGCTAGGCTATTTTTGGAAGATTTAAAAGAACAGGGATTGCAAAAAGTTTTTAATGGAAAAGAAGATATTAAAAAATCTAAACAAGAAAAGTGGAAAAATTTTAACAATTTAGCCACAAGCAACGTAACTCCAATCAAGCCGGAGAGAATTGTCGCTGATTTAAACTCTGTATTACCCAATGATTGTTATGTTGTTGCTGACGCAGGCACTCCCTGTCCATATTTTGCTGCATTTTTTAAGCTAAAAAAAGCTGGAAAATATTTTTTAACCAATCGAGCTCATGGAGCTTTAGGATATGCCTTGCCAGCAGCTATTGGTGTGCAGATTGGCAAACCAGACAATAGAGTGGTTTCAGTAATGGGAGATGGCAGCTTTGGATTAGCAGTGGGTGAGTTGGAAACAGCAGTACGTTTAAATCTGCCAATAATTTTTATAGTTCTTTCCAATAGTGTTTACGGATGGATCAAAGCTGGACAAAAAACAAGTTTTGATGAGCGCTATTACTCTGTTGATTTTACAAGGACAAATCATGCAGAAGTAGCAAAAGCATATGGACTAGAGTCTTTTAGGGTGGAAAAACCAGAGGATATAAAAAAGACTATTAAAAAAGCTCTATCATTAAAGAAACCAAGCTTGATTGATATTATTTCAGAGCCCCTTCAAGAAGCTAATGCTCCGGTAAGCGAATGGATAGCGTAACTAATAAATTAGATAAAAAGGTTGCCATTATTGGCGGTGGAATCGTTGGTATTAGTACTGCAATTTTTCTTTTACGAAGAGGTTGTGAAGTTACTATTTTTGATAAAAAAATTTTAGACAAGCCCGCATCATTTGGAAACGCTGGCTGGTTATCCTCAACCTCTATCGTCCCAGTATTAACTCCTGGTATTTTATCCAAACTACCAAAAATGATTTTTTCTAAATATGGACCATTATTCTTAAGATTTCCAGGTTGGATATCTATGATACCTTGGCTTTTAAAATATTTATCCTTTTCTTCAAAAGAAAAAGTTAATTATATTGCTGAAAATTTAAAACCACTAACCATCGACACTGTGGCTATGCATAAAAAATTATCTTTAAATACGCAAGCCTCTAGATGGATCAAGGAAAGTTCTTTTTTTTATATTTACAAAAATAAAATTGATTATGAGAAGGACTATTCCTGGACAGTAAGAAAAAATTTTGGCTATCAATGGAAAGAAGTTCAATCAGAGGAGCTCCAAAATACCTATCCAGACCTAGATAAGGATTATAAATTTGGTATTAGACTTGATAATATGGGCTACATTTCTAACAGCATGCAATATTTATCTGATTTGGTAGACGAAGTAAAAAAATTGGGTGGATCAATTATAGAAGAAGAGGTTATTGATATTGAAGAAGTAAAAAACAAAATTCATGTTGTGACTAAAAATTTAAAAAATTACCAGTTTGATAGATGTGCCATTACCTGTGGAGTATTTTCTAATAATCTTGCACAAAAGTTTGGTTCTACAGTCGCTGTCCAATCTGAGCGGGGCTACCATGTCGAATTTGAAGAACCCAACATCAATCTGAAATTTCCAATCATGAACGCATTTATGAAATTTGGAATAACTCCTATGCAAACAGGCTTGAGATTTGCTGGTCTGGTAGAATTTGGCTCATTAAATAGCGAACCTTCAGAAAAAGCTTTTAATAAAATAATAAGCAATGCCCACGAAATGTTTCCAGCCCTTACATATTCTAATATTAAAAAATGGTCAGGTCACAGACCTGCGACAGCCGACAGTTTGCCAATCATAGGGCAATCTCCTTCTAGTGAGAACGTGTATTTTGGATATGGGCATCAACACATAGGTTTAACAACTGGTCCCAAGACGGGCGAGTTATTGTCCAAGAGCATTCTTCAGGATAACGATATTATTCCTTTAAACTCATATAAAGCAGACAGATTTTAAAATAGGTGTTGATTTTTTTTTAAAATTAAGCTGAAATAAGAATATATCAAACAAGGGAGGTACTTATGAGGACAAATTGGAAAAATTTTGTTAAATTTTTTACAGTTATTTTTGTTTCATTCATTTTTTCAACCATTTCAAATGCAAAAATGAAAATAGACATGCCAATGGCATATGCCGCATCAAATTTTCACAGTGAAAACGGAGTTTTTTTTGCTGATGCTTTAAGAACGGCTACTGGAGGTGAAATAGATATTAAAGTTCATCCAGGCGGATCTTTGATTAAAGGCAATGATATTAAAAAAGCAGTTCAAACAGGACAAGTTCTGATTGGAGAAAGAATTTTATCTGCCCATCAAAATGAAAGCCCTATATTTGGAACAGATTCAGTCCCATTTATTGCAACTTCATTCAAGGACTCAGAAAAGCTATATGCAGCTTTTGAGCCTGAACTTAGAACAACTCTAAACAAACAAGGTTTAGAATTGCTTTATTCTGTGCCTTGGCCACCACAAGGACTTTATTTCAAGAAAGAGGTAAATTCTACTGCTGATACAAAAGGGGTAAAATTTAGATCTTATAATAGTGCAACGGCTCAAATTGCTAAGTTAATGGGAATGTTGCCGGTTCAAGTGGAAGCTGCCGAATTATCACAAGCTTTAGCAACTGGGGTTGCTGAATCTTTTGTTTCTTCAGGTGCAACTGGTTATGATCGAAAAGTTTGGGAACACTTAACTCATTTTTACGAAGTTAATGCTTGGTTGCCAAGAAACTATGTGTTCATGAACAAGAAAGCTTGGGACAAGTTAAACAAAAAAGATCAGAATATCATTAAAGGTGTTGCTATGCTTGCTCAAAAAGCAGGAACAGCTAGATCTGAACAGTTAACTGGTTGGTACATGACTCAATTATCAGCTAATGGAATGAAAGTTCAAGAAGCAAAAGGAAAACTTTTAGAAGAACTGAAATCTATTGGAAAAACAATGGCTACTGATTGGGAAAAAAGTGCCGGCGCTACTGGTAAAAAAATATTAACTCAATACAATAAATCTAAATAAATAATATTTAACAACCCATCATTTTAATCGAGTGATGGGTTGTTTTGTAAGTATGAGAAAATTTTTAGATAAACTATATTTACACTCTGCCCATTTAGCTTCATTCTTTTTGTTATTAGTTTTAACAATTATTGTTACTCAAATGCTAACTAGGTGGACTGGATTTACCTTCCCAGGAGCAACTGCATACGCAGGCTATGCAATGGCTGGCTCAGCTTTTTTTGCTTTAGCACATACGCTGAATGAAGACGGTCATATTAGGGTAAAAATTCTTTTGCATAGATTGGGCGGCAAAAGGAGAGGGGCGGAAATCTGGTGCTACAGTATTGGTAGCATGTTAAGTGTTTATTTTTTTTATTACAGCTGCAGAGCTGTATATTTTTCATTAATTTTTAATGATATTTCACAGTCTGAAGACGCATGGCCAGTCTGGATACCTCAATTGGTTATGGTTTTGGGTGTGTTAGTGATGTCTATAGCTTTTTTAGATCGTCTATATCAGATTTTGTTCTTAGGTTATGAAGAAGTAGAACGAGTTGATGATAAAATGATCGATTAACATGGAAAATTTATATTTAACTCTAATATTTTTGTTTACGTTATTCTTTTTGTTAGGAAGTGGTGTTTGGATCGCTCTTTCGTTAATAGGAGTCGCTTTTGTTGGAATGGAATTATTCACTAATCGACCAGCAGGGGATGCCATGATCACCACCATATGGTCTACTGCTTCTAGCTGGTCATTAACAGCTCTCCCTTTATTTATTTGGATGGGAGAAATTTTATATAGAACCAGACTGTCAGAAGATTTATTTAAGGGTTTAGCACCATGGATGAACAATTTACCTGGACGCTTACTGCACACCAACATTGTAGGCTGCACTTTTTTTGCTGCTGTTTCAGGCTCATCAGCTGCTACTTTGACAACTGTTGGAAAAATGTCGATCCCAGAATTAAGAAAAAGAAATTATCCTGAACATTTAACTATCGGTACCTTAGCTGGATCTTCTACTTTAGGATTGATGATACCTCCTTCATTAACTTTGATTGTGTATGGCGTTACAATTAATGAGTCGGTTGTGCAGTTATTCATGGCAGGAGTATTTCCAGGATTGGTATTGGCATTGTTATTTATGCTCTATGTAGGAATTTGGGCTACAATTAATAAAAAAAATATGCCCCCAAAAGATCCGGAATTAAGTTTTTTTCAAAAAATAAAAAATTCTAGATTTTTATTTCCTATTTTTGCTTTAATTTCTTTCGTGATTGGATCTATGTACTTGGGGTGGGCCACTCCAACAGAAGCGGCAGCATTTGGAGTTTTGGGAGGATTGTTTTTGTCATCACTGCAGGGATCGTTAAATTTAAAAACTTTTACCGACAGCTTGATGGGTGCGACCAAAACATCTTGCATGATTGCATTTATTTTGGCAGGGGGAGCATTTTTAACATTATCTATGGGATTTACTGGTTTGCCAAGATCTATTGCAGAATGGATAGGTTCTCTTGGGTTGACTAATTTTGAACTACTTATGTGTTTAATGGTTTTTTACATTGTGCTGGGATGTTTTTTGGACGGCATTTCTTCCATCGTCCTAACGATGGCAGTAATTGAGCCTATGATTAGAAAAGCAGGCATTGATGTTATTTGGTTTGGAATATTTTTAACTGTTTTGGTGGAGATGGCACAAATTACTCCTCCAGTAGGTTTTAATTTATTTGTTTTGCAAGGAATGACTAAGCACAATATGTTTTTTTTAGCAAAGGCAGCATTTCCAATGTTTATGATGATGGTTGTTATGATTTTTGTGCTTATATACTTTCCAGAATTAGCAACTTATCTTCCCAGCACTGTTAAAGGGCCTGGAGCAGGTTAGATTTTACTTATAATAATGAAATCTTCCAAGATATTATTTAAAATTCACAGCAATACAGCTGTCATTACTCTTAATAATTCAAAAATTTTGAACGCATGGGACAGTGAAATGCGAAATAAAATTTGTGAGATAGTAAATGCTTGCAATAAAAATAAATTAGTAAAATCTATTATTATTACTGGATCTGGAACAAAAGGATTTTGTTCAGGACAAGATTTGAACGAAATAACAAATAAAATAAATACCAAAATTTGGATTCAAAGTTTTAAGAAAGTTTATTATGCAATTCGTTCAATAGAAAAACCTATTATTGCTGCAGTGAATGGGGTTGCTGCAGGTTCAGGTTTTCAACTAGCTCTATTGGCAGATTTTATTATTACACATAAGCGGGCAAGATTTGGACAGGTAGAAATTAACAATGGAATAGCAAGTGTTACGGGTCCTGCAATCATGAAAATATTTTTAGGAATGTCCAAAACTATTGAGTTAACGCTTACAGGAGAGCTTATTGATGGCACCGAAGCTAATAAACTTGGATTTATTTACAAGTTAACATCTAAAAAGAAAGTTTATTCCGAGTCTTTAAAAATTGCCAAAGAATTAGAAAGTAAATCACCGACAGCAATGATGTTAACAAAAAGAAACTTCTGGTTTATGATTAAGAAAGATTTGGACAAGGCATTTAAGCAGGCGGAAAAAATACACAAAATTAGCTTTAAAAGCAAAGCACCTCAAACCCTGTCTCAAAAATTTTTAAATTTGTAGATTAATGAAATTGGACAAGGCTAGTAAAGATTTGTCTTATTGCATCGAGTTAAACTTAAAAAAAAATCCACATCGAGTTTTTGTATATTCGGACCAAGAAAAAATAACTTTTTACGAAGTCCATAAAAAAATATTATCGATCCATCTTTTTTTAAAAAAAAGAGGAATTAAAAAAAATCAAAAAATTATTGGTTATTTTAACAACTCAATAGAGCAAATTATTTTAATGCTAGCCGTGGTAACCTATGGAGCTATATGGATTCCCTTAAGCACAGATAGAGAGCAAAGTTATTTGAATTTCGTTTTCAACACGACAAACCCCAAGTTAGTTTTTACAAAAGAGGAGTTTGTTAAATTATTTAAAAAAATAAATTTAAAAAAAATTATTAGTGTTGAAAAAAATTTAACTAATTTTGACAGATTCTCAACTTCGGTAGTGAAATTAGCTAAACAAAGTTTGCACAGCACATGCGCTATTGTCTTTACATCAGGAACTTCTGGCCCCCCTAAAGGAGTAATGATAACCCAAAAAATGCTACTATTATCAGCGATTGGAAACCACATTGCATCCAAGCAAACCAAGCAAGATGGTTATTTGCTCTGGGAAGCCTTGCACCATATTGCTGGAATTCAACTGGTCGTAATGGCCTTACTGTTTCCAACCAGGGTATATTTAATTAAAAAATTCTCAAAAAAAATATTTTGGAAATTAATAAGAAATTATAAAATTACTATTTTGCATTACTTAGGCGGCATCCTTGAGATATTGCTTAAAAATAATTCTAGTAAATTTGAGAAAAACAATTTTATCAAAATTGCATATGGAGCAGGGTGTAGACCTAGTGTTTATCGATCTTTTGTAAAAAGATTTAAAATTCCCATCAGAGAAGTTTATGGGATGACAGAGTCATCTAGCTTTACGACAATTAATTATAACAATACACAAGGAGTTATTGGAATTCCAGTCCCCTGGTTAAATGTAAAGCTAATTGATCAAAATAAAAAAGTAATTAAAAAAATTAATTGTATTGGTGAGATTGCAATCAAAGAAAAAATTAAAGGTTCTATTACCCCTGGATATTTTGGACAACGAAAAATCAATAAGAAAAATTTTTTTCAAACTGGGGATTTGGCAAAATACAATAGTAAATATGAATTAATTTATATGGGCAGATCAAGAGATTCTATACGTGTCAGGGGAATCAATATTTCTGCTTGGGATCTAGAAAATATAACCAATGCTCATAAAAAAATTTCTGAGAGTGCAGCTTTAGCAGTATCAGCATCTGTTGGAGAAAATGAAATCTTAATAATTATTTTAAAAAAAAATAACTCCAGCACTTCACTTTGTTCGTATGCCAATTCTCTTAAAAATAAATTTTCAAAGATTAGCTTTCCTAGATATTGGTCATTTATTGACAAATTTCCAAGAACACCCACGCAAAGAATTGATAAAAAATCTATTGAAATTAACCAACTAAGTATTTTTGATTTTAAGAAAAAAAAAATTATACGATTAAAAAATTATTGAAATTTACTTAATTGATCTAAAGGCTTTAATACATAGCCGTTTTTTTCAAGACCTTCTTTTAAAAATCTTGCCAAAGGAACGGCTGTTTTTCCATCACCATGTAAGCAAATAGTATCAATGATGCATGGAATTTTTTTTCCAGAATGGCTAAATATTGATTTGTTCTCAAGCATTCGCATAACATGATCAAGAGACTTCTTGGGATCTGTAATTAGTGCATGATTTAAATTTCTAGAAACTAGAGTGCCATTATCTTCGTAATTTCTGTCAGCAAATATTTCAGATGCGTAAGGCATCTTTAGATTTGTAGCTGCCTTCTCCATTTCTGACTGAGCCAAAACCATAAATATCAATTTCCGATCAAATTCTTTAACCGCCTCTCCAATAGTAAGAGCCAAATCATAATCTTCGCACGCCATATTATTTAAGGCACCATGAGGTTTTACATGTGTAGATTGGTATTTAAGTTTATCGCATGCAATTGCCATAATTTCCAATTGATCGGTAATAAGTTTTTTAATTTCAGATTTTGACAAATTTAGTCTTTTACGACCAAAATTTTCCCGGTCTTTAAAAGATGGATGCGAACCTACACTAACATTATTTTTTTTAGCTATCTGTATAGTGTTTTCGATAGTCTCTGTGTCACCCGCATGATAACCGCACGCAACATTGGCAGTATTGATAATGTTCAATAATAGAGGATCATTATCCGTCGATGAATGAGAAGATTTTTCTCCTAGATCAGAATTAATGTTTGTTTCCATAAAAATACTTTAAAATATATAGTAAAAGCTTAAAATTAAAATGATTAAAAAAATCTCATCATTTGGAGACCAGGCTGTTCTATGTGATTTTGGCGAAGAGGTTACCAAAGAAGTTAACTCCAATGTAATTTCTGTATTTAAGATTGTTCAGAGTAAAATTTCCAATAAAGAAATTATTGGTATTAAAAACTGTGTTCCCTCTTATAATAAATTATTAATAAGTTTTGATTTGCAATTAATAGATCTAAAAAAAGTATTGCATTTTATTGAAAATTTAAACTTTGCTACTGAATCCATTTCTCAACTAGGAAAAAATTGGAAATTGCCAGTTTGTTATGATGAAGAATTCGGTATTGATCAAGAAAATGTATCCAAGTCTACTGGTTTGAATATAGATAAAATTATAGATCTACATCAAAAAACAAATTTTTATGTGTACATGATCGGCTTTATGCCAGGATTGCCCTACATGGGAGATTTGGACAGCTCTCTTTACGTTCCAAGACTAGAAACGCCTAGAGTAGAAATTGCGGAGGGGTCAGTTATTATTGCAGAAAAATTTTGCTGTATTTTTCCAAGAAAAAGTCCTTGCGGTTGGAGCATCATAGGTAGAACGCCTGCAAAATTATTTGATCAAAGCAATAAAGAGCATCCATCATTGCTTTCTCCAGGAGATACGGTCGAGCTATATAGGATGGATAAAAATAGCTTTTCTAAATTTGACCCAAGGGAGTTAGGTTGTTAATGCAATGTTCGGTTAAAATAGAACGAGCTGGAGTGTCAACCACATATCAGGATCAAGGGCGAACTTTTGTTCAATATTTGGGAATTGTAGAGGGCGGCAGTATAGACAGAGCCAATTCCAAAATTTGCAATGCCATTTTACAGAATAGAGAAAATGAGTCATTGATTGAATTTGCATATCAAGGTCCAAAATTTTCCATAACTCAAGGAAGCTGCAAAATTGCTATTACAGGAGATATTGTTTTTAAAATTTATAAAAAA
>FLOH01000517.1_pt1 | contig 81977 bp, 84 predicted proteins | sample 756751 | NCBI WGS metagenome assembly FLOH01 (sample SAMEA4026879, study PRJEB14308) | marine metagenome | biome: coastal water; material: water | depth 74 m
TCCGACCAGCCGAACCACTTGTGAAGGCCTTACTCGCCTTCGGCTCCCAAGGCCTTCACAAGTGGAAAACAGAAGCGGACAAATAGCATGGTACATAAACCGGCCAATTAGAAATGTCCTCGACAGCCGAGCAGGTTCTGGCTGAGGACATCACGTTGCGCTCCGGTACGTTTGACCGGCGGAAACTTTTGCTGGCTTGCCTGTTGATGCGCAAACCAAATGTCTTGTTGCTCGATGAACCAGCATCAGGACTGATCAATTCCGAGATCGACGAACTTGACCTGATCATCCGCCGCTTGGTGGACGCATACGCCATCGGGGCGATCCTGATCGAGCACCGTCTTGAGTTGCTACCGGCAATTGCCGACCGAACGGTTGTGTTGGACCTGGGCCAAGTGATCGCCACAGGCACACCGCAAGAAGTGTTCCGCGACCCGCGGGTCCATGCCGCCTATTTCGAGGAGCCCGAAGTTGCCTGATGTTCTTAACATCAAAGGTCTGACCGCAGGGTATGGCCCCTTGCGAGTATTGCACGAGATCGATTTTCGTGTCGAAGAAGGCGAACGCATCGGCCTTGTCGGCCTGAATGGCCACGGCAAAACCACGCTGTTTCGCGCAATTTCGCATCTGGTTGGCTGGCAAAGCGGCTCGATCAAGATGAACGGCGAAGAAATCGGTGGATCCCGGTCCACCGGCCCCGTGCGCCGAACATCAGCCATCGCGCGAAAGGGCATGGCGATGACGCCGCAAGGGGACGCGATCTTTCCTGGCCTCACCCTACGTCAGCACCTTGATTGCGGTGCATATTCAAAACTCGCATGGCGTGACCGCCGCAATCGCCGGGATATGGTGATGGATATTTTTCCGCCGCTGCGAAAGCTGGAGGACGCGCTTGTGGGCAAGTTATCTGGAGGCGAACGTCGAATGGTTTCGGTCGGGCGGGCGTTGATGGTGGATGCGTCGCTTTATCTGATCGATGAACCTTCTTTAGGGCTGGCGCCAAAGATTTCGGCGTCAGTAATCGAAGCCCTTTTCTCCCTTCCCACCGAAGGCCGGGCAATGGTGATCGCCGAACAAAATGTCGCGCTTTTAAGTGGCAGGGTGGACAGGATGGTCGGAATGCATGCCGGACGTATCCGTGGCGATGTCGGCCACGTGGAACTGGGATAGGGGGCGGATATGGATATTTTTGGAACGGTCGTACATGGTCTGAACCTGGCGGCGATCTATGGCTTGATGGCGATCGGCATCTCGATCCTGTGGTCCTCGATCGGCATGATCAACATGGCGCGACTTTCGCAGCATCAGGTTATGCCGCATGGCTGGTTTCCTCAGCTGCCAAACCGATAATCTTCGCGGCTTTTGGCAAAACACTGATTGCCAAACTGGCAATGGCAAGTGTCACCGTTTTTGCCGGGGTTTTTGCCGGGGCCATTTTCGGCGCGATCATCTATTTGTTGGCCTTTTTGCCGATACATGACAAGCCGAACTATCCTGTTCGGTCGCTGATTGTGACACTGGCGATCAATCTGGCGACGGTACAGTTGTTGCTTTGGTATTTCGGCCCTAATCAGCGGGGTCTGCCAAAACTTTTCGGGATCGGTAAGTTCGACCTTTTAGGAGTGTCGATCGGGATCGACAATCGCGCAAGCCTTACCGCAATAGTAAGCTTGGATCGCAGCAGATGACCGCAAAGGAAATTTCAGCGATGAAATTCATAACAAATATTGCCGGTATCGTCCTAATTTTCTCTCTCACGCCAGCCATTGCTGCCGAGCCATGCGAAACGCTCTGCAGCCTGACGTTTTATCAAACCGCTTCGGCGGCGTCCGTCCTGAATTTGTTGGCAGATGGCGCAGATGTGAACGCAAAAGATGCACAGGGCAAATCGCCTCTGCATTATGTTGCAGGCGCATCACTAGAAGTGATCGCTGCTTTGCTCAGCGCTGGCGCGGATGTGATGGCCAAGGATACGTTGGATCGAACCCCATTGCATTTCGTCTCCGCAACCGGTTCGCCAGAAAATATCATGATATTGCTGAACGCTGTTGGAAAAGTCCGAAAGCGCGCTTGAGTTGCGCGGCTGGTAGTTGCATTAATAACATCTTGTAAAGATATGTTTTAATATAGATAATAATTTTGTGATCACAATTTTTAGCCTCACGAAACCAGCATATCCCACACCTCAGATTCTTCGTAAACGTCAAAATCTTACCGGCCGATTAGGCGCAGTGTCTTCGCCTTTTGCCAAAAAACCCACCCCAGCGCATCTTGCGCCACCACCAATGCATTTTTCACCGGTGGGTAAATATCATTCGACCCATTGGCAGAATCTCCGCATTTTTCGTAACGTTATTTTGTGCGGCGTGACTTTTTTTACTATGCAATCCTAATTCCGCACATAAAGGTGACCGCACCCAGCAAATGACCGATCAAGGTCGCGACGTTTTGACAGGAACAATGATGGACCAATCAACCCCAGCAACCAAAATCCGCGGCGGTGCCATTCTGGCGCGGGCATTGAAAGAAAAGGGTGTGGAGCATGTTTTCACGCTGGCTGGCGGCTTTTGCAATCCGGCGCTTGAGGGGTTCATGGAATGTCAGATGCCGGTCATCAACACGCCACACGAACAAGTCGCAGGTCACCTTGCGGATGGCCATACTCGGATCACCCGTAAGCCCACCGTTTGCCTTGTTGGCCCGGAAGGGTTTGCCAACGCCGTGCCGGCAATGCTTGAGGCAGGTGGCGAACGCAGCCCGGTGATTTTCGTCACCGGATCATCGACCCTGAAACGGCAGGGGGCTGGTGGATTCAAGGAAATTGACGATGTGGCGATTGCCGCCCCCTTGGTCAAATATTCCGTCCAGATCACCGATGGCGCAAGGATCAGCGAATTTGTTGACCGGGCCTGGCACGCCGCCACAACCGGCTATCCCGGCCCTGTCCACATATCGCTGCCGGTCGATATCATGTTCGCATCCTTTGACGAAGACATCGGCCGCGAGGAACGCCCCTTTAACCGCGATGCCCGCCCAGTGCCGCGCGCCTGGCCTGATCCGGCAGCACTTGACCGCGTGTTAGCCTTGCTGAAAAAGGCCGAACGCCCGGTGATCATCGGCGGTCATGGAGTCTGGTGGTCAAAGGCGGAAAAGGCTTTTGAAGAGGTCGGCCGCCGCCTGCGCATCCCTTTGTTTAACGTACCCTACCACCAGAAATTGTTGGGCGAAGAATCCGAGGCCTATATGGGCCTTGCCGATTTCCACCAATACCACCCGTCAAAACCAGCGATCCACGAGGCTGATCTGGTGCTGATGATCGGCGGGCGGCTCGATAATCAGATGAACTTTGGCAACCCACCGTTCTTTCCGGCGGGCCAGACCCTTGTCTGCATTAATGGCAGCCATGAGGAACTGGATAACAACCGTGCCGCCGACGAAATGCTGCTGTCAGACCCCGGTGCTTTCCTGACCGCAATGCTGGATGTTGGCCGTACTTGGCCCGATTGGTTTGATCTGCAACGCCAACGCCGCGCCGATTGGGTGGCCGAATGGACGGCGCATATCGCCGCCGAAACCGCAAACGACGCGGCCAACGGCACCAAAATGCATCCGTTGCAATTGTCCCTGGATGTTCAGGCTGAACTTGGCGATCAGGACTGGCTGATTTTTGATGGCGGAAACACTCATTTCTGGTCGGAAATCGCCGTTAACATGGCGGGCTGGCACGGCAGGAAACTGGGCGGCATCATGCATCCCGGCAACTATTCCTTGCTGGGTGTTGGCGTATCCTTTGCGGTTTCTGCCAAGGCCACGCATCCGGATAGAAACGTTGTACTGATTTCCGGCGACGGGGCCTTTCTTTCCGGCGGCCTGTCGATCGAGGCGGCGTTTCAGGAAAACCTGCCGATCACCGTCGTCATCGACAACAATGGCGGGCTTGACTGTATCAGCCAGCAACAGGAACGCCTGTTTGCCAATGGCAAGCATTTCGCCACCGATTTCCGCGACATCCCGTTTCACAAAATGATCGAAGGCCTTGGCGGGCATGGCGAGCTGGTGGAGCATCGCGAAGATCTGGCCCCCGCCTTGCGCCGCGCCATGGCATCCGGCAAAACCGCCTGTGTGAACGTGAAATGCCGCGGCGTTATCAGCCCGATTGTCGCCGCAACCTCGGACAAGCGCGATAAGGCGTCGATAGAATGATGGCAACTGTAACCTCGCATACTTTGAACGCCGCAGACGGAACCCATGCCAGCGGCATAGCGGCGCGGCTGGTGAATATGACCACGCAGGCTGTGTTGTTTGAAACCGCAACCGACGCTGCCGGACGGTTGAACCAAACCATCGATCTGACCGGCGCAAACCCGACGGATCGGTACGAACTAACGCTGGCGACCGGCCCTTTCTGGACCGCTGCCGGGCAAACGCACCCACAGATCGTTGATGAAATCGTCCTGCGGTTCAGCATGCCCGACCCGCAAGCGCGCTATCACATGCCGCTGATCCTGTCGCCCAACGGTTATTCGACATGGCGCTCGCAACCCGAATAGGAATCTCAGATGTCCGATGGCCTGAACTTGTCGCGCCGCATCCGGCGCACGCCCTATACTGACCGTGTTGAAGCCGCCGGGGTACGCGGCTTTTCCGTCGTCAATCACATGCTGCTGCCCAAGGCCTTTCAGCCCACAGTCGAACAGGACTACTGGCACCTGCGGACCCATGCGCAAATCTGGGACGTGTCCTGCCAGCGGCAGGTTGACATCTCTGGCCCGGATGCAGCGCGTTTGGTGCAATGGATGACGCCGCGTAATATTGGCGGGGCCAAACCGGGCGATTGCCTTTATGTCCCGATTATTGATGCGGATGCCGGGCTGATCAACGACCCGGTTTTGTTGAAACTGGCCGAGGATCACTTTTGGCTGTCGATCGCTGACAGCGACGTACTGCTTTACGCCAAAGGGCTGGCCATCGGGGCCGGAATGGATGTGCGGGTCACTGAACCTGATGTGTCACCCCTTGCCGTGCAGGGGCCAAAAGCCGTTGATCTGATGGCTGACCTTTTCGGCGCTGCCATTCGCGACCTTGGCTTTTTCAAATTCGGCTGGTTTGATTTTCAAGGCACCAAACAACTGATCGCCCGATCCGGATATTCCCGTCAGGGAGGGTACGAGATTTACCTGAATGGCGGCAGCCTCGGGTCAGCCCTTTGGGATGCCGTCTGGCAAGCAGGCCAGCCTTACAACATCACCCCCGGCTGCCCCAATTTGATCGAACGCATCGAGGGCGGGTTGTTTTCTTATGGCAATGAAATGACCCGCGACAACAATCCGCTGGAAATCGGGCTGGGCAAATTCTGCACGCTGGACGGCTCAATTGACTATATCGGCAGCCAAGCCCTGCGCCGCATTGCGACCGAAGGCATCAGACGCGACATCCGCGGCGTTACATTTGACGGCGGCCCCTGCCCCACATGTTCAAGCCCTTGGCCGGTTATGGTTGGCGCGCTCAAAGTTGGTCAGATCACCTCGGGCATCTGGTCTCCGCGCTTGAAAACCAATGTCGGACTGTCGCTGATTGATACCGGTTATGACGATATCGGCCAACCGGTGACCGTTCACAGCCGCGACGGCCTTGCCCGTGTTGGTCAGATCACATCCCTGCCGATGTAAGCCCCTCAGAAACTGGTATTGATCAATTGCGGGGAAAAACGTGGCCGCGTGACCACCGCGTTTGACATGGTGCGTGCCGTCAGCCCGATATTGAACGCCGGCACGAAAGGCACGTAGCTTTCTGAAAGGATCACGGTTTCGCCGGACCCAATTATCGGCAGATAATGCTCTTCCCATTTGTACGCATAGACCATATCTGTGGTCAGCGCCGTATTGCCATCAGTCGCGTAGCTCCATTCGACCGTATAGCCGATATCCTGGGTGAACTTCACGCTTGAAACCCGCAGCCACACGCCCTGGTCACTGGCGGTCATATACTTGAACAGCGATTCCAGTCCGTCGATATAGCCGTTATCAATCTCGTTCTGGCGCGACAGAATATCGCCGATTGTATAGGCCGCTTTACCTTGGCTGTTTGTATCACGAAACGCGTCGAAAAAGGCAAAGCTTCCGGCATACCACCATAACAACAGCGGCAGGATCAGCACGAATTCGATCGAGATCGAACCGGCCTCGTCAACTGCCATCCGTTTTGTCCGTAATTTGCGAAACAACGTTTTCATTTATCTGGCCTCATTGGCAAAGGCAGAACTGGCAACCAGCATCACACCACCGCTGGAATCTTTGCTCAGGATCAGACCCAGACCGATATTCGGATACATCGGGTCAACCACGACGCAGGCGCGTATAAACAAAAGGTCTCCCTCGTCGCCCGAATTAAACGTGACCACCGGCTCGATTTCCGAGGTCCGGTCAACACAGTCGGCGGCCAAACTTGGTGCAATCCAGGCGTTTGGCGACACCTGCAAAAGTTCAACCTTTAGCGAATTGGTGCAGTCCTGCAAAATTCCGGCATTGTCGCAGATCATTTGCTTGACAGCGGCATGGGTGATATTGGCGTTGCCTGGCGACAAACGGATCGCCCGCACGGTCAGATCCAGCCCACGTTCCAACATCGTCAACCGCGTCATCATCAAACCGCTTTCAAAGACCGACACGAACAGCGTCATGAACACCGGAAACAGGATGACAAACTCGACCGTCGCGGTGCCATTCTGACTGCGGGCAAATTTTCTGAATATTTTGGCAAGCCGTTTCATCTGCATTCCCTCATTGCACCAGTTTTATTTTCTGGATCGTGACCACGATTGAATTAAACGCATCGGCGATTTCCAAACCGTCAACGTCATAGAAATATGCTGGCGAAGTTGCACAGGATCGCATCACACTCTGTCCGTGAATTGGTGCTTCAAAGCCGATTGTGAACACCATTATTTCGGCGTTCTTTGCGGCACTACACATGTTTGACAGGCGTTCATCCGACAGGTTTCCGCCCGCCGTCAGTTCATACGAGTTCTGCATGTCGTTGCGCTTGGATCTGGAATACCGGTAAAAATAGCTGCCGACATATCGGGTGCTGAACGTCCCCCACAATTCGGGATAGGTCATTTGCACCGGATTGCCACCCAAGGCAGTTGCATGCCAGGTGCGGTCATGCGGATAATAGTATTCCTCGCGATCAGTGTCATAAACCGAATATTTGGTCGTTGAGCCGCTGGGCGCATCATGGTCCAACCAAACATCTGACAGCCCGCTCTTGCGTTCCTGAATGATGTCATACTGGTTGGTATTATCGCCATCGGTCATCAGAATGATAACTTTCAGCGTGTCCCCGTCTGAATACGCAACCGGACGGTCAGCCAACAACGGGTCTGCATCGTCCGAGGCAATCAGGTTCGTCAAAACATCGCGCGCACTTGGGTCAAGCAAGCTGACGCCCCATTTCATGCCGATATCCGAAGCGGTCATGCCGCCCGCGCTCAACCCGTCGATATGCGCGTTAATCGCGGCAATGCTGGTAGAGAACGGCAATATGGCGCTGTCGGTTCCAGTGTCACATTCAGGCCAAGCAATTGGCGAACTGCGGCCTGAGTTCTGGTAATCAAAATGCGCAACACGCTCGATGGACTGACTTGTCGACAACGTGGTTGTGAAAAAATCCTCGTCGTCAAACCGTACACAAGTAGACGCGTTGTGCTCGACCGTCAGATTATATTCCTGCGCCAATCGGCTGCCGACAACCACGGTGCCGTTATAGGGAATGATCGAAATCGCAACTTTGCCGACACGGCCGGCATCGATCAAAGCCTGCGCAAAATCTTTGGCCGCAACCTTCAGGTTTGCGAGTTTCGAATTTGATCCCATCGATCCGGACACGTCCAGTACCAGCGAAACTTCCAGCTTTTGAATGCGCTCTTCGGCGATACCAGCGGTTATCACACTCAGAGTGTCGATTCCGACCATGTTCAGAAACAACGAATTTTGTGTCAGCGCTGCGGATGCGTTCACCGTCCGAAAGTTAACGCCTTCATCGACAGAAATAGTCAGCGTGTAATCTTTCAGGCCGGATTTGGCGAAATAGTCGATCACCACGGCCTCGGCATCAAGCGGCTGGTTCAGCGCAGCCGCCGCCAAAATCGCCCGATCCAGAGTCGCCTGCATCCGCGAGCGGTTGTTTTCATACCGCATAAAGTCGATGGCCATCCCGGCCCCAACCAACATGCCCATAAAGCACAGCAGCGCGAATATCAGCATCCCGCCTTTTTCGTCACGTCGAAACCTGCGAACCGGTTTGAAAACCGTCTGCTTCAATCGGGTATTCAGGCCCATTATCGGCCAGCCCACAGTCATCGCTATTTGTTCAATTTTGCGTTCCATGTCGCTCACACCAATCACCGTTACATCACGCATCTGCTCTATGCCGCATATGGCGGTACAAATGGTATGTCGAATTTCGTGTCTAAAGGTCGACTTGAAACCGGGAAATTTTCGGTCACAAATGTGGCAAAAATCTGGCTTCGCGGCCAAAACGGGAAACACACTGTGTCTGAATGTGAAACGGCCATCGTGACATTCATCACTATATATTGAAAAAACTCCTCGTTACTCGCTAGGTATGGTGTTTTTTTGGCCGGTTTTGATGAAAACTGTCGATAATATGCTGTGTATCTGCGGGTTCGGGCAAGATCGCAATTACGACAAATAATCGGAACCGCGCCGTCATGGTTTTGCAATGCTTCACCAAACAAATCCTGACAACTCTGCCATAAACCCTGCGCTGGAATTGCACCTTTGCATCAGCCCACCTAATCTTGGGCGAACCAATTGCCCGAGTCGCTTCATCTTTCTGCAATCCCAAAGGCCCAACGATGAACCCTGCCGAATGGCTGCTCCGAACCGCTGCGCGCGCACCCAACGCCCCAGCGCTACTGCGCGACCACGAAATCCTTGCCGATTACGCCACCTTCGCGGCCCGTGTCGCCGCAATCGCCGGCAACCTCAGCCGCACGTATAATATCGGCCCCGGCGACAGGGTGGCGATTTTCATGGCCAATTGCACCCAATACCTTGAAGCGATGTATGCCGTCTGGTTCACTGGTGCCGCTGTGATCCCGATCAACGCCAAACTGCATGCGAAAGAAGCCGCATGGATTATTGAAAACGCCGACGCGCGGCTGGCTTTGGTTGCGGGGGACGCGGGCCACGCGCTTGAAAAGGCCGCGCCGACATGCCTGAAAACGCTGATCGCTGCGGATAGTCCAGACTGGGTTGCGATGTATCAGGCCAAACCCCTTACCGCCCCGGCGCTGATCGACAGCGACGACTTGCTTTGGCTGTTTTACACGTCCGGCACCACCGGCAGACCGAAAGGTGTGATGGTCACTGCTGGCAATATAAGCGCCATGACCATGGCCTATTTCGCCGATGTTGACACGGTAACGGCAGACGACGCCATCCTATACGCCGCCCCGATGAGCCACGGCGCGGGTATCTATAACTTCATGCATGTGATCAAAGGCGCGCGCCACGTTGTGCCCGCCTCAGGCGGCTTTGATGCTGGTGAAATCCTGACGCTGGCGGCGAAGCTTAGAAACGTTTCGATATTCGCCGCCCCCACAATGGTCAAGCGTCTGGTCGATCACGCCCGAAAGACCACTTCCACCGGCGAAGGCATCAAAACTATCGTCTATGCAGGCGGGCCAATGTATACCGCTGATATCATCGACGCCTCCCAGGTCATGGGCAACCGTTTCGTGCAAATCTACGGGCAAGGCGAATGCCCGATGGGGATCACCGCGCTATCACGCGATCTGGTCAGCGACCGCAGCCACCCAAACTGGCGCGCCCGTCTTGGATCGGTTGGGGTGGCGCAAAGCACCAGCCTTGTGCGTATCGCGGCTGCGGACGGCAGCTTCCTGCCGCCGGGCGAGATCGGCGAGATCGTCGTGCGCGGCCCCGTCGTGATGCAAGGCTACTGGCAAAACCCCGACGCCACTGCCGCCACAATCAAAGACGGCTGGCTGTGGACCGGCGACATGGGCGCGATGGATGAAGACGGATTTATCACCCTGCATGACCGCTCTAAAGACATGATCATATCGGGTGGCTCGAACATCTATCCGCGCGAAGTGGAAGAGGTTTTGTTGTCCCACGCGGGCGTGTCCGAAGCCGCCGTGGTCGGGCGTACCCATCCAGAATGGGGCGAAGAGGTGATCGCCTTCATCGTCCCCACCAATTATCCTGACATTTCACTGGTCGAGCTTGATGCCTTTTGCCTCGCCAATATCGCCCGCTTCAAGCGCCCGAAAGAATACCACATCTTGCCGGAACTGCCGAAAAACAATTACGGCAAAGTGCTGAAATCAAATCTCAGGGCGATGTTGAAACGAGACCCTTAACCGCAAGCCGACCGCGCCCTCTAACGCCAGTCAATCACCTGCTCGAAAGCCGCGCGATCAGTGCGAAACCCGTTCGCCGGATGCGCCTCATCCCGCAAGCCAAACGAAACCACGCAAACCACATTGCGATCCTCGGCAATGCCGAAATGCGACCGTACCTGATCGGAATAGCCGGCAACTGCCGCCTGCGCGATTGACGCAACGCCCGCCGCCTCGGCTGCCAACATGAACCCGGTCACAAACGCCCCGCAATCCAGCACACCATACGCCCCCAAATTCTTGGGCGCGGTTATCACTGCCACGTGCGGCGCACCAAAAAACCGGTAATTCTCGACCATCTGCGCAGTTGACGCCGCCCGATCTCCCTTTTGAACTCCAACCACCGCATAAAGCTGCCAGCCGCACACGCTGCGCCGGTCCTTATAAATCCCGGTATAGGCCGCCGGAAACGCGATATCCGCGTTATGGGCCGCCGTCTGAACCGCTGCTGCCATCGCCGCGCGAAACCCTTCAGTCGCCTCACCGCGCGTGATGATCACCTGCCACGGCTGGGCATTGCACCAAGACGGCACCCTTTGCGCCGCCGCCACAATTGCCGTGATCTTTGCGTCGTCAATCTGATCCGCCAGAAACCCCCGGCAGGAATGGCGCGCGGCCAACAAGGTTTCAAACTGCTTAAGATCAGGTTTATCGGTCATTTTCGCCTCGGGTATCGTTGAAAATCATGCCTTTACCTTGGTCAATCCCGGCACAATTGACAACCCATTGCTACCCGCCCTTGCATAAGAACAAAAAGGGGCCAATTCTAGGGTTCAGTCAAAGGAATCATCGATGAACAAGCTGCTTGCCACCGCCGCCCAAACCGCGCCCCGCGCCAAGCTGGAAGGCGGCCGCCCGTTCGTCCTACATGCGCCGTTTGAACCGGCGGGCGATCAGCCGAATGCGATCCGCGAACTGGTCGCGGGCATCCGTTCCGGCGACCAAAATCAGGTGCTGTTGGGGGCGACAGGGACCGGCAAAACCTTCACAATCGCCAAGATCATCGAAGAAACCCAACGTCCGGCGATCATCCTAGCCCCCAACAAAACCCTTGCCGCCCAGCTATATGGCGAGTTCAAAGGCTTCTTCCCGGAAAACGCCGTCGAATATTTCGTGTCGTTCTATGACTATTACCAACCCGAGGCCTATGTCGCCCGCTCTGACACGTTCATCGAAAAAGAAAGCCAGATCAACGAACAGATCGACCGGATGCGCCATTCGGCGACCCGCGCGCTGCTGGAACGTGATGACGTGATCATCGTGGCGTCGGTGTCGTGCATTTACGGTATCGGCTCGGTCGAAACTTACGGGGCAATGACGCAGGATATCGAGGTTGGCAAAGAATACAACCAACGCGGCGTCATGCAGGATCTGGTCGCCCAGCAATATAAACGCAACGACAACGCGTTTGCCCGCGGGTCATTCCGAGTGCGTGGCGACAGCCTTGAAATCTGGCCTGCCCACTTGGATGATCGCGGCTGGCGGTTGTCGTTCTTTGGTGAAGAACTTGAAGGCATCACCGAATTCGACACGCTGACCGGTGCCAAAACCGACACGCTGGAAAAGATCCGTATCTATGCAAACTCGCATTACGTGACGCCCAAACCAACGCTTAATCAGGCGATCAAAGAGATCAGGAAAGAACTGGAACTCCGCTTGAAACAGTTCGAAGGCGAGGGCAAACTTCTCGAAGCTCAACGCCTTGAACAACGCACCCGGTTCGATCTGGAAATGCTGGAGGCCGCCGGATTTTGCAACGGCATCGAAAACTATTCGCGCTACCTGACGGGCCGTATGCCCGGCGAGCCCCCCCCCACCCTGTTTGAATATATCCCCGACAACGCCATCGTGTTCGCCGATGAAAGCCACGTGTCAGTGCCGCAGATCGGCGGCATGTACAAAGGCGACTTCCGACGCAAATTCACCCTGGCCGAACACGGTTTCCGCCTGCCCAGCTGCATGGATAACCGCCCCCTGAAGTTCGAGGAATGGGACGCCATGCGCCCGCAATCGGTGTTCGTATCTGCCACCCCGCAGAAATGGGAGATGGAGCAATCGGGCGGCATTTTCGCCGAACAGGTGATCCGCCCCACCGGGCTGGTTGACCCGATGATCGAAATCCGCCCGGTGGAAACCCAGGTCGATGATCTGCTGGATGAGGTCCGCAAGGTCGCCGCCGCTGGCATGCGAACGCTGTGCACGACGCTGACCAAACGCATGGCCGAAGACCTGACTGAATATATGCACGAACAGGGCATCCGCGTGCGCTATATGCACTCCGATATCGACACGCTGGAACGCATCGAAATCCTGCGCGATCTGCGGCTTGGGGCGTTTGACGTGCTGATCGGCATCAACCTTTTGCGCGAGGGGCTGGATATCCCCGAATGCGGTTTGGTGGCGATACTGGACGCGGATAAGGAAGGGTTTTTACGCTCAGAAACCTCGCTGATCCAGACCATCGGGCGCTCGGCCCGCAACGTCGACGGGCGGGTCATCATGTATGCCGACCGGATCACCGGCAGCATGGAACGCGCGATTGGCGAAACCGACCGGCGCCGCGCCAAACAGGTGGCCTATAACGTTGTGCATAACATCACGCCGATGACCGTGAAAAAGAACGTCGAGGATGTGCTGTCGGGGTTGTATAAGGGCGACACCGATCAGTCGCGCATCACCGCCAAAATCGGCAAACCGATGGTCGGCGCGAACCTCAAAGCGCATCTGGAAGGGCTGCGCAGCCAAATGCTGAAAGCCGCCGAGAACCTGGAATTCGAAGAAGCCGCCCGCATCCGCGACGAGGTCAAACGGCTGGAGGCGGTGGAACTGGCCATCGCCGACGACCCACTGGCGCGGCAAAGTGCTGTGGACGCCGCGGTTGAAGTTGCGGTGACGCGAAAGGGGCGGTCGACCGGCGGAAGAGGTGGAATGCACGGCGGGAAACGTGGGGGATCAGGGACGAGATGAAGGACGACTACACAATCAAGGAAATTCTGGATAGAACTTTGGAAACACTGCAAACAGCTCAGCTTGGGCTGGCCGACATGAAGGACGCAAGCCGACATAGGCGAAATCCCGGGCTTCGTAACGTAATAGTATTTGGACGAAGTGTAACGTTCGTTCTTCAAAATCTGCGTGGGAAAGACGCACGGTTCGAGGAATGGTACCTTGCCAAGCAGACGGCCATGAAGGCAGATCCAATATTTCTCTATTTTTTGGAAGCCCGGAACAACTTGGAGAAGCAAGGCCGTTTGAATGTCTCAACATCCTTGAAACTCAATTCATTTTCGAGTGCGGATATGGCGCGTTTTGAGCCGCGCCCACCAGGGGCAACGGGTTTTTTTATAGGTGATAACCTCGGTGGGAGCGGCTGGGAGATTGAGCTGCCGAATGGCGCAAAGGAAAAATATTACATGGAGATACCAAGTGACATTGGGCAGGTCTCCCAAGTATTTTCTGACACCCGTACAGAAAAATCCGAAGTGCTTGCCGATCGCAGCGTTGACGATCTCGCTGGTGAATATTTGAAAAAACTTTCAAACATTGTCGATGACGCCAGAAAAACATTCTTAAGCGAAGAACCCGCTCCAATGAATGGCGGACGTCGGCTGCCCCCATTCTTGAGAGTAGTGAAGTAGCGAGTGTAGGGTGGACAGTGAACCCACGACCGGTCCGCTTGCGGCCCGGTCAGCGCCCGACCTCCCCCCGGAGGGCGCTTCGCACCCACCAGGTCGGGCGCTGCCCTCATGTTGGCGGGCAGGTATTGAGGTAACCACCATCCAGCCCAACCACCCTTCACAAACCCGTAACCCCCTCTTGCCAACCCTCCCCAAAACCGTCCTAATCAGCCGACCCCTCCTGAAAGGACCACCCTGATGAGCTTTCTTGTCCGCTACACCCTTAAAACTGCTGACAGCAACGCCAACCAGATCGCCGCGATGCAGGGGCTGGTGGCTGATCTGAAATCCGAGGGCATTCCCGGCCTCAACTATGCCTGCTATGAAACCGACGTGCCGACCGAGTTTATTGGGGTGCTGGAATTCCCCGATGACGCCACCAAACAGGCGTTCTTAGACTCAAAATCCTTCGCCAATTACCGCGACCGCGTCGGCCCGACCTTCGCCAACCCGCCGCAAACCTCAAACATCAAAGCCATCGCCTCGACCCGGGGCTGACCACACATGCGCCTAAAAGGGAAAACCGCGATCATCACCGGGGCTGGCCAAGGCATCGGCGAAGGCATCGCGCAGGTGTTTGCTGCGGCCGGTGCCACCGTGGTGATCGCCACGCGAAGTGCTGAAAACGGCCAGGCGGTGGCCGATGCAATCATCAAACAGGGTGGGCAAGCGCACCTGATGGTGATGGATGTCACGGATGACGCCGCCGTGGCCAGCCTGATCGGGCTCACCGTCGAAACCTACGGTGCGATTGACATCATGGTGCATAACGCCGCCGCTTTTGGCACTGCCCCTGTCGATGGGTTTGACGCCGCGCTTTACGACACCATGATGAACACCAACCTGCGCGCGGCGATGACCCTGTCTGCTGCTGTCGTGCCGCATATGAAACGACAGGGTGGCGGGCGGTTGCTGTTCACCTCGTCCGTCACCGGGCCACGGGTGGCGATGCCGGGGTTGAATTACTATTCCGCCTCCAAAGGTGGGCTGAACGGCTTTATCCGCAACGCCGCCCTTGAACTGGCAGCGCACAAGATCACGGTGAACGGGGTTGAGCCCGGTTACATCCTGACCAGCGCGATGGAACGCCTGACCGATGCCGCGGGGCAAGCCCGCATCGCGCGTTATATCCCAGCAGGTCATTTGGGCACGCCGCACGATATCGGCCACGCAATGCTGTATCTCGCCAGTGACGAGGCCGGGTATGTTACCGGCCAGACCATCATCGTCGATGGCGGCAGCACCCTGCCGGAAAGCCCGCTTTTCTTAGAAAACTAGGGCTTTTTACGGCTTGCTCAGACCTTAAGCACCACGCAATCCTGACGAGTGCCGCCAACATTTTCCCTTTTCCGGCATAAATCACGCAATACCATTATCCCGCAAGCAACTGTTTTGGGCCCATTGGACACGTGCTCAAACGCATTTATGGGCAAACGAGGGAAGAGCTATGTTAACCAAATTCTTGAAAGACCAGTCTGGCGCAGTTACCGTAGACTGGGTCGTGATGACCGCAGCGGTTGTCGGCATTGGTATTGCCACAACGGTGGTCGTAAGTGGCGGCGTGGCCAGCACCACAGGCAATGTCGCCTCGCAATTGACGGATCAGGCGATCACAATCTCGTTTGACGCAATCGAGGCTTTGACAACCGCCTTTAACGGCATGACAACCAGAGATTATGTCACCTATGGTGTAAGCTTGGCGCCGGGAAACAATGGTGCCGTTTACGCCCACGCCACGCAACTGGCACAGGAAAATGCGCCGGACGGGTATAATTTTGACAATCCGTTGCATGAATCCTCAAGCAACAATCTGGTTTACACGTCGAATGACGGTCAGAACTATTCAATCGGCGGAGTTGTGACAGCTGTCGACAGCTATTCGGGCGACGCGACCTATTTCGGCGTCTGATCCCCAAACGCAAAAGGGGCGCACCAACTGATGCGCCCCGTTTCTTAACCAACAGACAGCCTCAGGCCTGATTATCTGTCCGCACCGTCACATGCGCTTTGCCTTTAACGGCTTGCGACCAGTGCAGATTGATCTCGGTGCCGTTGGTTCCCAACGAGGACACCGCATAAGGCATCGTATAAATGCCGACATTTGTGCTCGATTTGATCTCGTTTTGCGGCAACAGGGCCACCACCCGGCGGGCCTTGCCACCAAATGGCAAATAGGGCGCAAAATCAAACGACCACAACGCGTTTGCTGTGACCTCTTCCATTTCCACCGTGACCGGGTTTGTGGTTCTTGCATCCACATTGTTGTAAGTATTGCCAGTGACCGTGATGTTCTGGAACTTGTTGGGGTTCAGAACCCCGATGCTTTCGTCCACCATATCCATCCGCTCGATCGTACCGCCGCCGGTGTGCTTGAAGATATTGCCGGTTATCGACAGCCCGTTAATGAAATGGTTCGGACCAAAGGGTTTGATCTGGATGAACCGGAACCAAGGCGCCGACTCGCTTGAGGTGAAGATATTGCCGATCACCGTTAGCCCGCCAAACGAGAACGAACTGGCGCCATCCGGCGCTTCGTCATGCTCGTTGCCCCATTCAATCGACGCATTATCAATGTAGTTTCCGTTCAGAATGACTTTGCAATTGGTGTCAGACAAAACCAGCCCGGCAGTGCGCAGGCCATTAGTCGCAGTATCACCTTGAAAGAAATGGTTGCCTTCAATGATATGACCACTGCCGGCCATCACGCCAAAATGCCGGAACCGCACCGCACGATTGTCACGGACTTTCACATCATTGGCGTTGCAATTGAACGCGATCGACTGGCGCAATTGCGCATCCATCGCCTGTTCGTTTGACAGGAACTGGTTGCGGTCCAACTGCAAGCCGGAACAGGCATGCCCACTGGAAGTGATCGCGCGATCCTTGGGCGAGGTGAAAAAACAATCCCGCACCTGAAACGCCAAGCCGTCATCCGGCAGCATCAAGCCACTGCAATAGCCTTGACACAGGAACTCCACATCCGCGATCGAGAACCGTTTGATATTGGTAAAGCCACTGAAATCAAGCAGGTATTTGAAACGACGGAAGGTGTAATTCTGCGACGTCGGCGCGCCCCACAACGGCAAGTTCAGCTCGATGGTGCCAGCCGCCACGTTTTTGGATCGCACATAGACCTCGCGCCCGACACCTACGCCAGTCACCAAAGACCCGACGGCGATTTGCGCCACATTGGTCACGTTCGACAATCTGGTTTTAACGGCGGCGGAATAGGTCGCAGTCGAGGTGCGAACCTCGTCATCCCAACCCGCAGAATTATCCGCCTGCAATTGGCCGTTGCGTATAACCCGGCGGCTGCTGAACACATCGATATTGTCGACCGCCGCATGTACGTCGAGCGGTTCCGTCAATGAAACCCGCCGCCCGCACATATCCAGAGATTCATGATCGCTGAAGTTAAACATCGCCTGCAGCGCCTTTTTCAGGCCGGTAACTTCGTCACCAAAGGCGTCGGCATAACTTGGCAAATCAAAATTCCGCGTCAGCGACAGTCGAATGGATGCAGGCATCACGACCGTACCTTCAAACCGCACTTTGCTTTCGAATGTCACATGCGAGTCCAGCTTATAGATGCCCTTTGACACCAAAACCGTGCGACCCATCGCAGCCGCATCCGCCGCTTCAAACGCGGCACTGTCATCACTCACACCGTTGCCAATGGCCCCGAAATCCCGCACATCAACCCAGTCCATCAGGTTGCGATGAAAAACCAGCGTCGCATCTTCGATCGAGATGTCGTCGATCCGCACCACCCCACTATTGCTGCCCGTGAGGTTAATACCGAAATGTCCGTAAACTGGTGTCAGGCCCCAGACCATGTCAACACCAGTCCGGTTGCCGACCCCGACAATCGCCGTTAATTCAACGACTTCGCCGTAAGTGGTAAGGGCAACCGGCGGTGCGACTTCGACCAATCCGCCAACATGCGCGCCACTGCCATTTGCAGCGTAACCGGCGATCTGCACGCTTGGCAGATTGCCCGACATCGCTTTAACCCGGACTTTGATCTGCAAATAACATCCAGCTAAAAGCGGTGTTTGCCCCATGAAACGCAGTTTTTGCGTGCTTTGGGTTTTAAACAGTTCCAGGCAGCTGCCGAAATCACTGTCAGCCAGCACCAATGCGGCATTGTTCGTGCCATCATATGTTGAGGATCCGGGCGTGCCATCCAGGTCTGACCAGACATCAAGTCCGGCCGCAAATTCCGGGGGCATCAAGTCCACGCCGTCGGTAATCGCCTTGTTCATGAAAATTCCTTTCTGGTAAATCCTGAGCGCAGCCATAATTCGACCACGGCCGCGAAATGGCGGCGAATATGTGTAAATCTCGAAATGAAGGCCGACGGAAATATCCGGCCAGCGATGACTTAACAAAGATGTTTAAAGAAAGCGTTAATTCTCGGAAAATTTGCCTGAACTGACCACCCCACGGGTGCAGTCAGTGCCAAAGTTGACGTGCGCGACCGAACGTGCCTGCGCCAAATTGTTACGAACTAACGGCGCGCGACAAAGCCGTTTCAATCAGCGCAACGGTTTCATCCACCCCGTAAAGCGCGATGAACCCACCAAAACGCGGCCCCTGACTGGCCCCCAGCAACACTTCGTAAAGCGCTGTGAACCAACCACGCAAAGGCTCGAACCCATGATCTTTGCCAACCGCGAAAACCATGGTTTGCAGCGCATCCGCATCAAGCCCGCCATCCCAGTCTTTCAGCCGGGCCGCCAGATCAAGCATCGCGGCGCGTTCAACCGCGCTCGGTGCCCGAAACACCCGCGACGGCTTCACAAAATCATCGAAATACTTCAACGCAAAACCCGCCGCCGCATCCAGATCAGGGTGGCTTTCGGGGCTGGCGCCGGGCGCATAGCGCTTGATAAAGCCCCACAAACCCTGCTTATCCTTGGCCGACGCAACCGAGGCCAGGTTCAACAACATCGCAAACGGCACCACCATGTTGCTGACCGGTGGGTTGCCGCCGTGAATATGCCAAACCGGATTGTTCAGCCGCGCCGCATCATCCTGATCTACATAAGCGCGCAATTGCTGATGATACTCATCCACCGCTTTGGGGATCACGTCAAAATACATCCGCTTTGCGGTTTTCGGCTTTAAGTACATGAAGTAGCTTAAAGATTCAGGCGAGGCATAGCCAAGCCATTCATCAATCGTCAGTCCATTACCTTTAGATTTGCTGATCTTCTCGCCGTTCTGATCCAAGAACAGTTCATAGGTGAAATGGTCCGGCGCCCGCCCACCCAAAATCTCGCAAATCCGGTCATAGATCGGCGTGTTGGTGCTGTGGTCTTTGCCATACATCTCGAAATCCACATCCAGCGCCGCCCAGCGCGCGCCGAAATCGGGTTTCCATTGCAGCTTCACATGCCCGCCGGTCACCGGCAGGGTCATTTCGCTGCCATCCTCGTCGTCAAAGGTGATCGTACCCGCCTTGGCGTCCACCTGCTTGATCGGCACATACATCACCCGACCCGTCACCGGATGGATCGGCAGGAAAATCGAATAGGTCTGCTGGCGTTCATCCCGCAGGCTGGCCAGCATCACCGCCATCAGATCGTCATAGCGTTCGGCGGCGCGCAACAGCACCTCGTCAAACTTGCCGTCGCGATAAAATTCAGTGGCGCTGATGAAATCGTACTGAAACCCGAACGTGTCCAGAAACCGCCGCAACATCGCGTTGTTATGCGCCCCGAAACTGTCATGCGTGCCAAACGGATCCGGCACCGAGGTCAATGGCCGCTGCAAATGTTCACGCAGCGCATCCGGGTTCGGCACGTTCTCTGGCACCTTACGCATCCCGTCCACATCGTCGGAAAAACAGATCAACCGCGTTGGAATATCACTGATTTCCTCGAACGCGCGGCGGATCATCGTGGTGCGTGCAACTTCGCCAAACGTACCAATATGCGGCAGACCAGACGGCCCATATCCGGTTTCAAAAAGCACAAAGCCCTTTTGCGGCGCGCCCTTTTCATAGCGTTTCAGCAGCTTGCGGGCCTCTTCAAAAGGCCAGGCTTTCGAATTCATCGCCGCTGCGCGCAATTCAGACATCATCGTTCCGTTCACAATCAAGGAATTGCCCCTATATACAGGCCTAGCGCCAACTTCCTATTGCCCAAGCCCGCCAGCGTCAATAATCTGCACTGAATTCCAGCCCGAAAGGCCAAAACGTGAGCAAACCAGACACTAAAACCCCATTGATGAGCGAACAAGACGCACTGATCGCTGTTATGGTCGCCGTTTCGGTTTCAGACAGCACAATCAAAACCTCGGAACTGGTCACCATTGAACGCATCGTTGATCATTTGCCGGTCTTTGCCAGTTTTGATTCTGACCGGATCAAAATCGTATCCCGCACAGTGTTTGAATTGTTCGAGGAAGAAGACGGCCTTGACGCTCTGTTCGGCCTTGTGCGTGACGCCCTGCCAGAACGGCTTTACGAAACAGCCTATGCGATGGCTTGTGATGTCGCCGCTGCCGACGGCAAGCTTCGCGAAACTGAACTCAGGTTTCTGGAGGAATTGCGTTACGAGTTGAACATTGACCGCCTGCATGGTGCCGCGATTGAACGCGGCGCACGTGCGCGCCACATGACGGTTTAAGCCCATGCCCGCATCCGTCAACCGCCGCCGCTTCCTGAAGCTCTCGGGTCAGGCCGCTCTGGCCACTGGCGTTCTGGCCGCAACCCGCGCCAGCAGCGCCTCGGTTGCTGATGTTGATGTCGTGGTGATCGGCGCCGGCATTGCCGGGCTGACAGCCGCCAAGACCTTGCAAGATCTTGGCTACGACGTGATCGTGCTCGAGGCCCGCAATCGCATCGGTGGCCGCCTTTACACCGATTGGTCTTTAGGCGCGCCGTTTGAATGGGGGGCTGGCTGGATACACGGCCCCAAAGGCAACCCGATTTCCGGCCTCGCCAGGGCGGTTGGTGCGCAAACCTTTGTGACCGACGACGACGAATATCAGGTTTTTGCCCCTGATGGCACGCAACAAGACGACGCCGCCGTTGATGCTGGCTGGGAAAGCCTTGAAAATATCTTCGGGAAAATCGACGACCGGTTTGACAATGATCAGGCGCTGGTTAAAGCCATCAAAAAGGTCGCGCCAAAAGCCATGAAAGACCCGATCCGACGCTGGCAGTTATCTGCCGGGTACGAATTTGACGCCGGCGGTCCGATTGAAGACCTTTCCGCCCTTTATTTTGATGATGACGAGGCATTTGAAGGCGATGACGTAATCGTTTTAACCGGCTATGACAAAATCCTCGGCCCGATCGCCAACGGCCTTGATATCCGGCTCAATCAACCGGTAACCGAGGTGGAATATCAGGCCGGCGATGGCGCGATCGTCTATTCCGGTGACACCCAATATGAATGCCGCTTTGTCGTTTGCACCCTGCCCCTGGGCGTTTTGCAAACCGGCAGTGTAAAGTTTTCACCGCCCCTGCCCAAAGCCCACCGCACCCGGATCAAACGCATGGGCATGGGCAATGTCACCAAACTGGCGTTGAAATTTGACGCGCTCTACTGGCCTGAAGACACACAATATTTCGGCCTGATGACCGAAGAAAAAGGCCGCTGGAATTATTTCCTGAACTACCGCACATTTTCGCCCGAAAACATCCTGCTTGGCCTTTCGGTTGGCGCTTATCCGTTAAAGACCGAAAAACAAAGCGATGCAGAAATGATCGCCGACGCCATGCAATCAGTGCGCACAATGTTCGGCCCTCAGGTCCCTGAACCAACCCAGACCCTGATCACCCGCTGGTCAACCGACCCCTATGCACGCGGTGCTTACACTTACGCAAAACTTGGGTCGGTCCCGTCAGATTTCGATAAACTGGCCGATCCGATCAGCAAAGTCATCGTTATGGCTGGCGAACACACCTTGTTCAAATACCACGCAACCGTCCACGGCGCGCATCTCAGCGGCTTGCGGGCGGCCGAGATCATCGACAAGAAACTCGCCTGATTGCGGCGCGAAAGCCGCAGCAATGCGTCGCCGCCTCGAATTGAAAACAATAACAATCAATCAAAGCGTTGCGGCCCATTGCGTGATCAGGCTCTGTTGCAGACCGCGTGACCGATTGGACCATGCCTTAGCACCCAAAGGTCGCTCGCGTTGCGATTTTGGCACCTTGGCCCGGCGAGGCAAGTCAGCGGTGAATATCGCAAACACCAGTTTGCGCCCGGACTTTGCGGTCATATAGCCAGCCAAAGCCGAGACAAAATTCAAGGTGCCGGTTTTTGCCTTCACAGCGACCTGTTGGTTTTTCAACGGCCTGCCTTTGCTGTCGCGCAGTCGGATATCCTTCATCAAGGCCCGCAAAGGACCGTCCCAGCCAGACTGCAGCAATACCTGCGTCATATCGCTGGCTGAAATCCGCGAACCGTCCCCAAGCCCCGAATGATCAATGAATTTCACCCGTTTGGCAGGTGTCGCCTGATTGAGCCAATCCGACATGATCCGCGCCGACCCCGACAGCGATTTCGGTGCATTGCCGCGCGCCTGACTGGCGGTCATACCGACGGCCTCAGCCACGATATTGGTGGAATATTTCATCATTCCCCGCAGCATCACCATCAGATCATCCGAACGCCATTCTGCCAGCACCGTGCCCGCTGGCGTGTGCCCTGAGGCAATGAATTTCGGCAGCTTAATCCCATAGCTGCGCGCAATGGTCTGGAACACTTCGGCGGCATAAAACTGCGGACGCCTGACCGGTAGCCAGCGCCCGCCTTTCTTGCCCAAAGCGAATTCGGCGACTGTCCAGTTATCCTGCCGCGACGTGGAATTCAGCGTGAAAATCGGCGTGGTCCGGTCAACCGTTTTGATCGTCGCCATACCCACCATTGGCCGGTGTTTTTCGTCTCGCGCGTCCATCGTCGCGGTATAACCCTGTGCCGACTTGGCCCATTCAAAATAGATCCGGTTGTAATTCAGGTTCAGCCCCGACAAAGAAGGGTTATACCCCAAATACACCGGTTGATCGGCGTCGATCTCGCTCTGATAGGGCAATGCCCCGCCATAGACATAAGCCTTGCCGCTGATTTCCCGTATACCTTTGGCCTTCAGATCGCGCGCAAGATCCGCAAGCGCATCAGTTTGCAGCGTCGGATCGCCGCCGCCGACCAGATAGAGGTCCCCCTCAAGCCGCCCGTTCACCACCGGCCCGGACGCGACCAGCCGGGTTGAAAACCGGTAATTGCCGCCAAGCGCCGACAGCCCGTACAAAGCCGTCAAAGACTTGGCAACGCTGGCAGGCGGAAGCGCCAAAAGTGGTTTACGGCTGTCCAGAACCTGCCCTGTGGCAGCGTCCGCGACAACATAACAAACCTCGCCGCTTAACCCCGCCTTTTTGGCAATGTCGCGCGCGCCGTTTTTGGACACAACGACCAGGGTTTCCGCCCGGGGCACCGGTCGGGGCGAGCGATCCGGCGCCTTCGCAAACGACCCGGTGGCCGTGCTGGCCAAAAGGCCAAGCAGAACTGCGCGCCGGGTTGGAGTTGTGATCGAAAGCTGCTTGGCCATGAAATACCTTACGACAAAATTACCCTAGAAAAACAACTCTAACGTATCCATTCACCACTATTTCGCAGCTTGGTGGACGACATATCTACCATCGCGCCGGTCACAAGGCTCCAACATGGGGGTGTGGTCCCGGGCAGGGTTTTGGCCGCCGCCATTCGCAGCCGCCACTGCCTATAAGTCTGCGCTGCCGGCGACAGGCCTGCCGCGACCACATCATCGGGCCGCGCCAACACGCCAATCGGCAGGCTGTGCATGATCCCGCGCCAGTTCTCCCAATGATGAAACTGCGCCAGATTATCGGCCCCCATCAGCCAGACAAAGTCAACGTCACGTTTGATCACCATCAAGCGGGCCAGCGTTTCAGCCGTATACCGCGTGCCAATCCGTGCCTCAAAATCGCTAACAATGATCCTTGGATGTTGCACCAGCGCACGACACGCCGCCAGCCGACGCTTAAAATCCGCAGGTCGGGCCGCCTTTAGAGGATTGCCCGGCGAGACGATCCACCAAACCCGGTCAAGCCCAAACCGCCGCATCGCCTGACGAGTGATATGCACATGCCCCGCATGTGGCGGATCAAACGACCCCCCCAACAAACCGATCCTTTGGCCGGGCGTGGTAAATGGCAAACCAGTATTCATACCTGACAGCATTACCGAATGAATTGCGTGACGGAAAGGCATGGAATCATGGCCCTTCTACCATATCTGTGTAAATCCCTGCGGTGTCTTATGGTAGGGCAATGACCCTCCGGCCCGCAGTTCGGCCTCAAGTCCGGTGGCCAACCCGATAACAAGGTCTAATCCAGCGCAAAGTTCCGTAGTGCTGACATAGGTTAACAACGTTGCCGCTGCCCCGGCATCCCCCGCCGTGATCAGCATTTTAGCGGCCTTAACCATGGTCGCAACACGCCCGGCCAAAAGCCCCTCACGCGCCACAAAACTCGCGGTCACCCGCGCCAGTGTCGCCTCGCCGGAAAGCTGCATCAGATACATCAACCGTTTGCATTCATAAACCGCCGAGCGGCTTGCCTCGACGGATTGTGGCACGCCTGAAACCGTCTCAATCCCGCCGGTAACCGCTTTGCGCATATCCATGAACCGGTGCGATTCACCCACCGTCAGATACCGGTGCTGGGCAAATTCCGGCGGCACATCCGTCTGATCCAGAAACACCGGCGCAAACGGGCTGGCGACCGCCCCAACTGGCGCGTGCCACAACATCAACGGCCCCGCCTCAGCACTCAAAGGTACAACCTGCCCATAGCCCGCCGTGTCGCCGGTCAATTGCGAACAGCGCACCGCCCAGAACATATCCGCCAAGCCGATTTTCTCGGGCCGCGCAGCGCGTTCCACCATCTGGGTTTCAATCCAACCAACCCCGGCCCACCGGCCCTTGCCATCGCCATAAACCTGATTGGCATCAAACACCCCGTCCTGATACCAGCCCATATCGCGCGCAAAACTGACAAAATTCGGTGACCACATGAAATCAGGATGCGACCCCGCCGCAACCGGCACTTCTAAAACATACCCCGGCCGCGAGGCGCGAATGCTGTCCGCCCCCAACCGTTCCGCCACCCAAAGGCCCTGCCCTCCCGCGAACTGAATAACCACCCAAGCCTCATCCGCGTCGGCAAAAATATGCGAATTGCCGCCATAACTGGCCTCGCCATAGCGCGCGATCAGATCCGCACAAATCTCAACCGCCTGCCGGGCCGAGCTTGCGCGTTCCATCGCCACCCGCGCCAGATCGCTGTAATTCAGCCCGCGCTGATCCTTCGGCGTCATCTCGACCAATTCGCGGCGCGAGGTCGACCAGATATCACGCACCGCCACCCCGCGCGCATTCAACCCGCCATTGGTGATCGGCGCAGGCACACCCATGTAATAAGAATAACTGACTCTGATATGCCGGAGCGTTCGCGCCACCTGCGGAACCTCGCTGCGTACCCCCGGCAAATCGGCCTGCGCCCCCACCCCAACCTCGATCATCGCGCCGGCGCGATGCGCGGTTTCCGGCACAATCTCCAGCCAATGCGAGGACGGCTCATCGCCGTACCCCCCCAGCCATGCATGGCCAGTCGCACTGTGGTTCTTGCCGATATAGATGCCATAACTCATCACAACCCTCCGCTTTACCGAACCATGACGCCTTGGCCTTGCAAGTCAACCGCAACCACCCGTCAAAACCGGTCAACCGGTCATTGCACCCCCACGATCCCTCAGTTAAAACCCCGCGCAACCCATCCTTATCCGCACGGAAGTACCCATGGCATCTTATCAATACGTCTATCACATGGAGGGCGTCTCCAAGACCTATCCCGGCGGCAAGAAATGTTTCGAGGATATCCACCTGAATTTCCTGCCCGGTGTTAAAATCGGTGTGGTCGGCGTCAATGGTGCCGGTAAGTCCACCCTGATGAAAATCATGGCGGGGCTCGACAAGGATTTTCAGGGCGAAGCCTGGGTCGCTGCCGGGGCGCGCGTTGGGTATCTGTCACAAGAACCCAAGCTTGATGAAACCCTGACCGTACGTGAAAACGTCATGCTGGGTGTTGCCGACAAAAAGGCGATCCTCGATCGTTATAACGAACTGGCGATGAACTATTCGGACGAAACCGCCGACGAGATGGCGCAACTGCAAGACCAGATCGACGCCGCTGACCTTTGGAACCTTGACGCCAGCATCGACATCGCGATGGAGGCTCTGCGTTGCCCCCCCGATGACGCCAGCATCAAAACCCTGTCGGGCGGTGAACTTCGCCGGGTGGCCCTGTGCCAATTGCTGCTCGATGCGCCCGATATGCTGCTGCTGGACGAGCCCACCAACCACTTGGATGCGGAAACCATCGGCTGGCTGCAAAAGCACCTGATCGCCTATAAAGGCACCATCCTGATCGTCACCCACGACCGCTACTTCCTTGACGACATCACCACATGGATCCTTGAGCTTGACCGTGGCCGCGGCATCCCGCACGAAGGCAACTATTCCGCATGGCTGGAAATCAAAGCCAAACGCCTGATGCAGGAAGCCCGCGAAGACAAATCCAAGCAGAAAACCCTGGAACGCGAACTTGAATGGATGCGTCAGGGGGCCAAGGCCCGCCAGGCCAAACAAAAAGCCCGGATCAATTCCTATAACGAGTTGTCGCAAACCTCGGAACGCGAGAAAATCGGCAAAGCCCAGATCATCATCCCCAATGGCCCGCGTCTTGGCGGCAAGGTGATCGAGGTTGATAAACTGAAAAAATCCTTTGGCGACAACCTGTTGATCGACGGTTTGACCTTCGATCTGCCGCCGGGCGGCATCGTCGGGGTGATCGGTCCGAACGGCGCGGGTAAATCCACCTTCTTTCGGATGCTGACCGGCGACGAAACCCCCGACGAGGGCACCATCACCTTTGGCGAGACCGTGAAACTGTCCTATGTCGACCAGTCCCGCGACACGCTGTCACCGACCAAAAACGTCTGGGAAGAAATCAGCGACGGCCTTGACGTGATCAAACTCGGCGACGCCGAAATCATGTCGCGCGCCTATTGCGGCGCGTTCAACTTCAAAGGCGGCGACCAGCAGAAAAAGGTTGCCCTGCTGTCAGGCGGCGAACGCAACCGCGTGCATTTGGCCAAACTGCTGCGCGAAGGCGGCAACGTATTGCTGCTCGACGAACCCACCAACGATCTCGATGTAGAAACCCTGCGCGCGCTAGAAGACGCCCTGGTAGACTTCGCCGGCTGCGCCGTAGTGATTTCCCACGACCGGTTTTTCCTTGACCGCATCTGCACCCATATCTTAGCCTTTGAGGGCAACTCCCACGTCGAGTGGTTCGAGGGCAACTTCGAGGACTATGAGGCCGACAAAGTACGCCGCCTGGGGCCGGATGCGTTGACGCCGAAACGGGTGAAGTATCAGAAATTTACGAGGTGAGAGGTTAAGAATTCTTTCTACTTTTTATTTCAGCATTTAGTCGTTCGCGTTGGAGTTTGCCCAACTCGAACGGCAACGATAGTGACATTATGAAACTAAAGGATGAAAGTCCTCCCAAGAAATTGAAGGTCCAATAGAACCTTTCATATTTCATGAACTCAACCAACTCAGTCACCACCAAAAGAAACAACGTCAACAACTGAAAAAAGAAAACCACATTGAGGCGTTGAATGTCTGTTTGAATTGAAACTGCACTCTCCCAAGCAAGTCGTCGATTTCCTGGAAGCAACATGCTAGGGTCCCCGATAATCGACACTACGGCAAAAATCGCGGCGGCCAACATTGAAAACAGAAGTCCTATATATTCAGACGGCTTCTCTGAAAGGCGTAGAGGCTCACCTGCAAAGCACCCAACCGCTAAAGAAACAGCTATCGAAACAACCACAAATGCACTTCTCGATAAAGTTACTTTTGGTCTTAGGGGCATCAACACTTTCCTTTTTCAACTTCACACCACGCCGTCTGCGATCAATTGCGTCAAGATTTCATCCAACCTGTCACGAACTTGAAATGGATCTACTAAGCGTTTGTTCCCATCCACAGAGAAGGGCTTATGAATTGTAAGCTTGTCCCGTGTTAGCCTAAGACCACTTTTTGTGACTATTGCGAAACCTTCATCTAGCTGTTCCATCCCGGATGATCACATAGACCCTCGCCGCTCTGCGTTTTTCATGGCACGATCGGTTCTGAGGGACATTCGAGATGGAGGCATAAATGCTGGTTCGACTTCATAGTCAGGCGACGACAACACCAAAGGTTCGGGCAGAAATTCAGGCGAGCGATGAAGCCGCTTGGATCCTTGCGGAACGGCATGGGACGACGGAGCAAACTGTCTATAAGTGGCGTCACCGCGACAGCGTTGAAGATCGCAGCCACACACCCCATCGCCTACAGACAACATTGACGCCGGCCCAAGAGGCCGTTGCCGTGGCATTGCGCAAAGCGCTGCTGGTCTCGCTCGACGATCTTTTGGCTGTCGTGCATGAGTTTCTGAACCCGAATGTCTCGCGCTCTGGCCTGGACCGCTGCCTGCGTCGTCATGGTGTGGGCAACCTGCGTGACCTGAAAGTCAAGGAGGCCCGGCCAAAACACAGTGGCTTCAAAGCCTACGAGCCCGGCTACCTTCATATTGACGTGAAATACCTGCCCCAGATGGCTGATGAAAGCCGCCGCCGCTATCTTTTCGTAGCCATTGATCGGGCCACGCGGTGGGTCTTCATCCGCATTTTCAATGCAAAGACGGCAGCCAATGCCCGCCGGTTTCTGCGCGACCTCGAGCGTGCCTGTCCAATTCGCATCCGCACCATTCTCACGGATAATGGGAAGGAGTTTACAGACCGGCTTTTTGGCCTGCGCAAGCGGGCCGCAACCGGCAAACATGAGTTTGACACGCTTTGCGCAGCCCTCGATATAGAGCACCGCTTGACCCCGCTTAAATCACCTCAGACCAACGGCATGGTCGAGCGTTTCAACGGCCGCATCGAGGACGTGCTGCAAAGCCACCACTTCAGATCAGGAGAAGAATTGGAGGCCACGCTGCATCGCTACGTCTGGCTCTACAACCAGCAGCTTCCACAATCAGCCTTGGGCAGCAAGCCGCCCTTGAAAGCGATGAAGGAATGGTACAAACTCAAGCCGAGGCTGTTTAAAAAACAGCCATACTACCTGCCGGGATGTGACAGCTAGAGTCAACCCCCAAGGCGACGACGTCAAGTCAGTCAACGGGCATGCGGCGGTAATCTGCGTAGCGCGGTCCATGGGAATAATCCGTACCTTGGATGCAAGATCTGGCGACCCAGTTTGCTCAATCTTGTGGGGCTATTGATGCAGCGGTCACCAATGCCAAGTGTGTCCCTATCTGCCCAAGACTACCGCCAAGGGTGGCGACATGTTCATTCCGCTGATTATGCCATTGTTTAGAATGGCACAGTTGCCCTACCACGGATTAAAAATTTTACCGTTTGATAAAATTTTCATCTGTGCCAACATGCAGATCAGACTTACCGACGGAGTAGACATGAACAACACATTCACCCCAGGCGTAGTGCCCGCGCGTTTAGGCACTGACGAGTTGCAAGAGAATTTCACCGATCTTCATGCACCACTTTCTGGTCATGAAGCCGCCGTTGCGGCGGATCGCTGCTATTTCTGCCATGATGCCCCCTGCGTTACGGCCTGCCCGACGGACATCGATATCCCGCTTTTCATCCGACAGATCAGCACCGGCACCCCAGAGGCAGCTGCGACGACCATTTTTGACATGAACATTCTGGGCGGCATGTGCGCCCGTGTTTGCCCGACCGAAGACCTTTGCGAGCAAGCCTGCGTGCGCGAATTGGCCGAAGGGAAGCCCGTCGAGATCGGGCGGCTTCAGCGGTTCGCGACGGACAAGCTGATGAACAAAGGCGTGATGCCGTTCACGCGCGCCCAAGCGACGGGCAAGAAAGTCGCCGTTGTTGGTGCTGGCCCTGCAGGCCTGTCATGCGCCCACCGTTTGGCGATGCTGGGCCACGATGTGACGGTCTATGATGCGATGCCCAAAGCGGGCGGCCTGAACGAATACGGGATCGCGGCGTATAAAACGACGGATGATTTCGCCGCGCGCGAGGTTGACTGGCTTTGCTCCATCGGCGGGATCGAGATCAAGCACGGGTTCGCGCTTGGCGATGAGTTGAAGATTGATGATCTGGTGGGATGTTTTGCCGCGGTGTTCCTTGCGGTCGGTCTTGGCGGGGTCAATGCCTTGGGCATCGCCGGCGACGACAAAGACGGCGTGGCTGATGCTGTGTCCTTCATCCAGGAATTGCGCCAAGCCAGCGACCTGACAACGCTACCCGTCGGTCGCAACGTTGTCGTGATTGGTGGCGGCATGACGGCAGTGGACGCAGCCGTGCAGTCGAAACTGCTGGGGGCGGACACGGTGACAATCGCCTACAGGCGTGGCCGCGACGCAATGAGCGCGAGCCGCTATGAACAGGATTTGGCAGCGTCGCACGGCGTCAAGCTGCTGTTCAATGTCCAACCCAAGGCGATCCACGGAAATGGCGCAGTGGCCGAGATTGAGCTGGAATATACTGCCACCGAAAATGGCAAACTGACCGGAACGGGCGAGATGATACGCGTACCTGCCGATCAGGTTTTCCGTGCGATTGAGCAAACGCTGGCTACGGAGGCTGGATTGAAACTGGACGGGCGCAAACTGGCGATCACCGGCGCAGGCCGCACCAGTCTTGCAGGCGTCTGGGCAGGCGGCGATTGTGCCGCAGGCGGAGATGATCTGACCGTCACGGCAGTGGCCGAAGGCCGCGATGCGGCGATGGATATTCATGCAACCTTGATGGGGAGCAACTAAAATGGCTGATCTAACAACTGACTTTCTGGGCATCAAAAGCCCGAACCCGTTCTGGCTCGCCTCGGCGCCGCCAACGGACAAGGAATACAACGTCCGCCGCGCCTTTGAGGCCGGTTGGGGCGGTGTCGTTTGGAAGACGCTGGGCGAAGAAGGCCCGCCAGTCGTCAACGTCAATGGCCCGCGATATGGCGTGATCTATGGCGCGGATCGGCGTATTCTTGGCCTCAACAACATTGAGCTGATCACCGATCGCTCGCTTGAAATCAACCTCGAGGAAATCACCCGCGTCAAAAAGGACTACCCTGATCGCGCGCTTATCGTGTCGATCATGGTGCCCTGCGAGGAGGAGGCGTGGAAGGCCATTTTGCCGCGCGTCGAAGCCACCGGCGCAGACGGGATCGAGCTGAATTTCGGCTGCCCGCACGGCATGTCGGAACGCGGCATGGGCGCCGCCGTGGGGCAAGTGCCCGAATACATCGAATTGGTCACGCGCTGGTGCAAACAGTATTATTCCAAACCCGTGATCGTGAAACTGACCCCGAACATCACCGACGTGCGCAAGCCTGCGGCGGCGGCGCGGCGTGGCGGGGCCGATGCGGTCAGCCTGATCAACACGATCAATTCAATCACGTCCGTAAATCTTGATACCATGTCTCCCGAACCCAGCATCGACGGCAAAGGCACGCATGGCGGCTATTGCGGCCCTGCGGTCAAACCCATTGCCATGTCGATGGTCAGCGAAATTGCGCGGGCTGAAGAAACTGCTGGCATGCCCATTTCAGGCATTGGCGGCATCACCACGTGGCGCGATGCTGCGGAATATATCACCCTTGGCTGCGGCAACGTGCAGGTCTGCACGGCGGCGATGACCTATGGCTTCAAGATCGTTCAGGAAATGATTTCCGGCCTGTCGCAGTGGATGGATGAAAAAGGCCATACCAGCATCGACGATTTTATGGGCAAGGCCGTGCCAAACACCACCGATTGGCAGTATCTTAATCTGAATTACGTCGCCAAGGCCGTGATCGACCAAGACGCTTGTATCGCTTGCGGGCGCTGCTATGCGGCCTGCGAAGATACCTCACATCAGGCCATCGCAATGTCCGAAGATCGCACTTTTAGCGTGATCGACGAAGAATGCGTGGCCTGTAACCTGTGCGTCGATGTTTGCCCCGTCGAAGACTGCATCACGCTTGTGCAACTCGCACCGGGAACCGTTGATCCGCGCACGGGCAAGGTCGTGGAAAAGGAATATGCCAACTGGACGACGCACCCTAATAATCCAGGCGCTGTTGCGGCAGAATGATCTAAACGGTCAACAATTGGCGCAACATGTCTTCAAGATGTTGTTCCGCCCCGATCATCGGGTCCGTGCCGCCCATAACGGCGCGGACCTGCACGTCGAAATCGGCATAGTGCTGCGTCAATGACCAGATTGAGAACACCAGATGATAGGGGTCGACTGGCCGCACACGACCAGCGGCGACCCACCCGTTTACCACCACGGCCAGATCGGCGATCGCGCGGCGTAGCTCACCATGCAAGACTTCACCAATTTGCGGCGCGCCTTGGATGATTTCGTTGGCGAACAGCCTGCTTTCGCGAGGAAAATCCTGGCTCATCTTCAGCTTGAGCTTTGCGTATTTCAAGATTTCCGCGACCGGATCACCGGCGGCATCAATCGCATAGACAGGCTCCATCCAGTTCTCAAGAAGCTGCGCCAGAAGCGTCTTATAGATCGCGTCCTTGGACGGAAAATAATACAGCAGGTTCGGCTTGGACAGGCCCGCGACCTCGGCGATCATATCCAGCGTCGATCCGCGAAAGCCGTATTGCGAAAATACCTCAAGCCCCGCCGCGAGGATCGTCGCTTCGTTCTTTTTCTGGATGCGTGTTTTTGTCTTGGGCATTGGGCGGGTTCATTCTGTGACGTCTTTGGGGGCTTTGATGCCCAAACATTGGGCGTGTCTAACGACATGCGGCACAATGGTTAAGCACAAACCTTGACTCGCCCTAACCCTCTGCTAGCGTTCGTTTGACCAGTTGGTCAAATATAACTGGTCCAACATGCAGGGAGATGTCCAATGGCCACCATCGGCGCAAATCTGAAAATCAACAGCGACCGTCTTTGGGACAGCCTGATGGAGATGGCCAAGATCGGCCCCGGCGTGGCAGGCGGCAATAATCGCCAGACCGTGACGGACGAAGATAGCGAAGGGCGGCACCTGTTTCAGGATTGGTGCATGGCTGCGGGCTGCACCATGGGTCTTGACCAGATGGGCAATATGTTTGCACGCCGCGATGGTACCGACCCCGACGCGCTGCCGGTTTATGTAGGATCACACCTTGATACACAGCCAACGGGTGGCAAATACGACGGCGTCTTGGGGGTGCTTGGCGGGCTGGAAATCCTGCGCACGCTCAATGACCTTGGGATCAAAACCAAACACCCGATTGTCGTGACAAACTGGACCAACGAGGAAGGCACGCGCTTTGCCCCCGCGATGCTGGCGTCTGGTGTGTTCGCAGGCGTTCACACGCAAGATTGGGCGTATGATCGGACCGACGCCAAGGGCAAGAAATTTGGTGACGAACTAGCGCGGATTGGTTGGCGCGGTGAAGAGGAAACCGGCGCGCGCAAGATGCATGCCTTCTTTGAATTGCACATCGAACAGGGCCCGATCCTTGAATCCGAAGGCAAAGAAATTGGCGTCGTCACCCACGGGCAAGGGCTGTCGTGGACCCAAGTCACCGTAACGGGCAAGGACAGCCACACCGGATCAACCCCGATGCCGATGCGCAAAAACGCAGGGTTGGCGATGGCGCGGATTCTGGAAAAGGTCGAGGAAATCGCCCTGTCCCATGCCCCCCACGCGGTCGGCGCTGCGGGCCACATCGACGTCTATCCCAATTCTCGCAACGTGATTCCCGGCAAGGTGGTGTTCACGGTCGATCTTCGCTCGCCTGATTTGGCAGTTATCGAAGATATGGAAGCACGGTTGCACGTCGAGGCGCAGAAAATCGTCGATGACATGGGCATGACGGTGGAATTTGAAAAGGTTGGCGGGTTTGATCCTGTGACATTTGACGCGGGCTGCGTCACCGCGGTGCGCAACGCCGCTGAACGGCTCGGCTATTCACACCGCGACCTGATTTCAGGTGCCGGCCACGACGCCTGCTGGATCAACCGTACCGCCCCCACAGCGATGGTGATGTGCCCCTGTGTGGATGGATTGTCGCATAACGAGGCCGAAGATATTTCACGCGAATGGGCAGCAGCGGGTGCGGATGTGCTGCTGCACGCGGTTGTTGAGACGGCGGAGATTGTGGCGTGAAGATTTACTCAAGAGTTCACCTGTTTTGGATCGTAGTTAAGCGAGCCTATCGTGATGGTCGAGCGGCAAGATTCCGGGCCTTCCCCCCAGGAAGCAACAAGATAGAACATGAACACTCTTTCGAGACTGAACCAGATCTGATGCGGTTCTTAGTCGCTCATTCAAACTGGAAGACTTATTTTTCACATCCCAGTGGATCGCCGAGAAACCAGCATTTGGCACATGTTAGATAACCGAATGATACGAAGGAATTCATCATGACCACAGTCATCAAAAACGGCACAGTCGTTACTGCCGACCTGACCTATAAGGCGGACGTGCTGATTGACGGGGGCAAGATCATCGAGATCGGGCCGGACCTTAAGGGCGACAATCAGCTTGATGCCACGGGATGTTACGTCATGCCCGGCGGGATTGATCCGCATACGCATTTGGAAATGCCGTTCATGGGCACCTATTCCACCGATGATTTCGAGAGCGGCACCCGCGCCGCGCTGGCAGGTGGGACGACGATGGTCGTGGACTTTGCACTGCCCAATCAGGGCGAAGGGTTGCACGAGGCGCTGAAGCGTTGGGACAACAAATCGACCCGCGCCAACTGCGACTACAGCTTTCATATGGCGGTGACGTGGTGGGGCCAAAAGGTGTTTGACGACATGGAGACTGTCATCAAGGATCGCGGCATCACCACCTTCAAACACTTCATGGCCTACAAGGGCGCGTTGATGGTGAATGACGACGAAATGTATGCGTCTTTCCAACGGCTTGGCGAACTTGGCGGCATCGCGATGGTGCATGCGGAAAACGGCGATGTGGTCGCGGAACTGTCCGCTAAACTGCTGGCCGAGGGCAACACCGGACCCGAAGCCCACGCCTATTCCCGCCCGCCGCAAGTCGAGGGCGAGGCGACAGACCGCGCGATCATGATCGCCGATATGGCGGGCGTGCCGCTTTATGTGGTGCATACGTCCTGCGAGGATTCACACGAGGCGATCCGCCGTGCCCGCCAGCAAGGCAAGCGTGTTTGGGGCGAGCCGCTGATCCAGCACCTGACGCTGGATGAAAGCGAATATTTCAACAAAGATTGGGACCACGCCGCGCGGCGCGTCATGTCGCCACCGTTCCGTAATAAAAAGCATCAGGACAGCCTTTGGGCCGGTATCCAGTCCGGGTCTTTGTCCGTGGTCGCGACGGATCACTGTGCCTTTACGACCGAGCAGAAACGCAACGGCGTGGGTGATTTCACAAAAATCCCCAACGGCACGGGTGGGCTTGAAGACCGGATGCCGATGCTTTGGACGTACGGCGTTGCAACGGGGCGTCTGACGCCCAATGAATTTGTCGCGCTGACCTCGACCAATATCGCAAAAATCCTGAATTGCTATCCACGTAAAGGCGCGATTTTGGTGGGCGCAGATGCTGATATCGTGGTGTGGGATCCTAAGAAATCGAAAACCATCACGGCAGACAGCCAGCAATCAGCGATTGATTACAACGTGTTCGAAGGAAAAGAAGTATCCGGCCTGCCACGCTTTACCCTGACACGCGGCCATGTCGCCGTGCATGATGGCGAAATCCGCACCCAAGAAGGCCACGGCGAATTTGTAAAGCGTGAGGCAAATACGGCGACCAACAAGGCCCTGTCATCATGGAAAGAACTGACCGCACCACGCCCCGTGAAACGGTCCGGCATTCCGGCGAGTGGGGTGTGAAGATGCGCAAGCTCATCATTGCCGCACTCGTCCTTTTGCCGCTTGGCGCGCAAGCGCAACAGGCGTGGGGCAATGAGGGTGGCTGTAACCGTGTGGCGGGCCGCGATGAAGGCACCGATATGGTCACGATTCTGTGGCCCGACCGAATTGAACACTGGGAAAGCGGGTGTAGAATCACTATGATAAACGGCGATATCAATGTCCGTGCCACGATCGAAACGGCATGCGATGGCGAAGGTGAAACATGGACCCAGACCTATGGCATGACGCCGATTGGTGCCGATACAATCGCCATTTGGCCCGCGGACGCGCCGGATTACGTCCAGAATCTGCGATTGTGTGAATGACTACTGAAGCGGTAATCTCCGCCCGAAACCTAGACCTTACATTCGAGACAAACGATGGCCCCGTCCATGCGCTCAAGGATGTGAACCTTGAGATCAAAAAGGGCGAATTCGTCAGTTTCATCGGCCCGTCGGGCTGTGGCAAGACCACGTTTCTGCGCTGTATCGCAGGTCTGGAAACGCCTACAGCGGGCGATATTTCAGTGAACGGCATGACCCCGGACGAAGCGCGCCGTGCGCGTGCCTATGGCTATGTATTTCAGGCGGCGGGGCTTTATCCTTGGCGCACGATTGGCGGCAATATCCGGCTTCCGCTTGAAATCATGGGGTATACCAAGAAGCAACAGGCTGAACGTGTGGCCCGTGTGCTTGAACTGGTTGAACTAGAGGGCTTTGAACAAAAGTTTCCATGGCAGTTGTCGGGCGGCATGCAGCAGCGCGCATCGATTGCGCGGGCACTGGCGTTTGACGCCGACGTCTTGCTGATGGATGAACCCTTTGGCGCATTGGATGAAATCGTGCGCGACCATCTCAACGAGCAGCTTTTGCAGCTTTGGGCGCGGACCGAGAAAACCATCGCTTTCGTCACGCACTCGATCCCCGAGGCGGTGTATCTCAGCACCAAGATCGTTGTGATGTCCCCCAGACCCGGGCGGATTTCCGATGTTATCGAAAGCCCACTGCCAAAAGATCGTCCGTTGGACATTCGCGATTCCGCGCAATTTATCGAACTGGCGCACCGTGTCCGTGAAGGGTTGCGCGCGGGACATGCCGATGGCTAAAGGCGGGAACATCCTTCCGGTCGTGACCGTGGTCGCCGCGATCCTTGTGATCTGGTGCTTGGCCGTGATCCCGATGAATGCGCATCTGACGGCGGATCAGGCGCAGCGCGATGGTATGACCATCACGCCCGAATTCGCAGCGGATCGGCAGGACTATCTGGGGCTGACACTTGCCCTGAAAAACCCCGCGATCATACCGTTGACGTTTGTGCATACTCGCCCGCGTTTGCCCTCGCCGCATCAGGTGGCAGGCGAAATGTTCAGAACGGTGTTCGGTGAAAACATTACCTCAAGACGCAGCCTGATTTACCACGGATGGGTGACGCTTTCGGCGACATTGCTGGGCTTTGTAATTGGCACGACCCTTGGCATTTTGCTGGCAATCGGGATCGTGCACAACCGGACGATGGATAAATCCGTCATGCCTTGGGCGATTGTCTCGCAGACTATTCCGATCCTCGCATTGGCGCCGATGATCATCGTGATCCTAGGTTCAATTGGGATACAGGGGCTTTTGCCAAAGTCTGTTATTTCTGCCTATCTTAGCTTTTTCCCCGTCGTTGTTGGCATGGTAAAGGGGCTGCGCAGCCCAGGCGCGATGCAGCTTGATCTGCTGCGCACATATCACGCCAGCGACCCGCAGGGGCTTTGGAAACTACGCCTTCCGGCCTCGATCCCCTATCTTTTTGCGTCGCTCAAGATCGGCATCTCGGCCGCCTTGGTTGGTGCCATCGTTGGTGAATTACCGACGGGGGCAAAGGCCGGATTTGGCGCGCGAATGCTGGTGGGCGATCAATACGGCCAACCTTTGGTGACATGGGCCGCATTGTTCGCCGCCGCCATTACCGCCGCTGGATTGTTGGCGATCCTAAGCCTGCTTGAAAGGCGCACGCTGCGCCACATGGGCATGGTGGCGTCATGATGGGATATCTTATCGCTCTTGTGATCTGGATTGGCGGGTGGTGGCTGAATACCAAACTGTCGCATTCGCCTGCGTCCGATACGCGATCTGTCAGCCTGATTATTCCAATCATTTTTGGCGTGACCATCGTGCTGATGTGGGAGGTGCTGGTGCGTATGCTGGGGGTCAGCGCGGTTATTCTACCCGCTCCGTCAGACATTGCGGTGCAGTTTGCCAACTCGATCCCGCTGCTTTGGGCCGATTTACGACAGACGATCATCAAGGGCGCGTTGACAGGCTACATCATCGGCATGGTTGCTGCATTTGGCGTGGCGATCATCGCTGACAGATCCGATTTTCTGACCAAGGGAATTTTGCCGGTCGGGGCGTTTATGGCGGCATTGCCAATCGTCGGCACCGCGCCGATTTTCGTGAAATGGCTGGGCAGCGATTGGCAGTCAAAAGCCGCCGTCGTTAGTGTCATGGTGTTCTTTCCGATTCTCGTGAACACGGTTGCGGGACTGAAAGACAGCACGGCGATCCAACGCGATCTGATGCGCACCTATGGCGCAGGATACTGGTCAACGCTTTTCAAACTGCGGATCATGGTAGCGATGCCGTTTATTTTCAACGGCCTGAAAATTGCCACGACTCTTGCGCTGATTGGTGCCATCGTAGCCGAGTTCTTTGGCTCGCCGACGTTGGGCATGGGGTTCCGTATTTCTACCTCGGTCGGACGTTTGGCAATGGATATGGTTTGGGCTGAAATTATCGTCGCAGCCGTCGTCGGGACGGCGTTTTATGGCGGGATGGCGTTTATCGAAAAACGGGTGACGTTCTGGCACCCATCACAAAGATAACAAGACGGAATAGCTGACAAGATTAACTGACTAGGAGGTCAACACGATGAAGAATCTAATGATAGCAGCAGCCCTCGCAACGGGCGTTGGCGCAACGGCGGTTCACGCCGAAGGACATGCCGGCAGCGTGACGTTGCAGTTGCAATGGGTCACCCAATCGCAGTTTGCGGGCTACTACGTGGCCCAGGATATGGGCTTTTACGAGGAAGAAGGGCTGGACGTCACAATCCTGTCGGGCGGTCCTGATATTGCACCGCCACAGGTGCTTGCTGGTGGCGGCGCTGACGTGATGCTGAACTGGATGCCATCTGCATTGGCCGCGCGCGAACGCGGTCTGCCAGTGGTCAACATCGCCCAGCCGTTCAAGACGTCTGGCCTGATGCTAACCTGCTGGAAAGACACCGGCATCACATCGGTCGAGGATTTCCGCGGCAAGACCATCGGCGTGTGGTTCTTTGGCAATGAATATCCGTTCCTGAGCTGGATGAGCCAGGTCGGCATTTCGACCGAAGGCGGCGAAGATGGCGTGACGGTTCTTAAGCAGGGTTTCAACGTAGACCCACTGCTGAACCGCGAGGCTGACTGTATTTCGACGATGACCTATAACGAATACGGTCAGGTGTTGGATGCCGGTGTTGATCCTGCGGAACTGGTGACGTTCATGTACGAAGACCAAGGCGTCGCGACGCTTGAGGACGGCATGTACGTCCTTGAGGAAAACCTCGAAGATCCGGTGTTCGTCGACAACATGGTGCGCTTCGTGCGCGCGTCGATGCGTGGTTGGAAGTATGCCGAAGACAACGTGGCAGAAGCGGCAGCCATCGTTATCGATAACGATGAAACCGGTGCGCAGTCCTTGGCAGCGCAAGAGCGGATGATGACCGAGATCGCCAAACTGACGGCGGGCTCGAACGGCGCACTTGATCTGGCTGACTACGAACGCACGGTTGCGACCTTGCTTGGTGGTGGATCGGATCCAGTGATCACGGCCGCACCCGAAGGGGCGTGGACACACGCGATCACCGACCAAGCGCTACAGTAAGTTTAGCTGAAAAACCGCCGTTGCCCCCGCGTTTTGGGGGCAACGGCATTTCAATCTGCTCCGCATGCATACTGGGGTCGAACACATGCAAAAACTGAACACCCAAGCCGAATGGATCGCCCGCGCAAAAGCGGTTTTGCCCGCAGGTGGCTTTGGCAATTTCGACCCTGAAATCATCATTGCGCGCGGGCAAGGCAGCCACGTCTGGGATGAAGACGGCAACGAATATATCGACTACCTGATCGGGTCCGGCCCGATGTTGCTGGGCCACGGTGACCCCGAAGTGATGGAAGCCGTGCTGGAACAGCTTCCCAATGGCATGACGTTTTTCGCTAATAATTCCAAAGGGATCGCGCTGGCCGAAGCCATCGTCGATGCGGTTCCCTGCTGCGAACAGGTCCGTTTTGTCGCATCTGGTGGCGAGGCGGATATGTATGCGATCCGCTTGGCCCGCGCCTATACGGGGCGCAATAAAATCCTGAAATTCGAGGGCGGCTATCACGGGATGAGCGCCGAAGCGCAGATGAGCCTTGCGCCCGCAACCCAAGTCAATTTCCCCCAAGCCGTTCCCGACAGCGCCGGTATCCCGCAAAGCGTTGCTGATGACGTGCTGATCGCGCCCTACAATGACTTGGCGGCGGTCGCGACCCTATTGGGCGAACACGACGACATAGCCGCGATCATTGCTGAACCTCTGCAACGGATCATCGCCGCAGACCCCGGTTTCCTACAAGGGCTGCGCGACCTTTGTGACAAACATGGCGTGTTGCTGATCTTTGATGAAATCGTCACGGGGTTCCGTCTTGCCTATGGCGGCGCGCAGGAAAAATACGGCGTGACCCCCGATATTTGCACATTGGGCAAAATCATCGGTGGTGGCTTTCCTTTGGCCGCCCTTGGGGCCAGCGCCGAGATCATGCAGCATTTCGATGTGGCCCGCGTGGGCGGTGATAAATGGCTGATGCAGTTGGGCACTCTGTCGGGCAATCCTGTCGCCGCTGCGGCTGGTCTGAAAACCATGGAAATCCTGCGGCGCGACGGTGCTTATGACCGGCTGCGTGAAATTGGCGGTGCCTTGCAAAAAATGCAACGCGATGCCCTGAACGATGCGGGAATAGCGCATCAGATTTGCGGCGATGAAACGCTGTTCGACATCTATTTCACGGCCAACACCTGCCGTGATTACCGCAGCGCCAGACACGATAACCCGCAGACCAACGTTGTCTATAATGCAGCCCTGCGCCAAAACGGGATATTCAAGGCACCGGGCAAGCTTTATCCGTCACTGACCATCACCGACGCCGATCTTGCACAAACGCATGATGCGGTGCTCAAGGCGGTGGCGGCAATCAGCGCCGCGTGATGACGCGGCGGGCGCTGATCCCAACCCGTTTGACCAACGTCAGCGATAACACCGTAAACGGCAGCTTATCATACTTGAGGCGTTCGGGCGCGTCCGGTCCCGCCTCAACGTATTTGCTTGGCAATGATGCCAGCGTTGCCGGAAAATCGGCCTCGGTTAAGTCAAGCTGCGTTGAAAAGGATATCAGCTGTGTGCCAGCGCGCTTGTGAAAATGCAGCGCCTGTATGTGGCAAAGATTGCGGTCAGGCGCGTTCAATTCCAGTTCGATCCGGCGGCGCACTGCTGGCGTCTTGATCAACAGCTTTGCCGTCAGCGCCCAACGGCCTTCACCGGACGACGCAGATTGTTCAGCGACGTGGGAATACGTTTTCGGCCCGTCGTCAGGCAAGGCGGTCGCCCGCGTGCGGGCGCGCACCAGCTTGGTATCATGCGATTTGTCCCGACCCGAGCGGCGAAGGCGATACATCTGGTGCACGACCCCGCGCATCCGTCTTTGCAGGCCACTTAGGGTCTCGGTGTCGCGCGCCAGAATAAGGGCCGGAATGTCACGAATGCGGGCACGCGGTTTGTGCGCGCCAAACCGTTTAAGGACGTCGTGTTGAATCGGCAGGTTCAATTCCTGCGATAGAAATGACAGGGCAATCGCAACCGGCCCGCCAAGGTGTCGGCCAACTGCAATCTTGTGCAATTTGTCCCAATCGACGACTTCGCGCTCAAGCATGCTTGCTATATCGACCAGCCAATCGCTGTGATGATGCCCGTCCCACGCGCCATGGCCCATCGCCATCACCAACCGTTCCTCGACCGTAGGGACAAAAACAGGCACGTCATAGTAAGTGGCGGGTTGGGCATCGATCAGCAATCGCGCGTCGTCGTGTTCGCTGGCATGCACGTATTGATAGGCACAGCGATGCAGGTCGATATCCCCAAAGCGGCCCATCTTGAAATTGCGCGCCCGAACGGTCGAGACACGCGCCCGCAAACCCAGCGCGCTTTCACCTCTGGTTGATTGCCAGCCCTGTGATGTCAAAATCTCGACGGCGGTTTCAAAATCCCCATCAGGCAGCAGCAGGTCAAGGTCAAAGGCAGTTCGCGATTTTTGCTCGGACGGGTCCAAGGCAATGCGCGCGGCCCCCTTGAGAAGCACCACTTTTAGGCCAGCATCAACAAACGCTTGCAGCGGCGGCAGGTTGGCCGCGACCGCCAGCCGCGACTGGGTCCAGTGAAGCCGATGCAACCCGATCATCCGAGGATATTCCGCCATTCCTTCCAGCGAGCGACCAAACCGCGTTGTTATCGCCGCTAGCAAGCGGTGTTCGGGAAACGCGGCGTCATCCAGATCGTTCTGGGCGAACCAATCTGCCAATGCCTGACGCGCGGTGGTCTTGTCCGGGTTCAGGGCGGCGTGCAGCAGCAACAAGCGTCTGCCTTCGGGCCAACTCCATGCGAAATTCGGGAATCTACGCGAAGGGTCTTCGGTCATTGCTGGCTTGCTTTCCGCCGCCGCAAAAGCGCAGCACGGGCAACCGAAAGGTAAGCCCTGCGTTGATCGTCGCCAAGATTGAAGGTCATGCTGCCGGAAATGATACGGCGCAGGGCCAGCACCTCGGGCATCATGTCAGTCTGCAGGCCGAGATGGCGCGCCCTTGCGATCCAATCGACCATCTCCCCGCAGTTTCCCGGTGGATCAATGATCGGCCCCACGCGGTTGAATGTGGCGCGATGCAGCAGCATCGTCGAGCGGCTCCAGGCGTCAGGTTCATCGCCACTGCTCCGGTCCGGGTTATCGTGGCGAAATTGGCGCATCTTTGAAAACACCACCGCGTCAGCGCCCAACTGCGCCAATCGGGCAAGCTGCCGCTCCATTTTATGGGGTAACCAGACATCATCCGCATCGACTGCCGCCACCAACATGGCGTTAGTCGCAGCGATTGCTGCGTTGGTCGCTGCACCACAGCCTGTATTGGCTTGCTGAATAATCCGCACACACCCACCAAACTGGTTCACGATTTCGGCAGTGGCGTCGGATGAGCCGTCGTCCACTACAACAATTTCGCACGGTGGGACCGTTTGGTTCAAAACCGACGACACCGTTTCTTGGATAGTTCGCGCGGCGTTATATGCAGGGATCGCAACAGAATAGGTCATATTCACCAAAATTCCTTTGGAAATTCCACATTGAATTCCGGCTTGACCAAGCGCCGCGTTGGATCGGTTTTTCGCCGCTTCACACTTCGGATAAGGGCGCGGTTAAACCACTTCGCCGTGTCTTTGTTATCGACCGTCATGTTCCCGGGGTGTCGAAGGTAGTAGTGGCAAACTGTCTTCGTTTGGCAATAGTTAATGCCGATCTCGAAGGTCCTGAAAATGAAATCAGTGTCTTCTGCCATCTCTAACGTCTCATCGAAACGCCCAATCTCGGTGATCAACTCGGGCCTGTATAGGCAGCAGGCCATGTGGACGCCCGTTAATTGAAACTGCGGGGCATCGGCGGGGATCGTCAATGCGTCGCGATCCAAGCCCAATGTAATCACCATATCGCCATAGGTCATCATGATCTCGGGACTATCGATCAGGACTGCAAGATCGCTGGCAAAGCGGTCTGGCGCCATCAGATCGTCGGAATCCAGAAACGTCACAAACGCCGTTTCGGGCAGAAGGTTGTCCAACCCAGTGTTGCGCGCAGCTGCAGCGCCGCCATTGTCGCGCCGAACAACCCTGACGCGACTGTCTAGCGCGGCGAGCGCGGTAAGAACCTGCTGCGTTTCAGCGTCAGAACCGTCATCAACAATCAGCACATCGATGGGAAGCACGCAGGCTTGGCGCAAAACCGACGCAACCGCACCGCGGATTTCGACCGCGCGATTGAAAACAGGGATGATTACGGAAACAACCATTACAATACCTTCAAAAAGCGGCGTATCGCGTCCACGATTTCGCCCGGCTCGGTGCCCAAGCGTAGGCGATAAGCGGGTAGTTGTCGCGACACCTGTGCCGCGACGGCAAAAAGCCGCGCCCGATCGCAGTGGATTTGTGACACGCCTGACGGTGCGAGTGCGAGGAATGCTTCTTTTGCGCTGATTGGCACCACAGTCGTGCGCGCACCATGGGTCAGTTCGGGCAGGGCGATGGCCTGAAGTGTGATACTTGCAGGCAGCGCGTCATGCGCGACCTCTGGAAGGTAGAACTGATGTTTGCCTTGCCAATTGGGCACCAGTGAAATCGCCGGGTGCCCCCAATGGCCCAAACGCCGCAGGCCTGCCTCATCCTGTTTGAGCGTATCAAACACTGGTCGGGCGGTCAGCGTCTTAGCGTCAACCAAAACGTAGTCATCGCCAACGCTTTGCAGCCCACCAAAAATGCCAGCAAGCACGGTTGATGACTTTCCGGCCCCGCCTTCGCCAGCCAAAAGGATACCTTTGCCCGACAACGCCAATGTCCCGCCGTGCAAAAGCGAGGCGGTATCGGTTCCAAAATGCCACTGCACGAAATTGCGCAGCGTCGATCCCGAATCCCACCGCGGATAGGCGTCTTTTGTAGCCATCCATTGAATGCCAACAGCACGGTCTGCATCAAAGATTTGCCAGAAATTCAGGTCAGAATAATAGTGCAACCGATACGGGGTTCCAGCAAGGATCGCTTCAAGATTGCGCTCACTAAACGCCCCTGATTGCCATACTGGCATCTTGCATGCGTGATCTTGCGCCGAGATCACGGCGATCTTGCATCTCCGGCCATCAGTGCCAGCGCGGGTCGCCAGCGCGCGGGCAGCCTGCGCAAGATAATCGGGATCGTTGGATGCAACATCGATGGTCGTGCCAGCCACCTCTAGGTGTCGGTGATGCAGCGCGCCGTCAAATGCTGTTTCAAATCCAGACAGAACAGCCTCTATGGACGACAAAAGGTTCTGCTCACTGAACAGAACATCAGAGTTCTTCGCGTCGGTCATCGCAATATCAGGCCGAGTCAGGGAGCTTTGGCCAGCCCTTTTCCGCGTCCACATCGTGGATAGGATCGGCGAGGATCAGATCCGAGAGATCATCATAGACGTCGATCATCGGGGTAATATCCAAGGTCAGTTTTTCCGCAGGCACAGGCGGTTCCGCGCTCTGGGAAATCAGGCCCAATTCAACAAGGCGTGCAGCAAATTCTGAACCGCTGATGCCTGCGATGTCTGCTGGGTCGGCACCTGCCAATATCGCACCCCACAAAGCCGCGCCGCTCTCGTTCAGGCCAAAATACTGGCCGGTCCTCAAGTTCAAAACCACGACTTCACCGTCGAATTCTTCGCCGACCACATCTGGTCCGGTCAGTTGAAATCTGGCCATAAATCCACCCGGTTCCTAGTAAGAAATCCATGGGTAAGTCATGTAAACTGCCCTGTAAATATGCAAACAGGTCGACGTTGAACCGGTAGCGCGCACGGTGTGTCCACTTGATCGTTCTTTGTGAGTGGTGCGGCACTGTTAAAAAGTCGAAGTGCCCAAGCATTTGGAAAACTGGTTAGCAAAAATTCATGGCGCGTCGATTCCAATCCCTCGCACCTAGGCGCGCTTGCGCGTATGACAAAGCTCAAAGGATACCAAGGGAGGTCACATCATGACACGCAAGGCAGTTGTCTGTGGCGCAGGCGGCTTTATTGGCAGTCATCTTGTAACAGCGCTAAAGGCAGACGGATATTGGGTTCGTGGCGTTGATCTCAAATCCCCCGAGTTCGGCGACACTGACGCGGATGACTTCATCATCGGTGATCTGCGCGATCAGCGGGTCGTCGCACAGGTCTTTGATGCGCGCTTTGACGAGGTTTATCAACTTGCCGCCGATATGGGTGGCGCGGGCTATCTCTTTGTTGGCCATAACGATGCTGACGTCATGCACAACTCTGCGGCTATCAATATCAACGTCTTGTCCGAATGCCTGCGCACCGGCAGCACCAGAGTATTCTATTCCTCTTCAGCCTGTGTTTATCCGCAGGAAAACCAGTTGGACCCGAACAATCCCAACTGCGAGGAACACAGCGTCTATCCTGCAAATCCAGACAGCGACTATGGCTGGGAAAAGCTGTTTTCTGAACGGCTTTATCAAGCCTTCCAGCGCAACCACGGGTTTAATTGCAGGATCGCGCGGTATCACAATATCTTTGGGCCGATGGGAACCTGGACTGGCGGGCGCGAAAAGGCTCCGGCAGCCCTGTGCCGCAAAATCGCGATGGCGCAGCAGGATGGCGCAATTGAAATATGGGGTGACGGACAGCAAACGCGGTCGTTCCTGTATATTGATGACTGTATCGAAGGCACCCTGCGGCTGATGCGCTCAGACGTTGGCGAACCGCTCAATATCGGATCGGATGAGCTGATTTCGATCAGCGATCTTGCCACGCTGATTTCGAAGTTGGCAGGCAAACGTGTTTCACAGGTGTCGATTGACGGCCCAATGGGGGTGCGTGGCCGGGTGTCTGATAACCGGCTTATTGCGCAACGGCTTGGCTGGTCACCCGCCGCACGACTAAAGGACGGCCTGCGCCCCACATATGAATGGATCGCGGATCAGGTCGCGCGTCAGGAAAGTGCCGGGGCCGGTGATGCAACTTGACCCCGGCAAACGCTACCTGCTGTCGCGGCCACGTGGTGGCTTTAATGACGCCATGGTTCAGCTGGAAAAATCGGCCATGTATGCCGAGAAATACGGCCGGGTTCTCTTGCTTGATATGTCGCGTTCAGGCCTGCGCGCACAGATTGATGACATCTTTGATCTGCGCGGTGGGTTGGGATGCGCAGTCTTGCCTTGGCGCGATGACATGGGACCGGCGTTAGACGCGGCATCGTCTGTTTTCCCGTCGCCGCTCTTACAGCGCGTGTCCACCTACGAGGCCGTATGGAACCCGACCATCAAGAATTTCTCGGATCGTGCCAGCGGGCAGGCCATAGATTTTGATCACGCCCAAGATCACGAGGCACAGGTGCTTGTCTATGAACAGGCAGGCGGCGGATATGCGTCACTTAATGGGTTGCGGCGTTTGTCGATGCTGCGGGCCGAGATCGCTGACCAGATTGTTTCGCGCCTGATCCCGCTGGGTCGGGGCTATGATGCCGTGCATCTGCGCCATTCAGACTACGAGACAGATTTCGAGGCCTTCCTTCTGGAATTGCGACCGACACTGCGCGGGCGGCGGGTTTTGATTTGCTCGGACAGTCGCGAAGCAAAGGACGCGGCGGTCTCTATTTTGCACCCAAGCACGACTGTCCTAAGCGTGTCCGATATCCCGGACCTTGGTGGGGTGCCGCTGTTTGAGGCGGACAAGACCGTCTATGGTGACTCCAATATCGATCTACTGGGTGACCTCGTGGCGATGGCCATGGCCGATACCGTTTATTTCACCAAGCTATCGGGCGGCAACGACAATGGCGTCCGGTATTCGGGGTTTTCGCTCCTTGCGGACATGCTGCGCAGATATAGAGACGTCGTGCGCCAGCTACTTGCTTTGGCCGACCCTTACGCGCTGCAAGCGGTGTTTGCCAAATCGCCGATATGTTTCGACCCTGTTCAAAAGTCACACCGCTGCGTCTATTTTTGGAATAACTTTGAAGCCCGACGTAAGGCGTTCAGCAGAAACAGACGCGCAAACAGACGCCGGATTACGCCAGAAAAGATCGGTCCAACCTTTCGCGGGTGATCATGGCCGTTTGGCCGCCCGTTAGGTGTGCCTTTCACGAGCCGTGAGGTTTTGCGACGGACCGATGTCGCGCCGAAAAGCCGGTTCTAACTGCCGATGGGATGGACCGCGAGATTGCCTGCTTCAATCCCTTGTTTGTGTCGGACCAAGGCGCATCCAGGTCCGACGCATTTTAGACGGGATCGGCTATCGCAAGAGATTAAGGCTCTGCATGTCGATACCCAAGGGGCCGCTCAAATCCTCGATTGAGTCATAGAGAAGCTCCAGCACGTAATGCGGGTTATGGGCATAGCTACCGGGATCTGCCGTAACAAGCTTCCAGTTATAGGCGGCCCGCAGGCTGCGGGGCGTCCATCCGCTATAGGCCACGGCCTGACCGTCGTTTTCGTCAATAACGCCGTCCTGGTTCGCATCCGCAAAGAAGTAGGGATAGCGATGACCATCATAAACCATCGGCGCACCAGCAACATCGGCGGCATAGGATTTGACGGAGCCGAGGAGCAGAGCGGCGTTGGCTTGAATGTCAGAGCGGATGCCAACCGACGTATTGCCGCTGCCGTCATAGCTTTGACGCGAGATGCGGATATCCTCGGGGCTTTCGCCTTGGTGGCAGGTCAGGCACGGCTCAAATTCAACCTCAAGCGAATGCGGCTCGTGACACGAATTACAGGTCGAAACAGGGCGCGCATGAAAGAAGCGCCCCGAGTAATCGCGCCCGTCATAATGATACCCAGCGCCGCCATATCCGCCAAGCCATGTGGCCGCAGCGGTCGCGTAGTGGGGGTTCACGAAACGCAGTTCTGCATTGGGTGTGTCGGTGTCCATGCCGGTGATCTTTGATTCAACATCAACGCCAGCGGTGCGCCCTTGGTGACAGGTCATGCAAGACGCCTCGACCCCTTGAACGGGATGCATCAGGCCACTTGGAAATGCGACTTCTTTGATTTCGGCCAGACCAGCGTTGTGGCATGTGCCGCAATCAACAACGCCACCTGTGTCGATGGGGGATTCGACGACGCCGGGTGCGCTGCCATCAAGGCCGTGAAATGCGCGGAACCCTTCGCCCGAATGGCAGGTGGCGCAGGCGGGTGCGATCTCTTCGTCTTCGTCCCAATGCACAAACGCCTCGGCTGCTGCATCGGCGTGTGCTGAACGGAACCAATTGGTGATCGCTTCATCGTTTTCGATCTTGATATCCGCAGGTTCGAATGGGCCAGACTGCGGAAGCGCAAAGGGAATGGCATCAGCACTTGCAGCGTCCGTGATTTCGCCGTCAGAACTTTGGCTAACCAGGCCGCGCGCATTAAAGAGGAGTATTAGAACCATCGTCATGGCTAATAAAACAGTGCAAATCCGAGAGAAATTCTTCATGATCGAGTCTCCGCTAAAGCCGAAATCTGAGATTTTATTGTAATCACGTTCCTGTTATAATTACAGGGAAATTTCCAGTGCTATGCATTTCACCCCGTTCAAATGGGGTGTGGCGCAAGAAAGGAACGATGCCAGCCTCCATGTTTGGATCAGGTTTGACACCACGATTTGCGTCCCCGCCTGTCGATACAGCGGATCCGGTCGAGGTGATCACCCAAGAAGCTGGAATTCGGACGTCGATTGGTCAAACTCTTCGTATTACGGCACTTGTGAAAGAGGACGAGCTTGTCAATCAGGGCGCGCCGCTCGCCTGTCTGCGTGACATGCCGCATGTGCAGTTTGTTGCGCCGATGCCGGGGCGCGTGGCGCGAATTTCGCTTCAGCCCGGTCGCAAGCTTTCTGAAATCGTGCTGTTCCGCGAAACAGGTGGTGACGTGGTGCGGCATGATCACGCCAACGCGACAACCGAACCGGACCTGCGCCACCTTATGCAAAATGCCGGACTTTGGCCTTGGCTGCGACGGCGCCCTTTTGGCGGAATGCCCGACGAGGATGAACGTCCCGCCGCAATCGTCGTTATGGCGGTCGACACGCGGCCATTCGCCCCTGATCCGCGTCAAGCGCTTGCAGATCGCCACGAGGCGTTCGCGCGTGGCTTGCAAGCTTTGACCTTGCTGACAGATGGACCCGTCCTTGTTTGCCAGCAATCGGGACCGTCCCTTTTTGAAGCCGGACTTGCGAACGGGCGCGTGCGCGCTGTCGAGTGCGGGGCGCGCCACCCGCAGGGTTCTGCTGGCATTCGTATTCACGCTCTTGCACCCGCGACAATCGAGACGCCAGTTTGGGATATCCACGCCGAAGATGTTGCAGCTCTCGGCGATCTTCTTGCCACCGGCGTTCTGCCGATGACCCGTCTTGTGCGCGTTGCTGGCGCGGGTCTACGCGAGAGCAGGCTGATCCGCACCCAGCCGGGTGCAGACCTGCGCGAGTTGACGCATCGCGCCGTTGCGCCGGGGGCGCACATGCTGATGTCAGGATCGCCGCTGGACGGACATGAAGCCCATTGGCTCGCCCCGCGCCACAGGCAGATAACGGTTCTGCCGCGACAGCAAAAAGGCAAGCCGCCGCACTGGTTCGTTGCTGCCCTGACGCATTCGGGCCTGCCAAAGCCGGTTATTCCTACGGCTGCCCTGACACATGCATTCGGCGCAGCCCTTCCTGCTGTCCCGTTCGTGCGCGCCCTTAGTTCGGGTGACGACGAGATGGCGATGAAGCTCGGGGTTTTGTCGCTCTTGGAAGATGACCTTGGCCTTGCTGACTATGTGCTTGGCGGTGATGCGCAACTGGCTGAGTTGTTGCGCGGTATGCTTGACCGTATCCGCACGGAGTTTGCAGCATGATGCGGGGGTTGTGGGATCGTGAAACCGTCGCGCTTATGTTGCTGGCCGCCTATATGCCGCTTGCACTTTTCTGGCTGCTCTATGGTGGCACCGGGGCCCTTGCGCAACTTGGGCTTGCCGTCCTTGTTCTTGCGGTCTGGCACTTGGTGTTCATGCTTGCGCGCGCGCAACCCCCGTCGTTTGCCGCCTTGGTCACGGCTTTGGCCATCGCGATGTTGGCGCCCGAAGATTTGGGCGTGTTCCGCCTTGTATTGGGGATCAGCTTTGGGGCGGTCATTGGCGAACTTGTCTTTGGCGGATGGGGCCGGAATGTCGTTAATCCGGCGACTGTTGCCCTGTCGTTCCTTGGGTTTGGCTTTCCGGGGTTTGCATGGCCCGGCTTTGATGATCCGGTCATTTGGGCCGCGATCCCTGCGGTGCTGATCGGTGTTGTGACTGGTGCGATGCCCGCCGCCGTTCTGGCCGGCGCGTTTATCGTCGGCGCGGGTGTATTTGCCACCGGAGTCACCCTTGATGACAGCGTCTTGCCTGTGGCTTGGGTTGTTCTGGTGCTGCTTGTCGCCGATCCGGTGACAAGCGCGTCCACCACCCTTGGTCGTTGGCTGAACGGGATGCTCTACGGCGGTCTCGTGCTTATGTTTGCGACAGGCTGGAACGGGGCCGCGCCTGTGCAAATCGCGGTCGCGGCGGCGCTGCTGACATCACTGGCAACGCCGCTTCTTGACGAAATGGCGGTCTCAATCTGGATTGCGCAACGCAGGAGGCGTCATGGCCGAAACTGATTGGAACCCGTGGCGTCGTTTGCTTGCGCTGCCAAATGAAAGCCGCACCAAGACTGTCATTGTGGCATTTCTTGTGTCGGCGGTCTGTGCCGTGCTGGTTAGTAGCGCGACTGTCGTTTTGCGCCCGATCCAGACGGCCAACCGCGCCGCCGAAGAACAGGCGCGGATCGGCGATCTGGTGCGCGGTATTCCCGGCATGTCGGCGCTGTTGGAGGAATCCGGCGGGACGTTATCCACGGTCGTGATCGACCTTGAACGCGGGCGCGCCGCCCAAGACATCACCGCCGAAACGCTAGATGCAGCGCTGACCGATCAAGCGAACTGGACCGTGCTTGATGCGGGCGCAGACCTTGCCGGACTTGGCCAACGGCCAAATTATGCGCAAATTTTCTTGCTGCGTCAGGGCGAGGATATATCGCTGGTGCTGCTGCCGGTCGCAGGGCAGGGATACGGCGGGCGGATCGACGCGATACTTGCTGTGAACGGGGATATGAACACGATCGCTGGCATTGCGATCACACAGCATTCCGAAACCCCCGGTCTGGGTGGTCGGATCGAGGACCGGTCGTGGCAACAAAGCTTTCCCGGAACGACAATAAGTGACGATAGCGGCGCAGTGCGGTTTAGCGTTGCCCGCGGCGATGCGACCACAGATTACGAAGTGGACGGCATCACTGGCGCGACACGCACTGGTCGCGGCGTCACAGGCATGATGCGGTTTTGGCTGGGGCCGAACGGCTATGGGCCACTCCTCGGAGCGATCCAGCGCGGGGAATTCTAAGCCATGGCCGCGCGCAACACCTTTTGGGCAACGCTCACAGAACCGCTGATCCGGCAAAATCCGGTCACATTGCAAATCCTGGGTATCTGCTCGGCGCTGGCGGTGACAACCACGCTGGCCACCGCGCTGACGATGTCGGTGTCGCTGACCGTGGTGCTGACGCTGGCGGCGGGTATCATCAGCGTGATCCGGCGGCACATCCCCGATACTATCCGGCTGATCGTGCAGATCGTGATCGTTGCTTCGCTGGTGATTGTGATCGACCAGATTTTGCAGGCATATTTCGCTGATATCAGTCGCGCCCTTTCGGTCTACGTCGGGCTGATCACGACGAACTGTCTTGTCCTTGGTCGCACCGAAGCCTACGCGCGATTTCACGCGCCAATACCGTCGATGGTTGATGCCTTTGGGAACGGGCTTGGCTATTCGCTGGTCTTGATTGTGATCGGCGCAATCCGCGAACTGTTTGGCAAAGGGCAACTGTTCGGCGTCCAGATGCTGCCCTTGGCAAGCGAGGGCGGCTGGTTCACGCCGCTTAGCCTGATGCTGCTCGCGCCGTCCGCGTTCTTCCTTCTTGGTGGGTTGGTTTGGGCCGTCCGCACGGTGCGGACCGAGCAGGCCGAACCACCCGATCACACGCCCCCCATGCGACCGGAGCCAGTGGAATGAACGACGCATGGTCCTTTTTCCTGTTCGCGGCGTTCGTCGACAACATGCCACTGACGCTGTTTTTGGGGCTTTGCACCTTTCTGGCTTTGTCACGGCGCACCGAAAGTGCAATTGGACTTGGCATCGCAATGACAGGTGTTTTGGGCGTCACGGTGCCGCTCAACAACCTCATTTATCACTGGTTTCTGGCACCCGGCGCTTGGGAGTGGGCGGGCTACCCCGAGCTTGATCTGTCCTATCTGGCGTTGATCGCCTTCATTGGGGTCATCGCCGCAACGGTGCAACTGCTTGAGATGCTGCTTGATCGGTTCTTTCCGGCAATCCACGCGGCATTTGGCGTCTTTCTGCCGCTTCTGACCGTGCAATGCGCGATCCTTGCAGGCAGCCTGTTCATGGTCGAGCGCAATTACACCCTTGGGGAATCCACCATTTTCGGACTGGGCAGCGGCGTGGGATTTGCGGTTGCCGTGGTCATGCTAAGCGCGATCCGCGCGCGGCTATCTTATGCTGATCTGCCAGCGGCACTGCGCGGGCTTGGCATCGCTTTCATCCTGACAGGGCTGATGTCGCTGGGCTTTGCGTCCTTTGCACAAATGGCGGCTTCGCTATGACCGAGATACTCCTTGGCAGTGTGATTATCGCGGCGCTTGTGGTCGGGCTTGCCATCGGCCTTTTGGTCGTGCGGCGCAGGCTGGTGCCGCAAGGCGATATCGACGTCACCGTAAACGGGGCGATGCACATCGCGACGCAGCGGGGCAACAAACTACTTGATGTTTTACACAACGCCGAGGTCCGCATTCCAGCGGCTTGTGGCGGATCAGGCACCTGCGGCTTGTGCCGTGTGACGGTGACAGGCGAGGGCGCCGGAGAGCCACAAGCAACCGAGCGCGGCGTGCTTTCCCCCAAAGAAAGACGCGCGCATGTCCGCCTTGCATGTCAGATCACCCTGCGTGGCGACTGCGCGGTAGATTTGCCTGATGATATCCTAAGCGCGGGCGGCGGTGTGACCTGCACCGTTTCATCGACCCGTATGCTCGCGCCGCTGATCCGCGAAATTGTGCTTGATTTGCCTGCCGACCACCGGACAACTTTCAGGGCGGGCGACTTTATGCAGATCACAGCACCTGCCTATCAGCTCGACTTTGCTAGCATTGGGCTTACGCCGCAATTTCGCGATGCGTGGGATATCAACGGCTGGAGAGGGCTGACCGTCACGTCCGATATCGACGTCACCCGCGCCTATTCGCTGGCCAGCCGCCCCGAGGATACTGGCCGTGCGGTCCTTAATATCCGGCTTGCCGTGCCGCCAGCGGGACAAGAAGCGGAAATTCCGCCCGGTATCGTGTCGTCGTGGTTGTTTTCGCTCAAGCCCGGTGACGGTGTCACCGCGTCCGGCCCGTTTGGCGATTTTCATATCCAACCGACCAAGCGCGATATGATCTTTGTCGGCGGCGGGGTCGGAATGGCCCCGTTACGCGCGATGATCCATCAGGAACTTGGCCACGGCACCACCCGTCGCATCCGCTATTTTTATGGTGCGCGCACAGCGGCTGACTTGTTTTACGCGGACGAGTTCGAGGAACTTGCGGCGAAACACGAGACCTTTGGCTGGACGCCGGCACTATCGGATCCGGCCCCCGGTGACCGCTGGACCGGCGCGACCGGCTTTATTCACGAAATGCTCGCAGCGGATATGCGCAAACATCCCGCGCCCGAGGATTGCGAATACTATCTATGCGGTCCACCCGTGATGATCTCGGCAGTGCTCAGTACGCTCGAGCGGCTCGGCGTCGAACCGCGCGCGATCTTTTACGACGATTTTGGAGGCTAAGACATGACCGAAACACTCTTTGGCCCCTCGCGCCGCAACGCCCTTGGTTTAATCGGGGCCGCGTTGGTATTTCCTCGCACTGCGGATGCGGATGTCCTTGGCGCAATTTCAGGGGCTGCGTTTGGCACCACTTGGCAGATCGTCGGCCCGCGCCAAGCCGACCTTGAACGCCTGCGGGCTGACATCGACGGGCTGTTCGCTTCGGTTGACCAACAGATGTCGCCATGGCGCGCCGACAGTGGGCTGAGCCGTTTTAATGCAATGCACGCTGGTTGGCAGGTGGCCGATGCAGAACTGATCCATGTAACGACAAGCGCGCTGAGCCTTGCCAGATCAAGCGAGGGTGCATTTGATCCCACGGTCGGCCCTCTTGTTGCGCAATGGGGGTTTGGACCGATCGAAGGCGGCGGTACACCGGATTGGCGCGGGATTTCCATTGGCGACGGTCGCATTGGCAAAGTGCGTGACGACCTGACGCTCGACCTGTGCGGGATTGCCAAAGGCCGCGCACTGGATCGCGCCGTTGAACTCGCCAAGAACGCGGGCCTTGATAACTTGCTTTTCGATCTTGGAGGAGAGCTTAAGGCGCTTGGCCGTCACCCTTCGGGGCGAGTGTGGCACGTTGCGGTGCAAAACCCGATGCCCAATGGCGCGGCACCTGCCACCCTACGCCTGCCAGCGGGACAGGCTGTTGCAACGTCCGGTCTTAGCACCCAAAGCTATGTTCTTGGGGCGCACACCTATGGCCATATCATCGACCCAACCACGCGGGTGCCCGCCGATGCAGGGCTTTTGTCAGTTACGGTCCTTGCCGAGGACGCCATGACAGCCGATGGTTGGGCGACAGCACTTTTCGCGGTGGGGCTGAAAGACGGACCTGCAGTTGCGCGCGCAAACGGCGTTTCCGCGCTCTTTCTTGGGCAAGACGGCGCTGCACTTTCGCAGGTTACGACCGGTACAATCGCGGGTTTGTTGCTATGACCAAGGGGCAATCATAATGGAAATCCTGTTCGCCGTCGTTATCTTTGGCCTTGCCGCCGCCGGGCTTGGCCTTGGGCTCACATTCGGGCGTGGACCGGCACGGACAAGTTGCGGGGCGTCTGCGGGGCTACCCGAAGGGCGCTGTTCTGACTGCCCATTACGTCGCAAAACACCGCCAGTCGAGGAGGCAGGGCAATGACGCAATACCGAGTTGCCGAAATCGTTCGCGACGACGTCCTGACCCTGACACCCGACATGCCAATACGGCGCGCAGTCACAGAGCTGGTCCAAGCGCGCGCCGCCGCTGCTATTGTTATCGGCGACGATGGCGGTCTTGTTGGCATCCTAACCCAAAAGGACTGTTTCCAGCCCGCCCTTAAGGCGAGTTACTATCAAGAGTGGATGGGCCGTGTTGCCGATCAGATGTCGCGTGACGTGATCTGCGTCGACAAGAGTGATGATGTTGTGAGCGTTGCCGAAAAGTTTCTATCGTGCCCCCACCGCGTCTTTCCAGTCGTTGATGGGACGAAAGTCATCGGGTTGGTGCACCGCTCGGATGTACTTGCCCTGCTGATCCGCATCGGTTGAGCGCGATAAGCTGGAAATCGGGCACCGGCTTGCCAACGATGGCCGCTTGGATCGTACGCGCGATGCAGATACGACCTTTCTAGACAAAAATATTCGACTTTAGATGTTATCTTGCATTTGGCGTGGTATGTCGGGCGCTTGGACGCCATAAAATCGACTATATGGGTCGCAAATCTTGGCCCGTGCTAAGGCAGTCAAAGGACTTCAAAACAATATGTGCCCAGCATCACCGGCCAGCGAAAACGATCGCGGATTTATCATACCGATCGGCGGTGGCGAGGACCGTGTTAAGGAAATGCAAATTCACCGCAAGTTCGTAGAGCTTTCGGGTGGCGCGGACGCCTATATCGTTGTGATCCCGACGGCCTCGATGCTTGATGAAACTGGTGAAGACTACAATCGCATCTTCTCCAGTTTGGGTGCCGGCAAGGTTGATTTCCTTCCCATTACGCGCCGCTCGGATTGCGAGAACCCCGAATTCTCGCAGATGCTGGATAGTGCCACCGGTATCTTCATCACGGGTGGAAATCAGTTGCGTCTGTCGGCCATTTTGGGCGGGACACTGCTCGTGACCAAGATCAGGCGGCAAAACGCTGCCGGTGTTCCTGTCGCGGGCACCTCGGCGGGGGCGTCCATCATGTCAGAACACATGGTCGCTGGTGGCCAAGGCAACGAATCCCCGGCCGAAGGTGCGGTTACGCTGTCACCGGGTATCGGGCTGACGAACGCCGTCATTATCGATCAACACTTCACCCAGCGAAATCGGTTGGGTCGCCTGCTAACTGCATCATCCTTCAATCCGTTTCTGATCGGCCTTGGTATTGACGAAGACACCGCCGCCTTCATTGATCCCAACGACGTATTGGAAGTGGTCGGGAGCGGCACGGTTACCGTTGTCGACGCCAGCAAGATGACCCACTCGTCAATGTGGGACGCCAAGCCGGGCGAGGCGCTCAGCCTTTTGGGCTTGCGACTTGACGTTTTGGGCGAAGGCTGTCGATATGATCTTAGGGCACGTGTTGCTTATCCGCCGGACGCGCATTTGGCGCTTTGCGCTTTGCCGGTCACAAGCGCCTAGACCACCGCATCGTCGCGGAACACTCACAATCAACGAGGTCACCATTTGAAAATAGTCTCATCCAATGTTTTTGTCGGCCCAAACGTCTGGGCGGGTTTTCCCGTAATTCGGCACGTCATTGATCTGGGGGTATTGGAAGACTGGCCCTCTTCAAAAATCGGATCTGATTTCGTTGAAGCACTGATTGCCGCCTTGCCCGGACTATCGGACCACGGGTGCTCGTATCGCGAAACAGGCGGATTCTTGCGGCGGTTGCGCGAAGATGAAGGCGCGTGGATGGGCCACATTCTTGAGCACTGCGCAATTGAGGTGCAAAATGTCGCCGGGTCCGATGTGACCTTCGGGCGGACACGCGGCACTGGCGTCCATGGGCAATACAATATGGTTTACGCCTATCGGCAGCGCGATGTGGGATTGGCCGCAGGCGAACTGGCGCTGCGGTTGCTGATGCATCTTTTGCCAAAGTCCCTGCAAGATCAGGCCGAATATGACTTCGACCCTGCCTTCGATTGGCAAACCGAATTGCGCAGTTTTGTCCTGCATGCCCAGCGCAAGGAATTCGGCCCATCGACGGGTGCGTTGGTGGCTGCCGCCCAAGACCGCGATATCCCTTGGATAAGGCTGAACGAAGGATCGCTCGTGCAATTCGGGCATGGCAAATATCAGCGGCGCATTCAGGCCACCATCACATCCGAAACACGCCATATCGCAGTGGAGATTTCCTGCGACAAGGAAGACACGCATAATCTGCTGAACGACCTTGGTCTGCCCGTCCCGCACCAGCGTATTGTCTACACGCCCGACGAGGCGGTTCAGGCAGCCCACAAAATTGGCTTTCCTGTTGTGGTCAAGCCTTTGGATGCCAACCACGGTCGCGGGGTTTCCATAAATCTGCTAAAGGATGAAGCGGTCAAAGCGGGATTTGCCGAGGCTGAGATTCATTCAAAAAGTGCTGCCATTCTGGTCGAAAGCTTTATTACTGGCTTTGATCACCGGATGTTGGTCGTGAATAACAAGTTGGTCGCGGTTGCCAAACGCGTGCCCGGCCATGTCATCGGCGACGGCAAGCATAGCATTTCAGACCTTGTGGATATCACCAACGAGGATCCGCGCCGCGGAATTGGGCACCAAAAAGTTCTGACCATGCTTGAGATCGACAATCAGGCGAAACGTCTGATCGCCGACGCGGGTCACACCACCGATACTGTCCTTGATGCGGGGGTGGTGTTCTATTTGCGTGCGACGGCCAACCTGTCAACTGGCGGCACGGCGATCGACCTTACGGACGTCGTTCACCCCGATAACCGCGACATGGCAGAGCGTGCGATCATGGCTGTAGGATTGGATGTTGGCGGTGTCGATTTCCTGATCGACGATATCACCAAGTCCTACAAGGACATTGGCGGCGCGATTGTCGAAGTGAACGCAGCCCCCGGCTTTCGGATGCATGTTGCCCCCTCGGAAGGTCAATCGCGTGATGTCGCCGGAAATGTCATCGACATGCTATTTCCGCATGGACAGCAAAGTCGGATTCCGATTGCGGCGATCACCGGCACGAATGGTAAAACAACGACCTCGCGGATGCTGGGCCACATCATGAAGACCAGCGGCAAGATCGTTGGCATGACCTCGACCGACGGCGTTTATGTTGATGGCAAGCTGAGCGTCAAAGGCGACATGACCGGCCCGAAGTCCGCGCAAATGGTGCTGCGTGACCCCACGGTCGATTTCGCCGTTATGGAAACCGCGCGTGGCGGCTTGGTGCGTAGCGGACTTGGCTTTCAGCATTCCGACGTTGCGGCCTGCTTGAACGTATCTGCCGACCATCTGGGTTTGGGGGGCATTGAAACGGTTGAACAACTTGCCGTCGTCAAGCGTGTTGTCATCGAAAGCGCGACGCAAACCGCTGTGTTGAATGCCGATGATATTGAATGCTTGAAAATGGCCGACTACGCCGAAGTGGATTCAATCTTTTACGTGACGGTCAATCCCAGTCACACGCTGGTCAAGGAACATATCAAAGCAGGTGGCAAGGCAATCGTGCTGGAACAAGGCATGAGTGGTGACATGCTAACGATCTATGACAACGGTTTGCATATGCCCGTTTTGTGGTCACATCTGATCCCTGCGACCCTTGAAGGCAAGGCAATGCACAACGTTCAGAACGCCATGTTTGCGGCGGCAATGGCATACAGTTTCGACGTTGATCTGGACAATATCCGCATCGGCCTGCGAACCTTCGACACCAGCTACTTTCAGGCTCCGGGCCGGATGAATGTGTTTGATGAACACCCCTTCAAGGTGATCCTTGATTACGGCCATAATCCGGCGGCTTTGGGCGCGATGGCAGGGCTTGTCGATCGACTTGATGTCAAGGGACAGCGCATCGCTGTGCTATCAATACCTGGCGACCGCCGCGACCGCGATGTCGCTGATGCCGCGCGCATTCTGTCGGGACACTTTGACCATTATATCTGCAAAGCAGACGATGATCGGCGCAAGCGCGGCGACGACGAAATCCCGCAAATGTTCAAGGCTGAGTTCCTCAAGAACGGAATTTCCGAGGATCAAATCTCGGTCATTCCGAACGAGGAAGACGCTGTGGCAGCAAGCCTTGATATGGCAAAGCAGGGTGATCTTGTGATCATTTTTGGCGACAATAGCCCGCGCTGCTGGAAACAGATCATCTATTTCAACGTGCCTGAACAGGCTGGCCACATTGCTGCGGCTTCGATTGGCAATCAGGCGCCTGTTCCATTTGAAGATATGGTCGACGGCGATTCAAATATGATACGCGACGCACGCGGTGTGCGACTGGCCCGTGGCGATGTCGAAGACGGCGATTGATCAGGGCAGTAACATGGATCGTATCGAACAGCTTGAAACCGCGCTTGATATCAACTGGGCGCAGGCCAACAATATCCGGATTGATCCTGTTCGCCGTCTGACCGGACCGGGCCTTATTTGGGATCACCCCGGCGCAGTGGTTGATGTCTTTTTCGAAGATATCGATGGCGGCACGATGACGTCTTTGTGGGAAAAGCACGCGCGCCATGTACTGGACGCACTTGGCTGGACGGATGAACGCCTCGCGCATCGTCGCTTTCAAGGGGGCGTTAATCTGGCGATCTCCGCGCCGATGGACCAGCTTTATACGGCGATCTTTGCCGCTCAGACAGCATGGCACTATTGCGCTGCCGAGCTTTTGAACGCCGCGCATATGCCGTTCGAGCAAATGATCAACGATTTGAAGACGGTCATGGCGCAAGAGGCAAATCCGGATTTAATCGCGTTGATCGCTGCGGCGGCTGTGCACGATGTGGATATCCTGTGCGATGATGACGAGGTTTCGCTTGGCCACGGGATCGGCTCTCGGACGTGGCCCATAGCGGGTTTGCCAAAACCGGATCAGGTGCCATGGCCAACCCTGCATGATGTGCCGTTCGCGCTGATCACTGGAACAAACGGCAAGACAACAACAACCCGACTGTGCGCTGCTATTGCCCGCGCTGCGGGCAAGGTCGCAGGTATGACGTCAACCGATCATGTGCAGGTCGATGACGATGTTCTTGATCGTGGCGACTATTCTGGCCCAGGGGGCGCTCGGATGGTCCTGCGCGATCCGCGGGTTCAGATTGCCTGCCTCGAGGTGGCGCGTGGTGGAATTTTGCGCCGTGGACTGGCATGCCGGCGTGCGCGTGTGGCGGTCGTCACAAACGTCGCCAAGGACCACTTGGGCGAATATGGCGTGAACACACTAACCGAACTGGCGCAGGCCAAGTTTGCGGTTGCGCGTGGCTTGGCGTCGGATGGCGTGTTGGTGCTCAACGCTGATGATCCGCTTGTGGTGGAGGGCGCGGCAAACGTATCCGCGCCGATCTGGTGGTTTTCGCTTGATGCGGCCGCACCTCAGATAATGCAGGCACAAAAGCTGGGCCAGCCCTGTGCTTATCTTGACCAAGGCCAGATGGTCTTTTTCGATGGCAGCACCACGGCATTGACCCTCGCGGTGGCGGATGTACCGATCACCTTGGCGGGCGCTGCGAAATACAACATACACAACGCGCTTGCAGCGATATGCGCCAGTAGCGCGCTTGGCCTACCACGCGACGCGATCCGGCTTGGGCTTTCAAGTTTTGTTTCTGACGCCCGAAACAACCCCGGCCGCTTTAACGAATTTCACCACAATGGCGCGCGAATTTTCGTTGATTTTGCGCACAACCCCCACTCTATTTCGGCGGTGTGTGATGCGATGGCGCTGTTTCCGTCCAAGCGTCGTTTCATGATGCTAAGCCAACCCGGCGACAGATCAGACCAAAGCACCGCTGAAGCGACTATCGCGGCGCTGCAGTTTAGGCCCGACCTGATCGTCATCGCAGAAATCGACGACTACTTGCGCGGTCGGGCATTGGATGAAACGCCAGCCCTTATACAGACCTCGGCGATTTCGGCAGGTATCAAACCCGAACACATCTCGCATGTCAGTTCCCCATCGATCGGCGCAAAGCAGATATTTGACCAATTGCAACCGGGCGACTTGGCCCTTTTGCTCGTCCTGTCAGACCGCGAGCGCGTATTCGAGATTTTGGCGAACGCTTAAACGAAACGGTGCTGTCTTTGTTCCGCGTAGGCATTCGCTTGACGCAGCGTTTCTCTCGTCGGGGTGGGTCGTGGTATTCTATGTGAAAAGCAGTTTGCATTAGGAGGCACCCAAACATGATCCTGTTCAGACACCTAAAACCTGCTGTCGGCAGGGCCGCGTAATGCGGTCGTTGCTTACCAAACTGCTTGCCGGTTCGCTGGCCACCCTTGTGATCCTTGCACTGATCACACAGGGGGCAACGCTCTGGCTCGAGAGCCGCATTCCGCAGAACGGCGAAATACTTACCATCAATGGCACGGATGTTCATTATATGGATCGTGGCACAGGCCAATCCATCGTTCTGATCCACGGGCTGTCGGGGCAGATGCGCAATTTTGCGCCCGCTCTTGTGGACAGGCTTGCAGTGGATCACCGCGTCATACTTCTCGATCGTCCCGGATCGGGCTATTCAGCGCCCCTCGCGCGTGGCGAGAACACAATTGATGGCCAGGCCGATGTGGTGGCGGGCCTGATCGCCGCCCTTGACCTTAAGGCGCCATTGATCGTTGGTCATTCGCTTGGTGGGGCGGTCGCGCTGAACCTTGCGCTGAACCATCCTGACCAGATTGGCGGGCTGGCCGTGATCGCACCCGCAAGTCAGCCACGCGCCAGCACATCGACCGCATTCGCCGCGCTGGGCATTCGATCGGATGGCCTGCGCCGCTTCGTGTCGCTTACCTTTGCGACGCCTTTAGGTCTGATGATTTTCGACAGTTCCGCCAAAGCCGTTTTTGCACCCGAGATTATGCCCCCCAATTTTGGCACAGCAAGCGGCAGTCTTCTGTCGATCCGACCACAAAGCTATTTCGCGGCCGGTGGCGACATGATTGCAATTGCTGAGGCTTTACCCGGTATGGCGGCGCGCTATGCGACTTTGGAAATGCCAGTTGGCATCCTGTTTGGCCGGTCTGATCAAGTGCTTGAACCCGATTACCATGGCAATCTGTTGCGCGATGCGGTGGCGGACGCGACGCTGACATTGATCGACGGGGGGCACATGATCGTCGTTACCGCGCCCGATCAGGTTTCAAGCTGGATTCTGGAACAGGTGACACGACTTGAACAAGCTGGGCTATAAGATGAATAAAATGGCACAAATAGATGGGGATCATATTGGTGCAGCATTTGCGCATCAGCGGGCCGGTATGGTGGCGCGCAGGCACACCTTTGGCCTTAGGGAACGCCGCGCCGCGCTTGACCGTCTTGCCGCCGCTATAAAGCAAAACGAGGCAGCACTTGTCGCAGCTATGGCCGCTGATTTTGGCAAACCCAAAGCCGAGGTGATCCTAAGCGAATTCATTCCGGCCATGCAAGAAATTCGCCATGCGTCGCGCCACTTGCGCCGCTGGATGCGGCCACGCCGTGCCGCGCCAACACTGGTCACTTTCGGAACATCGGCGCGCGTGCGGGCCGAGGCGCGGGGTGTTTGCCTCATCATTGCGCCCTGGAATTACCCCTTTCTCCTCGCTATTGGCCCGCTGGTTTCCGCATTGGCGGCAGGCAATAGCGCGATCATCAAACCGTCGGAAATGACGCCGGCCACCTCGGCATTGATTGCCCGGCTGGTAAAGGAGACGTTCTCGCCCGACCTCGTGACAGTGATCGAGGGCGGCGTCGACGCGTCGCGAGCATTGCTGGCGTTATCCTTTGATCATATCTTCTTTACGGGCAGCCCCGCGGTCGGAAAAATTGTAATGGCAGCGGCCGCAAAAACGCTCGCTTCTGTCACGTTAGAATTGGGTGGGAAATCACCAACCATTATCGGGCCGGATGCCGACCTAAAGTCGGCTGCAAAGTGGATCGCGTTTGGTAAGTTTTCCAATGCGGGACAGACCTGCATCGCGCCTGATCACGTGTTCGTCCACCGCGCAATCAAAGACGATTTCTTAGCTGCGCTGCGCGAGCGCATTGCGCGGTCCTATGGCGATGGCAAAAACAGCGCCCATCTTGCGCATATCGTGAGTGATAAACACGCTGAGCGACTTGTGGGTCTATTGGATGATGCCGTCAGCAAAGGCGCGCAGGTGATTTTAGGTGGCGACGCGCAGGGCCGAAACATGGCTCCTACACTGATAGAAGCCATCACGCCTGACATGGAGATTGATCACGAAGAAATCTTTGGCCCGATCCTGCCCGTCATGACCTATGATGATATCGCAGATGTCATTCGCCAGATTAACGCGCGGCCCAAGGCGCTGGCGCTGTATATCTTCGACAAGCACCGCGGGCGGACCGATGACGTCATCGCTGCCACAAGTTCAGGTGGTGTGGGTGTCAACCTGACGTCGGCGCAGTTCGTTCACCATGGTATTCCGTTCGGCGGGGTAAATGGCTCGGGGATGGGGTCCGCACACGGATATTTTGGCTTTCGCGCCTTTAGCCACCAGCGCCCGGTTCTGACCAATCATTTCTCAGTCCTGTCGCTGATCTTTCCGCCCTACACGGGCCGCGTAAAACGGTTGATTAGCCTGTTTAGACGCGTGCTGGGGTAGCCCGATTTCTCGATTCAGTCAGGGACGGCCCATCACAAGACCGCGCGCATGCTGTGACCAAGACGAAACAGCAAACGCACCTTGGTCACTGCCGCCCCGCCATCCCATGTGACGCGATTGATCGTAAACAAAGCACTAGCCTCCGGGCACTGAAGAAGAACGGCGTCTTCTTGGGTAGCCGAAGTTGCGGCGAAAGATATTTCGCCATGCGTATAAGGGGCGTGCTTGAGGAGCCACTCGTTGGCGCTTACGGTTTCAAAACCCTCGCGCGAAGCGGCGGGAACCACGTTAGGATCAATCCACCGATCCTCGAATGCGTATGGTGTGCCGTCCGCCGAATGCAGCGCACCAACATGAAGCAAGGGTCGGCTTGCAGACGTTTCCATTGCACTGCTGATCGCCAAAGGCGGCACGGCGTCGTGCCGCGTGATCAGCCGATAGCTGTAGGTTTGGCCCCGATCTTCGATCTCGGTGCGAATAACGGCAATGTTGAGCGTGGCTTTGGCGACAGGTTGTGTTGCGACCCGGGTTCCGGCCTTGCGGCGGCGGTCCAGCGCGCCGGTCTCAGCCACTGCGCGCAACGCGCGGTTCACAGTGGTGCGTGCACAGCCAAATTCGAGCGCCAGGTCTGCTTCGTTCGGGATCAGGTCGCCAGGCTTCCATTCGCGGGCATGGATGCGGCGCAGCACTTCGGTCTGCACGCTTTGCCAATTTCGAAAAGTGTGCGTGTTCATATGGCGTCTTTCAATGCGTCAATGGTGCGCTTGTAGGTCGCGATAATGTCGGCGCGCGCGATGTGTTGCCCGCCTTTTACCATGTGACGACCCGCAGACCAAACATCGCGCACAAGCCTGTCGTCGCCTGCAAAAATCCAAGCGTCAAGAGCGGTATCTTTGGTCCGACCCCACATGTGTTCGTTGTCCGTATCAAGCGCTAGCATATCAGCCCAATACCCAACTTCGAGCCGTCCGGTTTTGCGTTGCACAGCTTGCGCGCCACCCTGCAAAATACCCTCAAGCATCCGTCGGCCTGTCGCGTGATCAGACGACGCCAAAGCAGCCCGCGTGCCGTCGCGCAGGCGTTGCGAATAATCGAGCGTGCGCAACTCCTCGCTCAGCGAGATGCGGATGTTGCTGTCAGACCCAACCGCAATTGCGCCCCCTGCGTCTGTCCAGCGAACCGCATCGAAAATTCCATCGCCAAGGCTGCTTTCGGTGATTGGGCAAAGCCCGGCGACGGCCCCCGACTGTGCCAGCCGGACGGTTTCTTGCGGTGCCATTTGCGTGCAATGAATCAGGCACCAGCGTGCATCAAGTCCCATGTTATCCAGGGCCCATTCTACAGGGCGCGCGCCCAAATGGGCGCACACTTCGTCAACTTCAGGCGCCTGTTCAGCCAAATGCATATGGATCGGACCAGTTGGGAAATGTACGCCGTACGATTTGAGGTTTTCGACGCTGACGGCCCGCAAAGAATGCGGTGCAACCCCATGCCCTGTGTCGTCAGGAAGCCGCGAGAGCGCCGCGACGGCCCCCTCATGCAACATCTGAAACCTGTCAAGATCATTGCCGAACCTGATCTGCCCTGCGGTCAAATCCCGCCCGTCACATCCGCCAAACTGATAGTGGACAGGTAGCAGACACAGCCCGATTCCAGTTTGCGCCGCAGCCGCGACGATCCTCTCTGACATCTCGGCAATGTTGTCATAAGGCGCGCCACTTGGTTGATGGTGCAGATAGTGGAATTCAGCGTTGGTCGCGTACCCGGCCTCAAGCATTTCCATCTGCACAAAGGCGGTAATCGCCTCCACGTGATCAGGGCTTAGCCGGTCAAGGAACCGGAACATCAGCTGCCGCCACGTCCAGAAACTGTCGCTTGGATTTGGCCCACGCCGTTCGGTCAGACCAGCCATGGCCCGCTGAAATGCATGGCTGTGCACATTCACGGGGGCGGGCAACAAAAGATCGCGCCTGTCACCTGCCATAGCAGCATCGGTTTGAACGGCACTGATCCGACCTGTGTCATCAATATCGACACGCACATCTAACGCCCAGCCTGTCGGCAATAATGCGGATTTGGCCCAAACAGTCTGCATCGTGCTCTCGCTTGACAAAAATAATATGTATGCACATAAAAACACTTATCGCGATTATTAGCAAGTGAGCCGATACCGATGCTTTTGACCAACGCACAACTTGTTACGTTACAAAACGACGACAGTTTCGGGCTGATTGGCGATGGGGTGATTGCGCTTGAAGGCGCAAAGATCGCATGGGCCGGAGGGGCGTCCGACTTGCCCGATGCATACCGCGGCCTTGAAATACACGACCTTGGTGGTCGGCTTGTAACACCAGCGTTGATTGACTGTCATACCCACGTCGTTTTCGGCGGCAACCGCGCGGCCGAATTCGAACTGCGGCTGAACGGCGCCAGCTATGAACAAGTCGCGAAGGCGGGGGGCGGTATCGTCTCGACCGTGACTGCAACCCGCGCTGCATCCGAGGATGCCCTGCTTGCCGACGCCCTGACGCGGGTCGACGCAATGATCGCCGAAGGTGTCACGCTGATCGAAGTGAAGTCCGGCTACGGGCTGGACAGCGAGACCGAGTTGAAGATGCTGCGGGTGGCCCGCCAGATTGCGAAGGTGCGTCCGATTGACGTGCGCACCAGCTTCCTTGGGGCCCATGCAGTGCCTGCGGGGTGTGCCGACGCGGACGCCTATATCGACGATGTATGTATCCCCACCCTGCGCGCCGCGCATGCCGAAGGGCTGGTCGATGCGGTGGACGGGTTCTGCGAAGGGATCGCCTTTGATACCGCCCAGATCGCGCGAGTGTTTGCTGTGGCGACCAAATTGGGATTGCCCGTCAAACTCCATGCAGAGCAACTGTCCAATATTGGTGGTACGCAATTGGCCGCCAAATTCGGCGCACTGAGTGCCGACCATGTGGAATATGCCACGGACGCGGATGCGGGCGCACTGGCGGCGTCGGGCACCGTTGCGGTCATTCTGCCCGGCGCGTTCTACACATTGCGCGAGACCCAAAGCCCGCCCATCCAAGCGTTCCGCGACCATGGCGTGCCGATGGCGCTTGCCACAGATTGCAACCCCGGCTCGTCGCCGCTGACATCACCACTGCTGACCATGAACATGGCTTGCACCTTGTTTCGCATGACCCCGCTTGAGGCGCTTTTGGGCATGACCGCCCATGCCGCGCGGGCTTTGGGCGCACAGGATCGTGGCCGCATCGTTGCGGGTGCGCGTGCAGATCTTAACGTCTGGGACGCCAGCCATCCGGCGGAACTCTCCTATCGCATCGGGTTCAACCCGCTTCATTCTCGCATCTTCAAGGGGTCGCTATGACTGTTATCCTTACGCCCGGTGCTGCCACTTTGGCGCAGTTGCACGACATTTGGTCTGGCCAAGAACCTGCCACGCTTGACCCGTCATCGCACGCTGGCATCAACGCCGCTGCTGTACTGGTCGCGCAGGCCGCTGCGGGCGACGCAGCCGTTTACGGCATCAACACCGGGTTTGGCAAACTGGCAAGCGTCAAGATCGCGCCGCAGGATGTCGCCACCTTGCAACGCAATCTGATCCTGTCCCACTGTTGCGGCGTCGGCGAGCCGTTGGATACTGCCACAACCCGCCTGATGATGGTGCTGAAACTTCTCTCGCTTGGGCGCGGAGCGTCTGGGGTCGTCATGACCACCGTAGACTGTCTCCAAGCGTTGCTGGCCAAAGGCGTTACTCCCGTGATCCCAAGCCAGGGTTCGGTTGGTGCATCCGGTGATCTGGCCCCGTTGGCGCATATGGCGGCGGCAATGATTGGCGAAGGCGAAGCGATGCTTGACGGCGTGCGGATGCCCTCAGCCAAGGCCTTGGCCAAGGCAGGGTTAAAGCCGATTATCCTTGGTGCCAAAGAGGGCCTAGCCCTGATCAACGGAACACAGTTCTCAACCGCCTGCGCCTTGGTCGGCCTTTGGGGCGCATGGCAGAATGCAGCGACGTCTGTTTTGACCTGCGCGCTGTCCACCGATGCAATCATGGGCTCCACGGCGCCGTTGCAAGATGCCATCCACACCCTGCGCGGCCATGCGGGGCAGATCGCTGTGGCGCGCGCGCAACGTGCTTTGATGGCGGGGTCGCAAATTCGCGAAAGCCACGTTGACGGCGATACCCGTGTGCAAGACCCGTATTGCATCCGCTGTCAGCCACAGGTCACGGGGGCCGCCATGGACGTGCTGAATTTCGCCGCCCGCACCTTGGAGATCGAGGCGAATGCAGTCACCGACAATCCGCTGGTCTTGGTGGATGATAATTTGATTGTGTCGGGCGGTAATTTCCACGCTGAACCCGTAGGGTTCGCCGCCGACCAAATCGCTGTCGCCGTGTCCGAGATCGGGGCGATTGCGCAGCGTCGTGTGGCGTTGATGGTGGATCCGACGCTCAGCTTTGACCTGCCGCCATTCCTGACACCCAATCCCGGATTGAACTCTGGTTTGATGATCGCGGAAGTCACCACAGCGGCGCTGATGAGCGAAAATAAACACCTGGCGAACCCCTGCGCAACAGACAGCACACCGACATCTGCCAACCAAGAAGACCACGTCAGTATGGCGGCCCACGCTGCACGGCGCTTGCTGCGGATGAACGCGAACCTGAATGTGATATTGGGCGTCGAGGCCATGTGCGGCGTGCAGGGCATCGAATTTCGCGCGCCCTTGCAAACCAGCCCCGCCTTGCAGGCGGCGATGGCGGCTTTGCGCGCGCAAGTCCCCACATTGGCCGAAGACCGCTATATGGCCCCGTCGATCCAAGCCGCCGCAGAGCTGGTCGCCAGCGGTGCGCTGACCCGCGCCGTTGACTTGCCTGCGTTCGTGAAAGGCCACGCGCAGTGATCCCTGTAACTGTCAAACGCGGGTCCAGCCCGATTGTTTTGGGGTTGCCGCACACGGGAACGTTTGTGCCCAACGATGTGATGGTCAAGTTGAACGAAAATGGACGCAAACTGGCCGACACTGACTGGCATATTGACCGCCTTTATGACGGATTGCTCCCTGAACTCACCACCGTCAGGGCCAATTTCCATCGCTACGTTATCGACGCCAACCGCGACCCTACGGGAGCAAGCCTTTATCCCGGACACAACACCACGACGCTGGTGCCGCTGACCGATTTTGATGGGGTGGATATCTGGGACACGCCCCCGTCTGATATCGCCGCGCTCTGTGCGGCATTTCATGCGCCTTATCACGCCGCGCTAGCAGCCGAGCTAACCCGCGTGCGCGATCAGCACGGCGTTGCGATCCTGTATGATTGCCACTCGATCCGATCAAACATCCCGTTTCTGTTTGACGGCACCCTGCCCGATTTCAACATCGGCACAGACAACGGCAAGACTTGCACACCCGAAGTCGCGGCAGCAACACACGCAATCTGCGCTGCTGCGAACGGGTATTCGTCTGTTATGAACGGGCGTTTTCGCGGCGGCTGGACCACGCGCCATTACGGAAGGCCCGATGCAGGCGTGCAGTCCATCCAGATGGAACTCGCCCAATCCACTTACCTAAGCGACGAGGCCGCGCCTTGGACATACGACGAAACCAAGGCCGCGCGCCTTCGCCCTCACTTGGCAGAAATTCTGACAACACTGGCCGACATGGCCCCACCCTTTGGAGGCAAATCATGACCAACTCCCGCCACAACATCCGCGACGTATTCCCGCCAACCGGCACGGAAATCACCTGTAAAAGCTGGCTGACCGAAGCGCCGATGCGGATGTTAATGAACAACCTGCACCCAGACGTCGCTGAAAACCCACACGAGTTGGTTGTGTATGGCGGCATTGGCCGCGCTGCGCGGACTTGGGAAGATTTTGATGCCATCGTCGCAGCGTTAAAAGACCTTGAGGAAACGGAAACCTTGCTCGTTCAATCGGGCAAACCCGTGGGCGTATTCAACACCCACAAAGACGCACCGCGCGTGCTGATTGCCAATTCGAACCTCGTGCCTCATTGGGCGACATGGGATCACTTTAACGAACTCGATAAGAAGGGTCTGGCGATGTATGGCCAGATGACCGCCGGATCGTGGATCTACATCGGCACCCAAGGCATCGTGCAAGGCACCTACGAGACCTTCATGGAGGCCGGGCGTCAGCACTACGCGGGTAACCTTACCGGCCGCTGGATTCTGACGGGTGGTCTGGGTGGCATGGGTGGCGCCCAGCCCTTGGCCGCCGTCATGGCCGGGGCCTGTTGTCTGGCTGTCGAGTGTGACGAAACCCGCGCTGATTTTCGCCTGCGGACACGTTACGTGGATGAAAAGACCCATTCGCTAGATGAGGCGTTGGCGATGATTGAGCGCTGGACCGCGGCAGGCGAGGCAAAATCAGTCGCGCTGATCGGCAATGCCGCTGATGTGTTCCCCGAACTGGTCAAACGCGGTGTGCGGCCCGACATGGTGACGGATCAAACGTCCGCACACGATCCGATCCACGGTTATCTGCCGCAAGGTTGGGGTGTCGCGCAGTGGCGCGAGAAACAGGAAAGTGCGCCCAAGGAGGTCGAAAAAGCCGCGCGTGCTTCGATGAAAATCCAGGTGGCTGCGATGGTTGATTTCTGGAATCAGGGCGTGCCGACGTTTGATTACGGCAACAACATCCGCCAAGTGGCCTTGGATGAAGGGTTGGAAAACGCCTTTGCGTTCCCCGGATTTGTGCCCGCCTATATCCGCCCGCTGTTTTGTCGTGGCATCGGCCCGTTCCGCTGGTGCGCGTTGTCTGGTGACCCAGAAGATATCTACAAAACCGACGCTAAGGTGAAGGAATTGATCGACGATCCGCATCTGCACAACTGGCTGGATATGGCGCGCGAGCGGATTTCGTTCCAAGGACTGCCCGCGCGCATTTGCTGGGTGGGTCTTGGCCTGCGTGACAAACTGGGCCTCGCGTTCAACGAAATGGTGCGGACGGGTGAACTGTCTGCACCAGTCGTGATTGGCCGTGACCATCTAGATTCTGGATCTGTCGCATCCCCCAACCGCGAAACCGAAGCGATGAAGGACGGCTCGGACGCGGTGTCAGATTGGCCGCTGCTGAACGCGATGCTGAACGTCGCGGGCGGGGCCACATGGGTGTCACTGCATCACGGCGGCGGTGTTGGCATGGGCTTTTCCCAGCACTCTGGCATGGTCATTTGTTGCGACGGCTCCGAGGATGCCGACCGCCGCTTAAAGAACGTTTTGTGGAATGATCCGGCGACGGGCGTGATGCGTCACGCAGATGCGGGATATGACGACGCATTGGACTGCGCACGCGAACATGGGCTGAATTTGCCCGGCATTTTGGGAAGGTAACCTGATATTTCTCATGAACGCTTGGCATGTTGCAGCTTAGGTCTGTGAAATCACCTGCGAATGGCATCAATGACGATACCATAGAATGTGGCGATGGGGCGCGATGTTTCAGCGCAGGCACTAGAAATCCCGACCGCCAATCCAGATATGCTAGAAAAGGCCACTTCAACATTGCTGGGGGCCGAAGGTTGGACGAGGCCGCGCTGTTTTTTGTGATTTGCGCAGGGTCATGACGTCCAAAGTAAAGGTCGTGATAAATGAGTAATGATCCGTATAAGGTTCTGGGCGTCACCAAGGGGACCTCGCAAGCCGACATTAAAAAGGCGTATCGCAAATTGGCGAAGACGCTTCACCCTGACTTGCACCCTGGTGATAAAACCAAAGAGGCCGAGTTTCAGGCGGTCGCGGCGGCCTATGACATTATTGGCGATGCCGACAAACGCAAGCGCTTTGACGCGGGCGAAATAGATGCAAGCGGGCAGGAGCGGCCCGAGCGACAGTACTATCGCCAACAGACCCGCGCTGATCCACAGGGGCGTTATGAATCGCGCGCCGGATACGAAGACTTTGACGATCTGTCGGGCGTGTTCTCGGGCATGTTTGGTTCGAACGCACGGGCGCGGGGCGCGCAGGGCTATGCGGCGCGCGGTGCGGATGTGCGCTATCATCTGGATGTGTCGTTCATGGATGCGGCCAATGGTGGCAAACGCGCGGTGCCGCTGCCTGATGGCAGCGCAATTGACCTCAATATTCCCGCAGGCGTGCGCGATGGCCAGACGCTTCGGCTGCGCGGTAAGGGCCAGCCTGGGATGGGCGGTGGACCCGCGGGCGACGCCTATGTCGAGATCGGCGTGCAGGCGCATCCCGTCTTTACACGGGACGGAAACGATATCGAAGTCGAGGTTCCGATCGGTTTTGACGAGGCAATCCTGGGTGCCAAGATCGAGGTTCCAACATTGTCGGGCAAGGTGTCGATGGGCGTTCCCAAGGGGGCGTCGACCGGTCAGCGGTTGCGGCTAAAGGGCAAGGGGATCGCGCCCGCTAACGGTGCGCCGGGCGATCAGTTCGTGCGGCTCAAGATTGTTGCGCCGGCCAAACCCGACGCTGAAATGGAAGTAATCGCACAGCGCTGGCGGGACCATACAACCGAAGACCCCCGTGCCACGCTTTGGAGGGCATTGTGATGCTGAGTGAACGTGATGTTGTGGCCACGGTGCGCCGCGTCCAACTGCAAGAGTTACGACTTTGGGTGCAAGAAGGCTGGATACGACCGGCTAGCGGGGACGCTGGCCCGGTATTTGACGATCTGGATGTGTCGCGCATCCGGCTCGTGTGTGATCTTCGCAACGAAATGTCCCTGTCCGATGACGCGGTTCCGGTCGTGCTGTCACTATTGGATCAGGTGCATGGGCTGCGCCGTGAATTGCGCAGACTGGCCGAAGCCGTCGATGCGCAACCCGATGATGTCAAACAGGCGATTGTCGCTGCCCGCGGGGGATCCCTTTAACATAGATCAACGCGCGCGAACGGGCTGGCCTGTACAATCACGCCGTGAATACAGATTTTGTTGGCGCAGATTATCGTGACTGACGAAGCAGCGAAAAACGACAGACCGACAATCGTCATCGAGGTGCCAGAGGCCGTTGGAGTGTTTGACAACTTTCCCGACTTTCAAAAGGCGTTTTATGACCTGCGCATGGTTGGCTTTAGCCGCTACGACCTCAGCGTTCTGGGGAGCAAAGACGCCTTGAAGGAAAAACTTGGCAGCGCCTATTTGCCCGCGAAAACGATGGCAGACGAACCACATGTGCCGCGTGCCGCCTTTGTGTCTTAAGAAGCCTTTGGCGAGTTGGAAGGTGCGACAGTTGGCGGAGCTTTTTTCATCCCGTCTTATGTTGCGATGGCTGCTGCGGGCGGCGCGATTGTCGGCCTGCCAGCGGCCGTGGTTGGTGTGCTTTTGGCCCGACGTCTGAGCAAGAAACACAAGGATTATTACGCTGACCCGATTGATCAGGGCGGGATACTGCTTTGGGTGCGCGTTGCCGACAAAGACCGCGAAAAGCTCGCGGTTGAAATCCTACAGGGCCATTCTGCAAAAGACGTTTACGTCCATGACTGGAACGCATGATACCACGACCAAACCTAAATCTCTGGCTATCTTACCGGATAAACTGACGCCGCAAACAGCGCCGTTGCCGCCCGAACTTGGTCCGATTTGTACGGCAGATACGCCCGACAAATCCGCAGTGCAAAGCATCGACCGCGCAGCAAAGGCGCAACTTGCAAAGCTGACACAAGGCATTTCGCCCTTTGGTCCTGCATCGACGTCCTTTGACTGGGGGCTACATCTGGCCTCATCGCCGGGTAAGCAAGCGCAGTTGTTTGAAAAAGCCATGAAAAAGGCTACGCAACTTGGCATGTACACGGCGCGCGCAGCCTCTGGTAAAGACCCCGCGCCTTGTATCCTTCCGTTGGGATATGACCACAGGTTTGATGCGCCGGAATGGCAGAAATGGCCCTATAGTCTGGCCTATCAGAATTCCCTGATGGCCCAGAAATGGTGGTACAATGCCACTAACGACATTGATGGCCTGTTACGCCACGATGAACAGTGGTCTTGTCATTCGTTGTCCGCCAGATCCTTGATATGATGTCGCCCTCCAACAGCATTTTGACAAACCCTGAAGTGATGGCGGAAACCACCCGCACGTTTGGTCAGAACTTGGTGCAAGGGTCGCAAAGCCTGATCGAAGACATGGACCACGCCTTGAAGGGCAAACCGCCCGTTGGCGCCGAGGATTATCTGCCGGGCCGTGATGTGGCCGTCACACCGGGCAAGGTGGTCTATCGGTCGCATTTGTTCGAGTTGATCCAATATGCGCCCCAAACCGAAACGGTGACCAAGGAACCGCTGCTGATCGTTCCGGCGTGGATCATGAAATACTACATCCTTGATTTGTCGCCTGAAAACTCACTGGTGCGCCATCTGGTCGGGCAGGGGTTCACTGTCTTCATGGTGTCATGGCGCAATCCGGATGCGCAAGATCGCGACCTTGGAATGGATGATCACGTCGCGCCGTGGCACTCGGTCTTTAAACTGAATTTGCTGTCGGACACCGAAGTTACCTTTGTTCTGACCTCGGGCGGCCATAACGCAGGCATTATCAGCGAGCCGGGACACAAGGGGCGGACTTATCAGATCAAGACCGCTGCGGCGTCCGATCGATACATTCCGCCCGAAGACTGGCGCGCACAGGTCGGTCTGCAGGACGGATCATGGTGGCCCGACTTTGCGCGTTGGCTGGCAGAACGGTCCGCCGGAAAGGTCGCGCCGCCGCCGATGGGAACAGCGCTTGGCGATGCCCCCGGCACGTATGTCTTGCAGCGCTAGCGGGCTGACATCCAATGAATCCCAATCGCTATAGGGCCGCAATATGACTGATGTGTAAAAAGAAATCGAAGCGTCCCTTGGGGTGGGTCACGCCAAACGTCGCTTTCCCAAATGGCTGTGGTGGGTGGGTGTGGTCGTCGTTATTGGCGCGCTTTGATATTGGTGGATGCGCGACGCCCAAGTGCGCGCACAGGTCACCTATGTCAGCGAAGCCGTCGTGACGGGTGAATTGACCGTGTCCGTGACAGCAACCGCACGATTGAACCGACGAACCTTGTGGAGATATCGTCGGAACTATCGGGCACGATGGCCGATGTGTTGGTGGATTTTAACGATACGGTGACAGCGGGTCAGGTGCTGGCGCGGCTCGATACCGTGCAACTGGCAGCCCAGCTATCGGTGCGAGAAGCCAGCTTTGCCGTCGCCGATTGATGGTGTTGTTCTGGATCGCTCGGTAGATGCGGGCCAGATCATTGCAGCCAGTCTGTCAGCGCCCGAATTGTTCACGATTGCCGAAGATCTGACGCAGATGGAGCTGCAAGTCGATGTGGCCGAGGCTGACATCGGTCGCATCGCGGTCGGTGACATCGCCAGCTTTACGGTTGATGCCTACGATGACCAAACTTTCCCCGCGCAGATTTCAATGGTGCGCTTTGCCTCTGATAACACTGGCAGATTTGTGACTTGCAAGGCGATCCTTTCGGTTGATAACAGACGATCTGTTGCTGCGGCCGGGGATGACTGCCACGGCGGATATTACGGTGGCGCAGTATAGTGATGTGCTGCTTGTGCCAAACGCCGCGCTGCGATTTGCACCGCCACAAGTGATCCAAGTAGAGGTTTCTGATGATGACGAAAGCGGTGGTGGGCTGCTGGGCCTGATTATGCCGTCGCGCGACGACGTGCCCACGCGGGCCGTGTCCGACAGCACCGTTTGGGTGCAGCGTGGCGGCATCGCCGTCGAGATCGCGATTGAGAAGGGCGACAGTGACGGATTGCAGACCATCGTGCGTGGTGGTGATTTGGCTGCAAGTGTGCAGGTCATCACCGATATGATCGCGCAGCGCTAACATGAGCCAAAGCGAAACCAGCACAACGCCAGTTGTCAGATTCGAGGGTATCACCAAGGTTTATGGCCACGGTCCGTCCGAAGTTCGCGCCCTGGACGGGGTTGATCTGACCAGTGTCCACTGGCGAGTTCGTCGCGATCATGGGCCCGCCCGGTTCAGGCAAATCCACGGCGATGAACATGATCGGTTGCCTTGATAGCCCGACCAGCGGTGAATGCCGGTTCAACGGGGTGCATGTGGGCAAGCTCGATCAGGACCAGCGCGCGCTTTTGCGGCGCAACTACCTTGGGTTTGTATTTCAGGGATTCAACCTTTTGGCGCGCACATCGGCCTTGGATAACGTCGAATTGCCGCTGATTTACCAAGGCCTTCCTGCTGCATCGCGGCGGCAACAGGCAATGGCAGCTTTTGCCAAGGTCCGACTTGCTGGGCGCGAACACCATGATCCGTCCGAGCCGTCGGGTGGTCAGCAGCAACGCGTTGCGATTGCCCGCGCGCTTGTGGGCAGTCCGCAGGTTATTCTGGCCGACGAGCCGACAGGCAATCTTGATACCAAACGCTCGCTTGAAATTATGGAGCTACTAAAAGACCTTAACGAGGCCGAAGGCATTACGATCGTCATGGTCACCCACGAGGAAGGCATGGCCGCCTTTGCCCATTGGATCATCTGGATGGTTGACGGGCGTGTGGAACGCACCAGAGCACCTGACGAGGTGTTCAACAACGAAAAGCATAGCGCATGATCTGGGAAACGGTCCGCCTCGCGATCCAAGCGATTTTTCGCAATACCATGCGATCAATCCTGACGGTGCTGGGCATCGTCATTGGTGTGGCCGCGGTGATTGCGATGGTCACAGTCGGGCAGGGCAGTTCCGATCAGGTTGCGGCGGACGTTGAAAAGCTGGGCGCGAACGTGCTGATGGTCGTTCCCGGTGGCCAGCAGATGGGGCCGGGTGGCAGCGCCGCTCCGGCATTTGATATGCGCGATGTCGAGGCTGTGATTGACCAGCTTTCCAGCGTGCGTATCGCCGCGCCCTATAATCAGACCAGCCTGAACACCTTTTTTGGCGCGCAGGACGCGCGCTCGACTGTTGTGGGCACCGACGCGCATTATCTTAGCGTGGTGGAATGGCCGGTCGTTTTGGGGCGTGGTTTCTTGCCAGCTGAAGAACGCGCGGGCAGGGCGGTGTGCATTATCGGCGAGACCGTGCGCCAGAACTTGTTTGGCAATACCAACCCTATTGGCGAAACGATCCGTCTTAAGAACGTCCCATGCGACGTGATCGGGCTGCTTGAGGCCAAGGGCGCATCAAGTTTCGGCATGGATCAAGACGATGTTGTGCAGATGCCGATCAAGGCGTTTCAACGGCGCGTCAGTGGATATCGAAATGCTGATGCGCGAGCGCCACCGGATTGGCAACAACGAAGACGATGACTTCAGCGTTCTTGATATGAAGCAACTGGCGTCCATGCTGACGGGGATTACCAATGTGCTTGTGGGGCTTTTGTCGGCAGTTGCCGCCGTCAGTCTGCGGGTTGGCGAAATCGGGATCAGGCTTGCGGTTGGTGCCACCGCCGGTCAGGTCTTGATGCAATTTCTGGTCGAGCCGATTTTATTGTCGATGATTGGCGGCCTGGTGGGTATCTTGCTTGGGCTGGGATTGGCTGCGCTTGCGTCAAACCTTATCGGCATTCCGTTCAGCCCGGACCCGGCAATCGTTGCATTTGCCTTCGCATTCTTGGCGGCAGTCGGGGTTGTCTTCGGGTTCTTTCCAGCGCGCCGCGCTGCGCGTTTGGACCCGATCGAGGCATTGCGCTACCAGTAACATCAACGACATAAACGCATGACTATAAGAACCGGCTCCGCGCGCATTTCATGGTTTTACTCATGTCATCCCATGCAGATGCGCTGCATTTGTTGACCGACGTCAATGTAGGTTACACAAAATAAGGATAATCAGGAATAGGGCCCAGTCGTGACGGCGACCTGAATACTGGGTGAAACGAGCAAGTGAAATGACCCAAAGCACAGTTGAAACCACTACAGGGAACGACCAAGGCGGCACTGTTGTCGCCATCCGTGGCGGCGTTGTTGACGTGGCTTTTCAATGTGACCTTCCGCGTATCGGCGCGCGCTTGGATGTTGGCAAGGTCACGCTTGAAGTCGCATCTCTGGTGGGCGGGGGCGTGGTGCGTTGTATCGCGCTTGGCGCGGTGCGTGGTATGGGTTTGGGCGTGTCCGTTACAGCGACGGGGCGCGGCATCGAAGTGCCTGTTGGCGAGGCTGTATTGGGCCGGATGCTGAACGTCTTTGGCGACCCGCTCGATGGTCTGCCCGCACCCGTCACAGAGTTACGCCGCCCGATCCATCAACCGCCGCCGCCATTGTCTGACCGGGTGCTACGTGCCGAGGTGCTTGAGACCGGCATCAAAGCGATCGACCTGTTGTCGCCCATTGAACGCGGCGGCAAGACCGGCCTGTTCGGTGGCGCGGGTGTTGGTAAAACGGTGCTGCTGAGCGAGTTGATCCATAACACGGTCGAGCATCACCACGGCGTCAGCCTGTTTTGCGGTATCGGCGAGCGGTCCCGCGAGGCCGAAGAACTGTGGCGCGAAATGGGCGAGGCGGGTGTGCGTGACAAGATGGTCATGTTGTTCGGCCAGATGAACGAAGCGCCGGGCGTGCGCTTTCTTGTGGGCAAATCGGCGCTGACTATGGCCGAGTATTTCCGCGACGACCGTGAACAGGACGTGTTGCTGCTGATTGATAACATTTTCCGCTTTGTGCAGGCAGGGTCCGAAGTGTCAGGCTTGCTGGGCCGGATGCCGTCGCGTGTGGGGTATCAGCCGACTTTGGCGACCGAATTAGCGACGTTGGAAGAACGCATCGCATCGACCCGTAAAGGGTCGATCACGTCGATCCAAGCGGTCTATGTGCCTGCGGACGACTTCACCGATCCGGCGGCGGCGCATATCTTTTCGCATCTGTCTGCCTCGGTCGTGCTGTCGCGCAAACGCGCGAGCGAGGGGCTTTATCCCGCCGTGGACCCGCTGGCCTCGACCTCGGTGATGCTGACGCCCGCGGTGGTCGGGCAGCGCCATTATGATATCGCCCGCGCCGTGCGCCGCACGCTGGCCGAGTACGAAGATCTGCGTGACATCATTGCCATGCTGGGGATTGAGGAATTGTCGGCACATGACCGCGCCGTGGTGGCCCGCGCGCGTCGCCTTGAGCGGTTCTTGACGCAGCCTTTTTACGCGGTTGGTGCATCGGCGGGTACGTCGGGCAAGCAGGTGCCTGTGTCGCAAACACTTGATGGCTGCGAGGTGATCCTGTCGCAGACGCATTTTGATCACCCCGAAAGTGCCTATTACATGATCGGTGGCCTTGGCGATCTAGCCGAGGAAACGGCATGAGTACGGCCAGCGAAATGCATGTCTATCTGCGCATTCCGTCCAAAGTGATGTTCGCAGGGCTGGCCACGCGCTTGAAGGGCGAGGCGATGGATGGTAGTTTTGGCATCCTGCCCAACCACATAGATTTCGTGACCGCACTGGTGCCTTCTGTGCTGTTGATCACTCAGTTGGATGGGCAGGAACGGTTCTTCGGGATCGACGAAGGCTTGCTTGTCAAGAAGGGGCACAAGGTCGAGGTCGCCGTGCGCCGCGCCGTGCAAAGTGACGATCTTGACAGCTTGGGCGCGGTAGTAGGCGGCAGTTTTGCGAACCTTGAAGACGATGAAAAAGTGGCGCGCGCTGCCTTGTCACGGCTCGAGGCCAACATGATGCGCCGCTTTGCCACCCTTAGAAAGCGGCAGCTATGAGCAACAAAGACGACAGACCGGCGAACGATATTGGCCAGCGTGCACGACGTATGAAAGCGGCCCGCGACAATCCCGGACCGAGCCCGTTGCTGGGCATCGGCACGTTCGGGATGATCGGCTGGTCAATTGCGGTGCCAACGGTTGGCGGGGCCTTTCTGGGGTTATGGCTTGATCGGATCGCGCCGCAAGATTTCTCGTGGACCATCGCGTTGCTTTTGGGTGGATTGGCCATGGGAATACTCATTGCTTGGGGCTGGGTCAGCAAAGAAGGAGGCGGGAAATGATCGAAGTTGACTGGCTGATGTTGGGATGGGGTGCCTTGGCGGGCGCGGCTTCTGGCGCGCTGTTCTTTGCGGGGCTGGCTTGGGGTGTGCGATTGGCGTTGCAGGCAGGGCAGCCAACGGGCGTTTTGCTGATCAGCGGGACGTTGCGTATCGCGGCGCTGCTTGGTGCTGGCTGGCTGGTGTCGGGCCTGGGCACAACCGCGCTTGCAGGCTTTGTGATAGCCTTCCTGGTCGTGCGCACCGGCGTTCTGGCATTTGCACGACGGCCCGCCACAAAAGAGGCCGCAACATGGAACTGACCCCCGATGAAACCATCATCTTTGCGCTGCGTGGCATCGCGATCACGGCGACGGTCGTCAATACTTGGGTGATCATGGCGCTGCTGACGGGTGTGTCGGTTCTGGTGACGCGAAACCTGCGCCCTGATGTGCCGCCAAACCGCTGGCGCACTGCACTTGAGGTGATCGTGAATGGTATCGTCGGGCAAATTGCCGAAATCAGCGAACGCCGCGATCCGCGCGTCCTTTATTTTGTTGGCACGCTGTTCTTGTTCATTGTCACTGCGAACCTGCTGACCGTTGTGCCGGGCTTTGACACGCCGACTGCCTCGCTTTCGACCACGGCGGCGCTCGCGCTTTCGGTGCTGGTCGCCGTGCCGATCTTTGGTGTCGGCAGTCGCGGTATTGGTGGCTATCTTAGATCCTATATTGAACCGTCGTTCGTGATGCTGCCTTTCAACATCATCGGCGAGTTTTCACGCGGCATTTCGCTGGCGATCCGCCTTTACGGCAACATCATGAGTGGCGCTGTGATCGGGGCGATCCTGTTGGGCGTCGCGCCGTTTTTCTTTCCGGTAGTAATGGACATGCTGGGCCTGCTGACGGGCGTCATTCAGGCCTATATTTTCGCCATTCTTGCCACTGTTTATATCTCGTCTGCGACGGCAACGCCGCCGGTGCTGGACGCATCTGAAACCAAAGAGGACACACAATGACCGATCTTTCCATCATCGCTGCCATCTCGATTTTTACGGCCGGACTTACCGTTTCTTTTGGCGCGCTTGGTCCGGCACTGGGCGAGGGGCGAGCGGCTTCGAGCGCCCTTAGCGCGATTGCGCAACAGCCCGACGCCGCGGCGACAATTTCACGGACTTTGTTCGTCAGCCTTGCGATGATTGAATCCACGGCGATCTATTGTTTTGTGGTCGCCATGATCTTGCTGTTTGCCAACCCGTTCTGGAACACAGCCCTTGCAGCCGTAACACAGGGAGGCTGATCCCATGTCGATTGATTGGATCACAGTCGCCGCGCAGATTCTTAATTTCCTAGTGCTGGTCTGGCTGCTCAAGCGGTTTTTGTATCGCCCGATCCTTGACGGGATTGATGCGCGCGAGG
>FLOH01000518.1_pt1 | contig 81897 bp, 73 predicted proteins | sample 756751 | NCBI WGS metagenome assembly FLOH01 (sample SAMEA4026879, study PRJEB14308) | marine metagenome | biome: coastal water; material: water | depth 74 m
GATGTGTATAAGAGACAGTGCGCTTGCATGCTCCTACTGTTGCGTTTCCTGTTCATGGTACATTAATGGTTGAGCCTACAGAAAGTGAGCCACTACTTGAAATGAACTGCTTTATTGAAGCGATGAAATCCATTCGTGAAGAGATTAGAGAAGTTGAAGCGGGTAGGGCTGAGAAGATGAACAACGTTGTTGTAAATGCACCTCATACAGCACAAATGTTGATAGCTGACAATTGGACAATGCCATATAATCGTGAACAAGCTGCATATCCACTTCAATGGGTACGAGATAACAAGTATTTCACGCCAGTTGCAAAAATTGACGATGCTTTTGGCGATAGAAACTTATGTACTTGTTTGCCGATTGAAGAATATGAAAACTCTGGTATATAGATAAAGGAATTTAGATTAACGTAATAGAATCAAAGTCGGAAGCCTGAAGTTCATGTTTTTTTTGCACTTAGGGCTTTTGACTTCCAACTTCGGTCATTTAATAGAGATATTAATTTCGAATTTCATTTAGGATTGTAGTACAGTGATATATTCGGTATGGAGCGATTTACTTATTCCAAATTTTCCATGAGGCATTCGCTTGAATCTCAAGCATCTCTTTTCCATTAATACAATGTGCGCCTTTTTCACGACCTTTTTTTAGGAATAATGTATCGGTAGGGTTATATACAAGGTCGTAAAGAATGTGATTGTCCGTTATATAATCATAAGGAATATTTGGAGAATTTTCATTTTCAGGAAACATTCCTACGGGAGTTGTGTTTATAATGAGTAAGTTATTATCAATATCTACTTTGTCAATCCAATTGTAACGTGAGTGCAGTAATTTGCTCGGATTCCTAGAAATAAAACAAAAAAGGATTCCCATTTTGCGGAGAACATAGGCAACAGAATTTGCACTCCCTCCTGTACCTAATATCATTGCACGTAGATTTTTTCTTCCCTTAATAACTGGTCTTAAAGTTTTTTCAAATCCAATAACATCTGTATTATGACCTGTTAAAAATGGTTTATCTTTTATCAGTTCAATTTTTATCGTATTAATTGATCCGGTAATTTGAACAGGATTATCAATTTGATCCATATACTGACCAAGGGAACGTTTGAATGGAATGGTTACATTTACTCCCTTTAAATCAGGATTATTTTTAATGAAGTCTGGAAAATCATCAATATTATCGAATTCAAAAAGCTTATAATCGGCATGTATACCCAATTGCCTGAATTTTTCCTGGAAAAATTCAGGCGAGGATGAATGTGAAAGATTTTTGCCAATTAAGCCATAAATATCCATAACTTATTAGTCCTCTATTTTTTTCACTTTTTGGGCACTACGTTCCATAATCCAGATGCAAACAAAACCAATTATCATAATTATAATAGCAAAGAAAAACTCCAAATTTAATTCAGGTAAAAAATAATCATATCCAATCACCTTTAGTTTATTTCCGAACAATTCTTCAATAGGACTTTTCCAAGGCCAAATAATTCCAAGTGATCCTAGAATAAATCCGGTTAATGCCGCAATAGTTTGATCCTTGTACCTTTTGAAAACCCATGCAAGAATGTGAGAGAATGCAACTAGTCCACCAACTGCACCAATTAATACTGGTATTAATACGTTAATATCTCGATTGTTAATTGCATCAATAGCAACAAGTTGGTAATTCCCCATTAAAATAAGAACAAATGATCCGGATAGTCCGGGGAGAATCATCGAACAAACCGCAACAACACCACAAAGCACAAGATAAAAAAAGCTATTATTTTGTCCTGCTGGCGTTAAAAAAGTAAACATAACGGCTAGTACAGTCCCTATTATAAAACTACTAATTGCGCTTAATTTCCAATTCTCAACAGTCTTTCCAACAAAATAAACCGATGCCAGAATTAATCCAAAAAAGAAAGCCCAAATGAAAACAGGGTATTGATTGAAGAGAAAATCAAATATTCGTGCAAGAAGAACAATAGCAATAATTACTCCGGCGAACAGGGCTATTAGAAAATAAAGGTCAGTTATTTTTGCAAATTCTTTAAATCGGCCTTTAATTAATACTGATAACGACGAAAGACCAAATGACTTGATTGCATTTATCAACCGTTCGAATATCCCGGTAATAAGTGCTATGGTTCCACCTGAAACGCCCGGGATAATATTTGCAATCCCTACTGCCATCCCTTTCAGTAGATAAATAATATACTCTTTCATTTAATAGGTCAATTAATTTGGTCTATCGGTGTATTTATTACTTTTTATAGTTGCAGTCATTGTATATTATTACTATTCAGTAACATGTAGATACTTATAACTTTATATTGCAGTTTCCAAAAATATGTTTTTTTTGCAAACGCAAAGTACCCATTTTGGGTAATAGTTAACATGATTATTGTTAATAAAATGCTTCTGTATAAGTATAGTTAATGACTTAAAAATTGGTGAGGCAATAATTAGTTATTGTTTAATGACTTTTTTTATAACCGTATTATTTTCAGATTTTATTTTAACAATATATAATCCATTGGGTTGGTTTGCAAGGTTAGCTTGTTCAGAATTTCCGCTATACATGAGTATGCCCTCGATATTTCTTATTTCTATATCAATTATTGAATTCCCAACAATGGTGAAATTGCCATTTGTGGGATTAGGGTGGATCATAATATTGTCACCATTAGTATTAAGAGCAATACCCGTTGAAGTAGGAATCCAGCTAATAGATATTGCACTAAAACTTGGAACGCCTATGGGAATAACAGCTTCGGGTTGATCTCCTTTAACAAACGAAAATGAACTGAAGTTACCAGTTGAATTCTTATCAGTGAGTTCCATCCATATCTTATAAGTACCATCAATAACAATTTCACCATCTACGTCAGAGGCATTCCAATAACATGTTCTTGTACCATGGCTGGATTTTGTTGCACCGGTTATTGCATCAACCGTATTGTATGGGCTTCCTGCAGCCGTTGTGGATGCCTGCCATGTATTTAAATGTGTTTTTCGGGTTTGTGCATATGCAAGAAGTGTTTTAACAAAATTGCCTGCATCATCTTCAATCCAAATTGCAACAATATTTTTTGGTGAATAATTTCCACCGGTTGTGCTTGTTGTAACTGTTACAGTTAATTCCCCTGAAGTTTGTGCAAATAGTGAAACTGCGAAAAAAAAGATTGAAAATGCGGTTGAGTAAATTTTTTTCATTGGTATAAATATATTGAGGTTATTTAACTTTTTTAAAGACTATAAATGTAAAAGTATGTGAGATGCTAAACTAAAACCGCTTGCTTAACAGGCTTAACATACTTAGTTACATCAAAATCAACCGGCATATCGTCAGCGTTTTTAAATAAAGATGAGGTTAATCCTGAATTATGCCATTTTCGGGCTCCACTATTTAACGAAAAGTAAAGAATAGATTCAGTAATTCCGGAGAACATATGTGGAAACGCTCTGGAAAGAATTGACATGTAACTATAAGTTTGATCCTTAATATGAGTGTATCCTGCCTGTAATTCTTCCGTAGTCATGCTATTAGGTTTTATAATCACTTTCTTAGCATCAAATTGTCTCCAATCATCAGTAAGGATTCTGTTCTCTTGTTTCATCCTGGTATAAACCTGAGTTCCCGGGTAGGGTGTTAAAGCACATGCTTGTAAAAATGCAGGTTTAGCTTTCCTAATAAAATTGTAAGTATTTTCAAAAACTTCCGGGCTATCATCATCCAAGCCAAAAACAAACGATGCCATCGTCATTATACCATGATCCTGTAACGCTTTAACAGCGTTTACATTTTCGTCAAATGTGGAAAAGGTTTTTTTGTACTTGCAAATTCCTGTTTCGGTCATTGATTCAAATCCTATTAACAAACCTTTACATCCTGATTTGCGAGCAAGCCTCATTAACTCCTTGTCATTCACTATATTAATTGATGCCTGACCAACCCATGATTTATTAAGAGGAATCATTCTGGTGAATAACTCTTTGGCGAATTTCTTGCTAATAGTTATATTGTCATCAAGGAAAAATATTGCCTTTTCCTTAATGGTTTCAATATCCTTTATAATAAAATCAATTGATTTGTGCCTTTGTTTAGATCCGAAGGATGTTGGTACAGTACAAAAATCACAATTATATGGGCAACCCCTACTGGTTTCAATTGGTGCAATACCAAATTTACCTGCAGACGTTCTAACTAAATCACGTCTTGGAGTTACGTAATTATTTAGTTGAGGATAATTATCAAGTTTGTAAAACTTCTGAAGGCGGAAGGCTTTAACATCGTCAAGCAGCCGTTCCCAAAGTCCGTTTTCAGCTTCTCCAATAACTACAGCATCACCAAACATAATTGCTTCATTTGGCAATACAGTTGCATGAATGCCTCCAAAAACAACAATTTTATCTCTTTTTTTAAACTCATTTGCAATTTCGTAACCACGTATTGCTGTTTGTGTCATTATTGTAATTCCAACAATATCTACATCCTGATCAAAATCTATGATCTCGTTATGCACTTCTTCAGTTATCGTAACTTCATGTTCTTCAGGCGTCATACCTGCGATAAGTGATAGTGTTAATTGAGGAATTGCCATGGTATCATGACGTTGATTATTCTCCGGACATGGAGCAATTAAAAGTATCTTCACTTAGTATTTTTAGAATCGGTAATGATACATTAAAAAGTATGACGAAATTCAGTTTTATGAATTAATAACCTATACTTTGTCTTCCCGATAAATATGGAGATCAATAAATAATATAAATATACAACTAATAATTCTTCAGTTTATTGTGGATTTGATTCATTTAGACTGTCTAATTATTAGTAGCTATCGACTAATGTAACTACTGTTAATTGAGTTACCAAACTATCTAAACCAATAATATCTTTACTGGTAAAGTAAACTACCTTTCTTTGGTTTGGTAACATGTCAAAGTAATTATCATTAAAGTGTCCTTCAAATTTACTTTGTAGATATAGGTTTTTTGCTAATACATCTGTTGATATGGTTATAGAGTAGTTATATTCATCAATTTCTTTAAAATCAAGATTGATATTAGGTATGGGAAGATCTAGATTTTTAGGAATATCAAAATATTTAATGTTTTCATCAATTGTTACTGTGTCATTTTTTGTTAATATTGAATGAAGTAATACTTCGTTGTTCTTGTAATCACCAATTAGGTCTTTAATATTTTCATGATAGTAAGCCTGACTACTATTGCCCTGAATTTCAATTTCCAATTGAATACTATTGATAATATTTCCCTTGAAATCCATAACTGAAATATCAAGTAATGCTACTGTATTTTCCAATTTATCAGAAATAATATACATCTCTAGTTTATCATTTTCAATTGAGTTAGAAATTATAGTTTCCTTAAAGGCATCTCTAACAGCATAATGAAGTGCTTTCCAATTACCATAATAATCGATGCCGGACCAGGAAGCAACAGGCCAGCAGTCGTTTAATTGCCAATATAGTGAGCCCATACAATATGGCATATTTCGTCGATGGGCTTCAATACCAATACTAATTCCTCGCGCCTGCAACAATTGACCAACATAAAGGAACATTTCAAAGTCTCTGGGGTTATTATAATCGCGTAGCATATATTCTTCAATGGTAACATTACCTATGCTTGATCGCTGATGTGATTGCATTACTTCAGAATATATATCCCAATCATCTTCGATCGTGTATTTTTTTACAGAGTTAAATTCAGGAAACGACTGAAAACCAAACTCTGACATAAATCTGGGAATCTCTTCCTCATATTTTGAAAATGGTTCCTTAGCCCACCAAACTCCCCAATAATGATTATCGCCCGATTTTCCATTCTCCAGTTCACCAAATCCGGAACTTGGAGATGAGGACCAATAATATGTTTGAGGATTAAGCTCTTTAACAACCTTGGGCAATATATTATGAAAGATATCATCATAAGCTTTCCATATCGTATCTACAATTTCCTGTCCCTGATTTTCAGATACATTTTCTTTCCATCCCCACCTATTCCATGCTGAAAGTATCTCATTATCGCCGCACCATAAGGCAATGCATGGATGATTTCGTAAACGCTTTACATTCTGTCTTGCTTCAATTTCTACGTTTTCCACAAACTCAGGATTACCGGGATACATTGCACAGGCAAACATAAAATCCTGCCAAACCAATATTCCAGCTTCATCGCAAAGATTATAGAAGATGTCTTTCTCATAAATACCACCACCCCATACTCTTAACATATTGTAATTTGCTTTTTTTGATGAACCAATAAGTTTTATATAATCCTCATCTGTAACTCTGTTAAGGAAGATATCCTGTGGAATATAGTTTGCGCCTTTCATAAATACCGGGTAGCCGTTTAGTTTGAAGTAAAAACTTTTGCCAACGCTGTCGGGTTCTTGAACTATCTCGATTGTTCTTAGACCTATGCTTGTTGATTTTGTTGACAATATCTTGAAATTATCTTTAACAAGTATATCAATATCATATAGTTTTTGGTCGCCCAAACCGTTTGTCCACCACAACTCTGGATTAAGTATATCCATCGAAAATGTAATGTTATTTAGTCCTTTTAATAAACTTACTTTTTGCGCCTTGCAAACTTCATTGTCGATTAGTGTTACCATAGATACTTCAGCTTCTTCTGTTGCTTCAATTTCAATTTCAACTTGAAGTGTAGCTTTTTTTTTAGTAATTTCTTTTTGAATAATAAATAGATCTTGAATATTTGCAATGTCCCAGGCAATGAGTTCAATTTCTTGCCATATACCACTGGTAACAAGTCGGGGACCCCAATCCCAGCCAAAATGATATCCTGGTTTCCGTGTGAAAACACAAACTTTTTTATCACCCAAACCTCCCAGTTCCGATTGATCATTTTCAGCTCCGGGTAATTGGTAGCCAAGCAAATCCCGTAAATGAAGTCCGACCGTAATTGGTGATTCAAAAATAATTCGTAGAGTATTATCACCCTCTTTAAGATGCTTTTTACATGAAACTCTCCAGCTGATAAACATGTTATTAGCTTCAAGAATTAGCGAATCATTTAGAAAAACATTTGCGTAAGTATCGAGTCCCTTAAAGTCAAGTTCAACAACATCTTTATCGAGAGTATTTTTATCAATTTTGAATGTAGTACTGTATTCCCAGTCTTTTTTGTCAACCCACTGTACATCTCGCTCATTTAATCTGTAGTAGGGGTCTTCAATTATTGAATTATTTAATAAGTCAGTATGTACACATCCGGGCACGGTTGCTTCATACCACAAGCTATCATCTGCATTTTTAAATTTCCAATTACTACTGATTTCTTTGTGCGAGTATCTTGTTTTCTCTTTATTACAAGAGTATGTAACTGAGCAAGTGAGGATTAAAAGAAGTAGCTTAAGAATACCGTTTTGCATTATAATTATTTATTTATGATACAATAATTATTAGTTAATGAATGTGGTTATAAAAGTACTTATTTGTTTTTAAGAACTAGTCTAAATTATACTTTTTGAGCAAAATAACCATGAGTATTGTTAAGCGATTAACAGCTAAATTCTATCTTTGTGTATGTAATTAATTATAACCAAAAAATTAAAGAAATGAAGCGAAATTTACTAGTTGTTACCTGTCTTATATTTGCCTTCGTTATACAAGCGCAAACAACTGAAGTTAAGAAAAATGATATTAAATTGAATTTTTCGGGGTATTTAAAAAATGATTATTTCTGGGATACACGACAAACTGTATCAGCTAGGGAAGGGCATTTTTTACTATTTCCTGCGCCTGTAGATAATGATCCTGATGGCAAAGATATTAACGCAACACCAAATTTTAATTTTCTATCAATTCAGAGTAGGGTGAGAGTTGATATCACCGGTGCTCGTGCACTAAACGCAGATATAAGTGGAAAGCTTGAAGCCGACTTTTTCGGTCAACTGAATCCAAATATTAATCTGCTTAGATTACGTCTTGCATATATTAATATGAACTGGGGAAAAACCGAATTGAGATTTGGTCAGGATTGGATTCCTATGTTTATAACCGATTGTTTTCCGGGAACTGTATCGTTTAACACGGGTGCTCCAATTCAACCCTTTGGTAGAAATCCACAAATTAAGGTTACTCAAAAATTTGGTAAGTTTAAATTAATAGGTATCCTATCATCACAGCGTGATTATGCAAGTAGAGGTGATGCTGGTGCTACAGGTACTTATTTGCGTAATTCAGGAGCTCCGGAATTTACCCTCCAACTACATTATAAGTCGGTAAATAAAGATGCCGGAACTGAATTTGTAACAGGAATTGGAGCAAGTTATAAAACTATTAAACCACAAATTGAAACAGGTACCGGTTATAAAGCAGATGCTACAGTTGGTGGTATGAACGGAATTGCATTTTTAAAATATCAGGCTAATAAGTTCACAGTTAAAATTGAAGGTATTTATGGAGAGAATATAGCAGATGTACTTAGTATTGGAGGATTTCTTGTAAGCGATTCCACAAATATGATAAAGGGATTTGTTGAATATTCACCAATCAAAACAATGTCGTTTTGGACGGATATTCATACCAATGGTAAAAATTGGCAATTTGGAGTATTTGCCGGATATACACAAAATATGGGAGCAACAAAAGATATGTTTAGTAGCAAAGCTCCTATTTATGGATTTGGAACAAACATTGCTGATTTGTACAGAGTATCACCCAGGGTAATCTACAACATCAACAAACTTAGATTTGCACTCGAATTAGAATATACTGTGGCAAATTATGGATCAACTTATGATGCAAAAGGAAAACCAATAACTCTTACTGAAGCAAATAATTTCAGGACATTATTTGCTGTGTATTATTTCTTTTAAAGTTCTTTAATGAGTCGATAAACTTTATTGATTCAAATTATTAGCAAAGGATAGGAGATGCCTATATTCTAGGCAACCTCCCATCCTTTTTTTATTGTAGTTAATAAAGAGAATTATTATTAATCTATTTATCCATCTAAAGCAAAAAAAAAGTGGCTATCCAAATATGTTGGACAGCCACTTCTGTAACAGGTTTGCGGAAATTAGATCACTCTTACATTCACTGCATTTAAACCTTTTTTGCCTTCTTTCAATTCAAATTCAACTTTGTCACCTTCATTAATTTCATCAATTAATCCAGAAACGTGAACGAAATACTCATTATTTGACTCGTCATCTGTAATAAAGCCAAAACCTTTAGAATTGTTGAAGAATTTTACTGTACCGTTTTTCATTGTTATAAATTTTAAGCACACAAACATAGTATTTTTCTTTTTCATTTGAAAATTAAATATTGAAATAATTATTTTTGATCGAAAAATGAGGTTTTTTATTGAGTTTTGCTTTACAGTTGTGTTTAATTTTTTGTATCAACACATTTGGTAGTGCGCTGAAAAACAATACTTAAGCTCAATGATGTTATTGTTGTGTACAGTGATGCAGTTTCATATTCATAAATCAATAAAGAAATATGTAACAATTGGTATTTTTGATAGTCATTAGGGAAACGATATGCAGAATACTACTACATACATGAATTATAAGCATAAAGAACTTGTTGAAGCTTGTGCTAAAAACGACAGAAATGCACAGATGAAGATATATGACCTGTATTATAGTACCATGTATAATGTTAGTATTCGTATTGTTAACGATTCTTTTATTGCAGAAGACATTATGCAGGAATCCTTTCTGGATGCATTTAGTAAGTTAGATACATTTGAGTGGAGAAGCAGTTTTGGATCGTGGTTGAAGCGAATTGTAATTAATAAATCGTTGGATACTATTCGTAAGAATAATATGCATATTCAACCCATTGATGAAATATCAGACATTCCAAATGATGAAGCTTATACTGATTATGAGCAAATTGAGTGCCGACTTGAAGAAGTTAAGATAGCCTTAAAGCGATTATCCGAAAATTATAAGGTAATACTATTACTGCATCTTTTTGAGGGATACGATCATAAAGAAATATCACAAATACTTGAACTACCGTATAATAATGTAAGAGTAAGGTATATTCGTGCAAAGAGAAAATTATTGGAAGAAATTGTAAAATCAAGAGCTCAACATGTGTTGAACTAAAAAATATATAAATGTTCGATTTAGAAAAAAATATTAAAAATAATTTGGCGTATTTCAACGATCAGAAGCCTGATGATGGTCATAAAGCCAGATTTGCAGAGAGACTTGCCTCAAAAACAAAAATTAATAGAAGGAAATATTCTTTAACAACATATTCAAAAATAGCAGCGGCCATTGTATTGCTAATTACAACATCATACCTTATATTTAGTACATACAACATTGCCCATGAAAGAGATAATCTATACATAACTCAGATTGAGTATTCGGATGATTTTTCAAAAATCCAGGATTATTATGACGACTTATCTCAAACGGGCCTATTACAAATTGATGAGCTTGCTCAAAACGATGAACAAGCGCTAAAGGTTAAAAATAAAGCTCAGAAAAAGATGGATAAGCTAGATGCTAATCTTGCAATGATTGAAAAAGAATATGTGAAAAATCCTCAATCTGAAATGCTTAAGGAGGCTATTATTAGTAATAAAAAGATGAAAGTTGAAGTAGTAAACAATATTGTTGAAAAAATGGACAATGCTCAGCGTGGATACCATGCAGGTAGCATATATACTAATTATTAATTTAAAATAAGAAAAATGAAAAATGTACTTATTAAAGTATTCGCAACCATTTTTATTTTCTTGTTTTCAGGATTTGTATCGGTTACTTATTCTGAAGAATGGATAGAAAAAGTGGTTGTTGATAAAGAGTTCAAAATCAATAAGGATGCTGAACTTATTATTGATCACGAATTCGGAAATGTTCGCTGTGAAAACTGGGATAAAGATATAATTTCAATAGTAGCAACTGTTAAGGTTAATACGAGTAATTCGGAAAAAGCTTATCAAATAATAGAAAACGTACTGGTTGAGGTTAAGGGTACCAAAGCAAAGGTTGAAGCAATTTGCGATTTAAATCAGAAGTACCGTAATAATAAGAATTCAAAAGTTACAATTGATTTTGATATCAAAATGCCAGTTACTGTTAGTCTGAATTTAGAAAACAAATTCGGATCTGCTTATGTTGAATCAGTATCCGGCCCAGCCAATATTTCAAGCGAATATGGAAGTCTTGAGATAATATCATTAAGCAACACTAATAATTCGGTTGAAGTTAAATTTGGAGATGCTAATATTAAGCATATGACAAATGGAGATTTGGAAATTGGTTATTCTCATCTTAAAATTGGTGGTGCAGAAGAACTATCCATAGAATCAGAATATTCAGATATTAGTATCGTGAAGGCGAAATCAATTTCACTTGAACTTGAAGGCGGAAATATAACTATTGGAAGTGTTGGTGATTTTGATGTAGAAGCGAGTTTCGCCAATATTGAAATACAGAATTTATCTGGATCCATTGCTGGAGAAACAGATTATGGTAGCTTAACCATAGCAAATGTTAAGAATGTTTTTTCATCAATAACACTTTTAAATGAGTATGGTGCAATTTCAATAAATTTTGAAAAAGGATCCAGTTATAGTTTTATTGCTGATGGAAAGTACTGTAGCATAGAGTATCCCAAGGAAGAAGCAATAATATCTTATAATAATACCAGTCACAGTTCAACCGTAATTAAGGGGGTAGTTGGAAATGAATCTAGTCCAAAGTCCTCGGTTACAGTTAAAAGTGAGTATGGAGCTGTGGTGATTAAATAGTCATCAGTTATTGAACTTTTGACAATAATCAATAAAAAATAATCAATAAACAATAATCAATAAACAATAATCAATAAAAAATACTACAATGAATACTAAACTAATCATATCATTTTTTGTGCTACTAATAACCATTGGTAGCTATGCTCAAACAAAAGGGAGTGGGAATGTAAAATCAGAAGACAGAAATACCGGCAATTTTACTGGTATTAAGCTCACATGTTCAGCCGATTTGTATATAACTCAGGGAGCGACCTCTGTAACGGTGAAGGCTGATGACAATCTACTTCAATTTATTGAAACCGAAGTTGAAAACGGAGTACTAAATATTGGAGTAAAGGGTAGGGGATTTCGTTCTGCCAAAATTCTTGAGGTTCATATTTCCGTTCCAAATCTTGAAAAAGTTCTTAACTCAGGATCGGGAGATATCAAATTTAAAAATGTTTATAAAACAAACGATTTGTATATCAATTTAAGTGGATCGGGAGATTTGAACGGAGATTTTAATGCCACAAATCTTGAGCTTAAAGTAAATGGATCGGGCGATACAGGTCTTTCCGGAGTTATGGGAATGTTTAAGATATCAGTTTCAGGATCAGGAGATGTTGATGCCGAAGGTTTGAAACTTGAAGAGTGTTATGTGAAAAATTCTGGTTCTGGTGATATATCTTTAGAAGGCAAAGCCAATACATTAACAATAAGTCAAAATGGCTCAGGTGATATAGATGCTTATAACCTTACAGCGGTAAGTGTTGCCGTGAGTAATTCTGGATCATCAGATATTTCTCTTAATGTAGTTGAAAAACTGCAAGTTACCCTTAATGGATCAGGAGATGTAACATATCGCGGTGAACCCGGAAAAGTAGATGTAAGAAGTAATGGTTCGGGTGAAGTTTATAAGAGATAGGTTGAAATAATTGGAAGTCCGAAGCCAGAAGACCGAAGCAAATCACTTCGGACTTCGAGCTTCGGTCTTCATTCTTCATTCTTTTATTCATTCACCCAGCCCATAGCTTTGTCGATATCCGCAATATCGAAATATTTTTCAGCTCTGTCTTTCTTTTTGTTTTCGAAAAATGTATTGTTTGCCTTAACTAAAAATTCTTCCAATTTACTATGCCCAATTATGGCAATACGACCACAATGTTTCATTTGTTTTATACTGAATTTACCATCTTTCCACATTGCTTTCCAGCTGCTTTTTGAAAAATCTAATCTATCGGTTTTGATAAGGAGATTGACCTTTTCATGTCCATTGGCCACTTTTTCTTCAAAAAGCTTCTCAATTGCTTTTTCGTCTTCCACTTCATAGCCGTCAATCAATTCAACAGCGATGGCTTTGTCGGATGCTCCATCTAATATTTTTAACATAAGAGTAAAATTTAAAAGTTTGTAAGGTTATAGATCGAAACAAATGTAATAAAAATATTATAAATCAGCAATATAACATTTTTGTTAATCAGCTATGTTCCACTCCTTGTAAAACTCATCAAGATATGTTTTCATAAATTCATGTCTGGTTTCTGCTAATTTCTTTCCGGTTTTTGTTGTCATCATTGCATTTAGCAGAAGTAATTTTTCGTAGAAGTGGTTAATGGTTGGAGCCTTACTGTTCTTGTATTCCATTTTGCTACTATATGATTTTGGTTTAATGTTTGGATTGTAGATTTCTGATCCTATAAATCCACCATAATTAAAAGTTCGAGCAATTCCGATTGCTCCGATTGCATCAAGTCTGTCCGCATCTCTTACTATGTCTAATTCCATTGAATCAAATTCAATATTATCAAATGTATTCTTGAACGACATGTTTCTAATTATTGCAATAACATGAGTAATAATTTCCATGTCAACTCCTATTTCTATCAAGAAATTATACATCAATTTGGGACCTATTTCTTCATTACCATCATGGAATTTCGGTTCAGCAATATCATGAAGTAAAGCAGCTAACTGAACAACAAATACATCAGCCGATTCTTCTTTTGCAATATATAATGATGTGTTTAAAACACGATAGATATGCCACCAATCATGGCCTCCTTCAGAGTTTGACAATTCTTGTTTAACAAACTCCATTGTTTTCTCGATAATCAACTTTTGAGATTCTGTCATTTTTATGTTTGTATAATAACAAAAATAGAGTTTATTCACGATAAAATAAAATTAACCATCTATATGAGTGTTCGATTACGAACATAATGTGGTGTGTCAATGTACACAAATTAATTCTCTGAAAAATACCATTTTACTTAATAAATTGGACTCCAGATTATAATTTAATTTGGCATAATATATGATCACTTCCCGTGGATAACTATGTTTGAGTTCAATGGTACAATTTCATGCTGAGTTAAGAACACGAATTTTATTGATTGTTGTGTTAGTATTTTTTTCTGGGTCAAATATGTTGTTTGGCCAAAACAGAACTTATACTACAAACCGAATAATTGATACTCCTCCTACAATTGATGGAATTATTGATGAAGAAGTCTGGGATGAAGTCCCTTGGTCGGGCGACTTTACTCAACGAGAACCCTATGAGGGTGAACCCCCTTCTCAAAAAACAGTTTTTAAAGTAATTTATGATAATAATAATTTATATCTCGCTATTAGGGCTTTCGACACTGATCCGGATGAAATTGAACGCCGATTAACACGACGAGATAGCTTTGAAGGTGATTGGGTTGGTATAGGGATAGATAGTTATAATGATAAACTTACCGGGTTTACCTTTGCTGTAAATGCTGCCGGAGTTAAAGGAGATGCCATAATAACAAATGATGGTGATTTTGATATTACATGGGATCCTGTGTGGTATGTTAAGGTAAGTATTGATGATCTCGGATGGATTGCTGAGATGAAAATTCCCTACAACCAATTACGATTTGCTGAAATGGAAGACCACGTTTGGGGTTTTGAAGTATTGCGTCAATTATTTCGAAAAGAAGAGCTTTCGCTGTGGCAGATGATACCTGTTAATGCAGCAGGATGGGTTAGCAGATGGGGTACATTAGAAGGAATAAACAACATTAATCCTAAAAAAGAAATAGAGATTATCCCTTATGGAATGATTAAATATGAATCCTATGAAGAAGAGGAAGGCAATCCTTTTGCAACAGGATCAAAGTTTGGTTATAATGCGGGACTTGATGCAAAGGTTGCGATAACGAATGACCTTACGTTAAATTTCACGGCAAATCCTGATTTTGGGCAGGTTGAAGCCGATCCTTCGGAAGTAAACTTAAGTGCGTTTGAATCCTTTTTTGAAGAGAAAAGGCCATTTTTTGTTGAAGGGAGTAGCATTTATAATTATCCCTTAACAGCAGGTGATGGACCATTTAGTAGTGATAATCTTTTTTATTCGCGGCGAATAGGTAGACAGCCTCATTATGAACCTGAACTATTGGATGAAGAATATTCTGATTCTCCTGAGTTCACAACGATTCTTGGAGCAGTTAAACTTTCGGGAAAAACCGAAAATGGTTGGTCTATTGGTGTATTAGAGAGTTTAACAAGAGAGGAGAAAATAACTATCGATTTCAATGGGGAACAAAGGAAAGAGATTACTGAACCCACAACAAATTATTTCAACACTCGTATACAAAAGGATTTTAATAATGGTAATACTCAGATTGGTGGAATGATTACCGCTACAAACAGATTTATTAACGATTCTACTTTAGAATTCTTGCCAACATCAGCATATACATCTGGTATGGATTTTACGAAATTTTGGGACGAAAAGTCATATTATTTAGCTACCAGAGCAATAGTTAGTGTTGTTGATGGAAGTACTGAAGCCATTACCGATATTCAGGAATCCCCACAACACTACTTTCAGCGTTCAGATTCCAAGCACTTAAAAGTTGATACAACTCTTACTAGTTTGAGTGGGCATGGAGGTACGGTTGAGGGGGGTAAAATAGGTGGTGGGCATTGGTCCTTTGGTGGTTGGACAACTTGGCGATCACCGGGACTTGAGCTTAACGATATGGGGTATTTAAGAATTTCGGATTTTATTAATCAAATAGCATGGGCAGGTTATCGTATTTGGGAACCTTTAGGAATATTTAGGAGTTTAAATTTTAATGCTGCAGCTTGGTCAGGCTGGGATTTTGCAGGGTTGTATCTTTACAATGGAGGTAATATTAATGTTAACACTCAATTCACAAATTATTGGCGATTTGGAACCGGTATTAACCGTGAGGGATTTGATATTAACAGACATGAATTAAGAGGAGGGCCGGCATTAAGGGCCCCGGGAAGCTGGAATAGTTGGTTTAATATAGGTACCGATGATAGAAAGAAAATCAAATTGTCATTGATGGCAAGCGGTAATTGGGGCGATGATCATTATCGCAAATCTGGTTACTTTAGTTTTGAGATAGAATATCGGCCACTGGATTTCATTCAATTGTCGGTGGAACCGTCATATAGTATGTCAAATAACTACATGATTTATGTTGAAACCATTGAACATGACAATAGTGATACTTATTTAGTATCGTCAATCAATAAAGAGTTTGTAAGCATGGACATAAGAATAAATGTTGGCATAACTCCGGATTTGAGTATCCAGTTTTGGGGACAACCTTTTCTTTTTTCAGGTAACTATTATGATTATAAGAAGGTTGTTAATCCAATGGCAACCAGCTTTAAAGAGCAATATCATACTTATTCAGTAAATGAAATTAGTTTTAATAAAGAGGAGGATATGTACACGGTTAAAGATGGTACTAAATCTATTGAGTTTGAAAACCCAGACTTTAGTTTTTATGAATTTAGATCTAACTTGGTAGTGAGATGGGAATATATACCTGGGTCTACGGCATATTTGGTTTGGTCGCAGGGAAGAACAGGTGACCACCCAGATGGAAGATTTAGCTTAAGCGATAATATTGATAGACTTTCATCGCTTACTGCCCATAATGTTTTTCTTTTAAAGTTATCTTATAGGTTTAGTTTTTAATTTTTTTAACAGCATATTTGCTAATTTGTCCTTATTTAGAATCATTATAATATTCTCCTCTAAAAATGATAATCTTTCTATCCGTTTGATTATTTTTGCAAACAATAATTCTTTAACAAATTAATTATGAAATACGATATTATCATCATAGGAAGCGGTCCCGGAGGATATGTGGCTGCAATTAGAGCATCACAACTTGGAAAAAAAGTTGCAATTGTTGAAAAGGCGGAACTAGGGGGCATCTGCCTTAACTGGGGATGTATTCCAACAAAATCGTTGTTAAAGAGTGCGCAAGTACTTAACTATGCAAAGCATGCTGCCGATTATGGTGTGAAAATTGATGGTGAAGTTAATCCCGATCTTGCTGAAATGGTAAAACGTAGCCGCGGCGTTGCTGAGGGTATGAGCAAAGGAGTTCAATTTTTATTGAAGAAGAATAAAGTTGATGTAATAACCGGATTTGGTAAAGTTATACCAGGTAAAAAAGTTGAGGTTTCTACTGATGGCAAAACTGAAATCTACAATGCAGATGCCATTATTCTTGCCACCGGAGCTCGCTCGCGTGAACTTCCAAATCTTCCACAAGATGGAAAGAAAATCATCGGTTACCGTGAAGCGTTGGTTCTTGAAAAAATGCCAAAGAGTATGGTAGTTGTTGGTTCAGGTGCTATTGGATCAGAGTTTGCCTATTTCTTTAATAGCCTTGGTGTTGAAGTTACTCTTGTTGAGTTTTTGCCTAATGTTGTGCCTTTGGAAGACGAGGAAGTTTCTAAAGCATTAGCACGATCTTTCAAAAAGGCCAAAATGAAAGTGATGCTTGATTCATCTGTTGAAACTGTTGATACATCAGGAGATATTTGTAAAGTCAGTATAAAGACTAAAAAAGGTATTGTTGAGGTTGAAGCCGATATTGTACTTTCCGCTGTAGGAATAGCAACTAACTTGGAAGGAATTGGATTGGAAGAGGTTGGTATAGAAACTGAAAAAGGCAAAGTTCTGGTAAATGATTTCTATCAAACAAATATACCCGGGTACTATGCAATTGGTGATATTGTGCATGGTCCGGCTTTGGCACATGTTGCTTCACATGAGGGGATTACATGTGTTGAAAAGATTGCTGGGATAGACGTTGAACCAATTGATTATGGAAACATTCCTGCATGTACTTATACTAGTCCTGAGGTAGCATCGGTAGGTATGACTGAGGTTCAGGCAAAAGAAGCTGGTTACGATGTTAAAATTGGTAAATTTCCATTTACTGCATCTGGTAAAGCAAGTGCCGCTGGCAAAAAGGATGGATTTATCAAAGTTGTATTTGATGCTAAATACGGCGAATGGTTAGGTTGCCAGATGATTGGTGAAAATGTAACTGAAATGATAGCAGAGGTTGTTGTTGCACGTAAACTGGAAACAACCGGGCATGAAATTATTAAATCTATTCATCCCCATCCAACAATGTCGGAGGCAGTTATGGAAGCTGTTGCTGCTGCTTATGACGAGGTAATTCATATTTAATCAGATTTGATCGTCTAACTTTTTTGTCATCCTGAACAAAGTGAAGAATCTTTAATCGCTTCAGTTTGAAAAAAATCCTTCAAACTAATAGTTTGTAAAGGTTAATTACTTATACTACTCAATATCCAAAACTAATTACTATGCCAAAAAATCTATTCGACAGTATTAAAATTGGTGATATTCAACTGAGAAACAGAATTGTAATGGCTCCACTTACCAGGAGTCGGGCAAATAATCCCGAACATAAACCAACTGAACTTATAGCTGAATATTACCGGCAAAGGGCATCTATGGGTTTGATAATCAGTGAAGGATCACAGGTTAGTCCCATGGGAGTTGGTTATGTAAATACACCTGGTATCTATTCCAGAACTCAAGTTGAGGGATGGAAACTTGTTACAGATGCTGTACATAGTGAGGGAGGCAAAATATTTATACAATTATGGCATGTTGGTAGACTAACTCATCCTTATTTTCTTGGGGGAGAATTACCAATTGCTCCATCTGCCATAAATCCGAACCATCCAATCCGCACTCCTGAAGGAGAAAAAGCATCGGTTACCCCAAAAGAAATGACAGCGGAGGATATCTCAAATGTGATTTCTGAATTTGCTTTGGGAGCTGCAAATGCAATGGAAGCAGGATTTGATGGAGTGGAAATACATTCATCAAATGGTTACTTACTGCATCAATTTTTTGCTCCTTGTTCCAATGTTAGAATAGATCAATATGGTGGTTCCATTGAAAATAGAACAAGGATAATGTTCGAGTTACTTGATGAAATGAAAAAGTATATCCCTGAAAACAGGATAGGAGTGAGGCTTAATCCATCGTCCCATAATTACCATGGCCTAACCATTGATGAGGAAACCCTACCAACATTTGATTATTTAATCAATAAATTGAATGATTACCAACTGGCTTATCTACACTTAAGTGAACCATTTACAGATGTGAGTGATGTTCCTTATGCTGAGCCAAATATAGCCACCCGGTACAGAAAGATATACAAGGGCAATTTGATGGTTAACAAAGGATTTACTCTTGAGTCGGGTAATGAAATCATCAAAAATGGTGGGGCTGATTTAGTTGCTTTTGGTGTTCCAACTATTGCTAATCCTGATTTTGTGGAACGTATGATGATTGGGGCAAAACTTGCAGAAGCAGACAAAAAGAAGTACTATACTGTTGGTTCAGAAGGATATACGGATTATCCTTTTCTCAGCGAAAAATAATACTCTTTCTTGTATTGACTCCTGTATTTGTCATGTTGAACTTAGTTTATGGAGTGAAACATCTCAAACTACATTATGTTAGATATATTAGAAACAAAACTTCTACCGCTGATTTATTTTACCGCATCGATAGAGACATAATATTACAGGAATAGGATCTAACCTTATCCAATCATTAAATGTCATTAAGCAAACTAATGGTATGGCATGCAACAATTCCCGCAGTTTCTGTTCGTAATCTTGATTTTCCAAGACTGACCGGTATAAATCCATTTTCTTTAGCCATAGTAACTTCTTCAGGACTAAAATCACCCTCAGGACCAATTAACACAAGGGCATTTTCACCTGATGTATAGGCTTTCGATAGCTCTAGAGTCACATCTTCATCAATGTATGCAATAAATTTTTGTCCATCAAAGGGAGCTTTTATCAGCACATTAAACTTTATTTTCTCAGTGAGTTTGGGATGATGGGATTTTAAAGACTGTTTAATTGCTGAAGTAATAACCTTATTTAATCTATCAACTTTAATCTCTTTCCTTTCAGAATGGTAACAGATTATGGGCGTAATGATATCAATTCCTATTTCTGTTGATTTTTCAAGAAACCACTCGTATCGTGTAATATTTTTTGTTGGAGCTATGGCAATTTGTAGTATAATATCTCGCTTATCCTTACCAATTGTTTTCTCAGTAATTTCAATAACACATTTTTTAGTATTCGCATCAATAATAATACATTTGTAGTTGTAGCCTTTGCCATCTGTAAAGAAGACAACATCTCCTACCGTTTTCCTTAGGACACGTATTATGTGCTTTGATTCTTCCTCACTGAGAGTAGATATGGGTTCAACAATATTTGGTGAATAGAATAAATTCATCTTATAAGATTTCAAAAAAAATAGCCCAACCTTTAGGCGATTGGGCTATTACTATGAACGATTATCAATAGTTCAAATATAGCTATTTAATAATTAACTTTTCAACTGCCGACCCAAAATCTCCGTTAAGTCTAACAAAGTATACTCCTGAATTCCAATTTGTGGATTCATTTATAACGATGCGATTGTTATTTGTGTTAAGGGTTTGATTATACACAATCTGGCCTATGTGATTAGTAACTAGTACACTGCTGTAGTTGCTTTCGTTAGGTAATACAATTGTAAATGATCCTCCGGTGGGATTAGGATAAATACGTATTTGCTCGTTAGCACGACTAATTTCTGATTGACCCACAGTTTGAGATACAGCAACATTATCGATAAAAATAGGATTACCAAAGTAACTATAGGTTTCAAAAGCAATTCTAACATCAGATGATCCGGCATATTCCGAAATATTCAACATCACGCAGTTTGCTCCCCAACCCGACATACACCAGTCGGATTCAACTTCAGGGAAAAAATCATAATCGGTTGGTTCATGAGTTGCAAAATTACCTGTTCCATCTTCGCCACCTTCCCAAATACGATTCCATGTTTCGCCACAGTTGGTGGATATATAAACAATCAATGAATCGGTGTAATCAATTACCTGAGTATTTTTAGCATAAGCATGTTGAAACTCTAAATGTGCTGAAGTTAATCCTTCGAGGTTAAAAGGCGCTGAAATTAATCTATCGCGCTGTGCTATTGCAAAATAATCTCTAAAATTAACAGCTGGGGCATGCGATCCGGGTGTAGTACCACCTATTTCATACATTTCCCAGGTTACATCACTATCTGGGTTCTCAATTGTCCAACCATAATTATCAAAACCATTGTCTTCAAAAGTATCTAAAAAGTAAGGAGTGTAACCACCAGAGTTGATCATATCGGTTTTTGTTAATTCGGATGAACCGTTTAAGTTCCATGATGTTAGAGTAACTGAATAATTCGTTTTTGAATTAAAAATAACCTCAGGGTTTTGACTAGTCTCGTCTGTTCCATTAATATATTCAATATCAGAAGGTTCAAATGACCACAGCCATTGAATTGGGCTGAGAGCCGTTAAATCCTGGAATTTAACTGGTTCACCAAAACAAAAGATATTAACATCAGAAGTGAAATCAACATTTGGAAGTACCGTTGAACTAACAGTTATATATGTTTCTTTAACCAATGAATCAATACCAAGATAATTAGAGCTAACTAATTTCACACTATAAACACCTTCTTCGTTATAAAGTACGTTTTCTGGATTTTGCTCAGTTGATGTTGAAGGAATTCCACCTTCAAAAGTCCATGTCCAATCAGATGGAATACCTGACGTTAGGTCGCTGAAATTAATGGTCTCACCCACAGGAATTAATACTTCATCAGATGTGAAATCTACAACAGGAATAGCCACAAAGTTAAAAGAGGCAATTTGAGTTTTCCATCCCCATCCACCATTAGTATATTCAGTTGTAAACCAGAATGTGTTATGATCACTAGGGTCTACCCTCATGGAGGAATAATCGCCCCATCGGCTAACGCCGGTTTGGGATTTTGTTCCCTCGTATATACTGGTTTCATCAATATCAAATATTCCTAATCCAAGTGGAGAACCGGCTGATTGCCCGGCTACACGGATTGATGGATATGTATTGCTGCTGGATACTGAATAACCCGCAGCAATATCACCATTTTGGTTCATTGATACGCTACCCATCCAACGATTCTCTCCATCTTCAGGAGCGTAAGTACTTTGTTGATGTATACTCCATCCCGATCCATAATTCCTTAATTCATACCATCTTACACCTGCTCTTCCACTTCCGGCATTTACGGTATGGTTTGTCACTAAAACTTGATAATCGTCAAAGTTTCTATACTGTAGACGTACCATTGTCATGCCACTTAAATCATCTAATGTTTGACCAGTACCTGGTTGTTCAATATTAATATTCTGTGAAGAAAATGGCTCGGTAATTAAGTCGTCGATACGGGTTACGGAAGAGTTTTGTGTATTATCCCAATCAACATCAATTTCCCACATTTTCAATCTGTTATTCCCAACATCAACAATATAATTAGGTGACCCGGCAGGAGGTTGCATTGTACCATCAGCGTCAGCTGCAAGCAAACCATAGTGATTTGGGCCAATATTAAAATATATCATTTCAGCATTGGGGTCACCTACCAGCATAGCTTCTCTATCGCAAATACTCATACCTGCAGTAAAGCCACTACCAAATTGGTGAGTTGAAAAATAGTAACCATCAGGCCAAACACCAAATTTGGGATAGTCAGGCATATCATCAAATTGAAAAGCATATCTATACCATTCTCCCAAAGGATCACTTGTTACTGATACAGCTATTAATTCATAGAAATATGGATTTTGTGGAAGCGAAAATTGGGTAGCTATCCATCTGTCAGCATACTCGTCATAAATTATTATCGGGTCACCATCGTTGGTTGTTGACCATGGACCTGTAAAACCATCCCAAAGTGTGATATTGTCGACTGGGCCATATAATAAGTTCCCGCTTTTATCCCATATTGCAAAGCCTTGATTCACCATCTGGAAATAATGGTCGTGACCTACATCGCCATCGGTATCAGGAGGAGCTACACCGTATGTGTTTGTTACTCCACCAAAATTAGCACCAACAGTACCTTGATTTCTGCCACCATACATAATCTTATCTTGTAATACCGGATCAGGTCCGGCCATTGGTTCTTGATGCTTTAATTCGTCATCAATACCGAATTTATTAGGAACAAGTTTATTTTTCCAGTTTCTTTTTCGCACTCCATATGGCACCTCTTCAATAGATCGAAGCGGTTTTGAAATATCAAAATGTACTGCTTTTGTAATTTTTTCAGGATGCAATACCTGTGAAATTACAATATTAGATGATGATAATAATATCATCAATGAAATTGTGAAAGTTAAAATTCTCATAGTAGACTTTTAAATACGACTGATTAATAGGAGGATATGGTTGCGGTATCCCAAACATTTTTTTCACTAACGCGCAAAAGTAAATTAATTTACACAATAATGACAATACTTATCTAGAAAAGGTTGTTAATTAGATGTTAAACGGTATTGAGTTTTTGGTTTTGGGTTTAGAGTTTTGGGTTTGAAGTTCAGAGTTCAGAGTTTTGGATTTTTGAGTGCGGTTGAGGCTTATTATGAAGATTCCCTGTGTGCGCCCGAGGTTACCAGTGGAGAATTCCATATTATGTCAAAACTTCCAGAATATTGTAGTTTATTTGGACAGTTTTTTGTCGAACTTTTTTACAGCAAACAAAACAATCCTATAACTTACGTAAATAAAAACAGGCCAGCTAATTAGCCAAAGTATTTCAGTTGTATACATAGTGTTATCTTTTAACTTTAATAAGCGTGTGTGTCTTTTTCCATCTCATCTTCGGTTATCTTCTTTTTGTTTAATGCTGACCATGCATACCAAATATAAGCAATTACAAAAGGTACAATCAATGATACATACGACATTGCCACAAGCGTATAATTAGATGAGGAAGCATTTTGAATTGTTAATGAACTTTGTAGGTCGTAGGTTGATGGATAAAAACATGTGTTATTAAATCCAGCAATGAGAAACAAGGCAAAAACTGTTAAAATTGTCCCACCACCTGTGATCCATATTGCTTTGTCGCCACATTTTTCAAAGTAGAAATACCCCTTTATTATTCCAAATATTACTGCGACTACTCCTGTCAAAAAAATTATTCCAACAGCAGGCATTTCCCATAGATTGTATAAATATTTATGAGCTTCCAGCGAAACTTTTCCGCTAATGGGGTTATAAGCAAAACCATCAATAATTATAATACTTGCCAGAAAAAATAAAAAGAAAGCCAAGAAAGGGATTGCATTTGTCATCAATTGTTTTTTCGCCCGCATTAGTATTGCAGTGTCATCAATACTATTAATGAAATACATCGATGCCAGTACTCTGGATAGAAAGAAAACTGTTAACCCAAGTGATAAGTTTACAAAAGTACCATATCTCATGAAATTGAATGCGAGTTCAAGTCCTCGATAGGGTGTTTCCCAAGTTGAACTATTCATGTTATTAATTGAGAATTCAGAGCCTGTGAAAAATGTACCAACTGCAGTTCCTATTAGTATTGTTCCCAATAATCCGTTGATAAACAAGAAGGTTTCATACGTACGAGAACCAAGGAAATTATTTGGTTTGGAACGATATTCGTACGAAACAGCTTGAAAAATAAAGGCAAATAATATTAGCATCCATACCCAGTAAGCTCCACCGAAACTGGTTGCATAAAACAATGGAAATGAAGCAAACGCAGCACCTCCAAATGTTACAAGTGTCGTGAATGTTAAATCCCATTTGCGGCCGAGGGCGTTTATTATTATTTTTCGTTGGAGGTCGGTTTTACCCAGAGTATAAATTAAGGTTTGCCCACCCTGAACGAACAGCATAAACACCAAAATTGCACCAAGGAGAGAGACTACTGCCCACCAGTAATGCTGTAGTGTTAAGTAACTTAGATTTTCAAACATAACTTAATCCTCCTTTATTTTTGATTCCTTAACAATCTGTGCCAACATAATTTTTATTTCAGCAATTAGCAATGTTGTAAATGTAATGGCGAAAATTACAAAAGTTGTAATTACGCTTTTATGATCGATATTTGAAACGGCACTTAGTGTCGGCATTAGATCTTGCACAACCCATGGCTGACGTCCAAATTCTGCAACTATCCATCCTGCCTGTTGTGCAATATAGGCCAGGGGAATTGCCCAAAGCGCAATATAATTGAGCCACCTTGCTTTATGAATGTCTTTTTTAAATAAGAAATAAATAATGACAATAAATAAAAGAAAAAATAAAGTTCCCAGACCTACCATTGTGTGGAATGCATAAAATGTAACCGGCACATTGGGCACAATATTGTATGGATTATTATAATATCCATATCCAAAATACTTAAAATTAGCTCTGAATTTTTCCAATTCAATGGAAGCTAAATTCTTATCACCAGCTTCCTTTGCATTTTTGTAATTACCTAATGCAGTTATGGCAATCTTTCCTTGTTTTATTCTTTCATAATATGAAACGATTCCATATTCCTCATTACCTCTTACCAGATCGTTAATCCCCGGTACAAATGCATTTGGATCAAGAGCTGCCATGTATGATAATAGATTGGGAATCTCAATTTTAAAGGCAAAATCAGCTCTCTTAGGATTTTCTACTGTGGGAGCTCTTTGCATAAAACCAACTACAACCAATGGGGCATTTTGTTCTCCATTGTATAATCCTTCCATAGCTGCAAATTTCATGGGCTGATCTCTAAAAACTGTTCGTGCCGACTCATCACCTGTCATTAACATAAAGATGGCTGATAATAATCCAAAAACAGCCCCAATTAACATGCTTTTTTTAGCAAATATTACCCTTCGATTTTTTAGTAAAAACCATGCACTAACCCCAACAACAAAAATTGCAGATAGTACATAAGCCGAGGTTATGGTATGCAAAAACTTGTTAATTGCAGTGGGTGAAAAAAGGACATCCCAGAAATTATTCATTTCATTGCGGGCAGTATCAGGGTTAAATATCATACCAACAGGATTTTGCATCCAGGCATTTGCCACAAGTATCCATAATGCTGATAAGTTTGACCCGATGGCCACCAGCCATGCTGATAGTAGATGGAATTTTTTACTAACACGTCCCCAACCAAAAAACAGTATGGCAATAAAAGTTGACTCGAGGAAAAACGCAAGTATTCCTTCAATTGCAAGGGGAGCCCCAAAAATATCCCCCACAAACCATGAATAATTCGACCAGTTGGTTCCAAACTCAAACTCAAGTATAATACCTGTTGCCACACCAATGGCGAAGTTTATTCCAAAAAGAGTCATCCAGAATTTTGTGATTTTCTTCCATAGCTCATCACCGGTACGTACATATAAGCTCATCATTATAGCAACAATAAATGACGTTCCTAACGTAAGAGGCACGAAAATCCAGTGATACATAGCAGTTAATGCAAATTGAGCCCGCGACCAATCAACAAGTGCTAAATCAAAATTCTCCATAATATGGCTATTTAATATTGGTAATTTGTTCTATAACATGATTACTACGCTCCTCATCAGTACTAAAATTTGTTTGTAAAATATTGGGGAAAAAGAATATTTTTAAAATGACAAACATGACGAAAAGCTTAATCAGAATTATTAACCACAGCTTTTTGCCTATGGTCATATTTCTAAATCCATCTATGTAAAATTTTAGTATCCTTTGTAAAAAACCCATCCTTTGAAAAGAGTAATATTTTAACAAATATATAACATATTTAAACCCCTTGTATGTGTTTATTGTAAAAGATGCTGATTGAAAAAAGATAAAGTTTGAAGATGGATCCGGAGACAGACTTGAATCCGTGGAAGCCCACTTGTTAAACGAACAGACTTAGTTAATCAGTGGCTCAATGCTAAGTAACAGTATCATAATCAAAACAAAGTAGTTTATCCTCATAAAATAATAGAATGGATTGAAGTTTTGTGTTCGTGGATTGAGAAGTTTTGAGAAAATAACTATTAGCCAAATTGATGCGGCCAAAATCATTATTTTAAAGATCAATAAGCTTATAAGCCCCGACATTGCCACCATTAAAGCAGAAACAGCCGTAGCTACAGTCCAAAGAAATGTGGAATTTTTTACTTGTTGCTTGCTTATTTTGGAGGTAATTGACGGGAATCCAGCTTTATTGTATTCCTTACCATATTTAAGCATAAGTAGCCAAAAATGAGGAACCTGCCACATAAAAAAGAATAGACCCAGCACCATAGCTTTTGGATCAAGAAGACTTCCCCCGGCAGCAACCCATCCAACAAGGGGCGGGATTGCACCAATAACACTTCCCGGAATAACTGCAAATGCAGTTTTTCGTTTTAGTGGAGTATAAATACCATTGTACCATATCAAAGCAAGTATTCCCAACTGCATTGCAAGAAATCCACTTCCATAATAAATTATAGCTGAGCCAATAATAATTTCCGACAATCCAATAACCAAAGCCATGGAAGTACTCAAATCTCCTGAAGGAATTGGTCGTTTACTGGTACGGGGCATTATAGCATCCTTATCCCTGTCCTGAATATGATTTAAAGCTGCTGAGCCACAAGCCAGTATGAATATTCCAAGAACTGGCATTATCATTTCATCATCAACAGTACCTTTTGCAAGTATATAACCTGCCATTGTTGTTAAAGTTACTGCAACTGTAATTCTAACTTTGTTGAGTTCCAGAAGTATTCTTATCCACTTTTTCATTTAGGAGATTGGATTATTTAAGAGTTGAGATGTAATCGATAATATTGTTAATGTCATCATCGGATAGTATTTCTCCGTAAGGAGTCATTAAACCAGATGGATATCCAACAACACTTACAGATGATGGCACCTTAATTTTGTTAATGATATATTGGTTATCAACCACAATTTCTTCTTCATTTCCATCTCTAACTATTATTTCAGTTCTTCCAATCAAATTTTTGAAACTTGGTCCAACAAGCCTGCTACCATCTCTGGTATGACATGATAAGCAAGCATTATTTTTAAGAAGGGTTAGCCCTGGATGATCGTTTGATGTATCAGGTGAACTTACCAGCCAATTATCAAAGTTTTCCTGTTCCACAACACTTACGGTACTAAGCATATAGGAGTGGAGTTGTCCGCAATATTCAGCACATAATATATCATAAGTTCCTAATTTTTGTCCGGTAAACCACATCATATAGTCTTTGCCAGGCACCACATCCTGCTTGACTCGAAATGCGGGAATGAATAACGAGTGAAGTACGTCTTTTGATATAAGATTAAGCTTAACAGGCTTGTCTATTGGAATAACCAATGAATCAGATACTTTTCCATCGGGATAACTAAACGACCACTTCCACATTTGTCCGATAGCATCAATCTCCATTGCATCATCGGGAGCAGTTAACATTGGTTTATATCCTGTCCATCCATACCAAAACATAATTAGAACAAGAATGGTAGGAATAATTGTCCAAACAACTTCCAAATAGGTATTGTGGGTAATGTTTGTGGCAACAGGATTGTTCTTTTTGCTGTATCTAAAAAGAAAATAGATCATCACAACTGTAATTCCAACAAGGAAAAATACAGAAATGCTAAGTATTAAATACATTGAAAAATCAACTCCTTCAACGAAATTTGATGCGTTCATTTATTATGTTTTATCGTGTTAAGTAATCAATTGTCAGCATTATAAGAAATACCATAAACAATGCCATTACAACTAACATCATTATTTTATATAATTTTGGATCGTACTTTAGATGCATAAAATAATATGCAACTACTAATGCTTTAACACTGGCTATAAATAATGCCGTAGCAACTGTTAACGTATTTAAGTCTGCCCCAAACACTGATATAAAGACAGTCATAAATGTTAGTAGGATTAGACTTATCCATGTTCCAAAATGCTCCACATAACTTGTAATATGAGGTGCATCATCATGATGATCGGTTGTAAGTTTATTGTTGCTCATTTTTTTAATGAATTAAATAGAATAATGGAAATAGATAAATCCAGATTAAATCCACAAGATGCCAATAAAGCCCTGAGTTCTCAAGTAATTGATTCTTGTCTTTATTAATCGATCCTTTTTTAATCTTGTTCATAACAACAACTATAAATATCATTCCCACAATAACATGCAGCCCGTGAAGTCCGGTCATGAAGAAATATAAATAGAAATACAATTGTTCACCATGCGACAATGAGCCAAAGTGTTCCATCCCAGGCCACAGCCCATGTTCGATTTTTGCACCCCATTCAAAATATTTTATCACCAGAAAAACAACAGCCGCAAATACGGTTATCAATAGCAGCTTAAGAGATAGTTTTGAATTACCAAGCTGAATTGCTGTAATCGACATTGCAACAGTCATACTACTTGTTAATAGTACAACAGTATTAACTGTACCCATCCAAACATTTAAGTTTAAGGATGCCATTAGAAAGGCATCGGGGTTTAACGACCGATAAACCATATAAACTATAAATAATCCTCCGAACAACAATAACTCGGTATATAGAAATAGCCACATTCCAAGCTTTGATGCTTTTGCATCGTAAGTATGCCCCGAATTAGGTAGTACAAATGAGTGTTCCATATATTATTTGTTTTTAATATCTTATATATGTGAGATTTAAATAGTTAGATTTAGCCTTTCATTGCATTTGGGTAATTATATGGTCCACCTTCAACAAGCTCAGGTGCCTTATCGAAATTATATAGGGTTGGTGGTGATTGGGTTTGCCATTCCAGGGTAATACCATTCCATGGATTTGCCGGAGCTTTTTGCTTTGAAAAATATCCCTTAAATAGATTAAATATCATCAATAATAAACCTATTATTAGTATCCATGATCCTACAGTAGATATTTGATTAAGAGTATGAAACTCCGGCAAGTAATCATAATATCTACGTGGCATTCCTTTGATTCCAAGTATTAACATTGGAAAATAAAGAGTGTTAAATCCAATGAATAAGATAGCGAATGCAATATTTGCAATAAGTTTATTATACATCTTGCCCCAAATCTTTGGATACCAATAATGAAGAGCACCAAAAAAAGCAAATCCGGTTCCACCAAACATCACATAATGAAAGTGTCCAACAACAAAATATGTATCATGTAAATGTACATCGGCAGCTAGAGCTCCAACAACTAATCCGGTTAAACCGCCAATTAAAAAGTTGAATATAAAAGCAACAGCATAGAGTAGGGGGACCTGCACATTAATTGAGCCTTTGTACATAGTAGCCAGCCAGTTAAATACTTTGATAGATGTTGGAATAGCAACAAAAAATGTCAGGATTGAGAATATGTATGCTGCCGGGCCACTCATTCCAGATGTGAACATATGGTGTCCCCAAACAAAATAACCCACAAATGCAATGGCTAAACTTGAATAGGCAATTGCCTTGTATCCAAAAATTGTACGTTGTGCAAAAGTTGGTATAATTTCACTCACAATTCCCATGGCAGGAAGTGCCATAATGTATACAGCAGGGTGGGAGTAGATCCAAAATAAATGTTGATAAAGAATTGGGTCGCCACCAATTGATGGGTCAAACAAACCAATACCAAGCATCCTTTCTGCTACAATCATTAACAAAGTAATACCAATAATTGGAGTAGCTAGTAACTGAATCCATGAAGTAGCATAAAGAGCCCATGCAAATAATGGCATTTGATTAAATCCCATACCGGGAGCACGTAATCGATGGATAGTTACAATAAAGTTAAGTCCGGTTAATATCGATGAAAACCCAAGTATAAATGCTGCTAATACCGACATCGAAACATTTGTGCCGGTTTTAACGCTGTAGGGTGCATAAAATGTCCATCCGGTGTCGGCAGGACCATCTCCAAAAACCAATGTTGATAATGCAAAAAGTGCACCCAGAACATATAACCACCACGACAACAAGTTTAATCGGGGGAATGCAACATCGTCGGTGCCAAGCATTATTGGCAAAAAGAAATTACCAAACACTGCCGGAATACTTGGAATAATAAATAAGAATATCATTATTACACCATGTAGTGTAAATACCTGGTTATAGGTTTTAGCTTCGATTAAGTCGGCACCCGGGTTAAACAGTTCAAGACGCATTAAAACGCCCAGAGCAGCTCCCACTAAAAAGAATGAGCCAACGGAATAAAGATATAACAAGCCGATTCGTTTATGATCAAGCGAGAATATCCACGAAAACAACCCTTTTTTTACTTCAAAAAAATTAGGTTGTGATACTGAAGAATCTGTCATGTTATTGTGATTTTATTTTTTTTCTACCTCTAATAACCAGAGTGCCAAGCAGCACAAGTGCAATAAACAATATAATTGAACCGGATATTTTTGTGAAGTTTAAAACATACTTTTTTCCATCAGGATCGTAGCTAAAGCAAAACTTCAACATTTTATTAATGGTGGGTCCCGATTTTTCGCTGGCAGCTTCTACTACAGCCATTTTTATATCGAAAGGCATAAAATAAGTACTGCCGTATAGATATCGTGTTATTTTTCCTTTTGGACTAATTACAATCAATGTACCAGGATGAATATATTCTTTGCCTTCCTTTTTAACTTTAAATCCTACATCATCTAGTAAGCGACTAATGGTAGTGCTATCGCCTGTAAAGAATTTCCAGGAATTTTCGGTGTCGCCATGGCTTACAAGCTTTTGGTAGGTCTTTTTCTTTTTTCTCGCCAGAGGAGGTGATTCGGCATGGGAAAAACTAATTGTATATACCTGATAGTCTTTACCCATTTCAATATTAGTTTTGTCCAATGCTGCGGCAAGTCCATTTAGCAACGGACTGCAAATACCGGGACATTCATAATAAACAAGTGAGATAATTGTTGGCTTGTCGATCGATTCTTTTAGGTTTATTTCATTGTAGAGTTCATCAGTAAAAATAAGATCATCCGAAATATATTCATCAAGGTGCTCATAAACTCCCAACTCATCCTGCGCAATTAAGCTAAAAGAAGTAGTTACTAATGCAATCAATAAAAAACCAGCGCTTTTCCAGTTTAAAAAGGGTTTCATTTTCAATAAGATATGTTATTTGGTTTACGGCGGCTAATTTAGACTAAATCTAAATAGAATAATGGAGTGTAAATATGATATATAACATATTAATCGAAATGTATTTTTGAGTTTAAGGAAGGATGTAGTAATGGAAGGATGGAATGAAGTCCACCAATTATCTGATTATCAACTACTAATTAAAAACTATTTAATAGTTACACCAGTTGCTTCAATAGAATACTCTGTTATAGGTGAGGTAATAGCATCAATTTCCTTTTGGCTAAGACCTTCACTTTTAGCAGCCTTTTTTTGCATGTCAACAGAAATTAGTTCTTTTGTGCCTATTCCTTCAATAATTGCAGTTTTACCGGCAATATCTTTTGGTACGACAAAAGCCTCATCTTTAAAGGTTACATGAATAAATTGGTTATCACCCATATCCAAATCTAACCAGCAACCGGATGCCTGACACACATCGGCAATACTTCCAATTAACTTGATTTCTACACTAGTAGTTGAATCTAATAAACCCGGTAAGCGACGACAGTCAGCAACCTTTTCCATTATAATTTCATTTCCAAATACATTTGGATTATTTTGAGTCGTAGTTTCAGTGCTTTCTGTGGAAGCATTTTTTTCCTGACTATTTTCACATGCAGTAAAAAGAGCAACGATTGTTAATAAAGCAAGTAGTTTTTTCATGATCGAGTTCTGGTTTATTAGTTGACGACTTATTTAAAAATATGCAGATTGTTTACCAACAATCTGCATACAAAAAGCGATTAATTGTTAACTATCTAACTATCTTTATATCCTTAACATCTTCAAGTTTCAAACTTCCACCATTGTTTCCCCAAGCATTAAGTACATAATTTATAACATCCACAGCATCTTTGTGAGTATCCACTTGAAAAGGCATAGGAAGAACATAGGTAGCTCCATTAACTATCATTTCCTCTTGTGAGCCATTAAGCACCTGTTCTACTGCACGTTTTTTATCAGCCATGAGGTAATCAGAGCCTTTTAGTGGAGGAAACGCATTTGGAATTCCCATTCCTGAAACCTGATGACAAGCAATACATTTGGCTGCATATATTTTTGCTCCGTTTGGATATTTTGCAGCTGCTGGGTCATCACCAGGTGTTGAACCAAATGATAAAGATGTAGCCATAACTAGTAGTATGCTAAGAAATATTGTGTTTATTTTTTTCATGATTAATTATTTAAAGATTAGAGGTGCAAAGCTACTAAAGAAATTCTATTTAGAAGTATTCTAAGGTATCTTTTTGTAAAAGATTTAAAGCCAAATACTAAAGAAAAAAAACTTATTTCTTGAAAAAAAAGCGATTTACAAACTAATCACTTCCACAACAGCTCATCCTCTTTGTCTTTCCTACATCATCACTTTTTACTCCCATTTTCATGCTCTTTTCGTGCGGTACCAGCATTTTTTTTGGAGGGCTAAGATATGGAATACCAAGTGATAAACCTCTGAGGATAAAAATAACCCCAAGAATTACTATGAAAACAGATACAACTTTACCATACTTCTTACGAAATGCATTACCTATTAAATTCCCAAGTAGAGGAATTGCTAGCATAATTGGAATTGTACCTAAACCAAAAATTATCATATAAATAATTCCGCTAAATATGTCGTTTGTATTTATTGCTCCTGCAATAGCAACATAAACTAAACCGCAGGGGAGAAGCCCGTTAAGTAATCCTATTAGAAATAGTGAGGGTATAGAACTAATTTCAAATAGTTTCCTAAAACTAGCAATTAACTTTCCTGCATATCCAAAAAAGAATTGTTCCAGTTTTATTTTTCCTCTGAAAATTACAGGTGCAACAACTGATAATATTAATGCTATTCCTAATAGGATGGATGCCCATTGCTGCAGTCCTGCCATTTCAATTCCCTGACCCAATAACCCGAAAATTGCCCCTAGTAATGCATAGGTAATAACACGTCCGATATTATAAGTTATTCCTCCTACTATTCGCGAGGTTACGCTCTTGTTTCCCAATGGCAGGGCAATGGCAATGGGTCCACACATTCCAATACAGTGCAGGCTACCCACAAGGCCAGTCACTAATGCAAATATGTATAATTCGTACATGGCTTATTTTAAATAATAGATTTGTTCAACATAATAATCCTTATCCAGATGCTTCCAGTTAAACTTGACAATATATTTACCAACAGTAAATTCTCTCTTTGGAAGCTTAATCCTGCTACCTTCATTAATATCCCAACTATAAAACCTGTCGAATGAATTATCCGATGGTCTGAAAAAAGTAATAGTAACATCTTTAGCCTGAATATCAGGCAATTCAATAATCACATTTTCTCCCTCCTGGGATATGTTATAAACAGCATCAATGTTTTTTGCATTATTAATAGCATTAATTCTGTTTTGGTATTTAAGTCCCTTGGGATAATAATCTTTCTCAACAAGTCCAATATCATAACTAAAACTCATGTATACAAGAGTTAGGATAAATAATATGAATACTATTATCCAAATAGCCAGCTTAGTTCCCCAGTTCCATTTTGTTTTCATAAAAATATTTTACTAATTTTCGAGATTCCTACTTAAGCATTTTTGTCATCCTATGGCTATGCAAAGAATCTTTAGCTATTAATTACAATTGATTTGAGATTCTTCATTTCATTCAGAATGACAAATACTTTAACTTGGTGTTTTTCAGTCATTAACTATTTCCTATCCAATGCGCTTGGTCCTACAAATGAGCTGGTATAAGTGTCAACTAAAGTACCATCTTTATACAAACCAAATACAACAGGAGTATTCGACGATAGCAACTGATCCTTACTAATTATTACAAGAAATGTTCCTTTTCCAACTTCCCCAACTTCAACTGGCACATTCTCCTGAATATGTTGAATTCTACCATTATGTGATTCCAGAATGTAATCTATTTTTAAAGTTTCTGTTGATTTATTTACAAGATTATAATTATAGATATTGCTTAAACTATCTGTACCGTAATTCTGAAAAAGAGATCCCCTTGCACGCAGTATTGTCGATTCAAAATCACCACGTAGCATAAATAAGTATCCAACAAAGAACATCAGCAGTACCAGAACGATTGAATATGCAATAGATCGAGTGTTAAAAATTGAATGTTGGCCAGTTTCAATGCCAAGCTCTGAATCATATCTTATCAGGCCTCTTGGTTTTTTAACTCTAATCATCACAGCATCGCACGCATCAATACATGCGGTACAGTTGATACACTCTAATTGTGTTCCATTTCTAATGTCAATTCCTGTTGGACAAACTACTACACATGCTTTACAATCGATACAGTCTCCGGTTTCAATATCTCCTTTTTTGTTAATTGGCCCACGTGGTTCACCACGTTTATAATCATAGCCAACTATTATCGATTTTTTATCCACAAGAACCCCTTGAAGTCTTCCGTAAGGACAAGCAATAGTACAAACCTGCTCACGGAAAAACGCAAATACAAAATAGAATACTCCAGAAAATATTAATAACCCGAGATAACCACTTAAATTATCAATTGGGCCTTCGTTCAGAAAACTAATAATACTATCAATACCAATCATATATGCTAAGAAGATAGTGGATGTTATTATGGCAATTATGAAGAATATGAGATGTTTAACTGATTTTTTCCAAAACTTTTCGAAATTAAGAGCTTGATTATTAAGTCTTTTTTGTGCGGCTGCTGTTCCTTCAATTAAATATTCAATTTGCCTGAAAACAAATTCCATAAATATGGTTTGAGGACATATCCACCCACAAAATAATCGTCCGAATATTACTGTAAATAATACCACAAAAACAATTGTAGTAATAGTTGCCATTAATATGAGATGAAAATCCTGAGGCCAGAAAACAACACCAAAAATTACAAACTTCCTTTGTAATACATCGAAAAGCATTATTGGTTCATTTCCTATCTTAATGAAAGGACCTACATAAAATAGTAGAAGTAAAAATAATGCAACTATTTTTCTTCGATTGAAATACCTTCCTTTTACTTTTTTTGCATAAACCCAAACCCTTTTACCATCATTTGTAACAGTAGTTAGTTTATCACGAAAGTGATCATAGTCTTTAATATTTTCGTTAACTGACATAATGAGACTTTTTTACTTAAAATCCAATTTTCTTCTTCGTTGGTACTTTTACAAAAAGTGCATAAAGTTATAAATTTATGATATATATCATAAAACAAAAGCCGAATAAATACATCCGGCTTTCATTTTATCCTTTTTAAGAATTTTAGTATTCTGTACCCTCTGGAGCTTTGGGTGTAGCAGGAGTAGAACCAACCAAATCAACTAGTATATAACTTACAACTTCCAAACGAGCCTTTTCGCTAAGCTGTGTATTATAAGGGATCATACCTTTTTCAATAACTCCATTGGTAACAATTTTATAAAGATCGTCAACTTTATTTCCATGTATCCAATAATTGTCAGTCATATTTGGTCCTACTATACCACCACCATCAACAAGGTGACACGCAGAGCAAATCTTAGTCCAGGTTTCTTTACCAGCTGCAATATCTGCTGAGTTAGTAAGTAACTCAATTTTAAAATCAGCTGAATTTGCAGTTTTAGGATTTTCCTTAGCGTATTTGTCAACAACCAACTGATATTCGCTTTTCTGTACAAGATCATCTGCCTGAAATACAAACAAACGAACCATGTATACAATCGCAAAAATGATGGTTAAATAAAACAGCCATTTCCACCAAGGTGGTAGTTCATTGTCCAATTCCTTAATTCCATCATAGCTATGATCCTTTATTAAGCGTTCATTGGTTAAAGCATCTATCTCATAGCCCTCATCATCATGAGTAATATTTTTATTTTCTGTTGCCATAGTCTATCTTTTTTAGTTTTGATGAACATCTGAATGAAGATCGTCATTTCCATCAAGAGGCATATTGCTATACTCTTCAATTTCCTTTTTATCGGTTTTCAGTACCATATATATTACCAACACAAAGAATGTGAAAAATATAAGTAGGCCAATAATTGGGTAGATCTCGACCCCTGAAATTTGCTCAAGTTGGTTAATTACGATCTTCATAACATCAAATTTATATTTTATTTATTTTTATAAACATCAGTTCCAAGTCGTTGTAGATATGCGATAAGTGCAACAATTTCTTTGTTTTCACCAACCTCAATACCACTACTGCGTAAACCGTTAGCAATTTGATCATATTGAGCTTTTAAATTAGCAACAGCTTCATCTTCAAAACCCTCAGGATATGGTACACCCAATGTTCTCATTACTTTAATTTTATCAGGAGTTAACGATATATCAATATCATTTTCTGCCAACCAGGGATACTGTGGCATAATCGATTCGGGGCTAACCTTTTGTGGATTAATCATATGGCTATAATGCCACGAATCGGGTTTGTAATTAGGGAGCGATTTCACTCCTTCCCGAGCTAAATCCGGGCCTGTTCTCTTTGAACCAAACTGAAATGGATGATCATAAACAGTTTCTCCGGCTTTGGTGTATTCACCATAGCGTTCTGTTTCATTCCTAAAAGGTCTAATCATTTGCGAATGACATAGGTAACATCCCTCTGCAACATAAATATCACGGCCTTCTAATTCAAGAGGAGTATATGGTTTAACAGCGCTTATGGTAGGAATATTTGATTTAATCAAATACATTGGGACAACTTCGAATAATCCACCAATAAGTATTACAATTAATGCAAGTAAGGTAAGTTTTAATGGTTTTCCTTCAATCTTTCTATGGAAACTTTCACCTGGTTTAGCTGGAGCTTTTGGTGCAGCCTCATCATTTTCATATCTGTTAAATTTACCTTGAGCTGCAGTTTTCCATACATTATATATAAACAGTAAAGCACCAATTACATATAATGTACCACCAAATGCTCGTAAATAATACATAGGAAGTATTTGTGTTACTGTTTCCAGGAAGTTAGGATAAGCAAGGAATCCTTCAGCTGTAAACTCTTTCCACATTAGTGCTTGTGTAAATCCGGCAAAATAGAGAGGAATAGAGAAGAACAACATACCTAAAGTTGCAATCCAGAAATGTGTATTTGCAAGTTTTACAGAATAAAGTTTTGTTTTAAACAAACGAGGTACTAACCAATAAATCATACCAAAATTCATCATTGAGTTCCATCCGAGTGTGCCAATATGTACGTGAGCTATGGTCCAATCAGTGAAGTGACTTAAAGCATTAACCGTTTTAAGCGAAAGCATAGGGCCTTCAAACGTTGCCATTCCATATGCAGTTACACCAACTACAAACATTTTAAGTACGGGATCTTCTCGAACCTTATCCCAAGCACCTCTTAATGTTAGCAAACCGTTAATCATACCTCCCCATGAAGGAGCAATTAGCATAACTGAAAATACAACTCCAAGAGCTTGTGCCCAGTCGGGTAAAGCTGAATAAAGTAAGTGATGTGGACCGGCCCATATATATAAGAATATGAGTGCCCAAAAATGTATAATCGATAGTTTGTAAGAATAAATTGGTCGGTTTGCTGCCTTTGGAATGAAGTAATACATCATACCAAGGATGGGGGTTGTTAGGAAAAATGCAACTGCATTATGACCATACCACCACTGTACCAATGCATCTTGAATACCTGCATAAATTGGGTAACTTAAAGTAAATGAGACTGGTATTGCTAAGTTGTTTATGATATAAAGAACTGCTATAGTAACCCATGTTGCAATGTAAAACCATATTGCAACATAAATGTGCTTAACCCTACGGTTAATGATTGTCATGAAAAGGTTTACTCCAAAGAAAACCCAGATAACTACAACAAGGATGTCGATTGGCCAAATTAGTTCAGCATACTCCTTTGATTGAGTAAAACCAAACGGATATGTAACTGCAGCTAGAACAATGATTAATTGCCATCCCCAAAAATGAATATTGCCCAGGGCTTTGCTATACATTGGGGTTTTTAATAAGCGTGGCATCGAATAATAAATTCCTGCAAAAAATCCATTACCAACAAAGGCAAAAATTGCAGCATTTGTGTGTACAGGACGGATTCGGCTAAAGACTAACCATGCGATTTCACCACTCATATTTGGGAAAATAAGTTCTAAGGCAGCCGTTAAGCCTACCAACATAGCAACTATTCCCCAGCCTACAGTGGCCCATATGAAAAAGTTAGTCAGCCTGTTGTCATAAGTAAATTTTTGTAACTCCATAAGCTTTTTATTATTGGTTTGTTATTTAATTATATCCTTAATTTCAGAATTTTCTTTTTCAAGAGAAGTAATGTTTTCTGTATCATCGGGAGTACTATTTTCATTATCAAAAAGTATACGTACTGAGGGTGAATACATATCATCGTATTGGCCGGATTTAACCGACCAGATAAATCCAATGAGAAATAAACCAGTAACTACGATTCCAACTATTACTAATATGATGATAACTGACATTTAGGTATTAAAGTTCCTAATTAATAAATTAGAGTCAAAAATAAAAATATTATTTATTCAATTTTAAGAAAATACTATTTAGAATAAATTAAAATAAAGTATTTTGCTGTTTAGATATCAGTCTTTTAGCCAAAATATTAATTGAGACTGTTGCAAAAACTACTACACTTACGGAGCTAATTGGCATTAATATCGCAGCAATTAATGGTGATAGATTTCCCTGCACAGCAAAATACAATCCGATAAAATTATAAATAAAAGAGATAGTAAAACTCATAATTACAATTATTATTGAAGTTTTTGCAAAACTGATGAAATTAGGAAGTTGTTGAAATTTTGATGATTCAATAATTCCATCGCAAGCAGGGGAGAAACTATAAATATCATCAGCGATTGTTAACCCTACATCACTTTCCATTAAGGCTCCAGCGTCGTTTAATCCATCACCAATCATTAATACTCTATTACCCAGTTTTTTTTGCTCTTTAACAAAATCCATTTTATTTGCCGGGCTTTGATTAAACCTTAAATTTTTTTCAGAACCAAATAGAGGGATAAGATTTTTACGCTCGGCCTCATTATCTCCTGATAGTAAGAATAAAGAAAATAGTTTCTTAAGTTTGAAAATTACTTCTTTTAAGCCGGGTCTATAAATATTTTCTATTTTAAAATGGCCAAGTACTTTATCATTAATCAATACGTAAACATTTGAATTATTAATGTTTACATCTTCTTTACCCGTTACAAATTTACATGATCCCATATTTACCTTAATACCGTTTACCATGCCTGTAATACCCATGGAAGGGATTTCCTGATAATCAACAACAGGATAATTACTTTTGCTGGCAATTGAACCAACTATTGTTGCGCTTAATGGATGACTTGAATTTGAAGCTAAGGATTTTATCAAAGATAGTTGTTCGTCAGAAAGCTGGTCACCAATAAATTTGGTTTTCATTGTACTAACTATAGTGATGGTACCTGTTTTGTCGAATACTATTGTATTAATATTTCGTAATTTCTCAATTACACCAGTATTTTTTATGTAGAATCCCCTTCGACCGAATTGACGCATGGTACTGCCAAATGTAAATGGTACTGTAAGAGCCAGAGCACAAGGACACGCAATTATTAGCACAGATGTAAAAGCAAACAATGCAAGTGATGGATCGTTTATTACCCAGTAAATTGCAGAAACGAAAGCAATTAATAGTATTACTACGGTAAAGTATTCACTAACTTTATTAATAATGGTGGTTAACTTTACTTCACCGCTTTTATTGTTATTATCCTGATTCCAAAGTTGGGTAAGGTAGCTTTGTTCAACTTCTTTAACAACTTCAATTACGATTGAACTACCAACCTGACGCCCTCCAGCAAAAATATTTTCACCAATTTTCTTCGATATAGGTATTGACTCGCCTGTAACAAACGAATAATCAATATTGGCTTCACCTATCAATAAAATAGCATCAGCAGGGATGATTTCTTGGTTTCGAATTAATAGTTGATCCTTAACCAACAATCGACTCAATGGAATAGTTGATTCTAAGTTGTCATCTATTTTTGTAACGGCTACAGGAAAATAGGATTTGTAATCACGTTCGAAGGAAAGGGCTCGATATGTTTTTCCTTGATACCATTTTCCAATCAACAGAAATAATACTAATCCGATAAGTGAATCCATATAACCAATTCCGTTGCCAGTAATTACCTCATATGAACTTTGTAAGAAAAGCGTTAAAACACCGAGAGTAATTGGTAGATCAATATTTATTATTTTATGTTTCAGGCCTTTGTAAGCACTTAAATAGTAATCGTTGGCGCAATATATTACCACTGGAAGTGCAAGAATGAAGCTCATTATTCCGAAAAAACTTGTAAATAAATCGCTTAATTCATCGCCACCTGGCAAATATTCGGGGAAATTATATAGCATTACGTTCATAAAACTAAAACCTGCAATACCAATCTTTAATAATAGATCTCGCTCACTTTTATTGCTTTCTTGTTTATCAAGTTGGTCTAAGGTAATTTCAGGGACATAATGAATTGAAACGAGTAGTTCTACAAGCTGTCTTAGTGATATTTCATCTTCTTTATATGTTACACTAACAATTTTTTTTGGAAAATTTACAGAACTAGTAATTATTCCTGCGTTAATAGTATGTAGGTTTTCCAACAGCCAAATACATGAAGCACAGTGTATTGTTGGGATAAATAGAGTTACTTTACTTATCCCTCCATCTGAAAAATCCAAGAGCTTTTCTCTGATCTCATCATTATCAATATAATTATATTTACCGGTAACATCTGTTTGTTCAACTTTTATTCCCGACATTGGTTGGATATCGTAATATTTTTTAAGCTTACCCTTGTTGAGTATTTGAAATACAGTACTGCACCCATTGCAACAAAAAGGTTTATCATCCCAAATAATTGGATGATTTCCACAATCTTCTCCGCAATGGATACATGGTAATCCCATATTTCGCTAGGGTATTTTCGGGTATCTGACCTGTTTTATTACTGCTTTAAATTAATTATTTCCAACATTGACGTTTTTAAATGTAATTGCCCACATACCTCTTGGTTGTCCTGATTTGAAATCGATTGCTTTATCTTCAGGATATAGATCTGTTATTTTTGTAGTTAAATCTAAAGGCATTGTTTCACCAGGAGTTCCGTGGCAAGATAAGCACATATTATTGGTAACAATTGGTTTATAATATACAGGATTACCCTTGTGGTTAACAGCCAAACGTGATTTTAAGGGAACACTTGATAGATAATCCATTATATATTGCTTAAATATTTTTGATTCAACATCGGTAGGCTTATTTTTAGGATTTCTATACTTCTGGGCTATTCTTCGAATTGAAACGCCTTCGGCCTTGGATAATGAATCGGTTATATTAATAGCCTCAATATTACAAAATTCGATGGCATGTTCTAAACCACCATCAGCAATAGCTTTTTTAAGAGCAGTACCTAATGCAACTTCTGAAATTTTTGCAATTACAGCTCCTTTTTTATTTAATGTTTTTGATTGTTCATCATCCTGATAAATATAGGATACTTTAGTATTATCAGTTGGTTTTTTTTGCTCCACATTATTTTTTGTGGTTGTGTTATTTGATGAACAGCCCACGAATAATAATATAGAACTTAATAATGCTAATATTAGTGAGTTTCTTGATTTCATTATTTATTGTTTTAGTTAGGTTTATGTCTTTGAGACTGTCTAAATTTTGTCATCTTATTTAAATCCAAGTCAATTTTGCCATATCATTCTCATTTATTAATTTGAAGGCCATGATTATTTAGTTATACTTAAGCCTCAATTTGTCAAAATGTACGTTGCAATAATTCCAAAGAACGAATTTTAGACAATTACTTATATTAAGCATTTTGTTATTACTCGAATACTTCAATAATCTTCCCAACAAATCTTAAATCAACACCTGCCAAAGGATGATTAAAGTTCATTGTAACAGCATTGTCCATTAACTTTGTAACCAGTCCGATATGTTTATTTCCTTCATTATCGGTTAGAGGAATTTGGTTGCCAATTTGTAACATATCATTATCAATTTTGCCATCTACCTCAAAAGTATCTTTGGGTAAGTCAAAAACTGCATAAGGATCAACTGGGCCATATGCATCACTAGCCGGGATAATGAAATCAAATGACTCGCCGCCCTCTAATTCCAACAAATTTTGCTCAAACTTTGGTAGCAATTCACCAACACCAAATTTAAATTTCATAAGGTTATCGTCAGGTGTTTTTTCCAATACTTCTCCACTATTATTGCTAGTAAGGGTATAAGAAATTCCGGCAATACTATTTGTACCTATCTTCATAATTTATTGCCTACACATTCTGATTTTTGATAAGGTTTAGTGCACTACCTGCTTTAAACCATTCTATTTGATTAGCGTTATAAGTTTGATTAGCAAAAATCTCATCCGATGTACCATCTTTATGGCTTAGTACAACTTTCAATTGTTTTTCAGGTTGAAAATTTGTAAGACCAACAACTTCAAAAGTATCATCCTCTTGAACTTTGTCGTAATCACTTTTATTGGCGAAAGTTAATGCAAGCACTCCTTGTTTTTTAAGATTAGTTTCGTGAATCCGTGCAAAAGAACGTACTAAAACAACTTTGACACCTAAAAATCTAGGTTCCATAGCTGCATGTTCCCTTGACGAACCTTCTCCATAATTTTCATCACCAATAACTATTGTTCCAATTCCAGCATCGCGCATTGTTTGAGCTGACTCAGGAACAGGTTCATAATTACCGGTGATTTGGTCTTTAACACTGTTGGTTTTGTCGTTGAAATAATTAACAGCACCAATTAGCATATTTTGGCTTATATTTTCAAGATGCCCTCTAAATCTTAACCATGGACCCGCCATTGAGATATGATCGGTGGTACATTTTCCTTTAGCTTTTATGAGAAGCTTCAATCCTTTATAATCATTACCGTCCCATTCCTTAAAGGGAGTAAGTAGTTGAAGTCGCTGTGAATCGGGGCTAACAGAAACATCAATTTTACTTCCATCTTCTGCAGGTGCCTGATAACCTGAATCTTTAACATCGAAACCAAGTGGGGGATAAACAACACCTGTTGGTTCATCCAATTTCACCATTTCACCAAGCTCATTTTTGATATAGTCGGTAAGTGGGTTGAAATCGAGTCGTCCGGATATGGCATATGCCATAACCATATCTGGTGAGCTTACAAATGCGAAAGTATTTGGATTACCATCGTTACGTTTGGCAAAATTTCTGTTAAAAGAGGTAATAATAGAATTCCTATGACCATCTTTTACATCTTCGCGCTCCCACTGTCCGATACATGGTCCGCAGGCATTGGCAAGAACAGTAGCCCCAAGTTGTTCAAATTCTTCAATAAGCCCATCGCGTTCAATTGTATATCTTACAAGTTCTGATCCTGGAGTAATTAATAAATCGGTTTTTACTTTTAAATTTTTGGCAATAGCTTGTCGCGCTAATGATGCAGCACGTGTTATATCTTCATAAGAAGAATTTGTACATGAACCAATAAGTCCTGCCTCAATACTTAAAGGCCAATCATTCTTCTTCGCGGTATCCGCAATTTCGGAAACTGTCGTTCTCAGATCCGGTGTAAATGGACCATTTAATGCAGGTTCAAGCTCATTAAGATTAATTTCAATAACCTGATCAAAGTATAGCTCAGGGTTGTCGTATACTTCCGCATCTCCGGTTAAATATTCAGAAATAGAGTTAGCTAACTCAGCTACATCTGAACGACTTGTTTGACGAAGATATTCAGCAGTTTTATCGTCATAACCAAAAGTTGAAGTAGTAGCGCCAATTTCGGCTCCCATGTTACATATTGTTGCTCTGCCTGTTGCACTTAAGCTGTTAGCTCCATCTCCAAAATATTCAACAATAGCACCGGTACCTCCTTTAACGGTAAGTATATCAGCAACCTTTAGAATAACATCTTTAGGGGCTGTCCAACCGCTCAGTTTACCTGTTAATTTAACCCCAATAAGTTTTGGGAATTTCAGTTCCCATGGCATATCGGCCATTACATCAGCTGCGTCGGCACCGCCAACACCAATAGCAACCATTCCGAATCCACCGGCATTTGGAGTATGTGAATCGGTTCCAATCATCATTCCACCAGGAAAGGCATAGTTTTCAAGTACAACCTGATGAATAATACCTGCACCGGGCTTCCAAAATCCAATGCCATATTTATTTGATACGGTTGAAAGAAAATCATAAACTTCCTGATTAGTATAGTTTGCTACTTCAAGATCCTTTTCTGCACCTTCTTTAGCTTGAATAAGATGATCGCAGTGAACGCTTGACGGTACAGCTGCTTCACTTTTGCCAGCCTGCATAAATTGCAAAAGCGCCATTTGTGCAGTGGCATCCTGCATGGCTACTCGATCGGGACGAAAATCCACATATGATTCACCTCTAGCATAAGTTTGTGTAAGTTTTTTTTCATCAAGATGAGAGTAGAGTATTTTCTCAGTAAGTGTCATTGGTTTTGCAAGAAGTTTTCTTGCTGCCTCAACACGTGAAGGAAACTTGCTGTAAAGTTCCTTTATCATTTCTAGATCAAATGCCATTATAAAGTAAATTTAGAATATTATTATTGTTATCTCAATTATGAGGAATGCAAATGTAATAAAAACTAAAAAATATTAGTCCATCAATCCCCGGCCTGTTTTATTTATTTTCCCTTCTTCTTTATATTCCCGTATTAGTCTATCTAACACCCCATTAACGAATATTTTACTATTGGCTGTGCTAAAATATTTTGCTAGTTCTATGTATTCATTTAAGGTAACTTTAACCGGAACGGTTTCCATTTCCTGAAGTTCGATAATTGCCATTTTAAGAAGAATCACATCCATTAAGGGAATTCGCTCAAATTCCCAGTTCTTGGTTCTTTGTTTAAGTTCTTCATTAATCTCATCATCATTTCTAAGTACAAGTTTGTACAATTTCCTAACGAAATCACGGTCTTCATTAACACCATCAATAGCTGGTTTGTATATTCCAGGTAACGAGCTATTAGTTTTAAACTTATTCGAGAAATTTTCTATAAATTTTATCAAGAGAAGAATAACCAAATCATACCCATCAGTAAAATACACACTTTTCTCTTCGTAGTAGGATTTCAGCAACTCAAATTCTGATAATAGCAAGTCAGTTACTTTAATTAGAAACTTTTTATCAGTCTCAATACTTGTCTCTTGGGACTCCATATATTTCTTGTAGAAGTCTTTGGATTTTATGATGTTGTAAAATTTCAAAATCATATCGTACTGATCAGTCCAATTAATTTTGAGTTTACCTTCGTTTAATATGAACTCATTGTTTTGTTCAATACCAACAATAACTTTGTTTTCAATAAACCTGAGATTTGGATTCAGGTCTTCTTCGGTGGGATAAAATTTTTGTTTGTTTTCTTGTATTCTGATTTCTGCAAATCGTTTAATTTCCACAAGAAAAGAGAGTTGATAAATAAAAAGTTCATGCAGCTTATCTATACTTTCAAGAAGTTGCTTTTCACCTTTAATAACATCATTGGTGCCTCCTGAATACCATGAATAAAGAGATTGGAGGACTTTAATTCTTAGATGTCTGCGATATAACATAAGGTTGTTCGTATTTGTATGAACTGTTTATTATTTGAGTGGCAAAAATAATTTATTTAGTTTGAGATACGTAATATTTACTAATTATTTTTCGGTAATCTGAAAATTAGTATTAGTTTTACACCTTGGAAATCAAGGATCGCTGATTTTATAATAAATATATGAAATTATGATGGAATGGGCAGATTATCAGTTTGCTGATAAAACTATTTTAGTTGTTGAGGATATTGATACCAGCATTAAATTTTTTGATGCTGCATTAAGAAAATCACAAGCAAAAATTCTTTGGGCTAAAACCGGAGAAGAGGCAATAGAAATTCTTGAACATAATATTACTGATATAGACTTAGTTCTGCTTGATTTAAACTTGCCTGGCTTAAACGGTTTTGATGTATTAAAATATTTACGAGATATTGATCCTGAATTACCTGTTATTGTTCAAACCGCATATCTTTTCTCTGGTGAGCGAAAAACAAGCCTGTCGATGGGAGCTAATGGATTTATTTCCAAACCCGTTCAACTAGTAGAATTACTTAATAATATTTCAAAGTTTCTAAATCCTGAATTAACCAATTAGATATTATACTAAATCTGTAGTTTAAGTCCATCATAAGCAGCAAATACTCCCTTTGGTAGTTCCTTTTCAAGATCACCATGAAATCCCATCATATGGCTAATGTGAGTTAGGTATGCCTTATCGGGTTGTAAGAAATCAATAATTTTTAATGCACCCTCTAAATTATAATGTGAGGGATGTTGCTCTCTGCGTAATGCGGTTAACACTAAAACTTTGCAACCAATAAGTTTCATTAAAGATGATGGAGGAATGTAGTTAGTATCAGTAATATAGGCAAAGTCTCCAATTCTAAAACCCATAACCTGAGTATTATAATGCAAGGCTCTAATGGGAATTATCTTAATATTGTCAACATCAAAGTCTTCATCATTAATAGTTTTCAAATTATATTTAGGCAAGCCCGGATAATTATTATTGAAGGCGTAGGAAAACTCTTGTTTTATTTCAATTTGGTCATATGCTGTAGCATAAATATCCATTGGCTTTTTTGTGAGATAATTGTACGATCTTACATCATCAAGGCCGGCAATATGATCACGGTGAGAATGAGTTATAATTATAGCGTCAAGTTTAGTAACATTTTCACGTAACATCTGATAACGAAAATCAGGACCGGCATCAATACTGATAATTGTATCGTCAACTTCAATTAGCGCGGATGTACGTAATCTGTGATCCTTAATATTTCCATTTTTACATACTTCACAACTACAAGCTGGCACTGGTATTCCTTGTGATGTTCCAGTACCTAAAAATGTTATAACCATTTTATTTAATTAAAAAACGTTGATCAAAAGTAGTTATTTTGGTTTACTTGATTTATGGATGACATAAAATAGAAAAACGCACCCTTGCCATGCAAAAGTGCGTTATATTTTAATAAATTTCTTATTTAGTCTATACTACCAAACTTCACAGCAGCAGTTAATCCAAATACATTGGTTTTAATACTAACCATATCTGATGAATTTGATAACTCACTCAGACCCTGTGTATAATATGCAGAAAATTGAAATCTGTCAACTTCAACGCCTCCTTCAATATTAATACCAAAATTCAATGGTTTATACTCGTCATCAACTCCGGTTCCTATTGATTGGTGATCATTGTCATACTCATTATCAGCTTTATACAAATTTGTAGTGTAAATGTTATATGAAATAACAGGGCCCGCCATTGCAAAAATTTTAGCACCTCCAAGATCATATTTATAACCGAAATTAATAGGAACATCAATAGAAGCTAAAATTTCATATTCTTTTGAATCGTACCATTTTTCCTTAATGTATCTTTCCGAATTATATCTAACTCCTTTTGCTGCACCAAAAACTCCCGTCTGCATAAATAAGTAATCATTTATTCCAACTTCCAGTATAAATCCCATGCGTGGCGATATTAATCTTTTGAAATCTAAATCATCCAGAGTATATCCATCTCCAGCTTTAAGTTTTAGATACGAAAAATCAACACCTAATTTAAATCCGGCTCTTACCTGGGCATTTGAAACATTCCAGGAGGATGATATTAAAATAACGATAGCAATAAGTAATAGTTTTTTCATGTTTTTTTTGTTAATTGGTTCAAAACAAAAATACGAAACATGTAATTACTTTCGCATAATTATATGGTAAATCATAATAAATATTTATAGTAAAGCTACATATATTTGTTAAAAACAATTAGTTAGCATTTTATTTATAATGAGTACAAATTTTATATATTCCATTCATTTTCTTTATAATTTTGCAAATTCTTGAAAGATGTATAATATTGCAATTAAATAGTAAAATAAAACATAATCTTAACAGGCTTCTGATGTCGCATTGGCCTATACATCAGCATGAACCAAAAGGGAAGCCCGTTGATATTGAAAACGATAGATTGTTACTATTTTTGTGCTATTCGAGCGATATTGAGTGGGAGGAAATTGAAAAACTTGATACCCGATCAAAAAAACTATTTAAATATGTAACCACCGTAGCCTATTGTCTAGATGCAAAAAAGCAAACAAATAGCTTCAATGGAAGTATAATACAGTTTAGTGATAAAGATTTTAATATACTTGGAAGACCAAAAGAAAGATTACAAAAGTGGTTTGCCGCAAATAACTTCAATTTATTGTTAAGTTTTACAGATGAGGATTGCATGTTTTGCAATAAGTTTATCGATTATGTTGATTGTAATTTTAAAGTTGGAAGGTATAATATTAAGAACATATCACTGTTTGATTTTACTATTGCCCATAGCACCAAGGATATAATCGAACAGCTTAAGCAATATATTCATTATTTAAAAAAATTAAACATAAATAAGTAGATGGAAACTAAAATAACAGGTACCGGAGTTGCAATTGTTACTCCTTTTCTTTTTTCTGGAGAAGTAGATTTTGGAAGCCTTACTAAATTACTTGATAATATCATCGTTAATGGGGTGGATTTTATTGTCGGTTTAGGAACTACAAGCGAGGCTGTTACACTTACTATCGATGAAAAGAGAGAAGTAATGAAGCATGTTATTGAGGTGGTAAATAATAGGGTTCCAGTAGTGATGGGGATTGGTGGCAACAATACACATTCTGTTACGGATGAAATAAAAAATACCGATTTCAACGGTATATCGGCAATACTTTCAGTTGCACCTTACTACAATAAACCAAATCAGAGAGGTATATATGAGCACTTTAAAGCTATTGCCGAAGTTTGTCCAGTACCAATAATACTATATAATGTTCCGGGAAGAACAAGTTCAAATATAAGTGCCGATACTGTTATTAAACTAGCAGTGGAATTTAAAAATATTGTAGCCGTTAAAGAAGCATCAGGGGATTTAAGTCAGGTTATGAATATAATAAAGCATATGCCCGATGGTTTTAGTGTGCTTTCGGGTGATGATGCTCTTACACTACCTATGATTGCGCTAGGAGCTGAAGGAGTTATTTCTGTTGTTGCAAATGCGTTTCCGAAAGAGTTTTCACAGCTAGTTAATTATGCCCGAATTGGTGATATTGAAGATTCAAGAGTGCTACATTATCGTTTAATCGAAATAATTGATTTGCTTTTTGTAGATGGTAACCCTGCAGGAGTAAAGGCTGCTTTGGAAATTAATGGTTTAATGGGTAATAATTTAAGATTGCCTATGGTTCCTGTTACGAATGATATTTATTTACGGTTGGCTCACGCTATCGAAGAAATTAAAATAAAGTAACTGTTTTGATAGTGAAGTTAGCAACCCAATGGGCCCTTTGCTTGTCAATAAACGTAGAATTACAATAATAAAACGATGAAAAAAATAACAATAATAATATTATCAATATTTATTTCAGCTACTGTCTTCGGTCAAAATAACAAGATAGATTTAGCCAGGAAGATGTTGAAAGATAGAGGAGAAGTTTATTTTAGTTTCTCAATTACAAAGCATGAGATTGATGAAAAAGAATTGTTAAATTTAAGTCGAATTATTTCAATCGACAAAGTTGATGGAAATAATGTTACAGCCTATGCTAATAAAACAGGATTTAATAGGTTTCTCGATTTCAACTACGATTATATTGTGTTAACCCCACCATCAATGCTGTATAGTTCTATTCTGGAGAATGCAACTCATGAACGTAATACTGATAATTGGGATTATTATCCAAACTGGGAAGAATATTTGGGTATAATGAATCAGTTTACTATTGATTATCCCAATTTATGTGAATTAGTAGGTATTGGAACAAGCATAAACGGTAAGGACATACTTTGTATACACATAAACAATAACTTAGGTGTCGATCAAAATGAGCCGGAGTTTTTGTATACATCAAGCATCCATGGTGATGAACTTGTTGGTTATATATTGACTCTTCGATTAATAGATTATTTATTAACAAACTATACTACCAGCTCTGAAGTTGCTGAGTTAGTAAACAATATTGATATTTGGATTAATCCCTTGGCTAATCCTGATGGAACATTCGCCGGTGGCAATAATTCAGTTTGGGGAGCTACTCGTTTTAATGCTAATAATGTTGACCTAAACAGAAACTATGCTGATCCTGAAGATGGGCCACATCCGGATGGTAATGCTTATCAAGCTGAAACAATTGTATTTATGGATTTTGCCGACAATCAAGATTTTGTTATGTCGGCAAATATGCATGGTGGAGCTGAGGTTGTTAATTATCCTTGGGATACGTGGGCTAAACTGGCTGCCGATGATAACTGGTGGGAATACGTAAGTCGTGAATATGCTGATATTGTTCATGCCAACAGTCCATCGGGTTATCTAACCGATTTGGATAATGGTATCACTAATGGTTATGCCTGGTACTCAATATCAGGAGGGCGTCAGGATTATATGAATTATTTCAAAAATTGCAGAGAGGTAACTCTTGAACTATCTGCTGTTAAACTGCCACCCGAAAGCCAGCTTAACAACTTTTGGAATTATAATTATCAATCATTATTAGCATATATGAAACAGTCGTTATTTGGTTTTTCGGGCATAGTAACTAATGCCTATAATGGTAATCCACTTAATGCAAAAGTATTTATTGAAAATCATGAAGAGGATAATTCATGGGTTTATTCACATACTCCTGTTGGAGACTATCATCGTCCCATAAAAGCGGGAACATATGATGTAACATTTTCAGCATTTGGATGTTATGATCAAACAATAAATATCAATATTATTGACGATCAGAATTTGGTGCTGGATGTTCAGCTTATCCCAATAATGCCACTTACATCCGATTTCTCATCATCTACAACCATAGCAGGATCAGGAACAAGTATAAATTTTTTCGACGATTCATGGGGAAATGACATCGTTTCTTGGAATTGGACTTTTGAGGGAGGTACTCCTTCAACATCAACTGAAGAAAATCCGGTAGGAATTTACTACGAAAGTGTTGGTGAATATGATGTTACACTAACAGTTAGCAATATTAATGGCGATTCTGATACAAAGATTATCGAAGATTATATGGAAATCATGGATGCGGTAATAATGACCAACGAAACTTTAACCATATGCGATGCAGTATATTATGACTCTGGTTCAGAAAATACTAACTATTCAAATGATGAGGATTATACAATGACTTTTTATCCTGAGACTGCGAATTATTCGGTAGTACTGGATTTCATCGAATTTGATGTTCAGAATCATTTATATTGTGATTACGATTATTTAGAAATTTACGATGGTATTGATATTAATGCGCCAATTCTTGGAAAATGGTGTAGTATAAACGGGCCGGGTAAAGTTATTGCATCAAATACTTATGGGGCTTTAACAGTGTATTTTCATTCGAATAGTACAATTACAGCTCCAGGATGGAAGGCCATTGTGAGTTGTGATTCCAATGTTGGTGTAATGCAGGTTGATGCATCAGATATAATTGTTTACCCCAATCCATCAAGTACAAATTTGACCCTTAAGTTTGAAGGTGAATTAACGAAGCTTAAATTAATCGATTTAAGTGGTCGTTTATTGTATTCGTCTGATAAAGCCATTGGAGGCTACAATATTAGTGTAAGCAACCTCGATGGCGGCATATATTTATTATCTTTTAATTACAAAGGATTATTAATAACTAAAAAAGTTTTGGTTAATAAGTAATGCTAGTGAGGTTACCAGGAAATTAATATCTCATTGCGTAGTATAATTCTTAATCCAGCCATTACTACTATTGCCGTAATAAGTATTATGGATGAAACTTCAATATAGCGATCCTCTTCATCAAAATATAATGTTTCCATCCTGTTAACTCTACCAATTATAAAAAGAAGCATAACGCTAAGACTAATCCATGAGTACGCTTCCTGAAATAAAATTCTTGGCAGAAAAAATCCCAGGTATATTAGTGTTCCGAGTATGGTTGGTACTATAACTTGAGCTGTAATAAAAAAGGGGAAATTCTTTGAATCCAATTTGTTATAATAAGAATTAGCTGATATTGCAACGGGTTTTGCCATAATGTAGGCTGTGCCAAGCAATCCTAAAAAACCAACAAGTGCAACTATCATTTTTGAGGTATCAGTCATGTACATCCAATTGAAAACATGCCCAACACCTTTTTTAAAGATGTTCCCTATTAGTAATCCTCCAAAGAAAAAATTAAATGAGTGGAGTGTTAGCCACATGAAAAAGGTCTTTAGTCTTGCAGGTTCTTCAACCAACGACCAAAATGCCACCAACGATATTAATCCAATAACAAATGTTATAATCGGGCCAGAACTAAAAATAAGTCCAACCGAATCATGCGTCCATTCATTTGGTTTTATATAATAATATATAATATCCCAATCAAAACCAACATTATAAGAATAGCTTCCTGCTAATAGGATTTTCACAAAATGATTTACGTAAAAAACCATTAGGAATGCAAGTACATACGAGGCAGTTGAATTAGTTGCAATAATCCAGAAATTGGTTTTTGTAAATTCAGAATTCAGCTTCATTTGCAAGCTTTAGGAACAATTTAATTTAGTAAAATTTTAAATAACGGTTTTCTCCAGGAATTCAGATGAGTATTCGTTGTTTTCAAGTTTCCTTTTAATTGTTGCAAATGTTTTAACGGTATAATCTACATCCTCAAGTGTGTGAACTGCTGTTGGAATAAGTCTTAACAATATCATCCCTTTTGGAATTACAGGATAAACAACTATTGAACAAAAAATATCATAGTTTTCTCGCAGATCGTATGTTATTTGTGTTGCTTCGGCAACTCCTCCATTAAGTATAACCGGTGTTACAGGTGAATTGGTATTACCAATGTTTAACCCATTTTCGGTAAGTCCCTTTTGTAGTGCATTTACTATAGTCCAAAGTTTATCCTTGAATTCTGGTCTGGTTCTAAGTAATTCAAGTCGCTTCAAGGCTCCAATAACCATGGGCATTGGTAGAGATTTGGCAAAAATTTGCGATCTCATATTATATTTAAGATAATTTATAACTTCCTTTTTTGCAGCTATAAAACCTCCAATTCCTGCCATCGATTTTGCAAAAGTTCCAAAGTAAAGATCAACTTCATCCTGAAGTCCAAAATGCTCATCAGTTCCTGCTCCGGTTGGTCCCATAGTACCAAAACCATGAGCATCGTCAATAAACAATCTGAATTCAAACTTTTTCTTAAGGGCAACTATTTCATCAAGCTTTCCTAAATCGCCTGACATTCCATAAACACCTTCGGTTATCACTAGAATTCCACCTCCGGTTTTATCCACTATTTTTGTAGCCCTTTCAAGTTCTTTTTCAAGGTTTTGCATGTTATTGTGTGGATACACAAATCTTTTTCCAAAATGTAAACGCATACCATCTATAATACAAGCATGTGCTTCCGAATCATATACAATCACATCTTGACGATCAACTATTGCATTAATAATACTTACCATTCCCTGGTAGCCATAGTTAAGTAAGTAGGATTCTTCTCTACCTACAAAATCTGCAAGCTCTCTTTCAAGTTGTTCATGGTATTTTGTTTGCCCCGACATCATACGTGCTCCCATTGGATATGCCATTCCCCATTCGGCAGCAGCATCAGCATCTGCTTTTCTAACTTCAGGTTGATTTGCAAGACCAAGGTAATTGTTTAAGCTCCAAACGAGTCGCTTCTTGCCTTCGAACATCATATAATTTGAAATTTCACCCTCAAGTTTGGGAAACATATAATATCCTTCTGTTTTTTTTGCATATTGGCCTAAAGGCCCCAGATTAACAACGCATTTATTAAAAACATCCATTTCAATAACCAATTTAAATTCGATGCAAAAGTATGGAATTCATTTTATTGACCAAGCTATTAAATAGTAATTTCTAACACGATTATTAACTTCGCGGAAATAGTAAAAACCTAATGTTTGTTAAAGTCTTTATTAAAAGATGTTAAGGAATAATAATGACCTAATAAAATCGTTTTGTACTTCAATAAATTATTCTAATTTTGCGCCATGCTAAGAAAAACAGTTTTTTTGACTTTAATTGCTGGAATAGTGATACTTGGGTCAGCTTGTAATAACTACTCAAAAATTATAAAGAGTGGTAATAATGAGTTAAAGTATGAAACCGGCGTAGATTTATACGAAAAAGGTGATTATAACAGGGCTCTGCAGTTTTTTGATATACTTAGAGCAGTACACCGTGGAACAGCAAAGGGCGAGAAGCTGACCTATTATTCGGCCAATTGCTATTTCCAAATGAAAGATTACCAGATAGCAAGCTATTATTATAAGCAATATGCACAAACCTATCCCAGAGGAGAATATGCTCAGGAATCAGCTTTTTTAAGTGCATATTGTAACTATCTCGAATCGCCAAGAGCCAGTCTCGACCAAACAAATACTTACATTGCATTGCGTGAGTTACAAGGTTTTATCGATATGTATCCTGCTAGCCCAAAAATTGATGAAGCCCATAGATTGATGGATGACCTAAGGGCTAAGTTAGAGGTTAAAAGCTATAATGTGGGAATGTTGTACTATAAGATGGGTGATTATCAGGCAGCTATTACATCATTTGAAAATCTTCTCGATGAATATCCTGATACTGACTTCAAAGAAAATGTGCTTTTTTCAATAGCAAAGGCATATTTTACTTATGCTGAAAAAAGTATTTATACCAAAAAAGATGAGAGATACGAAAAAACAATTGAATCATATAATAATTTACTCTTCTTATTTCCAGAAAGTGAATATTTGGAAGAAGTAGAAGTTATTAACACAAGAGCGCACGAAAATTTAAAGAATAAATAATTATACCAAATGGACTATAAAAAAGTAAAAACAGAAACTACAGCAGTTACTCGCCAAAAAGAGAGATTCTATGAAAAAACTGGTAATATCTACGAAACTATTGTTGTACTATCAAAAAGAGCCAATCAAATTGGTTATGAGATAAAAAAAGAACTCGATCAAAAAATTGAAGAGTTTGCACCGGCAACTGATAATTTGGAAGAAGTTTTTGAAAACAGAGAGCAAATTGAAATAGCTCGTTTTTATGAAGGATTACCAAAGCCTACATTACTATCAGTTAATGAATTTCTAAATGGAGATATCTACATTAGAAATCCACATAAAGAAGTTGCTGAATAATTAAACAAACATGCTAACCGGGAAAAAAATAATAATTGGGATTACAGCAAGTATTGCTGCGTATAAAATACCTTTTGTTATACGTTTGTTAAAGAAAGCTGGAGCAGAAGTTCAGATTATTATGACTCCTTCAGCCCGAGATTTTGTTACTCCTTTAACATTAGCAACTTTAACAGAACGACCGGTATTAATTGATTTTTTTGATAAAGTTGACGGTTCGTGGTCAAGTCATATTGAACTTGGGATTTGGGCTGATTTATTGTTGGTAGCTCCTGCATCAGCTAATACTCTTGCCAAAATGGCCACCGGTGTTGCGGATAACCTGCTACTAACAACAGTACTATCAGCACGTTGCCCCGTACTATTTGCACCGGCAATGGACTTGGATATGTATAAACATCCAACCACAAAAGGAAGTGTTGCTAAACTACTGTCATTTGGTTATAAGCAAATTAAGCCTGTTGAAGGTGAGTTGGCCAGTGGACTGATGGGATGTGGCAGGATGGAGGAACCCGAGAATATTCTTACTGTTATTGAGGAACTCTTTAATAAGCCACTTGCATTTTCCGGGAAAAAAGTCATGATCACAGCAGGTCCTACTTATGAGGCTATTGATCCTGTTAGATTTATTGGTAATTATAGCTCGGGTAAGATGGGATATGAGATTGCCAAGGCTATGGTAAAACAGGGAGCAGAGGTAGTTCTTGTAGCAGGACCAACTTCAATTGAAATTAATGAAGATGGAATAAAAGTTAATAAAGTTACATCTGCAGCTGAAATGCACCATACATGCATGTCGATATTTCCAGAAACCGATATTACAATAATGGCTGCAGCTGTTGCCGATTTTACTCCCGTTAAAGTTAATATGAGTAAAATTAAAAAAGCCACTGGTTTTTCATCCATTAAAGTAAAACCTACAGTTGATATCCTTGCTGATTTAGGTAAGGTAAAGAGGGTTAATCAAATTTTAGTTGGATTTGCACTAGAATCTGACAATGAACAACAAAATGCTTTAAAGAAACTTAATAATAAAAACCTTGATGTTATCGTTCTTAATTCACTGAAAGATGAAGGAGCTGGTTTTGGTTTTGATACAAATAAAGTAACTATACTTACCAAAAATGGTGATGAGCTAATTTATGGACTTAAACCAAAACATGAAGTTGCTCAGGATATTGTATCAGTAATTAATAAGATTTCAAATTCATAAATAATGATACGAAAAGCCATTATTATTATCATAATTTATTTAGCAGGTATAACGCCTGGCTTTTCTCAGGAATTTTTAGGTAATATTCAAATACAACATCAAAGTGTTGACGGTATTGATCCCAGTGTTTTTAGTAACATGGAGACAACAATTTTTGAGTTTATGAATAACAGAGTTTGGTCCACTTACAATTTTAAAATTGAAGAGCGTATCGAATTCACTATGGTTATCACTATTAATGAAGTGCAGGGAAGTGATATATTTAGTGGAAGTATAAACCTTGTTCTACAGAGACCGATTTATGGGTCGGATTATAATTCAGTTGTTGTTAATTTAGTTGATAATGATGTTCGCTTTGCATTTGTACCACATCAATCAATGGATTATTCTGATGGGACTTATACGGATAATCTTACCTCAATACTTGCATTCTATGCCTATTTAATGTTAGGTCTTGATTTTGATACATACTCCCTGGAGGGAGGAACACAGTTTTATGAAAAGGCAATGGCCGTTGCTACCTCGGCTCAAAATTCGAACGAAAAGGGCTGGCAGGCTTTTGAAGGGCCAAGAAATAGATACCAACTAATTGAAAATTTGCTTAATACATCTTATACCGATATGCGAAAACTGCTATATGAATATCACCTTAAGGGACTTGATGTGATGTCGAAAGATTTAATTGGTGGTAGAGCAGTTGTGGGAAAAACACTTAAGTATTATAAAAATATTTATAACAAGAGATCGAGTTTATATTTGCTTCAGGTTCTATTGGAGGCCAAGAGAGCTGAGATAATAAATATATTTACTGATGCTTCTCCTGCCGAAAAAATTGAAATGGTCAACACAATGAAAGAGGTTGATCCACCTAACGGAAATCGTTACGAGGCCGTTAATAAATAAGAATTCATTTTCCTTACATTCTTTGTTTACATTTATGTCATCCCAAAATACGAAATAGGATGGATGGCTTTAGCTCGAAGAATTGCGGACGTATTTTTGTTTGGGGTTAGGACTCAGGAGACCTCTCTCTATGTTACGAATGACAAGGCTTTGTAAATAGCAGTGTATTAATAATATGCTGTTTTTAGACAAATTTCTTATTACATGAAATAACAATGATCAAACCACAAATAATAAATAAACAAAAATTTACTTTATTATTGCTATAAGTTTTTTTATCTCTATTGTTTATCAAGATTGTAGCGATAAAGCAAGACTTTTATTAACTTTGCTGAATAAAATCTAAATCTAGTGAAAACTATGCTTTCTTTTCCTGGTAAAATAGCAAATAATCTTTCAAAAAATCCCTTAGAAAATATCTATATGATAGTTAAGGAAACAAAAAAGATTATTGAATGTAGTTATTGTTTTTACTATAAAATTAGTGATACTAAAACTTCATTAGAAATTATCACAAGCGACATGGCTACTAACGATAGACCCATAACTACCGATGTTAATGGCCAAATATGTTTTAAAGCGATCACTAGTGGTGATAAAAAACCATTATCCATAATTGATATTGAAAAAACAAAGTTTGCAACAACTGATAATACTGTTTTAAAGTATAAGTTGAAAACGTATTTGAGTGTACTTATTCAGCCGGAGGGTAAAGTTATTGGATGCCTCGCAATTGCTGATACTTCTTTACGAGAATTTAGTATTGACGACGAACATACTTTAGAATCACTTGCATTATTAATTGGTCTTCAAGAGCAGTATAAAGCGTCATTGGAATTAGTTAAAAAATCAGATTATAAATATAGTGCAATTTTTGAAAATGCCAATGATTGTATCGTATTACTAAATAATCAGGAGATTGTTGATATTAACGACAAAGGCTGCCAGATGTTTGGGTATGATAAAGAAGAAATTATAGGCATGTCACCAAGTGAATTATCGCCTAAAGTTGAAGGAGAACTTACCGAGGATAATCAAAATAAAACAGGCTATCTTGATGCCGCATTAGATGGTATTCCACAACATTTTGAATGGATGCATGAAAAAAAGGATGGTACAATATTCTATACTGATATTAGTTTAACACGACTTGATAATAGTAAGATATATAATAGTCTGGCTATAATTAGGGATATTAGTAAACAAAAGCAGTATGAAAAAGAGTTGATTGAAGCAAGTGAAAAAGCTACTGAATCTAATAGAATGAAATCACTTTCGTTAGCAAGCATGTCTCATGAGTTAAGGACTCCTTTAAACTCAATAATCGGGTTTTCAGATTTATTATTGGATGAGGATACCACTGAGGAAGAAAAGGAGATGTTTTCCAAATTAATTCAAACCGCAGGAAGGTCACTAATGCAGCTAATTGGTGATATCGTAGATATTTCAAAAATTGAAGCAGGTCAGGTTACAATACAAAAATCAATGTTTAATGTAAATAGTTTTCTCCAGGAAATACTGTTGACATTTAAACAGGAGAAAGAAATTAGGGGTAAAACAAATATTGAATTGAAGCTTGTGTTGTCTGATAAAGCTTCAGATCTTAGAATTGAAACTGATCCACATCGTTTGCAACAAATATTCAATAACCTACTAACAAATTCGCTGAAGTTTGTTGATGATGGATTTATAGAATTTGGATATTTAAGCATTGCTCCAGAATATATACAGTTTTATGTTAAAGATACCGGCGTTGGTATTGAAACAAACAAAAAAGATAAAATATTTGAACAGTATGGGCAGGATAAAAGTACTTATAGCCGAAATCTTGAAGGAACAGGACTTGGATTAGCAATAAGTAAATCATTTGTTGAACTCCTTGGTGGTAATATATGGCTTGACTCAGAGATAGATGAAGGTTCTACCTTTTATTTCACTATTCCTTTTGAAGCAAAAACTGGCTTTAAAGATTTTTATCTCAACCAATCCCTTATTGGTAGCGATAATTGGTCCCAACGTACAATATTGATTGCTGATGATGTAAAAGATAATTATATTTTTTTAAAAGGTGTGCTTTCACATACTGGTGTGAATATACTATGGGCTCAAAATGGTGAGGAGGCAGTTAATTTATGCAAAAGTGACCAAAAAGTTGATATCGTTTTAATGGATATTAAAATGCCCATTATGGATGGATTATTGGCATCAAAGCTTATTAAAAAAGAAAATCCTGATATAGTAATCATCGCGCAAACAGCATTTGCCAGTGCCGATGATAGGAACAACTGCCTGGAGAGCGGATGCGATCAGTATTTTAAAAAACCTATTAATCACGAAAAACTGTTTTCGGTTATCGCAGAGTATTTCAATTAGCTAATATTATTTGCTTAACCAACAAACAGTTTTTACTTTCCATTATTACTATGAGTTCTGAAGCAAAAAAAATTCTTGTTAGTTATTGGGGGCATTCAAACTTTCGACCCATGCAGGAAGAAATAATCGACTCAATACTTGCTGGTAATGATACACTTGCCTTGCTCCCTACAGGTGGAGGTAAATCCATCTGCTTTCAGATACCTGCATTAATACAAAAGGGAACCTGTATAGTAATCTCTCCCCTGATTGCTTTAATGAAAGACCAAGTTACTACCCTTAAGAAAAATAAAATAAAAGCGGCAGCCATATATACTGGTATGCACCGTGATGAAATAGAATCTGTTTATTCAAATGCTCTTTATGGAGATTTAAAGTTTCTGTATTTATCACCCGAACGTCTTGCTACACCTGTAACCAGAGACATATTGAGTCGCATGAATATTAATATAATTGCAGTTGATGAGGCTCACTGTATTTCACAATGGGGTTATGATTTTCGCCCTCCTTATCTTAAAATAGCTGAAATAAAATCAATAGTTCCAAAAGTTCCAATATTGGCTTTAACAGCTACAGCTACTCCTCCTGTGGTAAAAGATATAATGAAAAAGCTTGAGTTTAAAAAGCCTAATTTACTACAAACCAGCTTTGAAAGAAGAAATCTATCCTATAATATTATCAAGGAATTCGATAAAACTGGTTTTTTGATAAGAAGACTTTCAAAAGATAATAACACTGCTATTGTTTATGTAAGAAACAGAAGAAAGACGAGAGAGTTGGCAGAAGTATTTAATAAAAATGGAATAAGTGCTACCTACTACCATGCTGGTCTTGATGCTAAAACAAGAGACGTAAGACAGAAAGATTGGAGTTTGGGACGAACAAAAGTAATTGTTGCGACAAATGCTTTTGGTATGGGTATCGATAAGTCGAATGTGAGAACAGTAGTTCATTATGAATTACCCGATTCAATAGAATCATATTTTCAGGAAGCAGGAAGGGCCGGTAGGGATTTGCAACCATCCTCGGCAATTCTATTATTTAATGATAATGATATTGTAAGAGCAAAAGAATTGTTTAAAGCCTCATTTCCAGAAATTAGCACAATTAAGAATGTGTATAATGCGTTGGGAAATTACTTTCAGTTACCGGAAGGTAGTGGTAAAGATATGGGGTTTGATTTCAACATTGCAGATTTTGCCAATCAGTATAATCTGGATGTATTACAAACCTATAACTCAATTAATTTTCTTGAAAAAGAAGGTTATTTGATTTATATACAATCAGCTGGTCAATATTCAAAATTATGTGTGCCGTTAACCAAAGAAGAATTATATAGATTTATTGTTGAGAATCCTGGTTCCGACGGGCTGCTTAAAGAAATAATGAGATCGTATTCAGGAGTATTTACTGATTACATTAATATAAATGAAACCCTGCTTGCAAATCGTGCCAATTTAAAAAGGGAAGAGGTTGTAAAAAAGCTGGTTTATTTTAATAAACAAAAGATAATAAGTTATATACCTATAAGAACAGTTCCTCAACTTGTTTTTTCATACGAGCGCTTAAGTATTAAGCATATTCAACTTTCCGATGATAATTATCAAAATCAAAAAATAGCTGCCGAAAATCGTTTGGTTGCAATGCTCGGCTTTATTGCAAATTCGCTGGAATGCAGGAGTAAATTATTACTGGAATATTTCGGGGAGAAAAATGTTAGGAGGTGTGGAATTTGTGATGTATGTGTCTCAAAAAATAAGGTTGATTTAAATGAAATGGATTTTTCTTCGATTGAAAAAGCCGTGAAGGATAGTTTGCTGAATGGTTCTAAGCACCTATATGAGTTAATATCGCTTTTACAGGATTATAGTGAAGATGATGTTATCCAGGTTGTTAGATGGTTAATTGATAATAATAAAGTTATTCGGCATAAAGACGAAAAGCTAAGTTGGTATAGCCAGATGGATTTGGGATTCGATTTATGAGAATGATTTCATTGAACTAGTTTTAAAAGTTTTGGAAAAAAGAAAAAATATGAAAAAGATTATTATCGGGCTACTATTTCTAACACAAGTTGCATTTGGGCAAAGCAATAATCGCCAGTTTATTGGCTTATCCATTGGACCATCATTTCCGTTATCGGATTTTAGCAAGTCTCAATTGGGCGATTCAACTTCAGGTTTTGCAAAGACAGGTATTGCAATGTCGTTTAATTATGCATATCGGGTAAGTCATAATTTTGGATTTCAATTAATTATAAATTATAGTAGTAATTCACTAAATAATTCAAAATACAAAAAGGAACTTGAATCTGAGCATCCAAATTATGGTGTAAGTGTTGAGAGTACAAAAAATTGGAGCAGCGGCGGATTATTCCTTGGGCCTTATCTGCGCTTTCCTATTTCTGAAAATTTCTCGTGGGATATACGAACCCTTGCTGGTTATTTTGGGTCGTATTCTCCAAATGCCACAATCCGAACTACCAATAAAAACGATCTCAACGATAAAGGGGAATATTATTTAGTGAGCTCAAGAGCTTCTAATTTTGGTTATATATTAGGTACAGGATTTAAATATAAAGTAGGTTCATATTATGTAATGTTATTTGGTGATTATCTACAGTCAACTCTTAAGTTTAAAGATGTTACAGGATGGGATTTGGATGGTGAACCTTATAATGTAACCTTCAATCAAAGAATAAGTTATTTTACTGTAACAGGAGGAGTTGGATACATACTCTAACTGATTGCTTTTATCTGATTATTTTTGCAATTTGCAGATTGTTTGATTAATAACTTTGTTACATTGGCCAAGCTTCCAATATCTTCCTACTTACATACTGACGTAGTTTATATTGCCAGATTCCTACTGGGAAAATATTTATTTAGCAATATTGATAATATATTAACCGGCGGAATTATTACGGAGACTGAGGCTTATAAGGGTACATCAGATAAAGCATCACATGCATATAGTGGAATCCGAACAAACCGCACTGAGATAATGTATGGACAAGGCGGTGTGGCTTATGTATATTTATGCTACGGAATACATTATCTGTTAAATGTTGTAACTGCTGATGTAAATATACCCCATGCAGTTCTTATACGTGCAATTTATCCTATAATCGGAACTAATGAAATGCTCGTAAGAACCGGTAAAACCAAAGTTAACAATAACCTGTCAAATGGACCTGGTAAGCTCACAAAGGCATTGGGTATTGATTTGTCAATAAACGGTGCTAGCTACCAAGGAAGTGATATTTGGATTGAAGATAATAAAATTGCAATTAAAAAAATGGACATCGAAGCAGGGCCAAGGATTGGAGTAGGTTATGCTGGTAAAGATGCATTACTTCCTTATAGGTTTGTTTTTAATTATGGCGATTACATAAAAAAAACGCACTGAGATTCTCAATGCGTTTTTTTTGCGTTTTTTACAAATGTTATTTAACAGTATTTGCTAAATCAGCACCTGCTTTAAACTTAACTACTTTTTTAGCAGCTATGTTTATTTCTTTACCAGTTTGTGGATTGCGTCCTTTACGAGCAGCTCTAGTAGAAACTGAGAAAGATCCAAATCCAACCAATGCAACACGGTCACCAGCATTTAATGCATTACCAGTAGCACCAATAAAAGCTTCAAGAGCTTTTTTTGCATCACTTTTGCTGAGTCCAGCTCCTGATGCCATTGCGTCAATTAATTCCGCTTTGTTCATGTTTAAGTATTTAATTAAAAATTAAGGTTTTACTGCTAACAAATGTAATGCATAAAGTTTAAAATGCAAGGCCAGTAAGGCCTAATACTACATTTTTGTTAATAAAACAGCCAAATTGTTGATAAAACCATTAAATTATTACTAATTTAATCAAAAAAATTGCTTGATAATTGCTGTAATGCCTTATTCATACAGGCTTTTGTATTATAAAGTTTGCTTATAAATCTTGCTAAAACTCATTATTGGTTCAATTTATCTGGAATTATCAATACAAAACTTAATATAAAAAGGTAATGAAAAGGTAGTTTTATTATCATTATTCGAAATGATAATCTTCAATATTCTTAAGCCCTCTTAGTAATTCAGCAGTTCTCATCCTCTTTTTTCCCGATAATTGTAATTCCAGAATTCTAATAACACCTGATTTAAGAGCGACGTCAATACAGGTAGACCCATCTGAAATTATTGCACCAGGTTTTTGAGTATGCTCTGAATTTGAAATAATAGATACTGAAAATATTTTAACAACTATTTCTTTTTTACTTTTTGAAACAAGTGCTGAAAATGATGCAGGATATGGGCTCAAACCACGTACAAAATTATAGACATCAACAGGCTTTTTGTTCCAGTTTATTCTACAGTCGTCCTTATTTAATTTGGGGGCAGAATTTAAAACTTTGTTTTGGTCAATAAAATTCTTCTGATCCTTTGGAGTTATACTATTATTTAGTATACAATTAATTGTATCAATAACTAATTCCGATCCCAACACCATCATTTTATCATGTAATGAACCGGCACTATCTTCATTACTAATGTTAATTTTAGTCTGTTTTATTATACCACCGGTATCAATTTGCTCATCAAGAAAGAACGTAGTGAGTCCGGTTTGCGATTCTCCATTTATTATTGCAAAATTAATTGGTGCAGCTCCTCTGTATTGAGGAAGCAGCGATGCATGTAGGTTAAATGTTCCTAACTTGGGCAACGACCACACAACCTTTGGTAACATTCTAAATGCAACTACAATTTGAAGATTTGGCTTTAAACTGGTTAACTCCTTAATAAAATCCTCATCTTTCAGATTAGTTGGTTGCAATATTTTTAGTTCATTATTGAGAGCGAATTCTTTTACTGCCGACATTTTAATCTTCCTTCCTCTGCCGGCTTCCCTATCAGGGGCAGTAATTACACCCACAACGTTATAACCTTCAGTTATTATTGCATTTAATGTTGGAACAGAAAAATCGGGCGTTCCCATAAAAACTATTCGAAGATCTTCTTTTTTCATGATATTAATGTGATGCTTATCATCAACAATTCCAAACTATAAAAATAAAAAAAACCTGGCATGAATATACCAGGTTCAATTTCTTATATAGTTATTTCACTATTTTCTCTTCTTTAGCTCTTTAACGCGTGAGATATTTTTCTCAATACTACGTCCTTCATTACTTTTCCAGTAATTATTCTTAATACGAGTGTATGTGGTAATGGCTTTGTCGTAATTGCCTAGTAATTCATATACCTGACCGGCTTTGAATAAAAATAATGGGGCTGTGAAGCCATTATCATCCATGTTAGCAGCTTCCAAATAATATGCAGCAGCTTTATCCTTATCACCTAATTCCAAATACGCATCACCCATTGCTCCTCTAGCCATTGGGCTAATTAAATGGTCATGAGCGTTAAATCCTTCTAGATAATCAATTGCTTGCTCAAAATCTTTTTTCTTAAGGAATGCTATACCAGCATAATAGTTGGCCAGTTTACCAGGTTTTGTCATACCGTATTCACTACTGATATCAACAAATCCTAAGCTATTTCCATCACCGTAAAGTGCTTTGTCAAGCGAATCAGCCTCAAAATATTGCTGAGCTTGAAACATTTGTTGAGTCGCTTCCTGGGTTTTGGGTTCAAGGTAATATTTGTTATATCCAAAATACCCAAGAATTGCCAAAATTAGTATGGTGATTGCAATTCCAATAAATTTTTGATTATTAAAAATAAATTGTTCAGTTTTACTCAGTGTTTCACCAATATTCTCTAATCGCTGATCTCCTGATATTTCTTCGTGTTTTTTCTTAGACATAATTTTTTCAATTTGAGCCTGCAAAAATAGTTTATTCTTCTTAATTATGGAAACACCTGCTTAATTTTTTATTTGCATGAAGATACTTATGGTAAACATCTGTAATATAGCGAAGTATATTAAATATTGATGCGGAATGAGCTTTTTTAAAGTCAAAGTTATTAAGTTAAATACAAAGTGCGATGAATAATCAAAGTAGTTTTAATACGAACTAACATTTAATCTGATATTTTGTGATATTGAAGATTATTTTTCTTCCTAATTACAAAAACACCTTTAATATTTTCTAATTTTGTATCCAGAAGCTTATTTCTAATTTCACCTAAATATTTATATGATTCAAAAATCATCAATAATCGCATTTCATGCTTTAGTATTATTTATTGTGTTACCATTTGTTGTTAATGCAGGATGGGTAATAACCGAAGAAAGTACAGACGTGCATGGAAACAGGATGATACAAACAACCTTTATTCAGAACAATTTTATTCGTCATGAAACACAATCATCCATCGCAATAATTGATTTTAAAAAAAAAATAATCACGCTCGTATTTTCTCAATACAAGGTTTTCTGGTCCGGGACAATCCAGCAATTAAAAGAAAATAGTATTTCAGCATATGATAAGCAAATGGAAGAAATGCTGATTGGGCTATCTCCTGTTGATAGAATAGAATTAGACAGTATATATAATGACATTAGGACTCAACTGCTTGATACAAACCGAGTTGTAAATAACAATATTGCTGTTTTTGAAACTTCAGAAAATGAAAAGATACTTGAATATAATGCCAGAAGATACGATATAAAATATGACACTATTATTATTGAATCGATTTGGCATACTACTGAAGTTAAGCCCTATAACGATGTGGATGTCAATTATATGATTTCGTTTATGAAACAGTTAAATCCAATTTCGGGGCAGGGGAGTATTTCATATACTGATGAATATATAGAATTGTTACAGAATGGAATTCTTTTGAAATCAATCGAGTATTTACCTGATTCTAATCAGCAGTTAGTTAGAGTTACTAATATTCGGGAGATTAATATAATTGATGATTTTTTTATTCCGCCACCTAATTATAGGGAAGCTTCATTTTCTGACATATTATACCTAATGCCATTACTTGAAGAAGAGGGAAAAGATTTTGATTGGTAGTTTATAGTAGTTATAAATAGTTTATTTAACCCTGAAATCAAGCATGCAATCTCCTTCGATAAAAGCCTGAAAATGATCATCTATTGAAACAGAACCAACTCCGGAGGGAGTTCCTGTAAATATGAGATCACCTTCTTTAAGTGTTACAAATTTCGAAACATAAGCAATTATATTGTTAAAGGAAAAAATCATATCTTCCGTGTTACCAGCTTGTTTTTCTATTCCGTTAATACTTAATGAGAAATTTATACTTTTCAAATTATTAAATATACCCTTATCAATAAAACTACTCACAGGTGCTGATTGATCGAAGGCTTTTGCTATTTCCCATGGAAGTCCCTTCTTCTTACACTCTGCTTGTACATCTCTTGCTGTAAAGTCAATGCCAATACCAATTTCCTGATAATAACCTGAGGCAAACTTTTCACTTATGTGTTTGCCTTTTTTACATATTTTAATAACGATCTCAACCTCATAGTGAAGATCATTCGAATGTTCGGGATAATAAACAGGATCGTTGTTATTTACAATCGCTGTGTCAGGTTTCATGAAAAATATTGGCTTCTCAGGAACAGGATTATTAAATTCTTTTGCGTGTTCACTATAATTTCGACCAATGCATATTATTTTCATATCATTTTTAACTTAATATTAGTTAACAGGTTTTTTGTGTATTGGGGAAAATCGGCTTTCATAATCCATGAGTAATATGATGTATCATTCTTGAAAACATCTTCAACAGTCTTCCCTTTGTGCTTTCCGAAATTAAATACCTCTTGTCCATCCTTATTATATATGATTTGACCAATCAAATCGGCATTCCTGTTGTGCATCGAAAAATCGTGTAATTTTTGAACGTCGTTGATCACGGGAGTTGATACATTGCCTTCTCGATCAGAATATTCAGTATCGATATATTTATCAAGCTGCGACTCGAGCACTTCGTAGGTAGCAATAGTGTCAGCCTCAGCAGCATGTGCATTTTCTAAATTTTTCCCAAGGTAAAATTTATAAGCGGCATTTAATGTTCGCTGCTCCATTTTCATGAAAATATTCTGAACATCAATTAACCGCCTTTTTTTTATTTCAAAATCAACTCCTGCTCTTAGGAATTCCTCCACTAACATGGGGATATCAAACTTAAGGCAATTGTATCCGGCAAGATCACAACCATTAAAAAAAGTAGCAATTTCCTTGGCCTTTAGTTTAAAAGTTGGTTTATCTACCAGTTCATTATTATTATAGCCATGTATCTTTGATGCTTCTTCACTAATAGGATAGTCAGGATTTAGCAGCCAAGTTTTTAAGTCCTTAGTGTCGTTAGTATTTAGTCGCAGAACACTAATTTCAACAATTCGATCATTAGTAACATTTAATCCCGTTGCCTCAATATCAAAAAAAGCTAATGGTTTCTTTAGATTTAACTTCATATTAAATATTTGTGTCAGGAGTAAAATTTTCTAATAATTCTTTTAACCTTTTTAGGTACATACCACCAAGCGCACCATCAACAATACGATGGTCATATGCAAGTGATAGAATCATTATATGCCTGATACCAATAAAATCACCTTGAGGTGTTTCAATTACAGCTGGTTGTTTACGTATCGCGCCAATTCCTAATATTGCAACTTGTGGTTGGTTAATAATAGGTGTGCCTGTGAGACTGTCGAATGAGCCAAAATTAGTAATTGTAAATGTACCTCCCTGTATTTCATCAGGTTTAAGTTTATTTGCTTTTGCTCTTCCACCAAGATCATTTACTGCTTTAACAACACCGAGCAAACTTTTCTCATCAGTATTTTTAATTACCGGAACTATTAAGTTTCCATTTGGCAAAGCTGCTGCCATACCTATATTAATGTCTTTTCGATAAATTATATTGTAACCATCAAGGGACACATTAATTTGAGGATAGTCGCGTAACGCCTGCGAAGCAGCGTGAATAAAAATAGGAGTGAAGGTTATTTTTTCGCCTTCACGTTTTGCAAAACCATCCTTAACTCGGTTTCTCCAATTTACTATGTTTGTTACATCTACATCAATAAATGACGTAACATGAGGCGATACCTGTTTAGACATAACCATATGGTCAGCGATTAACTTTCGCATACGATCCATTTCAACTACTTTATCACTTGTTAATGATATCACAGGTTGTGCAATAACTTTTTCAGGCTTTGCAATTGGTTGGGGCGGACTTGTTCTTTTTTGTAAATAAATATGAACATCGTTCTTTGTAACCCTCCCATCTTTGCCACTACCATGTATACTATCAAGTTCAGTAATAGTAATATTTTCTTTTGAAGCTATACTTTTCACTAGTGGAGAATAAAACTTTGACGAATCTGCATAATCAACCTTGGCTGCAACTTCTTCATTTTTCGACTCAACAACTATTGGTTCTGTGTCAGACTTAATAACCTCAGATTTTACAATCTCGGTATTGACAGACTCAGTAGGTTCCGAATCATCATCACCATCCATTTCCACAATTGCTATAACCGTTCCAACAGCTACTATGTCGCCTTCTTCAAAAAGAAGTTTTACCAATTTACCTTCAACAGGACTTGGGATTTCAGAGTCAACCTTATCTGTTGCTATTTCAACAATCGGATCATCTTCTTCAAGTTGATCACCTGCATTTTTAACCCAGCGAGTAATTGTTGCTTCAATAATACTTTCACCCAACTTGGGCATTATGATTTCGAATTTTGCCATTACATTATTATTCTAACTTTCACATTCTTGTTTTTGTTTTAATTATTGAGCAGGGTAGAAGCCATTTCAAAATAATTAAACTATTGCAAAAATACGATATTATCTAAAATGATTATAAAGAACATTTATTTATGAATTCACTTTCATTTCAACTTCGTTCTATTGTGTATAATCATGACTAAAAAATCCTCAACAAGTTATAAATATGGGTACTAAATTAACAAATGTAAATAATTCACAATTGTGTATAAGGCGAATTGAAAAAATCTTACAATCATAGTAAGATAAGGCGTTATATATGAAGATTACAAAACTAACATTAAATACAAAAATTACATTTGTGAACTAATCAAAGAATGTATGAAGATCGATTCAATTAAGTGATATATAATCCATAAAACTAGTCGATTAACACATGAAGTATATAATTTAGCTTAAATAATATTATACAATTACACAATCAAAATGCTATTCCAAAAATGGAATGTAACAACTATAAATCATATAGATATATAATATTATCTATAATTAACTATAAATTAGTTGCAGTGTTTATAAATGTAAACTGATAATTTTGTATAATTTTAATTTACAATTGGAAATTAATACGGAATTGTTTAGTTTTGTAAACAAAAAAAATGATTGATAGAATTAAGAAATTATTGGAAAAAGATCAACTTAGTCCATCACAATTTGCTGATGAAATCAATATTCAACGCTCATCATTGTCACATGTACTATCGGGAAGGAATAAACCAAGTCTTGATTTCGTAATGAAAATTAAACAAAGATTTCCTGAAATAAATTTGGATTGGCTAATTTTTGGAGATGGAGATATGCTGATTAAAAAAATTGAGAGTAGCTCAAAAATTAATAAAGAATCCCCAATTCATGATTCAAAAACCAGCAATCAACAAATTTTGAATTTTGAATCACAACCCAAACAATCCGATAATCTTGCGGATATAGGTATGAAGCAAAGCCCCAAAGAAAATCTCGAATCAAGCAAAAATGATGGGGAATCAACAAAAGTTATTATTCTTTATGGTAATGGCACTTTTGAAGAATTCACTAAAAATTAGAAAAAAAAGCCACTAAGTATAATACAAAGTAGCTTAATTATGTGTGTTGCTTAACAAATAGACAATTACTCGTCAGGTAATCTTATTACTCCTAATATTAGAATCTCTCAAATTCAGAAAAGAAAAAATCACCTTCAATATCTGCATTTTCATCGCTATCAGAACCATGTACAGCATTTTTTTCCATTGAAGTAGCATATAAGGCTCTTATTGTTCCCGGTTTAGCGTCTTTCGGATTAGTTGATCCTATGTAATTACGATAAGCTGCTACAGCATCTTCTTTTTCAAGTATTGCAGCAATTATTGGACCAGAGGTCATGAAGTTAACCAAATCGTTATAAAATGATCTTTCACTATGAACAGCATAAAATTTCATGGCTTGTTCTTTAGTTAACTTAGTTAGTTTTAGGGCTTTAATATTAAAACCTCCAGAGATAATCATATCAATAATTTTGCCCATATTTCCATCGGCCACGGCCTGGGGCTTTATCATTGTAAAAGTTCGGTTACTTGCCATATCAATTAGTTTATATTTCGGACAAAAATATAAATAATAGCTGTATTTACAACTCCAAATTTACATATCGAAATCATTAGATGAAATCCTGTGGTGTCAAGACATATAATAAGGACTTGGTTTTATGACTAAATCGGACTAAATATCCAAAGTTATCAACACTACTTAATATACTTTACCATTTTAATAACTTTGCAAATCCACTTGTGTATTTCGTAAGTATCATATATACAGTTATATAATCTTATTTTATAGAAATATGCTGAGGTGCAACATTAATTAGCAGTTCTATTATTAAAGATAGCATTTATTCACATTTATCTGAAAAACTGAACTCTGGTATAGTAACTTTTTAACTTTCAATACAATAAATATGTTCCTGATTTTTGATACTGAAACAACCGGATTACCTCAACGTTGGGATGCTCCTTTGGATGATTTTGATAACTGGCCAAGGTTGATTCAGCTTGCGTGGCAAATCCATGATGACTTTGGGAATCTGACTGAAGTTAAAAGTTTCCTCATAAAGCCCGATGGATTTATAATACCAAGAGGTTCTGAGAAAGTTCATGGTATTTCCACTGAAAGAGCAACAAAAGAAGGTCATCCAATTAATTTTGTCCTTGATGAGTTTATTAAGGCTCTTGAGAAATCACAAACAATTATAGGTCATAATATTGAATTCGATAATAGTATTGTGGGTTCTGAGATATTAAGGAGGGGTGAGTTAAACCCATTACCCGATAAGAATGCCGTTGACACAAAAATAGTTAGTACTAATTATTGTGCCTTACCCGGTGGTCGTGGAGGTAATTATAAATGGCCTACCCTCCAAGAGCTTTATTTTAAGCTTTTTAATGAGAGTTTTGACGCTGCACATAACGCTTCCGCAGATATTCAGGCAACTGCAAGATGTTTCTTTGAGTTAATCAGACTTAGATTAATAAATGCTGTAGAATTGGATATTAATCCAGCTTTAATTGAGAAATTTATAGCAAATAATCCTGAAGTAATAAAAGCTGTAGGAATTGAAGTAAAACCATTTCATGAAAATGAAATTATAGATGCTGAGCTAGTTTTAGAGGAAGATATATCTGACCAGATTTCTCCAGTTATAGAGAAGAGCATATTTACTCATTTACATGTTCATACTCAGTTTTCGGTGCTCGATGGGCTCTCAAATATCGATCTCATGCTTGATAAGGCCAAATTGGATGGTATGCAAGCAGTTGCAATAACCGATCATGGGTATATGTATGGGGTTAAGAAATTTCACGATGCAGCTTTACGTAAGGGAATAAAGCCAATATTAGGTTGTGAAGTTTATGTGGCACGGCGAGGTATGTCTATAAAGGAAGGAAAGATTGATGGATCGGGATGGCATTTAGTACTACTAGCTAAAAATTTACTTGGATATCATAATTTAATTAAGTTGGTGTCAATAGCCTCAATTGATGGCTTTTACTATAAACCTCGCGTTGATAAAGAACTACTAAAAGAGTATTCTGAGGGAATAATTGCTCTGTCAGCATGTTTGGGGGGTGAAGTTGCTCAGAAAATTATTAATGAAGGTGAAGATAAAGCCGAACAAGCCATTCTTGAATATAAAGAAATTTATGGTGATGATTTTTACCTTGAGCTACAGCGTCACCCTACGGGGGATCCCGAAATGGATAAGAAAGTGTTTGATGATCAGGAATATGTAAATAAGGCTTTATTATCATTTAGTGACAAACATGGTGTGAAAACAGTTGTAACAAACGATTCACATTTTATTAATGCAGAAGATGCGGGTGCCCATGATCGCTTAATTTGCATAGGAACAGCAAAGGATTTAGACGATCCAAATCGTATGAGATATACGCAGCAAGAATGGTTTAAAACTCAGGATGAGATGAAAAAACTATTTGCTGATGTACCTCTTTCAATAAAGAACACCAAGGAGGTAGCCGATAAAGTTGAGGTATACGAGCTTAACAAAGAGCCTATTATGCCTGAGTTTATTATCCCTGAAGATTTTTCAGATGCGGATGACTACTTAAAACATATTACATATTTAGGTGCTGAAAAACGATATCCTGAGATTACTGATGAAATTCGCGATAGAATAGATTTTGAGCTTGAAACCATAAAAAAAATGGGATTTCCAGATTACTTCTTGATAGTTTGGGATTTTCTTGCGGCCGCGAGAAATATGGGAGTAATTATTGGTCCGGGTAGGGGCAGTGCTGCAGGATCCGTAGTTTCATATTGTTTACGAATTACAGATATTGAACCACTTAGGTATAATTTACTTTTTGAAAGATTTCTGAATCCTGATCGTATATCAATGCCTGATATCGATATTGATTTTGATGACGATGGAAGAGATAAGATACTTGCATGGGTTAAGGAAAAGTACGGTGATAAAAGGGTTGCTCATCTTATAACTTTTGGAACGATGGCTGCAAAAATGGCTATTCGCGATGTTGCAAGAGTACAGCGCTTGCATCTTAGTGAAGCCGATCGACTTGCTAAAATGGTACCGGAATCACCGGGTATCACTTTGAATAGAGCAATGAAAGAAAATCCTGAGTTGAAACACGAGCTCGAAAATGGAAAACCAGAAGTATCATCTGTACTTAAAAACGCACTTACTCTGGAAGGTTCAATAAGAAATACAGGCACTCATGCTTGTGGGATTATTATAAGTAAGAAAGATCTTCATAATTACATCCCTGTTACTTCTGTAAAAGACTCTGTATTAACTTATGCCACCCAAATTGATGGAAAGTATATTGAATCTGTTGGGCTTCTTAAAATGGACTTCTTAGGTCTTAAAACACTATCTATAATTAAGGACACAATCAACAATATAAAGAAATCGAAGGGTGAAATAATTGATATTGATAAAATTTCTTTTGAAGATAAACTTACATACGAATTATTTAGCCGTGGCGATACAGTGGCTTTATTTCAATTTGAGTCGGATGGAATGAGGAAGCACCTTAAAGATCTTAAACCATCGCGTTTTGAAGATCTTATTGCAATGGTTGCACTATATCGACCCGGCCCAATGGAATATATTCCTAATTTCATTAATCGTAAGCATGGCAGGGAGAACATTGAGTATGATTTACCTGAAATGGAAGAATACCTCGATGAAACTTACGGTATTACTGTTTATCAGGAACAGGTGATGCTTTTGTCTCGTAAGCTTGGTGGGTTTACACGCGGTCAATCTGATTCATTGCGTAAAGCAATGGGTAAGAAGAAGATATCAGAAATGGAGAAGCTGAAGGTGAAGTTTATCGAAGGATGCAAGGCAAATAACCTGGCTGTTGATAAAGTTGATAAAATTTGGAAGGATTGGGAAGCATTTGCACGGTATGCTTTTAATAAATCACACGCCACTTGTTATGCATACCTTGCATATCAAACCGCATATTTAAAAGCACATTACCCAGCTGAGTTTATGGCAGCAAACCTTGGGCGCAATCTACATGATATCAAAAAGATAACTCATCTACTTGCAGAAACTAAAAGGATGGGAATCGATGTATTACGTCCGGATATTAACGAAAGTTCAGCAAGCTTCACAGTAACCAAGGATGGTATAATTCGTTTTGGTTTAGCAGCAATTAAAGGTGTTGGAGAGGCAGCCGTAGATCAGATTATTATAGAGAGAGAAAAGAATAATTACTATGCTAATATTTTCAATCTAGCTAAGAGGGTAAGTTTGAAATCCGTAAATAAGAGGAGTTTTGAAGCATTGGCAAAGGCTGGTGCTTTTGATGGATTTCCAGATGCTCATAGGGCTCAATATTTTTATACTGAAGGTGATAATTCAGGAGTTTTTATTGAAAAAGTAATTCGACATGGATCGATGTATCAAGAGCAGCAACAATCACAGCAAGTATCGCTATTTGGTGATACTGAAATGTTTGAAGTTCATGATCCTCAAATTCCGGAGTGCGAGCACTGGACTTTGCCTGTACAATTACAATTTGAAAAAGAAGTTACAGGATTTTATATCTCAGGTCATCCACTGGACGATTTTTCTCAAACTATGGAAAGATACTGTAAAGCAAGTATTGATGAGGTTCGTAATAATCTTGAAAAGTTTAAAGATCAGCAAATTACCTTTGCCGGTATGATTACTGAGTCGTTGCAAAAGATGTCGAAAAATGGTGATCCATTCGGTACCTTTACAATAGAAGACTTCTCAGGAAATATTAATCTGGTATTATTTTCAGAAAGCTATTTGAAGAAAAAGCATATGCTTGATGTTGGTAATAATATCTTTATTACTGCCCGGATAGAGGAGAGACATTATCAACCAGGTAGTTTGCAAATTAAAATTCTGGATATTTATTTGCTTTCAGAAACGATGGATAAGCTGGCAAAATCTATCACACTTGATATCGTAGCTGCTGATATTAACGATAACATATCAGAAGAAATAATTGGTCTTACAAAAACATATGTGGGTACAACACCACTAAGATTAAGGTTAACAGATACAGATTTAAATATGAGCATAAACCTAAAATCGGGGAGTGCGAAAGTTGATGCCAGATTGTTTATTAAAGCTATTTCATCTGCCGATAAATTTAGGTTTTCGATTCAATGATTTTTATACGTAATAAATGTTGCAAATAAATAATTCTTAATTACTTTTGACAGCTAAAATAATAACTAATAAAATTATGGCATTAGAATTTACAGACGCTAATTTTGAAGATCTCGCGTTAAAAACGGATAAACCTGTTATTGTTGACTTTTGGGCAGTTTGGTGCGGCCCTTGTCGTATTGTTGGACCTGTAGTTGAAGAAATAGGTCGAGAGTTTGGTGATAGAGCTGTGGTTGGAAAACTTGACGTTGATCATAACCCCGAAACGGCTAAAAAATATGGAATTCGTAATATTCCAACCATTCTTTTCTTTAAAAATGGCGAAATTGTTGATAAGCAAGTTGGTTCTGTTCCAAAACAAGTTTTGGTAAATAAGCTTGAAGCAATAATGTAATGCTGGTTGAAAGTATCTAAGATAAAAGTTATAATTGGTTATTTATTTGCAAACAAAGTGCAAATAGTACATTTAGCATCTAACTTATAGCTTTCTACCTTAAATCTTTCATAAGTTATGTCATATTCAATCGACCAACATAGATTACAGCAAATGAGCTCTCTGGAGCTTCTTGCCAATCAGGTTGTTGAAGGGACTATTACAGGCTTACACAAAAGTCCTTTTCATGGATTTTCAGTAGAATTTGCCGAACATCGTCAGTATAATGCCGGTGAATCAACACGACATATCGATTGGAAACTTTTTGGACGAACCGACAAGATGTTTGTTAAGAGATATGAGGAGGAAACCAATCTAAGATGTAGGATAATTATTGATTGTTCATCATCCATGTACTTTCCAAAAATGGATGTTCCATCCATCGAAAATCCAAATAAAATAGTATTTTCTGTTTATGCAGCTGCAGCTCTTGTAAGCCTAATGAAAAAGCAACGCGACACAACCGGGTTGAGTTTATTTACCGATAAGGTTGAATTTCATTCGCACTCACGTTCAAGTTCAGTACATCAGAAATACTTATTTACGGAGCTTGAAAAAATACTTGATCAGAAAACTCATTCGAGCAATAACAAAACTGATATAACTGGTTCCCTACATCAGATTGTGGAAATGATTCACAAGCGCTCACTTGTAATTATTTTTAGTGATATGTTCGATGAAATGGAAAAATTGGATGAAATGTTCTCAGCACTGCAACATTTTAAACATTATAATCACGAAGTAATACTTTTTCATGTTGTTGACAAGAAAGTTGAGGAGGAGCTTGATATTGAAGATCGACCCTATAGATTTATTGATATGGAAAGTGGTGAACAACTTCGCTTAAATCCAATCGAAATACGCGAGAAGTATAAACAAGAAACTGCTAAGGTAAAGCATGAGTTGGAGTTGCGCTGTGCACGATATCGGATTGATTATGTTGAAGCCGACATCAATAAAGGATTTGAAGGAATAATATTACCTTATCTATTAAAAAGAAAGAGGTTACATTGATGTATCACTACTACTTTTGAGAAGTTTAAAATTTTGGAAAAGTAATAAAGGTTAACACTTACAATCTAATTTTAACCTCAACTTTAACCTCCGATTTGGAATTCCCATCTATAAGATCATTACCTGAACCAATAGTGTTTTGATTAAAGTACGTTGTTCTTGCAATACGTAACCACATTGAAATTTGAGGCATAATTCTCCACTTCAACATTAAATAAACTCTTTGTCCATTATTAAAGTATGAGGGTACGCTAAATGCATACAGAACATCATTTTCATATGTGTAAATGCGGCTGTTGTACCCATCTGTGGAAAATAGTGAGTATCTAAAAGTTGCCTCAAGAGGAAACATATCTGGGCGATAAAGAATATCCTGAAAAAGAAGATACCCATATTCATTACTTTCATAATCATTCTTATAAATAACAACATCCAGTCGGTTTTTTAAGATTATATGATTAGAGATATTATATGAAATAAAATATCTTAATTCATGACGTTCAATTTCACCAATAAGAGGCATGTAATTGTAATCAAGTTTGTAATTCTCCTGTTTGTTTTTAAAGCGGTATCTGAAATAAGAACTAAGTTCCTTTTTTGGATTTAAGTTAATCTGTACAAGATAATCTCTGCCAAGTGATGGGGAGGATATACGATATTTAAGCCATGGAAACGAATAATGATCAATATATCCCGAAATAGATATATACTTGTCAACTAAAGCTTTAAAGCCAAAATAGAATCCTTTTTCGTTAGAAATTGCACTACTTTCAGCAAAGGGATTGTTGTATAGATTTTGATAATCTCTACCATAATTGTGATATTGCAATGTTAGAAAAAAACGCTCATCCAAAAATGTATTTAGGCCTGCTATTCCTGCCATCCCTCCGTTTGATGAACCCGACATTTCACCGAAAAAATTAATATTTTTCATATTGAAAGCCAAATCACCACCAAAATTAGTTACTTCGGTTCCTTGAAAATTGAAATATTTATAAAGTTCATCAGAAGTAACAAGTGGTTTATTAAGTTTTGTATTATAAACAGTTAACCCACCTGAGAACATTCGATGTTGATATGAAGCATTTCCTCCCATTACAGTTACATCAATTGTATTTTTATCAAGTAACTCATTAATGGTTCTATGCATTCCGGTTTCAATAATGCTACTCACGCCATCTTGTTCACTATAAATTAAAGGAATAATATTACCATCAACATTGTTGGAAGAGTAGAATGGTGTTAAGGTTAATTTCTTCCAACGAACGGTTGTGGCTGCTCCTCGAAAAAATCTGTTTTCATTTGCAGATGTATTCGGCCTGATACCACGCCCGAATTTTTTAACACTAACTGCCTCAGCTGATTTCCCAAAGCTTAATCCGCTCCATAGGGTTAATCCTTGTCCAAACTCAAGATGGTAATCGCCAATTATAATTTTACTGAAGATGCTCAAATCCTCAGCATATCCATAAGCTGACAAAAAATCGTACCCAACTCCAACTTTATTCCCAATTAATGACTTCAAACTGTCGCTCAACTGTCCTTTAAACATAACTTCACCAGCGTCTTTATCCAATGTTACGCCGAAGCGAACCTTATTGCGATAGTTGAAAGAATATCTTAAATAATAGTGTTGTGGATTACCCAAATATACTGATCCCGGATGGTTGATAGCTGAGTCGGGTGGGAGGGAGAAACCTTTTTTTGTTTCAAGTAACTGGTCATATCTTAGTAGTAATTCATTTCTGCCATATTTAAATATTTGCTTTGGACTATATTTCTTTGACTCTGCCAAGGGCCCAATTATTATAAAAGGCTGTAATCGAAGAGCTGTTTCTTCATCAAAGCCACTTATCGAGGTTAGCTCATAAATGGAATATAATTGGCCAAATTGACTAATGTATAATGTGAGGTTATTTAACTGAATATCATTTATTAAGTATATATCTCTAAGAATATAAGTTTTAGATCCATTTATGTTAATTGGGTTTTTAGAGTAGTATAAATAGTCGTCAATAAGATCGGAATAATCAAGATTAATATCTGAAGATTGAGCGATGTTTTCTAGTTGATCGGTAATAAATTCAATATTTATGGATTGAAGTGAGTCGGGATTTTGGGCAGATAATTTTATGCATAATAACATAATGCTTAAAAGTAGTATGGAGATTATATAATTTCCAGCTATGTTACTATTGACAGCCATCTTTAAAACTTATATATTAAAGAAGCTTGTGGTGCGAATCCCAATGTTTCATGCATAATAGCACTAATATCAAATGTAAGGTGTTTTATGTAAAGCCCAATACCAAAACTAAATATCTCTTTTCGGGTTGAAAATCCTGTTCTAAAGTAGTACTTACTTTGTATATTATACTCTAATCCTCCACGAAATAATACTGGAGATATTGCCGAACATTTTTCGGCTTCCAGGGTTGCTAAAAAAACATCTGAAATATGCCACCTAAAACCAAATCGGAAAATTACAGGAATCTTTTCATTATCATAATCAGAAAGTTGAACCATTATTGGATTGTAAACCCATGCACCCAAAGTAATACTCTCACTAATGTCCGTTTGTATCCCTAATTCAAAAGTAACATTGTTCTTATTTCCATAGTTATTGCCTTGTACAACCATTAAGTAATCCAACTGCAACCCGATTCGGAAAAATTTCCCCAATGTTCGGGCATAGGCTAGTCCTATTTTCTGCTCATTATAAAGATTATAGCCAAAGTTGTTATAAGTTGCAGCAAACACTCCAAACCTGGTTGGAATAATTCCGGCGATGCTTTTAGTACTTAATTCATTAACCAAGAATCTGTTTTCGTAGTAGATACCAACTATAGGTTTGGTGAATAGTGCTATTCCGGCCTGATTATTCATTGCAGACCAAAAATCAGTAATTGCAACTGATGAGCGTCCCATTCCGGCTGAGCGTGAGCCTATTGGATATACATCGCCAGCAGCATGAATCATCAAAGGTGCTATTTGGAGTACAACTATAGTTGTTAAAATATTCCTAAATTTTTTCATCATCGGAATAAAGGGTTAATTTTGAAATTAGTGTTCAATTGGGTTAACCATATGATGCTATAAATGTAATAAAAATTCTTAATACTTGATACTATGAGTAGTAAAGTTCTTGAATTCTTAAGTGATCTTAAGGAAAACAATAATAGAGATTGGTTTAATGACCATAAAGAATATTATGATGAAGCACGAAATGAGTTCGTTCAACTTGTTGAATCATTGATACCAGCTTTGGCAGTAAACAACCCTTTAATGGCAAATTTAGAGATAAAGGATTCTATTTTTAGAATTTACCGGGATGTTCGATTTTCCAAAGATAAGAGTCCCTATAAAACCCAAATGGGGGCATATTTAGCACCAGGTGGTAGAAAATCAATTTATGCTGGTCACTATATCCACATTGAGCCTGATAATAGTTTTTTAGCTGGTGGTTCATACTGTCCGTCAGGTGATAAGCTAAAAAACATCAGATCCGAAATACTTTATAATACTGATGAATTTAAATCGATTATTAATACATCAGATTTTAAAAATCTTTTTGGAGATATATCAGGAAGTAAGCTGAAAAGACCGTGACGGACCGTGACGGACCGTGACGGACAATAGCAGGATACATCACACTGCAACGGGCTGTCACTCAGACACCCGTGATGCAAGCGTA
>FLOH01000519.1_pt1 | contig 81723 bp, 59 predicted proteins | sample 756751 | NCBI WGS metagenome assembly FLOH01 (sample SAMEA4026879, study PRJEB14308) | marine metagenome | biome: coastal water; material: water | depth 74 m
ACAACGTTTACGTTATGGTAGTGGAGCTCAATCAAACCCAAATTTTGGTCAAGCAATTTCTACTCAAGGAGCTGATTTACAAGGCACTAAATTGTGGTTTGCTAAATAAATAGATTTTTTTCATAGTAAAAGATCGTCTAAAAATATTATTTTTAGACGATCTTATTATTTAGAAGGGATAGATTTATTAATAATTAAAGTTTATAATGAATTCAAATAAAATTATTCTAATCAGCTTAATTGAAGTTTAACAGAAATAACCATAAAGTAATTTGAATATTTAAAGGATAAAAATGTATTATTGAAAGCGTTTTATTCTAATCAATTTCATTTTTATTGAATTATAGTTATCGTTCTAATTTTGTATGAAATTAGAATCTTCAACATTGTATAATAATGTTGAGACTCTATGTTCAAAACAAGTAAATTAGTTGTAATTTTTTTATTGATTTTCTACCTTAATCTACTTATGCTTACTGTTGGTCGAAATAATTTATTAATGAGATTTTTATTTCGTTTTTTTATTGATGTAAATGATGTTAAGTTGAATTAATTATTATGTTTTTTTTTAAGAAGAACTGGTTTATCCTAGTTCTTCTTTTTTCAAATACTTAAATTAAGTATTTGAAAATTAACTGTTTTCTTTTTATGGAGAGAGGTAATTAGTATAAATTTAATTAAAAGATAATTTCAATTTAAAAATAATAAAATGAGTCAGAATATTGTAATTGGTTGTGATATTTGAGGCAGTCATATAAGTTGTGCTTTGGTAAATGTAGATTCAGGTGAGATTATTAAAAATACTTTAGTGAGTATTAAAGTTGATAATTCAGAATCCAAAGAGGTTTTAATAGGTGCTTGGACAAATGCAATTAAGCAATGTAAAAATAATTTACCAAAGGAATCAATATTTTTGGGTGTCGGATTGGCTATTCCAGGGCCATTTGATTATGAAAATGGAATTGGTCTCTATGATAATTCTAATCTGAAATTTGTCAATTTAAAAAATGTAAATGTAAAAGATGCTTTATCTAATAGTTTATTATTGCCAATAGACCAAATAAGATTTGTTAATGATGCTACTGCTTTTTCATTAGGTAGTTTTTGGTATGGAAGTGGAAAAGGAAGTAAGAAAATGGTAGCCATAACTTTGGGTACAGGTTTTGGATCTTCATTTATTTATAATGGACAGGTTGTTGAAGATGGTAAAACTGTCCCAGAAGGAGGCTATTTATGGGATAAGCCTTTTAAAGAAGGAATAGCAGATGATTATTTTTCAACCCGCTGGTTTGTTAATAGTTTCAATGAAGTTTCATTTGAACAAGTAACTGGTGTTAGACGGATTGCGGAATTGGCAAGTAAAGGAAATAAGCAAGCAATAGAATTATTTAGTGAGTTTGGGGAAAATTTAGCAAATTGTTTAGGGAAATATTTGCAAAAATTTAATGCAGAAGTAGTTGTAATGGGTGGGAATATTGCTGAAGCTTTTGATTTTTTTAAACCAAGATTGTACAGTAAATTAAAAGAGAATGGGTTAGAAATTCCATTTAAAGTTTCAACATTAAAAGAAAGTGCTGCAATGTTAGGAGCAGCTACTTTATTCAAATAAAAAACAATTTAATTATGAGTAATAAGAAAGTGAATACGTTTCCAATATTTTTAGCCTTTTTATGTATGGGTTTTGGAGATGTTGTAGGTCCAATGGTGAGTTTAGCAAAAGATACGTTTGAATTAACCAATTTTTTAGCAACACTATTACCATTTAGTGGATTTTTAATGTTTGGAATATTATCTATTCCAATGGGAATTTACCAAGATAGAAAAGGGAAGAAAAAAGTACTGTTAATTGGCTTGTTAATTGCCTTTATTGGCTTGTTAATACCAATATTATCAGGAATGTATGGACCTGTAGTTGAATCAGGAACTGTAGATTTACAATCGAAATTCTACGTAATATTAGGTTCAATATTATTATTAGGTGCTGGAGCAACTGTTTTACAAGTTTCTGGGAATCCCATAATGCGAGATATATCATTACCAGGACGTTATTCAAGTAACTTATCATTAGGGCAGTCTATAAAGGCAATAGGTTCTTCATTAGGGTTTTTATTACCACCTTTTGCAGCTATGGCAGGGATGGACTGGACTTTGTTATTCCCAATTTATGCGGTTTTAATATTAATTACATTTGGTTGGACAAGTACATTAAAAGTAGAGGAAGTAAAACATGAAGATGAATCCCCAGCTTCATTTAAAAGTTGTATTTCATTATTAAAAAATAAGTATATTTTAATGATGGTATTGGCCATTTTCGTATATGTTGGGGCAGAAGTTTCAATGAGTTCTGGAATTCCAATTTTATTAAAAGAAGAATTTGGAATAGAAGGCTTTAGTTTATGGTTAAGTTGGGCATTATTTTTCTTGCCAATATTAATCGGTAGATTCTTAGGAGCGGCAATATTAACTAAAATTAAACCTATCAAATTTTTATTTGTTACAGTTATATTATCAATACTTGGAGTTTTATTACTATTGTTTGGAAATACAATAATTGCTTATGTAGGTATTATTATGATTGGCTTAGGATTTGCTAACATATTTCCATTAGTATTTTCAATAACAGTTGATAAATTTCCAGAAAGAGCCAATGAATTAAGTGGATTAATGGTAACGGCAATCGTAGGAGGAGCATTCATACCCCCATTAATGGGATTAGTTGCAGATTCAACAAGTATATTGTTAGGATTTTTAGTTCCTCTAGGTTGTTTAATTTATATTTTTTTTACGGCATTAGTGGCTTCAAAAAACTATAACAATAAAATTTTATAAATTAAGATATTATGTCCTAATTTTTTTTTAAAATAAACTATGATTAATAATGAGATAATTTTTCAACCAATTTTATTATTAATCATAGTTTATTTCTTATAAAGAGTTGGCACAAGACTAAATAATTGTTATAAATGTATAAATCTTGTTTTATATGCACAATGTAAAGGCCCAATATAATATAGATTGATCTGAAAATTGATTTAAATTAACAGAATTTTATTTTAAAATTAATATATAATCAATTCATTCGATTAAAAAATGGTTAGAATTAACTAACTAAAATCATTATGTCAAACGCATCATCAAAACTAATTTTGTTACCATTTAAAAGTAGATTTTTTTTTCATTTTTAAATTTGTAAGAATATTGGAAAACAATGAGTATAGGATTATGTCCTTTTATAATAAATTATCAAAAAAGAATATACTAAAAAATCAGGTGATGTTAAAAAGTAATATAGATAAAGCAACAGGCTTTGAAAAACGATTTGAGAATATTGATACATTAGTTTTTGAAAATTCAATATCAGCATCTAAAGCAGTCGCAAAGGAAATAGCATCACTTATTAAAGTAAAACAGACTCAAAAACAGCCTTGTATATTAGGTTTGGCAACAGGTTCATCACCTAAAAGTTTGTATGCCGAATTAGTGCGTTTACATAAAGAAGAAGGATTAAGTTTTAAAAATGTTATCACTTTTAATCTAGACGAATACTATCCAATGGACCCTAATTCAGTAAATAGCTATGTACGATTTATGAAAGAATTGTTACTTGATAAAGTAGATATTTTAAAAGAAAATTATAATATTCCAAATGGGACATTATCCAAAGCAGAAATAGCAGAGTATTGCCATAATTACGAGTTGAAAATAGAAGCCCTTGGAGGTTTGGATTTACAAATATTAGGAATTGGAGGTAATGGTCATATTGGATTTAATGAATCGGGTTCTTTGCAAAATTCCAAAACAAGATTGGTGGCTTTAGATCATATTACAAGAGTTGCTGCAAGTAAAGATTTTTCAGGATTAGGAAATACACCTAGAACAGCGATTACGTTAGGAGTAAAAAAAATAATGGAAGCAAAGCGAGTTATTTTAATGGCTTGGGGTGAGGGAAAATCAAATATTGTTAAAACATCAATTGAAGGAGAAGTTACCAATCAAGTACCTGCTTCTTTTTTACAAGAGCACAATAATGCCGTTTTTATTTTAGACAAAGAAGCCTCATCAAAATTAACAAGAATCAATACACCTTGGTTAGTGGAACAGATTGAATGGACAGATAAAATGGTTCGAAAAGCTGTTTTAGGGTTGGCACAACATTTAAAGAAGCCAATTTTAATGTTGACAGATGCAGATTATATTGAAAACGGGATGAGTGATTTATTGACTAATTCAGGCTCTGCATATGAAATTAACATTCAAATATTTAACAAATTGCAAAATACCATTACTGGTTGGCCAGGAGGTAAACCAAATGCAGATGATAGTAAAAGACCTGAAAGAGCAGAGCCAACTAGAAAAAGAGTTTTGATTTTTAGCCCACATCCAGATGATGATATTATAAGTATGGGAGGTACTTTTATTAGATTACAACAACAAGGTCATGAGGTTCATGTAGCATATCAGACTTCAGGAAACATAGCCGTTGCAGATAGTGAAGCACTTCGTTTTGCAAGTTTTGTTTGCGATTACAATGATAAATTCGGAATAAAAAGTGTTGAGGCTAAGAATATTTATAAAAAAGCAATAAAGTTTTTGAATAATAAAAAAGACAGTGAAATTGATATTGATGAAGTTCGCTATATAAAAGGATTGATTCGTAGAGGTGAGGCAAGATCGACTTCACATTTTGTAGGACTTCCTGACAGCCAAATTCACTTTATGGAATTGCCTTTTTATGAAACAGGAACAATCGAGAAAAACCCTTTAGGAGAACAAGATATTAAATTAACGATAGATCTTATAGAGAAAATTAAACCACATCAAATTTATGCAGCAGGTGATTTGGCCGACCCACATGGAACTCACAAAGTTTGTTTAGATGCTATTTTTGAAGCGTTGAAAAAGTTAAAACCAAAAGCATTTATGAATGATTGTTGGATTTGGTTATATAGAGGTGCATGGCAAGAATGGGGCATTGATGAAATTGAAATGGCTGTACCATTAAGTCCAGACCAAGTTTTAGAAAAACGACATGGTATTTTTATACATCAATCACAAAAAGATGGTGTGGTATTTCAAGGAACAGATAGTAGAGAATTTTGGCAAAGAGCCGAAGTTAGAAATAGTGAAACAGCAGTTTTATATGATGAGCTTGGTTTAGCTCGCTATGCAGCAATGGAAGCTTTTGTAAGATGGAAATTTTAAATTAAGTAAAACATGCTAAAAAGCTCTTTAACTACTTTCTTTAGTTTATGTAGTATTTTTTATTAAAGAATAGATTTCATTTGTAGTTAAAAATATTTTTTAATGAATTCAATTTTTAAGGTATAATCTGTTTTAAGATGAGTTTTTTGTAAAATTTTGGAATTTATTTGCCGATACAGAAATTAGCAAAAATATTACCTAATAAATCTTCGGTAGTTACTTCACCAGTAATTTCACCTAAATGAAATAAAGCCTGACGCACATCAATTGAAAAAAGATCAGTACTAATATTGTTGTCAATACCTTTTTGCACTTCACTAATAGCGTTTAAAGCATTGTTTAAGGCTTCAAAATGGCGAGAATTACTTACTATAGTTTCATTATTACTTAAAGCACCTTTATTGGCTAAATTTGTAAGCGTAGTTGTTAATTCATGAATGCCTTTTTTTTGCTTTGCTGACAAAATTATTAAATTTGAATACAGAGATTTAAGTTTTGAAATTTCATCGTCAGAAAGTAAGTCAGCCTTATTTATAATAGTAAGAATTCTTTTGGATGGATATTTATTTTCTAATTCTGAAATATTATTTTGAAGCGACTTTATTTTTGAAGCATCAAATAAATGAAGTACCAATTGTGCTCTTTCTATATTTTCGAATGTTTTTTTGATTCCAATATTTTCAACAAAATCTTCGGTTTTTCTAATTCCAGCAGTATCTATAAAACGGTATGCTACACCGTCAATAATAAGTTCATCTTCTATAGCATCTCTTGTGGTTCCTTCAATATGGCTAACAATTGCTTTTTCTTCATTTAACAAAGCATTTAATAAAGTAGATTTTCCAACATTTGGTTCACCAACAATTGCTACAGGGATACCATTTTTTAATACATTTCCCAAAGCAAAAGAATCAATTAAGCGTTTTAAAACTGTGCTTATTTTTGAAATTAAATTATTAAATTCAGTTCTATCAGCAAATTCTACATCTTCCTCGGCAAAGTCGAGTTCTAATTCAATTAAACTTGCAAAATTTAATAACTGTTGACGTAAATTTTGAATTTCATTACTAAATCCACCCCGCATTTGTTGCATTGCCACTTGATGAGAAGCAGCCGAATTAGAAGAAATTAAATCAGCAACAGCTTCAGCCTGACTTAAATCCATCTTTCCATTTAAAAAAGCACGTAACGTAAATTCACCTGGGTTAGCATTTCTAACACCGTTTTTTATAAAAAGTTGTAATATTTGTTGCTGAATATAAATAGAACCGTGGCAACTTATTTCAACTACATTTTCACCTGTATAGGAGTGTGGGTTCTTAAAAACGGATACTAAAACTTCATCAATAACATAGCCATTTTCAGTAATATTTCCTAAATGAATGGTGTGAGATTTTACATTGTTTAAATCTTTGTTTCCAAATTTAGATTTAAAAAATTGATTCACAATTTTTATGGAATTTTCACCTGATAAACGTATAACAGCAATGGCTCCAACACCCGATGAAGTAGCTAATGCAATGATGGTATCATTTAGTATCATAGTACAAAAGTAAACTATTTTTAAGAGTTGAAAGTTGAAAAGTATAGACTAATAACTAAAAAATTACCATTTAAAACTAATTATAAATGGCTTGTTTTATGAAATCTTCAAAATCTTCATAAAATAACTCAAACTGATTCATAGCTTCATTAAAAAATAGATATGCACCTTGCCAAGTGTCTTTGTTGTGAATATTAAATTCACCATTATATTTTACATATATTCTATGAATAATTTTACCGTTTTCCAATAAATAGAGTTCATCAAAAATAACATCGGGTAAATAATCTTCTGTTAAATTGCTTTTTAATTCTAAAACTTGGTCAAAAAGCAGTTTGTTTTTATTTCTATCAAACGATTCAATATCCAAACAAACCAAAGCTTGTTTTTTATCAGCTACAAACTTGAAGCTAAAATCTTTAATTTGAGTATTATACAATACCCATTTTCTTGGGAAAGATTTTCCAAAACTTGTCCAGAAATCTTTTCTAAGCAATGCTGATTCTTCTTTACTAAACATATTTATATTATCCGTGAATAGTTTCTGAGGTTCCTAAATTTTTCATCAATTCAGCTTCATATTCTAATAAATCATTCCATTTTTTATCTACTTCTTTTCGTTCGCCAAACTCACGAGCAAAATTTAAAAATAACACATAATGATTAGCTTCTGAAGCCATTAAATCTCTGTAAAATTTAGCAAGTTCTTTGTCTTTTATATTTTCTGAAAGTAATCTAAAACGTTCGCAACTTCTAGCTTCAATAAGAGCAGCATATAATAAACGATGCACTAATTGTGTTGTTCTGCTGCCTCCTTTTGGAAAAAAAGTTAATAAATCATGTACATATAAATCTTTTCGATCTCTTCCCAATTTAATACCTCTTTTTAAAAGTCGTTCGTGTACCATCCTAAAATGACTCATTTCTTCTTTTACTATAGAAACCATTTCGGTCACCAAATCTGAATATTCAGGGAAACTCATAATTAATGAATTTGCAGTTGAAGCTGCTTTTAGTTCACAATGTGCGTGATCTATTAAAATTTCATCAATATTTTTTTCGGCAATGTTAACCCAACGTGGGTCTGTTGGAAGTTTTAAACCTAGCATTATGTATCAAATTTAAATTTAATTTCGTCTAAACTAATTTCAGATCCAACCATTGTTATAATATCTCCTAATCTTAAACGTGTATATCCATGAGAAACAATAAGTTGCCCTTTTCTTTTTACTGAAAGTACCAATACATCAGATGGTAGTCTTAATTCTCGTAAACGTATTCCATGGATATCTTGATTTCTTACTTCAATATCTATAGTATCTTGTCCATCATCCATTCCCAATAATAATGATGTAGCACCTGGAGATCGAACAAAGTGATCTAATAAACTTACAATAGCTGTTGAAGGCTCAATAATTAAAGCGCCCAGTTTGTGAAATTTTTCGAAATTAGCACGTTCATTTAGTCTAACAATTACATCTTTTGTTCCAATATTCTCATAAATTAGTTCAGCAATTTTGTAATTATCTTCATCAGAAAGCATTAAAACAATAGCTTCTGTTTTTTCTAATTTCAACTTTTTTAAAGCGGTTAAGCTTATTATTTTTAATGCATCAATTATTTCAATATTATCAACATTATTTCTGTTTTTTTCTTCAGTATTTACAATTCTAACTTCCCATTTGTTTCTTTGCAATTGCTTGGCTAGTGCAATAGATTGATTTTCTAATCCGAAAATTACAGCATCTTGTGTGCCATTAAATTTTTTGACTTTTGCACGTAAATGGCTTTCTTTAACATAATTAAGCGCCCATTTAAATAGGGGAGGACCTACTAATTGATTTAAGACTATAATTGCAATTATGATAGCTTCAAACTGATGTCCCCAAATGGGAAATTCTTGTGATATTATAGTCGCTAAACCCAAGGCGACTCCTGCTTGTGTTAAATATGGCATCCAGGCAATTAGCGCATATTTTTTAAAATCGTTTGCGGCATAAACACCAAATATTCCTCCAAAAAACATAGTTACTAATCGTAAAAAGAAAAGCGCAACGGCTATTCCAAAAACACTCATTAATGTTTGAAGTGATAATGAAGCACCTGTTAAAGTAAAAAATACAATATAGATTACGGGACTTATTTCTTTTAAAGTTTTAGAGAATTCAATACGATGTTTACTGTAATTTGTTAAATAAAAACTCCCAATAATGCATATTAGTAAAGGCTCTAAAACAAATTCATGATGATACATTTCCAGTGATTTTATTCTTACAAAATGTGAGAATAAATAGACACTATAGCCAATTAATAGTACTGCAAATCCTTTTATTTTTGTATCAGCTTTTGATAAAAAAGGAACTTGTAATATTTTACCTAATAGATAACCTAAACCAAAAGAAGCTAATAATTCAAAAAATAAAACGATAAAAAATAAGAAGTCCGTGGGTTCATCATTTATAAGTGCTTTTGCAACAGCCAAGCTAATTGCAAATAATATAATTACCAATACATCTTTTACAACGGTAACACCCATAACCGTTTTAGTGAAAGGTCCGTTAGCTCTCATTTCATTAATTACTGCAATTGCTGAAGAAGGCGATCTTGCAACAAAAATGGTTGCGAATAAAACGGATACTGCTATTTGGTGAGTTGATGGCATATTTGCCATAAATGGTATTTGATTTGCCATAAAATAAATGACTAAAGAACTCATGACAAAAGTGATAACTAATTGACCAATAGTCATCCATTTAATACTTTGTATTCTGCTTCGTAATTCATTTAAATATAACTCTGAACCAGCAGAAAAGGCAATAATTGCCAATGCTATTTCATTTAAAAAGTAAAGTTCTTTTAATGCTTTTGGGTTTATAAAATTAAGAACAGAAGAACCTGCAATAATACCTGTAATAATAAGCCCAGTGATAAGAGGGAACTTTATTTTTTGAAAAACTTTAGAAATTTCATTGGCTGCAATAGCAACTATTAAAAAGCCTATTAAAAAGGTTATTAGTAATTTTATATCCAAGGGTAAGTAGTTTTTATGGCTAATATACTAATTGAAATTCAATAACAATGCTTAAATATCTAAATCAAAAGTTTTTCTTAACAATTCTAAAGCGCTATTTTTCTCTTTTAATTTTTCGTATTTTTCTTGTGGTGTATAAGCGTATTTTTTGGTAACTTCTTCATTAACATCTATAACAAGATCAATTTTAAAGTTATTTAAGTTTTCACGTAAATATTTTAATAAAGGTCCTTTAGCTCTATCTAATTGATCTTTCATTAAAGTATTTGGTAATTCAAAATGGAATTCATTTCCTTTAATGTTTGGTTTGCTGGCATTTAATATTGAAGCTACGCTTTTTTTACCTTGTTCTTCTAATTTGTCAGCATATTGTTTCCAAAGATGTACAGCCTTATTTTCTAAAAATTCATCTGTTGGCAAACCTTCAACTTCTTCAAATTCAACTTCAATTATTTCTAATTCTTTTTTTAAATTAATACTGTTAAGAGAAAGGGAAGAAGATCGTCTATTTGTATTTCTTAAAATAGGTTTAATAACTTCATCTTTAAGTGTCTCAGTCTTTTTTATTATAGAAATTACAGCTAATTTTTTTTCAACTTTAGGAATAAAAATTGGTTTTGAAACTACACCTATATTAAAATGAAGCGATGCAATTATGTAGGGTTTATTGTTTTTTTTTTCTCCATCAAAAGTGATAGAGGCTAATTGCATTAAAGTAAGTTCAACTAACAATCGTTGATTCTGACTTGCTTTATATTTTAAGTCGCAATCGTTGGCTAATTCAATTCCTTGAAGCAGAAAACGTAAATCACATTTTTCTGATTGGATTAAATATTTCTTTTTAGCATTGTCGCCAACTTCCAATAAATCAATAGTAATTTTATCTTTTGCAACCAATAAATCTCTAAAATGAGCTGCTAAACCGCTAATAAAATGATGCCCTTCAAAACCTTTACTTAAAATTGAATTGAAATGAACTAAAACTTCAGGTATTTTATTTTCAAGAATTAAATCGGTTGTTTTAAAGTACTCATCATAATCCAACACATTTAAGTTTTCTGTAACCGCTTTACGTGTTAATTCTTTCCCTGAGAAACTTACAACTCTATCAAAAATGGAAAGAGCATCTCGCATGGCACCATCAGCTTTTTGAGCAATAATATGCAATGCATCATCTTCAGCAGTAATATTTTCTTCAATGCAAATTTTTTCTAAATACTTTTTAGCATCTAAAACGCCAATTCGTTTAAAATCAAATATTTGACAACGAGAAAGGATTGTTGGTATTATTTTATGTTTTTCTGTAGTTGCTAAAATAAAAATAGCGTGTGCAGGTGGTTCTTCTAATGTTTTAAGAAAAGCATTGAATGCTGAAGCAGACAACATATGAACCTCATCAATAATATAAACTTTATATTTTCCTGTTTGCGGTGGAATTCTAACTTGATCAGTTAAACTTCGGATGTCATCAACAGAATTGTTTGAAGCTGCATCTAATTCAAAAATATTGAAGGCAAAATCATTATCCTCAAGATTTTCTGAACTATTCTGATTAATTTTCTTTGCTAATATTCTAGCACACGTTGTTTTTCCAACACCACGAGGACCTGTAAATAGTAATGCTTGTGCTAAATGGTTACTTTTTATAGCGTTTTCAAGCGTATTTGTAATAGCTTGTTGACCAACAACTTCCTCAAAAGTTTGAGGGCGGTATTTACGAGCTGATACTATAAAATGTTCCATTTATGATAAAAAATTGTTTCGCAAAAATAGCAAATCGAATTGTGAATGTGTGTTTAAAACTTTAAAAAGATTGATAAATTTCAAAAAATAAAATTTTTGAAATTTATCAATCAAATCTTCAATTATAAATACATCTAATCTTTTATTTCATAAATTTTGTTATACAAATGTTCGTATTTTTTTTTGATTTCATCACGTTTTGGTTTCATGGTTGGAGTTAATAATCCATTGTCAATACTCCAAACATCTGGTGTTAGTTCAAAACGTTTAATGGTTTCCCACTTAGCGAAATTTTTATTTCCTTTATCTAATTCTTTTTGAATTCGTTTTATAGAATTTGGATTTTCAATTAAATCTTGGTTGTTTTCAGAAACAGGTTCGTGATGCTTACGTGCCCATTTTCGTAAAAACTCAAAATTAGGCTGAATAATTGCTGCAGGCATTTTTTGACCTTCACCAATAACTAAAATTTGTTCAATAAAACGAGATTGCTTCATTTCGTTTTCAAGTAATGCAGGCACTACATATTTTCCACCAGAAGTTTTAAAAATTTCTTTTTTTCTACCAGTTATTTTTATAAATCCTTCTGAATCAATTTCTCCTTTATCTCCAGTATGGAAATAATCGCCCGTCATAACACTTGCAGTTTTTTCAGGATCTTTATAATACCCAAGCATTACATTAGGGCCTTTTATTAAAATTTCACCATCTTCAGCAATCTTAACTTCCACATTATCAATTGCTTTTCCAACGGTTCCAATTTTCATTAAGTTGTCTTTGTACATGTTTACAGAAACTACAGGAGATGTTTCAGTTAGGCCATATCCTTCCATGATTTGCATTTTTGCGGCTGTAAATATTCTGGCCAAACGTGGCTGAAGTGCTGCGCTTCCTGAAACCATAGTTTCGATGTTACCACCTAAAGCTTCACGCCATTTACTAAAAATTAGTTTATTGGCAAGTGCTAATTTTTTTTCGTACCACCAACCATTTTTACCATAAGGCTCATATTTTAAACCTAAATCAACGGCCCAAAAGAATAGCATTTTTTTTATTCCTTTTAATTCAGAACCTTTTGTGATAATACTGTCGTAAATTTTTTCCAAAAGTCTTGGAACTACAGACATTAAAGTTGGTTTTACATCTTTTACATTTTCACCAATTTTTTCAATAGATTCAGCAAAATAAATTGAAATCCCAGCGTATTGATATAAGTAAAGTAACATACGTTCAAAAACATGACATACAGGTAAAAAACTTAAAACTCTCATATTGTCTGAAGATAATGGCAACCTAGGAATACTATCTTGAACATTTGTAATAATATTGTGATGAGAAAGCATAACGCCTTTTGGCCTTCCAGTTGTACCAGAAGTGTATATAATAGTTGCTAAATCGGTTGATTTTACGTTTTCTTTTATACGATCAACTTCAGATTGAAAGCTTTCATCTTTTCCTAATTCTAAAACTTCATTCCAATTTTTACAATCTTTTACAGTATCAAAAGAATAAATTTCTTTTAATGTTGGTACATTTTTACGAATTGCATTTGCTTTTTTGAACAATTCACTATCGGATAAGAAGCAATATGTAATTTCTGCATGATTAAAAATATATTCATAATCATCTTTTGAAATAGTTGGATAAATTGGAATATTTGTGGCGCCAATTTGAAGTACAGCAATATCCAATATATTCCATTCTGTTCTATTTGTGGTTGAGATTACTCCAATTTTATCTCCAGATTTTACGCCTAACTTTAATAAACCTCTGCTTATTGCATTTGCTTTATCTATATATTCTTTTGTTGATGTAGAAACCCATTCACCATTATATTTTGTTGTAAAAGCTTTTTCTAAATTAAAATTTTCGAGTTGGTAGTAAGCGAAATCGAATAATCGAGTAATTTCTTTTGGCATCTTAATTTGTTTGAATTGTATAAACGCAAAATATAAAAATAAATAGGATTTAGCAAATACAAAAGTTGCAATAGATATAAATTTAATTTTTGTAAATTTTATCGTGTAAGTGTTTGTATTTCTGAATGATAGCTTTTCGTTTTATTTTCATAGTAGGTGTTAACAAATCGTTTTCAATGCTCCAAACCTCAGATGTCAATTCAAAATCTTTAATTTTTTCCCAATTTCCAAAGTTAGTGTTAGCGAAAACGATTTCTTTACCTATTCTTTTAATCACTTTTTTGCTTGAAATAATAGCTTCATTAGAAGAAATATCAATGTCTAATTTTTTACGTTTAACCCATTCAACTAAAAACTCAAAATGAGGTTGAATGATTGCAGCTGGCATTTTTTCACTTTCACCAATTACCATGGCTTGTTCTATAAAACGAGATTCTTTTAATTTACTTTCTAAAACTGCAGGAGCAATGTATTTTCCGCCAGAAGTTTTAAACATTTCTTTTTTTCGATCTGTAATTTTAAGAAAACCATCGCTATCCAATTCACCTATATCACCAGTATGTAAATAACCATTTATAATTGTTTTTTTGGTTAAAACTTCTTCTTTGAAATAGCCCATCATAACGTTGGAGCCTTTTACTAATATTTCGCCGTCTGAAGCAATTTTTACTTCAAGATCCTTCAATACTCTTCCAACAGTACCTATTTTGAAACCTCCATTTCTAAAATCGTTGATAGAAATACCAGGAGAAGTCTCTGTCATACCATAACCTTCTAAAACTGGAATATTTGCGGCGGTAAAAACTTTTATTAAAATAGGCTGAAGAGGGGCACTTCCAGAGACTAAAAATTTAATTTCACCACCCAATGCATCTCGCCATTTGCTAAAAACCAATTTGTTAGCAATTGCTAATTGGAAATGATACCACCAGCCATTTTCATGATAGGGTCTGTATTTTTTTCCTAAATTTAATGACCAGAAGAATAGGATTCGTTTTAAACCTTTTAAATTACTTCCTTTATCTACAATTTTATCATATATTTTTTCTAAAAGTCGAGGAACAACCGGAATGAAATGTGGCTTTACTTCTTTTAAATTATCACCTAATTTTTCAATAGATTCAGCATAATAAATTTCAAACCCCATAAACTGGTAATAGTATAATGCAAACCGTTCAAAAATATGACAAATGGGTAAATAGCTTAAAACTCTATAATTTCCAGGTTCAAAATTTAATGCATTTGCACTTACAAAAGCATTTTTGACAATATTTTTATGAGAAAGCATCACACCTTTTGGAGTTCCTGTGGTCCCCGAAGTATAAATAATAGTGGCTAAATTTAATGGTGAAACGTTTTCTTTTAATTCATCTACTTCTGCTTGATTTGAAGTATTTGCTCCTAATTCAAGTAATGAATTCCAGCTTGAGATTCCTTCAACAAAATTGAATGAATACAAATCTTTTAGTTGAGTTTTGTCTTTAATTATAGAAACTTTTCTTACCAATTCTTCATCAGAAACAAAACATAAAACGGCATCAGAATGATTGATAATGTATTGATAATCAGATGATGAAATGGTTGGGTATAAAGGGACATTTACTGCGCCAATTTGCAATGCGGCAACGTCTAAAATACTCCATTCAACTCTATTTGTGGAAGTTACAACAGCTATTTTATCGTTGGGTTTAACACCTAATCTTAACAAGGCTCTGCTAATTGTATTTGCTTGCTCAAGATATTGTTTTGTTGAAGTAGGTATCCATTTGTCACCAACTTTTGTATTAAAACATTTTGCTTGTGGATTGGTTGCTAATTGTTGATAAGCAAAATCAAATAAACGTGTTATTTTTGTATTCATAAATAATGTTTGGTTAATGCAAAATAGACAAAAAAAAGGATTTCACAAAAATGAAATCCTTTTCTAATTTATAATAAAAATAGTTTATTGTTTGCCAATCCATTTTTTTTTTGCATTAACAAAAACTTCAGCCTAAGATGAGACATCGTCTTTTCTTCAGTTAGGATAGCAAGTTCAATTCCATTGGAAACTTGATAGCTTAATATGCGGCATCATCACTAGATGACTACCGTCTTTTGAATAAATAAAGAATATTATTCTGCTTATTTTGTTCCATGTTGGTTTCTAAAAACACCAGAAAATAATAATCCACCAATTATTCCCATTAAAATAAATACCACTTGTTGATATAAATTATCAGCTGTTATTATTGATGAATTTAAAAATGAGTTGCTAAGTCCCATAAAAGATTTACTACCTGGAACAAGCATAACGATGCCTTGAGTTAGATAAACTGTTTTAGGAGATTTAGTAATTCTACTAAATAAATTACTAATAGCAACAGCCGCTATTGTGCCAATAAAGGTGCTAAGTAAAACACCTGATCCTGAAAATAAAACAGTTAGAAAAAAAACTAAAGCACCAGTAAGAACTCCTAAAAACATATCCTTTTTGCGAACCTGAAAAATAGCTAAAAGACTAATTGAAAAAAGAGGAATCCCAAAAAGCATAATCCATTGAGGCATTTCAGATGTATGAACTAAAAGTTTAAAATTAATAAATGATGACATGACAGCCAAACCTAGTAAAACTCCAAAAAATTGTTTGAATAAAGAAATAATGGAATCGAATAATTTAGCAACTCCAGAGACCAAATTTTTTGAAGTAATTTCTTCTAAAGAAGTTGTTATTGCTAAACCTGGAATAAAAATTATAATTGCTGATAGTATGGTTATACCAACATTAAATTCAGGAAATACTAAATATAATAAACAAGCGAGAATGGTAACGACAAAAGAAATTAATGACTCTAAAACAGTTTCTAAATAGCTTGAATTATTAGATAAATACACTATTAAATAAACCAATGCACCTAATAGTAATGAAAAAATAAAAGAAACCCAATTAGTACCGATCATTAAACTAAATGCTCCAGAAGCTATTGCATATGAAAATGTTTGAATAAGATGATTTACTTTTTTTGTTTCTTTATGAATCAATTTCAATTCATTTTCAACTTCTGATAGATCAATCTCATTTGCTATTATTTTATTAGTAACTTCCTCAATGCGCGATAAAGCACCCAAGTTTAAAACGCCAGGAGGAATGCATTCTATATAATTATAGGTTTGCTCATCTTCATAAAAAACATAATTTATCCATGTCGGTAAATCCATAAACGTTCCATTTATTCCTTGAGCTTTTGAAACTTTGGTTAAATAGGTTTGAATTTTATAGGAAGGAATTCCGTAGGTATGCAGTGCTTTCCCTAATTCAATTATAAACTGGTATTTTTTAGGTGTTTTCATTGTCTGATTTCATAAAAACAATGTATAAAGAGAATGTCTGAAAATTAATTAAAAATCGCTTTATCAAACTGAGCTTGTCGAGGTTGGTGCTGAATTTTAGAACATTAATATATTTCGATAAGCTCAAAATGACACAAAACTTTACTTTTTAGATAGCCTCTTTGTGATGTTTTATTTTTAGAATATATTGATTTTACTTTTATTTAGTTAACCATTTTTTAGCATTTACAAAAGCTTCAGCCCAAGGTGAAACTTCATCCTTTCTATGTGCTGGGTAATAAGGCCAGTTCCATTGGAAAGTTGAGCGTTCAATATGTGGCATCATCACTAAATGACGACCGTCTTTTGAGCACAGCATAGCTGTGTTAAAATCTGAACCATTCGGGTTTGCAGGATACGTTTCATAACCATATTTAGCTACAATATTGTATTCGTTTTCTTCCATTGGTAAATTAAATTTACCTTCACCATGTGAAATCCAAACACCTAAAGTACTTCCAGCTAAACTGGAAAGCATTACAGAATTATTTTCTTGAATGGTTACCGAAGTAAAATTACTTTCATGTTTATGAGAATCGTTATGTAACATTTTTCCGTGAACTTTGTGTTCAGGATTAATGACTTCTAATTCCATAAACAATTGACATCCATTACAAATACCAACAGATAAAGTATCTTTTCTTTTGAAGAAATTATCTAAAGCCGTTTTTGCTTTTTCATTGTATAAAAATGCTCCAGCCCAGCCTTTAGCAGAGCCTAAAACATCAGAGTTTGAGAAACCTCCAACAGCACCAATAAACTGAATATCTTCTAAGTTTTCACGACCAGAAATTAAATCGGTCATATGAACATCTTTTACGTCAAAACCAGCTAAATACATTGCGTTTGCCATTTCACGTTCACTATTACTTCCTTTTTCACGAATAATAGCTGCTTTTGGCCTTGGTTTAGATACATCAATAACAGGTAATTTACCAGTAAAGTGTTTTGGGAATATATATTTTAACGGTTGAGTTTTATAGTTTTCAAATCTGTCTTTAGCTAAACCTTTTGAAGTTTGTTTATTGTCTAATAAATAAGAAGTTTCAAACCAAACATCTCTATATTTTACAATATCTAATTTACAAGGGCCAAAGTCTAATGTTTCTTCACTTGTTACATTTCCTAATTTGTAAAAAGACACATTATTTTCGGTTAGTTTATTTTCGACAATAACATCTTCTTTAGCTTGGAAAACGATTCCTATGTTTTCTGAAAACAAATATTTTATGATGTCTTTTTCTTCAAAAACAGAGAAATCTATTTTAGCTCCTAAATTTACATCAGCAAAACACATTTCTAATAAAGTAGTAATTAATCCACCACTTCCAATATCGTGACCAGCTAAAATTTGATCTTCTAATATTAATTCTTGAATGGTGTTAAAAGCATTTTTAAAAAATACAGCATCTTTAATAGTAGGAGCACTAGTTCCAATTTTATTAAGCGTTTGAGCAAAGGAAGAACCTCCTAATTTAAAATCATCTTGTGAAAGATTAATATAATAAATAGATCCACCGTCTTTCTGTAAAACAGGTTCAACTACTTTTTTTATGTCATTACAATGTCCTGCAGCTGTAATGATTACAGTTCCAGGAGATAACACTTCTTCGTTTGGATATTTTTGTTTCATAGATAAAGAATCTTTACCTGTTGGAACATTAATTCCTAATTCAATAGCAAAATCTGAAACAGCTTTCACGGCTTTATATAAACGAGCATCTTCACCCTCATTTTTACAAGGCCACATCCAATTTGCCGATAAAGAAACAGAGTCTAATTTATCTTGTAAAGGTGCCCAAATTAGGTTTGATAAAGCTTCTCCAATAGCAGTTCTACTACCAGCAGCAGGATCAACTAATGCCGCAACTGGAGAATGACCAAGAGAAGTGGCAATTCCTTCTTTACCATTATAATCTAAGGCCATTACGCCCACATTATTTAAAGGTAACTGTAAAGGCCCAACGCATTGCTGTTTGGCTACTTTACCACCAACACAACGGTCTACTTTGTTTGTTAACCAATCTTTACAAGCAACTGCTTCTAATTGAAGAACTTGTTCTAAATAAGTTGCTATATTTCTTACAGAATATTCTAAATCTGAATAATCATACTTAACCGTTTTATCAGTCATAACAGTTTTTGGAGAACTTCCAAATAGATCATTCATCTCAACATCCATTGGCTTTTCCCCAGTGGATTTAGATTGAAAAGTAAAACGATGGTCATTTGTTACTTCGCCCACTTCATAATAAGGTGAACGTTCACGATCTGCAATTCTATGCAAATATTTAGCATCTTTTGCTCCAATAACCAATCCCATACGTTCTTGAGATTCGTTCCCAATAATTTCTTTGGCAGAAAGTGTAGGATCACCAATAGGTAATTTATCTAAGTCAATTAATCCACCAGTATCTTCAACTAATTCCGATAAACAATTTAAATGTCCTCCTGCACCGTGATCGTGAATTGAAACAATGGTGTTTATATCACTTTCTACCATACCACGAATAGCATTGGCTGCTCTTTTTTGCATTTCAGGATTTGAACGCTGTACCGCATTTAATTCAATACCACTTTCAAAAGCGCCAGTATCTGCTGAAGAAACGGCAGCACCACCCATTCCAATTCTATAATTATCACCACCAAGAATCACAATTTTATCATGTTCTTTTGGAGTATCTTTTAATGCTTGTTCTTCTTTTCCGTATCCAATACCACCAGCTTGCATAATTACTTTATCATACCCTAATTTTCTGGCATTTGTCATGCTGAGCTTGTCAAAGCATTCCTCGTGTTCAAAAGTTAACACTGAACCAGTAATTAATGGTTGTCCAAATTTATTTCCAAAATCTGAAGCTCCATTTGAAGCTTTTATCAAAATATCCATTGGAGTTTGGTATAGCCAATCACGCTCTTTCATTCCATTTTCCCACGGTCTGTTTTCATTTAAACGAGAATAAGAAGTCATATAAACCGCCGTTCCAGCTAAAGGTAAAGAACCTTTTCCACCAGCCAGACGATCTCTAATTTCACCTCCAGCTCCTGTTGCAGCACCATTAAATGGCTCAACCGTTGTTGGGAAATTATGTGTTTCAGCTTTTATTGAAATAACGGAATTAAAATCTTTTTTCTCATAGAAATCAGGTTTATCAGCTGTTTTTGGAGCAAACTGTTCAACAGTTGGTCCTTTTACAAAAGCAACATTATCTTTATATGCAGAAACAATTCCACCTGGATTTTTTTCAGAAGTCAAACGGATTAATTTAAATAACGACGTAGGCATTTCTTCTCCATCAATTATAAATGTTCCATTAAATATTTTGTGGCGACAGTGTTCTGAATTTACCTGAGAAAAACCAAATACTTCTGAATCGGTTAATTTTCTTCCAATTTTTTTACTAATTCCATTCAAATATTCAACTTCTTCATCACTTAAAGACAAGCCTTCTTGTTGATTGTAAGCAGCAATATCTTCAATATCTAATACTGGTTCTGGTTTTATATGAATATCAAAAATAGCTTGATTTAGGCTTTCAAACTTTTGAAAAATCATAGGATCAAAATTTGCTGTTTCATTTGAAGCTGTAAATTCTTCAATTCTAATAATCCCTTCAATCCCCATATTTTGAGTAATTTCAACAGCATTTGTACTCCAAGGAGTAATCATTGCAGCACGAGGACCAATAAAAAAAGCATCGATTGATGCCTGTTCTAATTTTTCTTGATTTCCAAAAAGCCAGTTTAGTTTTAACGTGTTTTCTTGTGAAAGTTCTTTTGACGTTTGTACAGCGAATATTTTACTGTTTTCATTACCAAAGAATTGAATCATATTTTAGTTGATTTTAGTGTATTGTTAGAAAAATGCAAATTTAACTAAAATATTAGAAACAATCAGTTTGCTTTTTACTGAATTAAAACAGTTATTAAATGACTTTTAAACAATTTACTTTATTGAAAAGATGAGGCATCAAATAATTTGTCACTTTAAACTTGTTTAAAATCTTAAACATTAAATGATTGATACAAGCTATTGAATCAATTAGTACGTTTAACGAAGTAATTGTTATTTATTTAACAAAACAGTGCTATTTGTAAAATTTTTGTAAGTTTTCAGTTTGGATATTAAACATTTTTATATATTTGCTTCATAAAACAAGAAACAATGTTATTTATTCAATTTCATCATCATCATTCTCATACTAGCACTCAGGCGAGAAGATAATGTATTGAATAAAATCAAAAAAATATATTTTAAAACCCGTTTGAGTAAATCAAGCGGGTTTTTTGTTTTACGCTATTAGATTTACTTAAACACATTAAACTAAATAATGAATAAAATTAAAATCGCAGTACAAAAAGCAGGTAGATTAAATGAAGATTCTCTTCAATTACTAAAAGATTGTGGAATATCCATTGACAATGGGAAAGACCAATTAAAAGCCTCATCAAGCAATTTTCCATTAGAAGTTTTGTATTTACGTAATGGAGATATTCCTCAATATCTTAGAGATGGAGTAGTGGATATAGCAATTATTGGAGAAAATGTGCTAATTGAAAAAGGTTCTGATATTGGTATTGTTGAAAAATTAGGATTTTCAAAATGTAGAGTTTCTTTAGCAGTTCCAAAAGATACTATCTATACAAGTATTAAAGATTTGGATGGTGCCAGAATTGCGACATCTTATCCGAACACTGTGAAACAATATTTTAAAAAATTTAATGTTACACCTGATATTCACATTATTAGTGGTTCGGTTGAAATAGCTCCTAGTATAGGTTTAGCTGATGCAATTTGTGATATTGTTTCAAGTGGAAGTACGCTGTTTAAAAACAATTTAATAGAAGTAGAGGAAATGTTAACAAGCGAAGCTGTTTTAGCAGTTTCTCCATCTATTTCTGAAGAAAATCAAAAAATTCTTGATAAAATTCAATTTAGAATTCAAGCAGTTTTAAAGGCACGTAAATCGAAATATATTTTAATGAATGCTCCAAATGATAAAGTTGAGGCAATTATTAAATTATTACCAGGAATGCGCAGTCCAACAGTTTTACCATTAGCAGAAAAAGGATGGAGTTCAATTCATACTGTAATTGAGAAAAATTCTTTTTGGGAAGTTTTGGATGAACTAAAAGCAAATGGAGCAGAAGGATTATTAGTTATTCCTATTGAAAAAATGGTAATATAAATTAGTTATAAGTGTTAAGTTTTTAGTTGTAAGTTTTTAAAATAAATAACACAATTGAGTAATTTAACGATTAAACATGATATAAAATGAATAAAATTATAAATCCAGAAAAAAGTAATTGGTCTACATTATTACAAAGATCAACGCAAACAATAGAAGCAATAGAAACGGCTGTTACTTCAATATTTGAGGACATAAAACGAAATGGAGACGATGGCATTAAGCGTTATACTTCCATTTTTGACGGCGCAGAACTAAATGAAATGTATGTTTCTGGCAAAGAGTTTTTAGATGCTGAAAAAGAAATTTCTTCTGAATTAAAAGTAGCCATTGCTTTAGCAAAACGTAATATTGAGAAATTTCATTCGGCTCAAAAAACCAATAAGGTTATAGTTGAAACTGTTGAAGGTGTAGAGTGCTGGCAAGAAAAAAGACCAATTCAAAAAGTTGGTTTATACATTCCAGGAGGTACTGCACCATTATTTTCATCGGTATTAATGTTAGCAATTCCTGCACAAATTGCAGGATGTAATGAAATTATTTTAGCAACACCTCCAAACAAAAAAGGAGAAATAAATCCAGCAATAATTTATACTGCACAATTATGTGGTGTTACCAAAATATTAAAAGTTGGTGGCATACAAGCTATTGCAGGATTAACATTTGGAACGGAAACTATACCACAAGTATATAAAATATTCGGACCTGGAAATCAATATGTTACAGTAGCAAAACAATTAGCTACTAAATATGGAGTTGCTATTGATATGCCTGCAGGACCGAGTGAATTATTAGTAGTTGCAGATGAAACTGCAAATGCTAGTTTTGTAGCGTCAGATTTATTGAGTCAGGCTGAACATGGTGTTGATAGTCAGGTGATTTTGGTGTCAACTTCTTTAATGAAACTTGAAGAAATTGAAAAAGAAATTGAGAAGCAAATTCAGAATTTATCTAGAAAAAAAATTGTGAAGCAAGCTATTGAAAATTCAAAACTAATATACATTGAAAACAAAGAAGTTGCTTTAGAATTAATTAATGATTATGGTCCAGAACACTTTATAATTTGTACAAATGATAATGATTTTTATATAAATGGTGTTCAAAATGCAGGTTCTGTTTTTATTGGAAATTACACGCCTGAAAGTGCTGGTGATTATGCTTCTGGCACAAATCATACATTGCCAACAAATGGATATTCGAAAGCATATTCAGGTGTAAATTTAGACTCATTTTTGAAAGCTATATCATTTCAGAAAATTTCAGAAAAAGGAATTCAGAATATTGGAAACGCTATTGAATTAATGGCGGAAGCGGAAGGTTTAGATGCGCATAAAAATGCTGTTACGTTGCGTTTAAATAGTTTAAAATAATTGTAATTATGAAGAACGAAAAAGGCAAAGCAATCTGTTAATTTAAATAAGAGATTACTTCACTTTACGCTGTTTCCTTCGTAATAACCAAAGTTGATTTTAGAAATGTCACACTGAGCTTGTCGAAGTGTAGTTTTTACTTTTAAAGTAATAAAAATGAATATAAATAATTTAGTTCGAAAAAATATAAAATCGTTAAAACCGTATTCATCAGCAAGAGATGAATTTAAGGAGCTAAAGGCGAATATGGTTTTTTTAGATGCGAATGAAAATCCATTTGAAAATGGCGTAAATCGATATCCAGATCCTCAACAAACATCAGTTAAAAAAGAATTGTCATTGTTGAAGGCAGTTTCTATGAATCAAATTTTATTGGGAAATGGGAGTGATGAAGTGTTGGATTTAATTTTTAGAGCTTTTTGCGAACCAAAAGAAGATAATGTAATTACATTACCACCAACGTACGGAATGTACCAAGTTTTGGCAAACATTAATAATATTGAAGAAAAAGAAGTATTGTTAACTGCTGAATTTCAACCAAATGTAAATGAAATTTTAGAGGTTACTGATGCCAATTCTAAACTATTGTTTTTATGTTCACCAAACAATCCAACAGGTAATTCTTTTTCAGAGGAAAATGTTGAAATATTGCTTAAATCTTTTAATGGTTTGGTAGTTATTGATGAAGCATATATTGATTTTTCTTCGCAAAAAAGTTGGCTTTTAAGATTAAAAGAGTTTCCAAATTTAATTATTACTCAAACGTTATCAAAAGCTTATGGAATGGCAGGTATTAGATTGGGAATATGTTACGCTTCCGAAGAAATTATTGCTGTTTTAAATAAAATTAAACCTCCTTACAACGTAAATGAATTAACACAACAAAGAGCTTTAAAGCGTATTTTAACAAAAAATAAGGTTAAAAAAGAAATTGAGACTATTTTAGAACAGCGCGAAAAATTAATTGTTAACTTAAAATCAATTTCATTTATTGAAGAAGTGTACCCAACAGATGCTAATTTTGTATTGGTAAAAGTGGATGATGCTACTAAAAGATATACAGATTTAATTGAAAAAGGAATTGTGATTAGAAACAGAACAACACAGCCATTGTGTGAAAACACCTTGCGTTTAACTATTGGAACTAAAAGTGAAAATATGAAGTTGATTAAAGCATTAAAAGATATAGAATGAAAAAGAAAGTTTTATTTATTGACAGAGATGGTACTATGATAAAAGAGCCAGCCGATGAACAAGTTGATGCATTTGAAAAAATAATATTTTATCCAAAAGCATTTACATATTTAGGAAAAATTGCAAATGAATTGGATTTTGAACTGGTCATGGTTACCAATCAGGACGGGTTAGGAACAGTGAGTTTGCCAGAAGAAGATTTTTGGCCAGTTCAAAATTTTGTAGTCCAATGTTTTGAAAATGAAGGAGTAAAATTTGACAAAATTTTTATTGATAAAACGTTTGCAAAGGACAATGCATCAACCAGAAAACCAAATACGGGTTTGTTAACCAACTATTTTTCTGAAGAATATGATTTAGAGAATTCGTTTGTAATTGGAGATCGATTAACAGATGTTCAGCTAGCAAAAAATTTAGGGGCTAAAGGAATTTTTATAAATGATAATACAAATCTTGGAACTGGTGAAATTACAGTTAAAAGAGAAGAATTGGATTCGTTTATTGCATTGGAAACAAACGACTGGCAAAAAATTTATGAGTTTTTAAAATTAGAAAACCGTACAGCTGAATTAACTCGTAATACGAATGAAACGAAGATTTTTATCAAATTAAATTTAGATGGAACAGGAAAAAGTGAAATTTCAACAGGAATTGCATTTTTTGACCATATGTTAGATCAAATTGCTCGTCACGGTAATATGGATTTAACAATTCAAGTAAAAGGTGATTTGGAAGTTGATGAACATCATACAATTGAAGATACCATGATTGCTTTAGGTGAAGTTTTTGCAAAAGCTTTAGGGAATAAATTAGGAATTGAACGTTATGGTTTTTGTTTACCAATGGATGATTGTTTAGCACAAGTTGCTATTGATTTTGGAGGAAGAAACTGGTTGGTTTGGGAAGCTGATTTTAAACGTGAAAAGATTGGTGAAATGCCAACTGAAATGTTTTTTCACTTATTTAAATCATTTACTGATGGTGCAAAATGTAATTTAAATATTAAGGCAGAAGGCACAAACGAACATCATAAAATAGAAGGAATTTTTAAAGCATTTGCAAAAGCAATAAAGGCAGCAGTAAAAAGAGATTCAGAAAAAATGATTTTACCAAGCACAAAAGGAATGCTTTAATTCAATTGATAATTAACAATTAAAAATAAATTTTTTTTAGCCACACTGACTTTGTCACACTAAGCTTGTCGAAGTGGACAATAATAGAAAAACAAATGAAAATAGTAATTATAAATTACGGAGCAGGGAATATTCAATCCATAAAATTTGCTATTCAGCGATTGGGATATGAAGCGGTGTTATCAAATAATGAAGATGAGATTAGAAATGCTGATAAAGTTATTTTTCCAGGTGTTGGAGAGGCTAGTAGTGCAATGGCTATGTTGAAATCTACAGGGTTAGATAAAGTAATTCCAACTTTAAAACAACCAGTTTTAGGTATTTGCCTTGGAATGCAGTTAATGTGTAAATATTGTGAAGAAGGTGATACGAAAGGACTAAATATTTTTGATGTTGATGTTATCAAATTCAATGATAATAAAAAAGTTCCTCAAATTGGATGGAATCAAATTGAAAATTTAAAATCAGATTTGTTCAAAGGTATTAATGAAAAAGAATATATGTATTTAGTGCATAGTTATTATGTTCCTATGAATAATGAAACAATTGCAGTAACTAATTATGGATTAAAATATGCATCTGCATTGCAAGAAAAAAACTTTTATGGAGTGCAATTTCATCCAGAGAAAAGTAGTAAAGCAGGAGCGCTACTATTAAAGAATTTTTTAGAGTTGTAGATTAATCATGTGTTACAATGTCATTCCTGTGAAAACAGGAATCCATACGGTATAAAAAAATAGATTCCTGCCTGCGCAGGAATGACAAAAGGTTTTAAGTAAAATAAACTATTTAACAAATCAATGATTAAACAATAAAGAATGAGAATTATACCAGCAATAGATATAATAAATGGTAAGTGTGTACGTCTTTCAAAAGGTGATTATGCTACTGAAATAGTGTATAATGAAAATCCGTTAGAAGTGGCTAAAATGTTTGAAGCTCATGGTATTAAATATTTGCATTTGGTAGATTTAGATGGAGCAAAGGCAAGCCATATTGTGAACCATAAAGTGTTGGAGAATATTGCTTCAAACACCAATTTAAGTATTGATTTTGGTGGTGGTTTAAAGTCGGATGATGATTTACGAATCGCTTTTGAATCTGGTGCAAATCAAATTACAGGTGGTAGTATTGCGGTTAAAAACCCTGATATTTTTAAAAGTTGGTTGCAAAAGTATGGAGCAGATAAAATTATTTTAGGAGCTGATGCTTTGGACGAAAAAGTAGCTGTTAGTGGTTGGTTAGAAGAATCAGATAAAGAATTACTTCCTTTTATTCAAAATTATGTAAAAGAAGGAGTTAGTTATGTTATTTGTACAGATATTTCTAAAGATGGAATGCTTCAAGGTCCTTCGTTTGACTTATATCAAAAAATATTAAATGAAACCTTAAACATTAAGTTAATTGCTTCAGGAGGAATTTCAGCATACGATGAATTACCAAGATTAGCTGAAATGGGTTGTGAAGGAACTATTGTAGGTAAAGCAATTTACGAGCATAAAATAAGTATGAAGCAAATTGAAAATTTCATTTTAAACAACTAATATGTTAACAAAAAGAATCATTCCTTGTTTGGATATTAAAAATGGAAGAACTGTAAAAGGTATAAATTTTGTTGATTTACGTGATGCAGGAGATCCTGTAGAATTAGCTGAAATATATGCTAATGAAGGAGCCGATGAATTGGTGTTTTTAGATATTACAGCAACAGAGCAACGAAGAAAAACTTTAGCTGAATTGGTGATGCGTGTAGCTGAAAAAGTGAATATTCCATTTACTGTAGGAGGCGGAATCTCGTCGGTTGAGGATGTAGAAATATTACTAAATTCAGGTGCGGATAAGGTTTCAATAAATTCTTCAGCAGTAAAAAATCCACAATTAATAAATGATTTGGCTGCACGATTTGGAAGTCAATGTGTTGTTGTTGCTATTGATGCTAAGCAAATTGATGGAGAATGGATAGTGCATTTAGTTGGAGGGAAAGTACCAACTGAAATAAGACTATTTGATTGGGCAAAGGAAGTTGAACAAAGAGGTGCAGGTGAAATTTTATTCACATCTATGGATCACGATGGAACTAAAAATGGTTTCGCAAATAAAGCATTGGCATATTTAAGTGAATTGGTAAATATTCCAATTATTGCTTCGGGAGGAGCTGGAAATATGCAACATTTTACAGATGCATTTATTGAAGGAAAGGCAGATGCAGCATTAGCAGCAAGTGTGTTTCATTTCAAAGAAATAGAAATTATAGATTTAAAAAACGAATTAAAAAGGAATAATATTCCAGTGAGGTTATAATGTCATTCCTGCGAAGGCAGGAATTTATACAAAGTAAAAAGTGGATTCCTGCCTTCGCAGGAATGACAATAGTAAAAATATAATTATCGCAATAAAAATTATAAGAAACAATTATGAATATAGATTTTAATAAAAACCAAGACGGTTTAGTACCAGCAATAATTCAAGATGCAATAACTAGTAAAGTTTTAATGTTGGGTTATATGAACAAAGAAGCATACACAAAAACTGTTGAAACTGGAAAAGTTACATTTTTTAGTAGAACAAAAAGTAGGCTTTGGACAAAGGGAGAGGAAAGTGGGAACTTTTTAAATTTGGTTTCTATAAAAAATGATTGTGATGAAGATTCATTATTGATTAAAGTAAATCCAGTTGGACCAACATGCCATAAAGGAACGGACACTTGCTGGGAAGAAACTAATGAACAATCTTTTGGTTTTTTATCTGAACTAGAAAATGTTATTAAAAGTAGAAGAGAAAATGCAGATTCTAAAAGCAGTTATGTGGCATCTTTATTTGAAAAAGGGATTAATAAAATTGCTCAAAAAGTAGGTGAAGAGGCTGTAGAAATTGTAATTGAAGCCAAAGATAATAACGATGAATTGTTTTTAAATGAAGGAGCTGATTTACTATTTCATTATTTAATTTTGCTTCAAGCTAAAGGTTATGCCTTAAATGATGTTGTAAAGGTTTTAGAAGGAAGGCATTCATAAAATTTTATTAGATAAAACTTTTTACTTCATCTTTAATAAATGCCAAAGCTGTATTTGAAGGTGAAGTTCTATTTAATGATTTTTGTAGAACAGCTTCTCTCAATTCTTGGGCAGTTGTAACTGAAGTTTCTTCTGAAGTATTTTTAATAAGTTGCATTATAGCATTTTTTGAAGTGATAATTATACTCCAGCATTTATCTGAAATATAAATTTGCTGAGTTAAATTATGTTCAAATTCTTGTTCAATAGTACTTATTAAGCTAATTAAATAGGCGTTTTTATCATTATTAATAGAAGTTACACGTATTAATAGTTTTGAAGGATTTATGCGTTCTAAATACAGTGTCATTCGTTCATAAGCTTGTAATTTAGCAGGAAGTGCTTCTTTTTGGTTTTCTTTTAGTAAACTTATTTTTAATTTTTTTTCTTCAGCTTTTGTATGTGCTAAAAAGAACAAATAAGCAATTACTCCAGTAATTATAGAAGGTAATGTATAACTAAGTAATTCAATTATTTTTGTTAATTCCATGAAGTATTTATTTAAAAATCAAATTTATTGTATGTATACTGAAATTCAAAATTTATTATAATTATAATTTTCTACATTAAGATTGTTACTAATTTATATGCAATTAGTTTGTAACAATTATTGCAAACTAATTTTTTTTTACTGATAATTGTCATAAAATTCAAAACTTAAAGATTTTACATTTGTAATGTAACAAATGTAGCTTCTTAAAAGATAGTTATATAACAATTGTTACATAAAAAAGAACATTAAATTAATTATTCAATTATGAAAAACTTATTAAGATTAGCAGTTGTACTTTTTACAACAGCAACTTTTGCTCAAGCAGGACACATCATGCAAGGAGTTGGAGCAGTTAATATGTCAATGGGTGGAGCTTCAACAGCACAACCTTTAGATATTAGTGGGGCTTTACAATGGAACCCTGCAGCAATTTCCGTATTTGACAATAAAATAATAGATTTTAATATTGGAGCTTTCTTTTCTTCTCCAGAATTAAGTTCTACAGCTCCTGAATTTGATAATACAGGTCAACCAACAGGTAATTTCTTTAGTGGAACAACTAAAGATGACAGAGGAGTATCACCAATGCCAGCTTTTGCTATGGTTTGGGGTAAAGAAGATAGTAAACATACATTTGGTGCGTCAGCATTTGGAATTAGTGGTTTTGGAGTGACTTTTCCTGAAAGTATGACGAACCCAATAAATATGCCTCAACCTAATGGTTTTGGACTTATTGAATCTGATTATATGTTGTTGCAAGTTGGGTTAGCTTGGGCTTATGAAATAAGTGAAACTTTTTCAATTGGTGTACAGCCTACTTTTAATTATGCAGCATTAGAATTAGCACCAAACCCAACAGCAGATCCAGGGGCGCCTTCAAGTTATCCTGAATACCCAATTAGTGACAAAGCATCTGCATTAGGTTTTGGAGCACAATTTGGTGTATTTTATAATTCACCAGGAGGAATTAAATTAGGTGCATCATACAAAACGGCACAATCATTTGGTGATTTAGAATTTAAAAATACTTTTGGTAGTGATGGTTCAGTTGCATCTGAGAATGCATTTAATATGGATTATCCAGCAATTTTATCATTTGGTGTAGGATATTCAAAAGGCGATGTGGATTTTGCGATGGATTATAGATATGTTGATTATGAAAATACTGATGGTTTTGCTGAAAGTGGATGGACTGATACGTTTTCTGTAGCTGGTTTTGGTTGGAAAAATATGAGCATTCTTTCAGTTGGTTTACAATATAAAGGAATTGAAAAATTACCACTAAGATTTGGATATACTTATAGTAGTAACCCTATTGATGAAGAATTGGCGTTTTTCTCAACACCTGCAACAGCAGTTATTAAAAATGCATTCCAGTTTGGTTTTAGCTACCCATTAACTGATAATTTAATGTTAAACGGAGTGTATCATTATGGTACAAGTGATGGGAAAACAGAAGGCCCTATATATAACCCTGCATTTATCCCAATGGATAATAATTTAGGAGCTATTCCTGGTAGTAAAGTTGGTTATGACATGACTACTAGTATGGTTATGGTTGGTGTATCTTATACATTTGCTAAAAAATAATTAAAAAATATATTTTATAAAGCGGTTTCAATTTGAAACCGCTTTTTTTATGCCTATTAATTAGAAAATACATAAAATTCTTGTTTATTTGTAAACTAAAATTTTTAGATGTTAGGAACCAAAAACCATCGTTTTTTATATGTATATGCATTTACATTATTCATACTATCAGCTCTGTATGGATTGTTATTAAGATGGAATTTCACGTATCCATTAACATTTGTAGATTATCATCACTTTTTACAAAGTCATTCTCACGTAGCATTTTTAGGTTGGGGATATTTAGCAACCATTGGAGTGCTTCTTTCTAATTTTGTAGAAGCTTCTACTAAGCAAAAAAAGATCTATAAAATAACAATTTCAATAATAGTAGTAACTATTACTTTAATGTTAATTAGTTTTCCTTTAGGAGGTTATAAAGCATTTTCAATTGTATTATTGTCTGTATTTGGATTAACTAGTTATGTGATTTCATATAGGTTGCTAAGAGATATAAAAGGAAATAGTGTAGCTCATAAATTAATAAAATATGGTATTTATTACTATATTTTATCAAGTTTAGCAACTTGGTTTTTAGCAGGTGTTTTAGTTTCGCAGGGAAAAACGGATTTATATCATAATACGGTTTATTTTTATCTACACTTTTTATACAACGGTTATTTTGTTTTTGTGCTGTTTGGGTTTTTATTCAAAACTTTTAAAAAACAAAAAATTACAATTTCTAAAAAATTACAAGAAAACTTCTTTTTATATTTAAATGTTGCTTGCATACCTGCATATGCATTGTCAGTTTTATGGAGTGATGTTTCCGCTGTTTTTTATGTAGTTGGTTTTGCAGCTTCAATATTGCAACTCATTTCATTATTCTTTTTGATGAAAATTGTAAGACAAGCATTGCCACAATTAAAATGGAAATCAATTTCTAAGTTATTATTAAAATTTGGACTGATAGCGTATTTATTAAAGATTGTAATACAAATTGCTTCATCATTTCCTTTTATTGTAGAAAAATCATTGGCTTTAAAGCCTTTTTTTATTATTGGGTATTTGCATTTATTTACCTTGGCCTTTATGAGTATTTTTCTATTCTTAATTTTGGCCGAATTAAGAATAATTGAATTTAGAAATACTATTTCTAAAATTGGAATAGGTACTTTTTTAATAGGGATATTTATAACTGAAACCTTATTTTTTTCGCAGGGATTTTTATTTTTGAATGGTTTCGGTCCAATTAAAAATTATAATTTACTGGTATTAATTTTTAGTTTTTTTATGGTATTTGGTTTGTTGTTCATTTTTCTAAGTCAGTTTAAAAAGCAAGTAATTCTAACTAACTAAAGGATGTCAATAACTTTTATTGCGAAACTAAATTTGGAATAGTACTTTTGGCTATTAAAGTATTCCTGTGAACAATTACTTAGAAAATCTTAACGAATCTCAAAGAGAAGCCGTTTTACATAAAGACGGACCAATGATAATTATTGCTGGTGCTGGCTCAGGTAAAACGAGAGTTTTAACCTATAGAATTGCTAATTTAATGAATAATAATGTTGATCCATTTAACATCTTATCATTAACATTTACCAATAAAGCAGCACGCGAAATGAAAAACCGTATTGCAACAGTTGTGGGTGATTCTGAGGCGAAAAACTTGTGGATGGGTACTTTTCACTCTGTTTTTGCTCGTATTTTACGTTCTGAAGGGCATCATTTAGGCTTTCCTTCAAACTTTACAATTTACGATACGCAAGATGCTGTGAGATTGCTTTCTTCCATCATTAAAGAAATGCAATTAGAGAAAGATAGATACAAACCAAAACAGGTTTTAAGTCGTATTTCTTCGTTTAAAAACAGTTTAATTACCGTAAAGGCATATTATAATAATCCGGAATTGATTGAAGCAGACAAAATGGCGAGTCGTCCAAAAATTGGTGAAATTTATAACCAATATGTGGAGCGTTGTTTTAAAGCAGGATCTATGGATTTTGATGATTTATTGCTGAGAACCAATGAATTATTAACGCGTTTTCCAGAGGTTTTAGCAAAATACCAACAACGATTTAAATATATTTTGGTTGATGAGTATCAAGATACAAATCACTCTCAATATTTAATTGTTAGAGCATTAGCAGATCGATTTCAAAATATTTGTGTTGTAGGTGATGATTCACAGAGTATCTATTCATTTCGTGGCGCAAATATTCAAAATATTTTAAATTTTCAGCGAGATTATGATAAGGTGAATATTTTTAAATTAGAACAAAACTATCGTTCTTCAAAAAATATTGTTGAAGCTGCAAATAGTGTTATTCAAAGAAACAAAACAAAGTTAGATAAGCAAGTTTGGACAGCGAATGAAGAAGGTGCAAAAATTAAAGTAATGCGCACTTATACAGAAGCAGAGGAAGGGCGTTTTATTGCAAATTCAATATTTGATAATAAAATGAATTTGCAACTTAAAAATTCTGAATTTGCAATTTTATACCGTACAAATGCGCAATCACGTGCTATTGAAGATGCGCTTCGCAAAAAAGATATAAAATATAAAATTTTTGGAGGTTTATCTTTTTACCAACGTAAAGAAATTAAAGACACACTCGCTTATTTACGTTTGTTAATAAACCCAAATGATGAAGAAGCTTTAAAAAGGGTTATTAATTATCCTGCGCGAGGTATTGGAGATACAACTTTAGATAAACTATCGGTTGCCGCAAACCACTATAAAAAGTCAATTTTTGGTTTATTATTAAATCTGCAAAGTCTTGATATAAGTATAAATGCAGGAACAAAAACAAAATTAATGAATTTTGTGACCATGATGCAGCATTTTCAAATTGAAGCACAAACAAAAAATGCTTTCGAGGTTGCTGAATTTGTGATAAAACAGACCAGAATTATAAAGGATTTAGAAAGTGATGGTACACCAGAAGGTGTTAGTAAAGTTGAAAATATACAAGAATTATTAAACGGACTAAAAGATTTTGTGGATGTTCAAAAGGAAAAAGAAGAAGAAGATTCATTAGCTTTTTTCTTAGAAGATGTAGCTTTAGCAACCGATTTTGATAGTGAAAAGAAAGATAATACTCCTAGAGTTTCATTAATGACGATTCACTTAGCAAAAGGATTGGAATTTCCTTATGTTTATATTGTTGGTTTGGAAGAAAACTTATTTCCTTCAGCAATGAGTATGAATACCAGAAGTGAGTTAGAAGAGGAGCGTCGCTTGTTTTATGTAGCTTTAACAAGAGCTGAAAAACAAGCGTATTTAACCTATGCACAAACACGCTATCGTTGGGGAAAATTAGTAGATTGTGAGCCAAGCAGATTTTTGGAGGAAATTGATGAACAATTTTTAGAGTTTTTAACTGTAAAAATGCCAATTCCAAAACAACATAAATTTTTGGATGAGGATATTTTTGGAAGTGTCCCTCAAAATAAAATACGTTTTAAAAAGCCAATTCAACGTACGCCAGTTAAAAAAACAGAAGTACAAAAGGTTCAATTTTCACCTCCTAAAAATTTAAAAAAGGTTACAAAATCAACAGTTTTACCTTCAAATTTATTTGATAGTACTATTATTATAGGCAATATTGTTGAACATACAAAGTTTGGTAAAGGAGAAGTTCTAAGTTTAGAAGGTATAGGAGCAAACCAAAAAGCAGAAATAAGATTTGGTTCTGTAGGCGTTAAAAAATTATTATTACAATTCGCAAAGCTTACAATTTTAGGTTAAAATAAGATTGTAAAACCAATATTTATATTGTAATTTGCATTTCTTAAAAAAGAAGAAAGATACATGAATTTTGATTTAGAATACAACGCAGAAAGATCGCATTTAATAATCCCAGAATACGGGCGCCATATACAAAAACTGATAGATCATTGCATCGCTTTAGAGGATGTTGTAGAGCGAAATAAAATGGCAAAAGCTATTGTAGATGTGATGGGAAATTTACAACCACATTTACGTGATGTACCTGATTTTAAGCATAAATTATGGGATCAACTTTTTATAATGGCTGATTTCAAATTAGATGTTGATTCACCTTATGAAAAATTGGAAAAAGCTGCATTGTTAGAAAAACCTGAGCGATTAGAATATCCAAAATATGCTTCAAAATATAGGTATTATGGTAATAACATACAAGCCATGATTAAAACAGCCTTAACTTGGGAAGATGGTGAACCTCGTGATGCATTATATTTTGCGATTGCCAATCATATGAAAAAATGTTATTTGAATTGGAATAAAGACACAGTTGATGATGCTATTATTTTTAAACATTTAATTGAATTATCAAAAGGGGAAATTGATTTAACAGATAAAAATGAAACTTTATCTGAAGTGAAAGATTTAATGAAAAAGAAAAACCCTACGAATAAGGTTACGAATAAACAGCAAAACAAACCAAGACCAAAGAAAAAATTTTAATAAATAAATTTCAATCAAAGAATGGCTACATTTAAAATTGAAGGAGGTCATAAATTAAGTGGGAATATTACTCCTCAAGGTGCTAAAAATGAAGCTTTACAAGTTATTTGTGCAGTTTTATTAACATCTGAAAAAGTTACAATTAGTAATATCCCAGATATTAGAGATGTTAATAAACTAATATTTATTTTAGGAGAATTAGGCGTAAAATATACCAAAGTCAATGTGGATACCTATACTTTTCAGGCAGATACTCTAAACTTAGATTATTTAGAATCTGAAAATTTCAAAAAAGATGGAAGTTCTTTACGAGGTTCTATTATGATTGTAGGTCCACTATTAGCACGTTTTGGGAAAGGATACATACCACGACCAGGTGGAGATAAAATAGGAAGACGTAGATTAGATACTCATTTTGAAGGGTTTATAAAATTAGGAGCTACTTTTAGATATAACAAAGAGGAGCTATTTTATGGTGTTGAAGCGGATGAGTTAATTGGAACTAACATGCTTTTAGATGAAGCTTCAGTAACTGGAACGGCAAATATTGTAATGGCGGCTGTTATGGCTAAAGGAACTACAACAATATACAATGCTGCTTGCGAACCATACTTACAACAGTTGTGTAAAATGTTGAATAGTATGGGCGCTAATATTACAGGAGTAGGTTCTAATTTACTTAAAATAGAAGGTGTTACAAAATTAAATGGGTGTGCTCATAGAATTTTACCTGATATGATTGAAATTGGTAGTTGGATTGGTATGGCTGCCATGACTAAGTCTTCTATTACTATTAAAGATGTAAGTTGGGACGATTTAGGGTTAATACCTCGTGTTTTTCAAAAAATAGGAATTAATTTAGAACGTAGAGGTGATGATATTTTTATTCCTGAACAAGATAGTTACGAAATTCAAAATTTTATAGACGGATCAATTTTAACTATCTCTGATGCACCTTGGCCGGGATTTACACCTGATTTATTAAGTGTTATTTTAGTGGTGGCAACACAAGCCAAAGGAAGTGTACTTATTCATCAAAAAATGTTTGAAAGCCGTTTGTTTTTCGTAGATAAATTAATTGATATGGGAGCAAAAGTAATACTTTGTGATCCGCATAGGGCTACAGTTATTGGTATGAACCATGAATATAGTTTAAAAGCTACAACCATGACTTCACCTGATATTAGAGCAGGAATTTCTTTATTAATTGCAGCACTTTCTGCTCAAGGAACAAGCACAATTCAAAATATTGAACAAATTGACAGAGGTTATCAAAATATTGATGAAAGACTAAGGGCTATTGGAGCAAAAATAACAAGAATAGATTAATTTTTATAAAAATATAAATTTCAAGTTTAAAAATTCCTGTTGTCGCAGGAATTTTTTTATTGGATAAAATTTAAATAGTTAAGCCTTTGAAATTTTGAGTTATTTAATTTTGAATCTTTCAATAAATAAATGTCATATTGGCATAATTCAAAAAATGGCAATACTTTTGCAGACTAATAAAGTGATAAATTTTTTAAGTTAAAAAGATGAGTAAAAAGAACGATAGTAAAGAAGAAAAAGATTTAGAAGATAAAGATATTCAACAAGAAGAAGCCCAAGAAATTAGTATCGAAGAGCAATTGCAAAAGGAAGTTGCTCAAGAGAAAGATAAATTTCTTCGTTTATTTGCTGAATTTGAAAACTATAAAAAGCGTACAGCTAAAGAACGTGTTGAATTATTTAGAACTGCCAATGAAGATTTAATGACAGTTTTATTGCCAATATTGGATGATTTTGACAGAGGATTAGCTGAAATTAAAAAAGTAAAAGATAAAGAGTTATTGAAAGGGATGGAGTTAATTAAAAATAAACTTAAAACTACATTAGCTCAAAAAGGATTAAATTTTATTGAAGTAAATAAAGGTGATATTTTTGATGTTGAAATACATGAAGCTATTACTCAAATCCCTGCTCCATCAGAAGACATGAAAGGTAAAATAATGGATGTAGTGGAACAAGGATATAAGTTAGGAGACAAAGTTTTAAGATATCCAAAAGTTGTAATAGGACAATAATTCAAAAAAAATGAAGCAAGATTACTACGAAGTATTAGGCGTTTCTAAAAATGCTACACCAATTGATATAAAAAAAGGCTACCGTAAAATGGCTATTAAATATCATCCAGATAAAAATCCGGATGATAAAGCAGCCGAAGAGAATTTTAAAAAAGCTGCTGAGGCTTATGAAATTTTAAGTGACGAAAATAAAAAAGCGCGTTACGATCAATATGGTCATGCTGCTTTTGAAAATGGAGGTCAGAGAGGTGGAGGCTTTGGTGGTGGAGGTATGAATATGGATGATATCTTTAGTCAATTTGGAGATATTTTCGGAGGTGGTTTTGGAGGCGGAGGCTTCGGTGGAAGTTCACGTGGTAGAGCTCGTGTTAAAGGAAGCAATTTAAGAATTAGAGTAAAACTAACGTTAGAAGAGATTGCTAATGGTGTTGAAAAGAAAGTAAAAGTTCGTAGAAAAGTACAAGCAGCTGGAGCAACATTTAAAACGTGTTCTACTTGTAACGGTCAGGGGCAAGTAATGCGTGTTACTAATACAATTTTAGGACGTATGCAAACAGCTTCAACGTGTCCAACCTGCCAAGGTGCTGGTGAAATTTTAGATAAACAACCTAAAGGAGCAGATAGTAGTGGACTAGAATTTAAAGAAGAAACAGTTTCAATAAAGATTCCTGCAGGTGTTACTGATGGAGTACAATTAAAAGTGAATGGGAAAGGGAATGCAGCTCCAGGAAATAATTCTATGGATGGTGATTTAATTGTTGTTATTGAAGAAATTAAACATGAAACATTAAAACGTGAAGGAACAAATTTACATTTTGATTTATACATTAACTTATCTGAAGCAGTTTTAGGAGTTAGTAAAAACATTGATACTGTTTCTGGAAAAGTTAAAATAAAAATTGAGGAAGGTACGCAATCAGGTAAAATATTAAGATTAAGAGGTAAAGGATTACCAAGTATAGATCATTATGGAAATGGAGATTTATTAATTCACATTAATGTTTGGACGCCTCAAAATCTTTCGAAAGAACAAAAAGATTTTTTTGAAAAAAATATAAAAGATGAAAATTTCGAACCAAATCCTTCAAAGTTTGACAAATCTTTTTTTGAAAAGGTAAAAGATATGTTTTCATAAAATTAACATCTTTTTTACTTTTTGTTTTTAAAAAATAAGTATATTTGATAAAATGTTGTTAGTGAAACATCTAATAACACTTTTTCTTTTTCATAGCAATTTTCCCACTTACACTGTAAGTGGGTTTTTTTTTAATCAAATTATTAATGTATTTTTGCAAAATTAAGTAGGTCGTCTTATCGTTCCGTTTTAACGGAGAGGAAAGTCCGGACACCAAAGAGTAGCATAGCGGATAACATCCGTCCAGCGTGAGTTGAGGACAAGTGCAACAGAAAGCAAGTACAGTTCGGCTGTAGTGAAACCAGGTAAACTCTATGCGGTGAAATGCCACGTATATTGAAATTTTAGAGTTACTCGCTCTATTTCAAGGGGTAGGCAGCTTGAGCTATAGAGTAATTTATAGCCTAGATAAATGATGAGAACTTTTCGAAGTACAAAATCCGGCTTATAGACCTACTTAATTTTTTTATCATATTCTTGATATTTACAACGTTTTCGTTAGTGATTTTTATGTATTTCAAAATAAATACCATTTTTAATATTTATATATTTAAAAATGCACTGAATATTACGAATTATTTAATTCTGAACTTCATTTTTTGTAACTTCGCGTGGATAAAATAATTAAATAAAAAATAAAGATATGGCTTTTGATATTGAAATGATTAAAGGTGTTTATAACCGAATGACTGAAAGAGTTGACACTGCAAAAAAAGTAGTTGGAAAACCCTTAACATTGGCTGAAAAAATATTGTACAATCACTTATGGGATGGTAAGGCAACTACAGCTTTTGAAAGAGGTAAAGATTATGTAGATTTTGCACCTGACCGTATTGCTTGTCAAGATGCTACAGCTCAAATGGCTTTGTTGCAGTTTATGCAAGCTGGTAAAAGTAAAGTTGCAGTACCAACAACAGTACATTGTGATCACTTAATTCAAGCTAAAATTGGAGCGGATAAAGATTTACAAAATGCTTTAAATAATAGTAGTGAGGTATTTAATTTTCTAGCTTCTGTATCAAATAAATATGGAATTGGATTTTGGAAACCGGGAGCAGGAATTATTCATCAAGTTGTTTTAGAAAACTATGCATTTCCAGGAGGAATGATGATTGGAACCGATTCACATACCGTAAATGCTGGTGGATTAGGAATGATTGCAATTGGAGTTGGTGGTGCGGATGCAGTTGATGTTATGGCTGGAATGGCTTGGGAATTAAAATTTCCTAAATTAATAGGTATTAAACTAACAGGTAAATTATCTGGTTGGTCTGCACCAAAAGATGTTATTTTAAAAGTAGCAGGAATATTAACTGTAAAAGGTGGTACAGGTGCAATTGTTGAATATTTTGGGGAAGGTGCAAAATCAATTTCAGCTACTGGAAAAGGAACCATTTGTAATATGGGAGCTGAAATAGGAGCAACAACTTCAACATTTGGTTATGATAAATCTATAGAGCGTTATTTAAGAGCTACAGATAGAAATGAAATAGCTGATCAGGCAAATAAAATAGCTTCATACTTAACAGGAGATGACGAAGTTTATGCAAATCCTGAATTATATTTTGATCAAGTAATTGAAATTAACTTAGATGATTTAAAACCACACATTAATGGTCCTTTTACTCCAGATTTAGCTACAGTTGTTGGAGAAATGACTGAAAAAGCAACCAAAAATGATTGGCCTTTAAAAGTTGATTGGGGATTAATAGGTTCTTGTACTAACTCGTCTTATGAAGATTTATCAAGAGCGGCTTCTATTGCTAAACAAGCTGTAGATAAAGGTCTAGTTGCAAAAGCAGAGTTTGGTATTAATCCAGGTTCTGAACAAGTTAGATATACTGCAGATAGAGATGGTTTATTAGAGATTTTTGAAAATTTAAATGCAAAAATTTTCACAAACGCATGTGGACCTTGTATTGGTCAATGGGCTAGAGAAGGGTCTGAAAAACAAGAAAAAAATACTATTATTCACTCTTTCAACCGAAATTTTTCAAAAAGAGCAGATGGAAACCCTAATACACATGCTTTTGTTGCTTCACCAGAAATGGTAGCTGCAATTGCTATTGCAGGTAGGTTGGATTTCAATCCAATGACAGATACATTAATAAACAAAAATGGAGAAAAAGTTTCTTTTGATGAACCAACAGGATTAGAGTTGCCTCCAAAAGGTTTTGCAGTTGAAGATGCTGGATATGATGCACCTATTGAAGATGGTTCAGGAGTAAATGTTGTTGTTAATGATGATTCAGAACGTTTACAATTATTAACACCATTTACACCAATTGGAAATACTATTAATGGAGCAAAATTATTAATAAAAGCATTTGGAAAATGTACAACAGATCATATTTCTATGGCTGGTCCTTGGTTACGTTTCCGTGGGCATTTAGATAATATTTCTAATAACTGTTTAATAGGAGCTGTTAATGCTTTTGGAAAGGAAACAAATAAAGTTAAAAATCAATTAACTGGAGAATTTGGAACGGTTCCAGATACAGCAAGAGCTTATAAAGCAGCTGGTGTATATTCTATAGTTGTTGGAGATCATAATTATGGAGAAGGATCTTCTCGTGAACATGCTGCAATGGAGCCACGTCATCTAGGTGTTGCTGCTGTAATTGTAAAATCATTTGCTCGTATTCACGAAACTAACTTAAAAAAACAAGGGATGTTAGGTTTAACTTTTGCAAATGAAGCGGATTACGATTTAATTTTAGAAAATGATACTTTCAACTTTATTGATTTAAATGAATTTGCTCCAGGTAAACAATTAAGTTTAGAAGCTGTTCATGCAAATGGGTCTAAAGATATTATTAAATTAAATCATACCTATAACCAAAGTCAAATTGATTGGTATAATGAAGGTTCAGCATTAAATTTAATTAAAAAACAAAATGTTTAAAATAAAATTTTAATTAAAGTTTAAAAATAATTTTTAAAAGAGGAGTTTGAAGACTCCTCTTTTTTTGTAAACACATAAATATTAGCTTGTTATTATTTTTTTAATTTTATCAGTTAAAATTAAAACGTTTTCGTAAATAATAGAATTACACTAATTAATTTTTCGTAACTTTTTAAATTATTATTTTTATCTAATTAATTAGTATATTTTAATGTTTAATACAGCTATACTGTTAGAATTTAATAATAATTAAACAGTTTATCATTAATTAATTATTTACAATTTTATTATTAATTTTTATGAAAGTACTTTTTTATACTAGAGAATTTCCGCCTTATGTTTATGGAGGAGCAGGGGTTCATGTTGAATATTTGGCAGCAGAATTAGCGAAGTTAATGAATGTTGATGTAAGATGTTTTGGAGATCAACAAGAAAATACCGAAAATTTAACAGTAAAAGGTTACCCTTTTGATAATCCAGCTTTTAACAAGTCAAATGATAAGCTTAAATCTGTTCTACAAACATTAAGTACTTGTATTCAAATGAATGCAGATGAAATTGATGCTGATATTGTTCATTGTCATACTTGGTACGCACATTTTGCTGGTATTGTTGCAAAATTATGCTACGGTATCCCATTGGTAATCACAACACATTCATTAGAACCATTAAGACCATGGAAAAGAGATCAATTAGGAAACGGTTACGATGCATCTTCATGGATTGAAAAAACAGCCATAGAAATGGCTGATGCCATAATTGCCGTTTCAAATGAAACTAAAGATGATGTGTTGAAATATTTTAATGTTGAAGAAGAAAAAATTAAAGTAATTTATAATGGAATAAATCTTGAAGAGTATGTGGTCACAAATGAAACATCAACTTTAGAAAGATTTGGTATTAATAAGTTAAAACCATATGTACTTTTTGTTGGTAGAATTACCAAACAAAAAGGAATTATACATTTAGTAAATGCAATAAAATATATAGATCCTGATACACAAATAGTTTTATGCGCTGGTGCTCCAGACACTCCTGAAATTGCAAAAGAAATGGAAGAAAGTGTGAATGAAGTAAAAAAAACAAGAGATAATGTTATTTGGATTGCTGAAATGTTACCTAAAAAAGAAGTAATTCAATTATATTCGCATGCAGATGTGTTTTGTTGCCCATCAATTTATGAACCTTTTGGAATTATAAATATAGAAGCAATGGCCTGTGAAACTGCTGTTGTAGCAAGTGCTGTTGGAGGAATAAAAGAAGTTGTTGTAAACAATGAAACAGGTATTTTAGTTCAAGTAGAACAACAAAATGTAGCTCCTTTTGAACCTATAAATCCAGATAAATTTTCAAAAGACCTTGCTGATGGAATTAATAAATTAATAAACAACAAATCTATGAGAGAGGCTATGGCAAAAAATGGAAGAAAAAGAGTTGAAGATTATTTTGACTGGATAGCAATTGCAAAACAAGTTGAAGGATTATATAAATCTTTAATTTAATGTTGTAATTAAGTAAATATAAAAGTAAATTAATACAAATTTCAAAAAATAAAGTTATGGCAGGAAGTAATGTTTTATCAATAATATTAGGAGGTGGACAAGGTTCAAGATTGCACCCGTTAACAGAGTCTCGCTCTAAACCTGCAGTTCCAATTGCCGGAAAGTACCGTTTAGTAGATATTCCAATTTCTAATTGTATCAATTCAGATATAAAAAGAATATTTGTATTAACACAATTTAATTCAGCCTCATTAAACCGTCATATTAAAGATACCTATCATTTTAGTTTTTTTAGTACAGCCTTTGTTGATGTTTTGGCTGCAGAGCAAACCCCGGGGAATAGTAAGTGGTTTCAGGGAACTGCAGATGCGGTTCGTCAAAGTATGCATCATTTTTTAAGACATGATTTTGAGTATGCCTTAATTTTATCTGGGGATCAATTATACCAAATGGATTATGATGAAATGTTGCAAAAACATATAAAAAGTAATGCTAAAATATCTATAGCTACCATTCCTGTTAATGCGAAAGATGCCACTTCATTTGGAATTTTAAAAACAAACGAAGAGAATGATATTACTTCTTTTATTGAAAAACCAGCAGCTGAATTATTACCAGATTGGACTTCAGAAGTTAGTCAACAAATGAAAGATGAAGGAAGAAATTATTTGGCTTCCATGGGTATTTATATATTTAACCGAGAATTATTAGTTGAATTAATGAACAATCCTGATACGAATGATTTTGGTAAAGAAATAATACCACAAGCACTTGGTCAACATAAAGTTATAAGTCATCAATTTGAAGGTTATTGGACAGATATTGGGAATATAGATTCATTTTTTGAGGCTAATTTAGGTTTAACAGATGATTTTCCAAAGTTTGATTTGTACAGTAAAGCAAAACGTATTTATACACATGCTAGAATGTTGCCTACAACTAAAATTTCGGGTACTGTTTTAGATAAAACAGTGATTGCAGATGGTTGTATTATAAATGCTGCTAAAATTGAACATTCAGTTATTGGAGTTCGATCTAGAATTGATGCTGAATCCACTGTTGTTAACACTTATATGATGGGTAGTGATTTTTATCAACCTTTAGAAGATATAATTAATAAAGACATTGTTTCTATGGGAATTGGTTCTCGTTGCTTTATTAAAAATGCTATTTTAGATAAAAATTGTAGTATTGGTGACGATGTAAAAATAAATGGAGGTAAGCATTTAAAAGATTCTGAAACTGATATATACGCTGTTAGAGATGGAATTGTTGTGATTAAAAAGGGCGCTGTAGTTCCTAATGGGTTTACGCTATAAGCATTATTAAAAGGTAATTAGACTTAAATGAAAAATCAGGAAAGAGTTGTTATTGAAAATATATCTCCCGCAATAAATAATGGTGATCTTTATATAAAACGCGTTGTAAATGAAATTGTTACCGTAACTGCAGATATCCTGTCAGATGGTCATGATATTACTGCTGCGGCTGTTTTATACAAACATCAAAAGGAAAAAAAGTGGAAAGAAGTTAGAATGTATCCAGGTCACAATAATTGGCAAGCTTCTTTTGTTGTTGAAAAACAGGGTTACTATTTTTACAAAGTTGTAGGATGGGTAGATTATGCTTTGAATTGGCAACATGGTATTGAACGCAAAATTGCTGATAATCAACATGTAAATTCTGAATTATTAGAAGGAATATCCTATGTAAATAAATGTGAATTAACAGCAACTGCTTCAGAAAAAAAATATTTAAAGCATCTAAATGAAATATTTGCTGATTCTAATGCTTATAATGAAGCAATTACCGAAGCTGTTAGTGAAAGGTTACACCATATTTTTTATAATTATCCTGAAAAGATATTACTAAATTCATCAAAAGAATTTCAAGTATATGTAGATAGGTTAAAGGCTAGATTTAGTACTTGGTATGAATTTTTTCCACGTTCTGCATCCCAGAAAAATGGAGTGCATGGAACTTTTAAAGATTGTGAGAAATTATTACCAAGAGTATCGAAAATGGGTTTCGACACTTTATATTTTCCTCCAGTTCACCCAATAGGGGAAGTGAATCGTAAAGGTAAAAATAACACTACAGAAGCCTTGAAGGGGGATGTTGGTTCTACTTGGGGAATTGGTTCAAAATATGGTGGACATAAGGACTTACACCCGCAATTAGGCACCATTGAAGATTTTAAATCTTTGATTAAAAAAGCTAATGGATTTGGAATTGAAATTGCGATGGATTATGCATTGCAAGCAGCTCCAGATCATCCTTGGGTAAAAGAACACCCAAGTTGGTTTAAATGGAGACCTGATGGTACCGTGCAATATGCCGAAAACCCACCAAAAAAATACCAAGATATTTTACCAATTTATTGGGAAAGTGAAGATTTTAAAAATTTATGGGATGAATGTTTAGATACTTTATTTTATTGGATTAATTGTGGAATTAATGTTTTTAGGGTGGATAATCCACATACTAAACCTTTTTATTTTTGGAATTGGATTATTAATGAAGTAAAAGCAAAACACCCTGATGTGTTATTTTTAGCAGAAGCCTTTACGGCACCAAAAATAATGCAACAATTGGGGAAACAAGGTTATTCGCAATCCTATACCTACTTTACTTGGAGAAACAATAAACATGAAATTACTGAATATGTTGAAGAATTAACAAAAACAGATCAGCGTGAATATATGCGTCCAAATTTTTGGCCAAATACACCTGATATTAACCCGTTTCATCTTCAACATGCAAATGAATCAAAACATATTCAGCGTTATGTGTTAGCAGCGACTTTAAGTTCAAATGTTGGAATTTACGGACCTGTTTTTGAACATATGATGAGTAATCCTATTCCTGGGAAAGAAGAATATTTGAATTCTGAAAAATTTCAAATCTGTAATTACGATTGGTTCAAAGAAAATAATTTAATAACAATTATTTCAAAAATAAATAAAATTCGTTTTGAAAATGAGGCACTTCAGCAAACTAATAATATAAAATTTTGTAACATTAATAATGATAATTTAATTGCTTTTTATAAATGGAATGACTCTAAAGATAGTGAACTATTAATTATTATTAATTTAGATGAACATCATATGCAACAAGGAATGCTTCAGTTACCATTGGCAGAACTTGGGATTGGAAATCATCATCATTTAAAAGTGAAGGACTTAATTACTGATAATGTGTATGAGTGGAATAGTGAGTGGAATTTTATACAGTTGCATGCTTCATTACCTTTTCATATTTTTAAGATAAAAAAATAGCATGTCCAAACAACTATCCAAAAACATTTTGCAGCCACCTTATAATTTTGATGAAGTATGGGAGGAATTGCTTGAAAGTGAAGAATTTATAAAAGTTTTTCTTTCAGATGTATTGGAAGATTATATTGTGAAGCAACGCTGGTATGGTGGAAAAGCTAGTAAATTAAAGTATATAGAACTTTCAGATTATTTTAAAATTGAGCAGGGTAATGAAGTGTATTATGGCTTAATTTTAGAAATTAATTTTGTTGAAGCTTTCTATCAACATTATTTTTTACCAATTGCATTTGTTTCTGATGAAAGTTTTGCTCAAAAAGATAGAATTCTGCCTATAAGTATAAGAGGACAAGAAGGCTTTATTATTGATGCCATTAACCTTGATGCATACCGAAAATTAGTATTTGAGCGTATTGTAACTGCGCAAACCAATGATAAAAATAAGGTGCAGTATCATAAAAGTATGTTGTTTAATAATGTAAACTATGAGTCTTCAAGATTTATGGGTTTAGAGCAAAGCAATACTTCTATTGTATACAATGAAAAGTACGTTTTAAAATTTTTCAGAAGAATTTATGTTGATAAAAATCCAGATTATGAAATGAGTCGGTTTTTATCAGAAAAGAAAGATTTTAAAAACACACCAAAATTTTTAGGCAGTATCAATATTGTTGATTCAGAAAACTCCGATATTACTATTGCTTTAATGCAAGAAATGGTCCCAAATCAAGGTGATGCTTGGGAGTATATGCTGAAAGAACTTTATCAAGTATTTTCAAATTTAGAAAATAAACATATTAATGTAAACTCTTTACCAAAAACTGAATTGTTCCTAAGATTAGGAATAAATGATGTTCCACCTCAAATAATAGATTGGGTTGGGTTAAATCTATTTTTAAAAATTCAAACTTTAGCAAAGCGAACAGCAGAAATGCATATTGCATTAGGATCAGAGTTTGAAGATACCGCTTTTACGCCAACGCGTTTTAATGGTGATTATACCGTTTGGTTAAAAAATAGGTTGCTATATCAATTTCAAAATAGGTTGAATACTATTGAAAATAGTATGCATAAACTAGATGGTTTAGCCCTAGAATTAGCAAAAGAATTTCTTGATAAAAAAAATAGTATTAGAAAAAGGTTTGTGAAATTTGATTGGACTAAATTAAAAGGTGAACGCATTAGAGTTCATGGCGATTATCATTTAGGTCAAATATTAGTGAAGGATGATGATTTTTATATATTAGACTTTGAAGGAGAACCTGAAAGTACCATTAGAGATCGTAAAGTAAAACAACCACCTTTAAAAGATGTTGCTGGTTTATTTAGATCATTTCATTATGCAATTTATGCAACAGTTTTCAATAATATTGAAAAATACAATTACCCTCAAGAAACGTTATTTAAAGCGGCTGAATTATTATATAATTATTTCACAGGAGTTTTTCTAGGGACTTATGTAACAGAGGTTCAAGATGCAAATTTAAATATTGGGTATCATCAGGAACGCATATTTATATTAGAATACTGCTTATTAGAAAAAGCAGTTTATGAATTAGGGTATGAACTTAATTCTCGTCCACGTTGGGCATTAATTCCTTTAAAAGGAATTTCAAATATTATTAATCACTAACAAATTTATGGCACAAGTAAAAGCATTTAGTCTGTTTTCAGACTTTGATATTTCCCTTTTTAAAGCGGGTAAACATTATCGATTGTATGAAAAATTAGGTCCACATATTACTACTGTTGATGGAATTGATGGTACTTATTTTGCTGTTTGGGCTCCAACAGCAAATCAAGTTTCTGTAATTGGTGATTTTAATTATTGGAAAGATGGTGAACACCAATTAAATGTTCGTTGGGATTCTTCAGGAATTTGGGAAGGATTTATACCTAATGTTGAAAAAGGAGCGAGTTATAAGTATAAAATTCACTCAAACAACAATGGTTATATTTCAGAAAAGGCAGATCCTTATGCAAGACGTTCTGAACATCCACCAAAAACAGCTTCCATAGTTTGGGAAGATAATTACCAATGGAAAGATAAAAATTGGTTAAAAATAAGAAAAAAACATAATGCGTTAGACGCACCGTATTCAGTATATGAAGTTCATTTAGGTTCTTGGAAAAAGCATTTAGAAGAAGATCGTTTTTTATCTTATTTTGAATTAGCGGATGATTTGGTGAAGTATGTTAAAGAAATGAATTTTACCCATGTAGAGTTGATGCCAATTATGGAATTTCCTTACGATCCTTCGTGGGGATATCAAATCACAGGGTATTTTGCACCAACCTCTCGTTTTGGATACCCAGATGAATTTAAATATTTAGTTGATAAATTACACGAAAATGAAATTGGAATTATTTTAGATTGGGTGCCTTCTCATTTTCCAGAAGATGCACATGGTCTTGGATATTTTGATGGTTCAGAGTTATACGAACACCCTGATAAACGAAAAGGATATCACCAAGATTGGAAAAGTTTAATTTTTAATTACGAAAGAAACGAAGTTAGAGCATTTTTAATAAGTAATGCTATTTTCTGGTTAGAGCAATATCATATTGATGGTTTACGCGTAGATGCTGTTGCTTCTATGTTATTTTTAGATTATTCACGTGAAGAAGGTGAGTGGGAACCAAATATATATGGAGGAAATGAAAACTTAGCCGTAATTTCTTTTTTGAAGGAATTGAACGAAGAAGTTTATAAATCATTTCCAGATGTACAAACAATTGCTGAAGAATCTACCGCATTTCCAATGGTTACAAAGCCAACTTTTATGGGTGGTTTAGGTTTTGGAATGAAATGGATGATGGGTTGGATGCATGATACTTTGGAGTATTTTGGTAAAGATTCTATTTATAGAAAATACCATCAAAATGAAATTACATTTAGTTTAGCGTATGCATTTACAGAAAACTATATGTTGCCATTTTCACATGATGAAGTTGTACATGGTAAAAAATCTATTTTGGGGCGTATGCCAGGAGATGAATGGCAACGTTTTGCAAATTTAAGATTGTTATATGGTTATATGTTTACACACCCAGGTACAAAATTATTGTTTATGGGAAGTGAATTTGGGCAGTATGGTGAGTGGGATTTTGAAAGTAGTTTAGATTGGAATTTATTAGAATTTGAACCTCATAAAAAAGCATTAAATTATTACAAAGAACTTAATAAGTTTTATAGATCAGCACCAGCTTTATATGAAAAAGGATTTATAAATGAGGGTTTTGAATGGATAAGCTACGATGATAATGAAAATTCTGTTATTTCATTTATAAGAAAAGGAAATGATGCTTCCCAAAATGTATTAGTTGTTTGTAATTTTACACCAGCACTGCTTGAAAAGTACAAAGTAGGAGTTCCCGCTAAAGTAAAATTAAAAGAAATTTTTAATAGCGATGCTGAAAAATTTGGAGGAAGTGGAATTGAAAATAAACGTCAAATTACGAGTAAAAAACAACCATGGAATGGAAGGCCATATACTGTGGAAATTACGTTACCACCATTAGGAATATCCGTTTTTGAGATAAAATAGCATATAAATAAATAGTCTTAATTTTAACACCTATTATTTTATAGATAATATAAAATAATAGGTGTTTTTTTAATTAAAAGAGAGCGAGTAAATTTATTAATTTTAGTACGTTTGCATTTCGTTTAAATACTACTAACTATGATTTTAAATACAGAATTAGAATACAAGGGAAACCTGTTTCCTTCAAAAATAGTTTTTTATAAAAAAAATGTTGATACTTTATATTTTAAAACTGAAAATAATGTTACACTTCAAGTTACTGTGGAGCGTGACAGTGTTTTAAGATTTCGTTTTGCTACTTCATCCATTTTTGAAAATGATTTTTCTTATGGCATTACAATGTATGCAAGTAAAGGCTATAATAAATTGGAAATTGAAGAAGATAAAAACAATTATATTATAACAACTTCAAAATTAATTTGTCATATTTCAAAACTAGATTTGCGCACGGCTATTTTTGATGCTAAAGATAAAACACTTATTTGTGAAGATGAGTTAGGTTTTCATTGGGAAGAAAGTTATGAGTTTGGTGGTGATATTGTTAAAATGTCAAAAACTTCATTAGAAGGTGAAAGTTACTTTGGTTTAGGAGATAAACCAGTTGATATTAATTTGAAAGGGAAACGTTTCGAAAATTGGGCAACAGATTCTTATGCTTATGTTAGAGGTGCAGATCCAATATATAAGGCAATTCCATTTTATCTTGGCTTACATCATAAAAAGGCTTATGGAATATTTTTTGACAATACATTCCGATCATATTTTGATTTTTGTCATGAAAAAAGAAATGTAACCAGCTTTTGGGCAGATGGAGGTGAAATGAATTATTATTTTATTTATGGACCTGAAATGTCTGAAGTTGTTTCAAATTACACAGATTTAACAGGTCGTCCACATCACATTCCGCCGCTTTGGGCTCTGGGTTTTCACCAATGTAAATGGAGTTATTATCCAGAAGCAAAAGTGAAAGAAGTTGCCAACAAGTTTAGAGAGTTAAAAATTCCTTGTGATGCTATTTATTTAGATATTGACTACATGGAGGGCTTTAGATGTTTTACATGGAATAAAGAATATTTTCCAGATCCCAAAAGGATGGTAAAAGAATTGGCTGATGAAGGATTTAAAACAATTGCTATTATTGATCCAGGAATTAAAATTGATAATGAATATAGCGTTTATAAAGAGGCTTTAGAAAAAGATTATTTTTGTAAACGAGCTGATGGACCCTATATGAAAGGTAAAGTTTGGCCTGGAGAGTGTTATTTTCCAGATTTTACAAAGCCAGAAGTTCGTGATTGGTGGGCTGATTTATTTAAAGAATTAATTGAAGATATTGGAGTAAAAGGTGTTTGGAATGATATGAATGAGCCAGCTGTAATGGATGTGCCAGGCAAAACATTTCCAAATGATGTGCGTCATGATTATGATGGAAACCCTTGTAGCCATAGAAAAGCACACAATATTTACGGTATGCAGATGGCAAGAGCAACCTATCATGGATTAAAAAAATTCTCTTATCCAAAACGTCCATTTGTAATTACTAGATCTGCATACTCAGGAACGCAAAGATATACATCAACTTGGACTGGTGATAATGTGGCTACATGGGATCATTTGGCGTTGGCAAATATACAGGTACAACGGATGTGCATGTCTGGATTTTCTTTTGCAGGATCAGATATTGGTGGGTTTGCTGAACAACCAAACGGAGAACTATTTACGCGTTGGGTTCAATTAGGCGTATTTCATCCATTCTTTAGAGTACATTCCTCGGGTGATCATGGAGATCAAGAGCCTTGGGCTTTTGGGCCAACAATGACTGATATTGTGAGGAAATTTATTGAAATTAGATATCAATTATTACCTTATCTATACACTGCTTTTTGGAGATATACAGAAGATGGTATTCCAATCTTAAAATCATTAGTACTTTTTGATCAACATGATCAGCATACAAATTATAGAAATGATGAATTTATCTTTGGTGAAAAAATATTGGTTTGTCCAATTTTAGAACAAAATGCAAAAGGTAGAAGAATGTATTTTCCAATTGGAAAATGGTATAACTTCTGGGATAATTCAATAGTAATTGGAGGTGAAGAAAAATGGGTAGATGCGGATATTGATAGTATGCCTATTTTTATAAAGGCAGGTGCTATTATTCCTAAATATCCCATTCAGCAATATGTTGGTGAAAAGATAATAGAGCAATTAGAATTAGATGTATATTTTAAAGAAGGTAAAGAAGTTTCTGAAGTTTTTGAAGATGCACAGGATGGATTTGATTATAAAAAAGGAAGGTATAGCTTAAGAAATTTCAACTTAGTTGGAAAATCAAATTCATTAACAATATTGCAGTTTAAATCTGGAAAGTTTATTACAACTTACGAAACTTTCAAAATTAATATACACAGTTTGCCATTTAAAATTAAGAGTATAGAAGTTGACAATGAAGAGATTGATATTAAAATGCTAAACGGAAATATAACTTTTGTTATAACAAAAGAATTTAGAGAGTTACATATAATAGGTTAAAAGACATATTTAATATAAAAAAAGCTTCTTATTTTTAAGAAGCTTTTTTTTATTGTCTAAAAAAATTAATTTCTAAAAAAAACTATTGGAATTTTAAGTACTGAACTAATAGCGATACCATTTTCAAAAGCAGGTTTCCAGTTAGGCATATTTTCAACCACTCTTTTAGCTTCTTTGTTAAGAATTTTATTAACCCCTTTTTCAATTCTCACATTAGCTATTTTTCCATCATTTTCAACTGAAAAGCAAACAATTACTTTTCCTCTAGAACTTGAATTCCTAGAATTTCTAGGGTATTTCATATTTTTGGTTAAATACTTTGCTAATTCATTATTACCTCCTGGAAATTCAGCCTGAGAATTTATTTTTTCCGAAAGTAAAGGTTGCTCAATAGTAGTTAATTCTGCGATATCTTCTGTATAAGCGAATGTACTTTGTGCTTTTATTTGTATAGTTACAAAAACTAGAAATAATAAAATTGAAGTAGTTTTCATTTTTTTTTGTTTAAAAATCAGGTATTTATAAACTTAATTACATTGATTAAATTAATTACTATAAATTTCATTATTAAAGGTTTATCCAGATGTGACATATATCATATACTGAATTTTTATATTAAGTATAAACTTTATTTTGGAATACTAAAAAACCCGTAAAGAAATGAATCTTTACGGGTTTTAAATGAATGAAACTGTATCTTTTATTGAAGAAATCTCATTTTAAATTTTATTTAAGTACAAAGTTTAACCTTGCAAATAAGAAACGTCCTCCAACACCAAATTGTTGAGCTCTTCTTGACCAGTCAAATCGACCATCACTTCTATTTCCATAAGCAGCATCAGCTCTGTCTGGATAAATATCAAATAAATTATTTGCACCCACAGTTATTGTAGTGCTTTCTGACATTTTGTAACCAAATGATAAATCTGTAACTAATTTAGAACCAAAAACTTGTTGGTTTGCAACTGTTGTAGTTGCTTCTGTAACTTCACCAAACCAAACATTTCTTAAGAAAACATTAAATTTATCTGTAGTTAAACTATTTGATAAATTAACTTTTGCTCTTGGTACTGCTTCTTCTAAATAAACCCTACTGTCTTCAGGAAAATAGGTATCAACTAAACCTGCATCTTCTAACACTTGAGAAGCTTTAACAGCACCTACTTGTACAGTTTTAGAAAATGTACCAGATAAATCCGATTTTAATTTTACATTATTACCTAACAAAGCATCATGTGTAATAACAATATCAATTCCTTTAGATTCAGTATCAATTGCATTTGCAAAGAAAGAAGCTGCAGATGCATTAGCTTGAGATAATAAATTATCTAATTCAGTTCCTGTGCCTGGACCTTTAAATTGACCTGTATAAACCACTCTATCATCAATTGATACAAAATAACCGTCAACTGTTAATGTTAAATGTGCGTCTGGAATTTTAGTTGTAAAGCCAACACTAACACTACTAGAAGTTTCTTCTTTTAATTGAGGAATTCCTAATAATTGTGCAGCTCTACTATCATTAGCAAATGTACCTACTTCTTGAGGGTCTCCATTTTGATCAAATATTGTTGATGTTGAGTTAAAGTTTAACTGATGTAAAGATGGAGCTCTAAAACCAGTATTAAATGCCGCTCTTAAATTTGTATTTTCCCCAGCTTTAATTCTAGAAGCTATTTTAAAGTTTAAAGTAGAACCAAAATCAGAATAATCTTCATATCTAGTAGCAAGACTTAATAAAAAGTTTTCAGAAATATCAGCTTCCATATCTAAATAACCAGCAACACTACTTCTGCCTCTTGATAATTCATTAGTAGGGCTAAATCCTGGGAATACTTGAGAACCACCTGGTCTTCCTGCACCAAAGAAATCTAATGAAGGTACTTGAGATGCTAAAGTAATCGCTTGTCCATCTAGAGTATATTGAGCATATGAAGCTTGCTCACCTGCAACTATTTCATAGTTTTCTACACGGTATTCAGCACCAAATGCAACGTTTACACCAGACATAACATCATCATAAAATTTGCTAACATCTAAATTAGTTGTGTTTTGTGCGAATGAAAATCCTCCAGCATCAAATGTTGTTGGAGATGCATTTTGCATAGAGGCGTTAAAAGTATTACCAATAGTATATAAGAACTCATTTTTTCCATATGTATTGCTAAAATCTACATCCCAATCATTTATTTTACCTTTGATACCTACAGCAAAAGATTTGTCGGTAATTGCAGAATTAATTTCAGGTAAAAAACCATTGATATAGGCAGGAGTGTACGTTCTACTTTGGTTAGGTAATCTGTAAAAACCTGCTGAGTTTCCTACTCTTGAACTAATACCCGCAAAAGAGTAAAATTCTGTCCCGTCATCATTTAATGGTAAAGATAAATTAGCAAAGAAACGACCCCCACGTAAAGAAGATTGACCAACTCTCATATTAAAATCGCTTTTTTCTAGACCTCTTGCAGCCAATTCTGCTGTTGTGTTATCAGCAGATAAGATACTTTGTAATTCAGATTTAGTAGCTGAAGGGTTTAAACCTAATCCAGCCATATTACCATATTGAATTACATCAGAAACGTCATCATCTAATAAATTAGATAAATCGTATCCAGCATTATTAGCAAATCTTTCAACAGTGTTGTAAAGGTTAAAAATTGTTCCTTCCCATTCTTTCATTCTGTTATAATCTTCTCTAACATCAAAATCTCCTGTGAAGTTTATAAAACCACCTTTATCACCTAATTGTAAACCGTAATTAGCACTTACATTTGTAGTTTCACCATCAACACCACCTGTTTGAGAGTTTGCATTTTTTGAAAAATTTGCTCCGGAAGTTACATTTAATATTAATTCATCAGTGCTTCTTTTTAATACAATATTTATAACACCAGCAATAGCGTCTGAACCATATTGTGCAGCTGCACCATCACGTAAAACTTCAATACGCTCAATAGAAGCAGCAGGAATAGCATTTAAATCGGTACCAACACTACCACGTCCAAATGTACCATTTACATTTACAAGTGAAGAGTTGTGTCTTCTTTTTCCATTAATCAATACTAAAACTTGATCTGGACCTAAACCTCTTAATGAAGCAGGGTCAATGTGGTCTGTACCATCAGAAATAGTTTGTGTATTAGATGTAAATGAAGGTGCTACATAATTTAAAATTTGATTTAAATTAACTTGTGGACCAGCTGTTATTAGTTCAGTAACATCAATAATATCAACAGGTACCGCAGTATCTACGGCTGTTCTGTTTGGATTTCTTGATCCAATAACAACAACTTCATTTAAAGAAACTCCAGAAACTAAAATAACATTAAATGTTTGTGTTCCATCCATTTGTAATTTCTTATCATTAAATCCAACATATGAAAAGATAAGATTTTCACTTGATTCAACTTTAATAGTATAATTACCATCAAAATCTGTTGTAGTTCCTCTTGATGTTCCTTCGATAGTAACCGAAACACCTGGTAATGGTTGACTGTCTGAATCGACAACTGTTCCCGAAACTTGATACGATTGTGCGTAAATAGCGATAAAATCGCTAATAAAAATTGTTTTTTTGAGTTCATGTTTTTTAATTTATATTAGTTAAAGCGCTCAATATATAACAAAACTTTAACATTTTAACAATAATATTGTATCATTTATTACATTTACTGTATTACGTTTAAGAATCAGTAATAGTATAAATGACTATTTAGTCTTAAATTATTTACTGAAATTAGTAGTGTATTTTTGTTATTTTTGTAAGTAAATGGATATGAATCCCACTAAGAATTTAAATTATTGATATATGAATAAGTTATTTAGTAAGAAAGTACTTTCAAATGTTTTATTTGTAATTGCTATTGGTTTATTGTTATATCCTCCAACAAGAGAGTGGGGTATGCGCCAAATTGCTTTTGCACCTTCAATAGAAAATACAGAAAATGTTGAAACATTAAAATCATACAATTGGGATTTAAAAGGTTTAAACATAGAAAGTGTTAATTTTAATGAGTTTGAAAATAAAGTAATTTTTGTTAATTTTTGGGCAACTTGGTGCCCTCCTTGTAGAGCAGAAATGCCAATGATTCAAAAATTATATAATGATTATAATGATAAAGTAGCTTTTGTATTTGTTACCAATGAAGATTGGAATATTGTAAAACCTTTTTTTGATAAGAATGGATATGATTTGCCAGTTTATAATTCGTTAAGTTCTCCACTAACAAATTTTACTCAAACAAATAGTATTCCAGCGAGTTATTTAATTGATAAAAATGGAAATATTTTAATTTCTAAAGTAGGAGCAGCTGATTGGAATAGTACTAAAGTACGTAAACTTTTAGATGATTTGATTTCAAAATAAAACCTGTAGCAATTTACTTCTTAATGCTACAGGTTTAAACAAAAATTTTCATAAATGATTATATCTTATAGAGTTACTTAAAACCCGTATCTTCTAAATTTACTCCATTGTAATCTTTTTGTGTTTACATAATTTACAAATACTACTCTTTTTTTGTTTTCTTGCGGAAGGTTTAAATTTAAAGTTGTCATGATAAATAGTTTTAATTTGTTAGTTTCTATTTAAATGACGCTTAATTATTAATTTTGTTACGCTATTATGTATTGCAAGGTACTATATTAACATATATTTAACTGATCTATTGATTTTAAATGAGTTAGTGTTAAAAATTAGTTAATAAAGTGCTTAGTATTCGGCTAATATGTCGTTTAAAACTTCAATGATAAGATTACAACCTTTAAAAATTTCTTCTTTAGATATAGTAAGTGGAGGAGTGATACGAATCGCTTTTCCTTCAAATAAAAGCCAAAACAATAACAAACCTTTATCGATACAATTTAATATAACTTTTGAAGCTATTTCATCTGTTTCAACAAGAGCAGCGAGCATTAATCCTTTTCCTCTAATTTCAGTAATTAAAGGATGCACTAATAATTTTCTTATGAGTACTTCTTTTTGAAGAGTATCTTCAATTAAGTTTGAATTTAATAATTCTAACAAAGTTGCATTTGCTGCCGCAGCAATTACAGGATGTCCGCCAAAAGTTGTAATATGACCTAATTTAGGTTGTTGCTTTAAGCAGCTCATTATTTCATGCGAAGAAATAAAAGCTCCTATTGGCATTCCACCACCCAAACCTTTTCCAGCAACAATAATATGAGGGATAATATTGTAATTTTCAAAACCGAAGAGTTTTCCTGTTCTTCCAATTCCAGATTGAATTTCATCTAAAATTAGTAGAGCACCAACTTCATCACATTTATTTTTTATTTTCTTTAAATAATTATGTGTAGGTTCAATAAATCCTGCACCACCTTGAATGGTTTCTAAAATTACACCAGCAGTAGCAATTGTAATTTTATCAATATCAACTACATTATTAAATTCTATAAATCGAATACCAGGAATTAGGGGTCTAAATGCACTATTTTGTTGTTCAGCGCCACAAACACTCATGGCACCTTGTGTATTGCCATGATATCCGTTTTTTGCGGCTATAATTTCACTTCTGCCTGTATAACGCTTAGCTAATTTTATAGCTCCTTCTGTTGCTTCTGTACCTGAATTTGTTAAATAAACGGTTTCTAAAGGTTTTGGTAAATTTTCAGCAAGTAATTTTGTTAAATCTATTTGAGGTTGTTGTATAAATTCTCCATACACCATTACATGTGTATATTTATCAACTTGATCTTTAATTGCTTGTGAGATTTTGGGGTGATTATGTCCTAATGTATTTGCTGAAACACCTGCAATAAAATCTAAATATTCTTTTCCATTTGTATCATAAACATAGTTTCCATTTGCATGAGAGATTTCTAATGCTAGCGGATGTGGAGAAGTTTGGGCTTGATATTTAAAGAATTCTTTTTTCAATTTTTTTTGATTTTATCTTTAACTTTTTCTTTGGTAATTACCCTTTTTTCTTCTTCTATTTTAATAGGTGTATCATCTCTCTTAAAAATGTCATCTTTAGTAAGAGGCTGTTCTTCTTCTCTCCAAATAAAATTTTTGAATAACTTTTCTTCTGGAGGTAATTTTTCAAATTCGGAAGGAGGATATGTTTTTCCTTCAATAGTTGTATAATAATCAATAAAACTAAATTCATTATTTTCCAATCCTACGAATATATTTTTGCTACACTTTTTTTTATCAATCCCCATAAGTAATTGATTTTCATTTCTTAAAAAAATGATAGACTCACTATTTCCAATAGCATTTAATGATTTTAGTTTATTATTTTCAAACTTTCCGTACATGTTTTTACCTTTCAATTGCGTAAATCCAGCAGAATCTTTCTTAATGATAAATCCGTTGTTTAAAATTTTCAAAGAATCTAATTGTTCAGTTTTTGCATTTGAAATTAAATGAATAGTATCACCTGTTATTTGATTGCCTTCTACCCATAAAACAGGATTTGTAAAAAGTTTTGTTAATCCCGTTTTTTCATTGCTTACCAGTGAGTCACATTTACCTTGTAAATCTGATTTAAATATTTTCACATGGTTGAAAGCTTTTACAATTCGTTCATCAATCTTTCCTGTAACCAATAAAATGTCTCCATGGATATAAATTGAATCTTTTTCCATTTTTGAGATAGCCACAGCTCTATCTATTATAAACACAGAGTCTTTTAATTTAAAGAACTCTGCATAACCACCTTTAATTACAGAACTGTTTACGGTGTCTATTACTTTAATATTTCCTGTTGCAGAAGCGAAATCGATATTTTTATTATAATATAAACTATCACCTTCTATTGTTCTATCACTGTAAAATATTTTAGAATTTTTTAAAAAATGGGAAATGTTTGTTTTTGAGTTATGATGTCCATTTTCAGTATAAATTTTATTGCTTTCACTAGTAATAGTTGATGGACCAAACAAATCTGCAATTCCTGTACTTGTAAAATAATCTAAATGATTTGAAACTAATTTACTATCCTTATTAACTACATCTACATTTGTAAATGCTTGAAATTTATTGGTTTGTAAATAATAATTTCCAATTTTACTAGTCAATACATTTGTAGTGTCTTTTATTGTTCCTCCACTTTTGTAGTATAAATGCTGGTTGACTCTATCAAACTGAAGTGTATCAGTTCTTAGTTCCATCAATTCATCTTTTAAAAACACTTTACCCCATGATGTTGCTATTTTAGTATTTCCATCATAATCAGTGTATTTGCTATATTGAAAAATAGTATCTCCTTGGTTTACAACAACATTACCCATTGCTTTTATCAAGTTTTTTTCTTGATATATATAGGCTTTGTCACATCGTAAAGTAGCACCTTCATGTTCTACAAAAACATTTCCCATGGAAATTGTAGCTCCTGGAAATTCAGGTTTTACAAATGTATTATCTGCATGTAAAATTTTAATTCGTTTAGTTTGAGAATAACCAACAATGCTAAATACTATAAAAATAATAAAAAGTATATTTTTCAAATTTATTTTATTTGCTACAAAACTAATGAAAAAGAAGGAAGTATATTCTTAAAATTTATTAAAATTAAATGGAGTTTAAGAAGTTAATTAAGTTATATAAATGTAGTGCTCACAATTAAAAGATAGAAGTTTTTGCTTCTGAAGTAAAAAGCTCTAAAAATTGTATTCCTTTATTAGAGTTTCCTTTTTTATTTAGTTTAGGGCTCCATACCGCAATACTATATTTAATAATGTAAAAGAAATAATATTTAGACTAATAATTTTAAAAATTGATTTATTAATTCTACATTTAATTTTTTGAAATTTAATTTCTAAAAACTTAAATTAATTGCTAAATGAGAAACATTAAATTTATTATTATTTTCTTTTCTATTTCAAATTTTCAAATAAGTAATGCACAAATAAACTACCAAGAAACATTAAAAAAACCTGTAATAAACACATATCATGGTACTGAAATTATTGATGATTTTCAATGGTTAGAACAATTACAAAGCACAGAAGTTCATAATTGGGTAACACAGCAAAACAAAATATCAAAAAAGTATTTAAATAAACTTAATAAATCAATTGATTCAGAATGGAAAATGAGAAAATTGATGTATCATAAAATGGATTATGATAGTTTAACTGAACCTGTTAAAAACGACAAATTGTATTTTAGGTTATTATATTCAAGTGAAAATAGTACGCCTTCAATATATTATTCTTCAGGGAGTAGAGGTGAGTTTGAAAAATTAATAAGTCCTAATTCAATTTCAAACAAAGATGAAATAATTTTTACAGATTTAACGCCTTCAAAAGATGGCAGATTTTTAGCCTATCAGTATAGTAGAAATGGAAATGACTGGAAAGAAATTAAAATTGTTCAAATAAAAAAAAGAAATTATTTTAATGAAACTTTGATGCATACTATATCGTCTGAAATTTATTGGTATGGCCAAGGTTTTTATTATAAAAAATATCCTTACGATTCAGCACAAGGAAAACGTATATATCCAAAAATAATGTATCATAAACTTGCAACTAAACAAATAGAGGATAAACTAATATTTCATGTTGAAAATGAAAATGAGACATTAAATATTTATGGAACTCCAAATGAAGATTTATATATTATTAAAAAATCAAATAAGTTTAATAAAAATTTCAGTTTCTATTATACAGGCTCAAAGGATTCAGATTTAGAATTTAAACCACTGTTTGAGAATATTAAATATGACATGAATTTTATTGGTTATGAAGCGGATACTGTATTAGCTTTGACTACAATAAAAAATAAAAAATTTATTATTTCATTTCCATTAAAACAACCTAAGAAATGGAAAATTTTGAGTCCTTCATATAAAGATGTAGTTTTCACGGATTACGAAATATTGGATGATAAAATTGTGATCTCCTACCAATCTGAAAAATCTTCAATAATATCTATTGTTAATTTTAATGCTGAAGTTTTAGGTGAAATAGTAACACCAGAAGGTTTAAGCGTTAGTAATTTGGTGTTTTCGAAGTTATATGGTAAATTTTATTTTAAACTCTCATCTTATACTGTACCTCCTATAACTTGTGAATTGGATTTAGATACTTTTACATTTAAATACCTGGGTAAGGTGAAGGTTGGTTTTAACGCAGAAAATTATAAATTTATGAGAAAAAAATTCACTTCTCATGATGGGGTACAAGTGCCAATGTTTATTGTTTATAAAGATTCAATTAAAAAAAACGGAGACACACCATTTCTTCTAAATACTTATGGGGGCTATGGAACTGTAGCAAAACCAACTTATAATCCTGGTGCAATTTATTTTATTGAAAGAGGTGGAGCTTTTGCGTATGTTAATGTTAGAGGAGGAGGAGAATTAGGTGTTAAATGGTGGGATGATGGAAAAAATTTAAATAAAAAAAATTCTATATTAGATTTTACAAGTGCTGCTGAATATTTAGTAGAAGAAGGTTATACAAAACCAAAAAAAATTGGAATTATGGGAAGTTCACATGGTGGTTTAATAACAGCAGCAGCCCTAATTCAAAAGCCTGAATTATTTGGATCTGCAGTAATTGATGTTGGTGTTTTAGATATGTTAAGATTTGAAAATTCCTCTGTTGGCTCAACTTATACTAATATTAACGAATTTGGATCTATTAAAAATGAAGATGAATTTAATAATTTACTTTCGTACTCACCATATCATAATATTAAAAATACAATTAATTATCCATCAATGTTAATTATGACGGGAAGTGATGATAATAGAGTACCTCCTTATCATTCGTATAAATTTGCGGCTAAATTACAAAGTAATCCATCTCAAATAAATCCAATTTTAATGTGGTCACAAGATAAAACAGGTCATTATGGAGCCAATGATTTCAATTCAATTATTAAAGAAAATGCTTTTATTTATAGCTTCTTATTTGAAGAACTTAATAACAATTAGTAATGAATACTTAGTGTTTAATTGTTATTATATATACTTTTTAAAAATAAATAAATTGGAAATAGGGTTTTAAAATATTGAAGTTTTTGTTTCTGTAGTAAAAAGCTCTAAAAATTGTATACCTTTATTAGAGTTTCCTTTTTTATTTAATTTGGGACTCCACACTGCAATACTATATTTATTAGGGTAAATAGCAACTATCCCACCTCCAACACCACTTTTGCCAGGCAAACCAACTTTAAATGAGAATTCTCCAGCTTCATCATAAAAACCACATAATTGCATAATAGCATTTAAACGTTTTGATTTACTTTTACTTAAAATACGCTCTTCGGTATAAGGAGATATTCCATAGGTTGCTAAAAAAAGAAATGTTTGAGAAAGCTCTTTGCAACTCATTTCAATTGAGCATAAATTGAAGTAAAAATCCATCACAATATCAATATCGTTTTTAATATTTCCGAAGGATTTCATTAAATTAATTAGAGCTGTATTTCTATAACCTGTAGATTTTTCTGATTCCGCAATTCTTGTGCAATAATCTATAGTTGAAATGCCAGATACTTTTCTAACAAATTCAATAAAATCTTTTTTAGGGTTTTTAAGATGACTTACCAAAATATCTGAAATTACCAAGGCACCAGCATTTATTAGCGGATTACGAGGTATCCCCAAATCAGTTTCTAACTGAATAAGTGAATTGAATGCAGTACCAGAAGGTTCAACACCAACACGTTTCCATAATTTTTCACCTTCAAAATTGTAGGCCATTACTAGCGATAAAACCTTGGAGATACTTTGAATAGAAAATTTCTCATTTGAATCGCCAAAATTAAAATGCTTATCATTAATTGTTGTTAAATGAACACCAAATTTATTGGGGTCAACAGTGCCTAATTCAGGAATATAATTGGCAACATTACCATTATCTTTAAAAGTAGCTAACTCATTTGCTATTTTAATAAATATTTTTTTATAATTCATAGAACTAAAAAGAATATTAAAATTTTCGTGTTTTTAGCTCAAAATCTTTCCCTAAATAAACACGTCTAACAGTTTCATCTTCAGCAAGTTCTTGTGGAGTTCCTTCTTTTAAAATTCCTCCTTCAAACATTAAATATGTTTTATCAGTAATTGCCAAAGTTTCTTGAACATTATGATCCGTAATTAAAATACCAATATTTCTATCTTTTAAATGTGCCACAATATTTTGAATATCTTCAACAGCAATTGGATCAACACCTGCAAAAGGTTCGTCTAATAAAATAAATTTAGGGTCTGAAGCTAAAGCACGCGCAATTTCAGTTCTTCTACGTTCACCTCCCGAAAGCAAATCTCCTCTGTTTTTACGAACATGACCTAAACCAAATTCTTCAATAAGAGATTCTAATTTTTTCTTTTGATCGAAAGTAGAAAGATTAGTGAATTGCAAGACTGATAAAATATTATCTTCAACGGTTAATTTTCTAAAAACAGAAGCTTCTTGTGCTAAATAACCAACACCTTGCTGTGCTCTTTTGTACATTGGAAATTTAGTGATAGGTTGATTGTCTAAATAAATTTCACCTTCATTTGGTTTAATCATTCCAACAATCATATAAAAAGAAGTTGTTTTTCCAGCACCATTAGGGCCTAAAAGTCCAACAATTTGACCTTGTTCAACTTCTAATGAAATTCCGTTTACAACGTATTTACTTCCGTATTTCTTTTTAATATTTTCAGCTCTTAAAATCACTTTTTGTTGTGTTTTTGTTTAATATTTAATTTTGGTTATTTGTTGCTTCTAGTTCTTCCCAAAATTCATAGGCTCTTCTTAAATGCGGAATAACGATTGTTCCACCAACCAATGTTGCAATTGACAAGGTTTCCATAACTTCTTCTTTAGTGACGCCTTCATTAAAGGCGGTTTCCAAATGATATTTTATGCAGTCATCACAGCGTAAAACTGCAGAAGCTACCAAACCTAATAATTCTTTAGTTTTAACATCTAAATGCCCTTTTTTATAGGCGTTGGTATCTATATTAAAGATTCTTTTTATGACTTTATTATCTTCAGCCAATATTTTATCGTTCATTTTTATGCGATACGCATTAAATTCTTCAACTTGATTAGGCATTTTGCTGTTCTTTTTTAAGTTCTCGTTTAACAACTATTTTAGATATAATAATACTTACTTCATATAGGATCATAATTGGAACACCAACAATTACTTGGCTAATAATATCAGGAGGAGTAATTACTGCTGCTAAAATAAGCACAACAACTAAAGCGTGTTTTCTATATTTCTTTAAAAAATCAGGAGTTATCAATCCCATTTTAGTTAAGAAATACATAATTATTGGAAGCTCAAATATTAACCCAGAAGCTAATACAGAAGATTTTACTAATGAAATATAAGATCCAATTTGAATGTTACGTTCAACACTATCACTAATAGAATAATTTCCTAAAAAATTTACAGAAAGAGGGGTTATTACATAATAGCCAAATAGAACTCCTATAAAAAATAGAAAAGAAGAAATAATAATAAAACTTAAAGCACCTTTACGTTCTTTTGTATATAAACCAGGGCTAATAAATTTCCAAAATTCCCAAATAATAAAAGGAAAAGCAATAATAAAACCTGCAGTAATTGACACCCAAATATGAACGCTAAATTGTTCAGCCATATCTAAACTTTGTAGTTTAAATGGAATTTCTGTGATGCATAATCCATCAGTTCCAAATATCTTTGAAACTTTACAAAAAAATCGGTAGGTAATAAAATTTGCATCTTTTGGTGCAAAGATTATTTTGTTAAAAATAAAATCTTTCATTAAAAAAGCCCCCATCGAAACTATAAAAATGGCCGCCGCAGAGCGAACCAAATGCCATCTTAGTATTTCTACATGGTCTAAAAATGACATGTCTTTTTCTTGTATTATTTTTTTAGCCATCTTAAAAAATTCCTTCTTTTAATAAATCATGTAAATGCACAACACCAACATATTTTGTACCGTCTTCAACTAATATTTGAGTAATATTATTGTTTTCCATTGTTTCTAAAGCAGTTATAGCCATTTCATCAACTTGTATTGTTTTAGGGTTTTTACTCATAATATCCTTTGCTTTTAGATGGCTAATATCTGAATTATCTTTTAACATACGTCTTAAATCTCCATCAGTAATAATACCAACAATTTTATTGTTTTCAATTACAGCAGTTGTTCCTAAACGTTTTTTTGATATTTCAATAATTACATCTTTAATTAATGTTGTAATTAAAACTTGAGGCACCTCATTTTTTTCAATTAAATCACTAACTCTTAAATATAATTTTTTACCTAAAGCACCGCCTGGATGATATTTCGCAAAATCTTTGCTTGAAAAGTTATTTAATTCTAATAAACAAACAGCTATTGCATCACCCATTACTAATTGAGCTGTTGTACTTGATGTTGGTGCTAAATTATTAGGACATGCTTCTTTTTCAACATAAGAATTCAATGTGAAATGAGCGTTTATTCCTAAAAACGAATCAACATTGCCAGTAATTGCAATAATTTTATTACCATAATTTTTTATTAGGGGCAACAAAACTTTTATTTCAGGAGTATTACCACTTTTAGAAATACAAATAACAACATCATTTTTTTGGATAATCCCTAAATCTCCATGTATAGCATCTGCTGCATGCATAAATATTGCTGGTGTACCAGTAGAATTTAATGTAGCTACAATTTTAGTTGCTATATTTGCACTTTTACCAATACCAGTTACAATAACTCTACCATTTGAGTTATGTATAAAATTTATAGCATTTTCAAAGTTATCATCTAGAAAATTTACTAAATTAGCAATAGCAATACTTTCAGCTAAAATAGTTTGTTTCGCATTTTCTAAGATTTTATTTTTATTTTTCAAAAGAATAGGTTTTTGAATTAAAAAAATGTTTTATATTTATTAGCTAACAAAAATAAATTTATTTAATTAGAAATTGATTAAACTAATTAAAAATAAATATAATTTGTTAAGTTTATTACTTTATTAAGAATGAAACTATAAATTTAGTTGAAAATTTAACCTTGTTTAGATAATTTAAAAAGTATAATGAGTAACACAGAAATTGATTTACATGAGGCTTTGAAAAAGAATTTTGGATTTAATAAATTCAAAGGGTTACAAGAAGATGTTATAAAAAGCATAATGAAAGGCAATGATACATTTGTTGTTATGCCAACAGGTGGAGGTAAATCGCTATGTTACCAGTTGCCAGCTTTAATTAAGGAAGGAACTGCAATTGTAGTTTCTCCGTTAATTGCTTTAATGAAAAATCAAGTAGATGCTATTAGGGGAATTTCTTCGGAATATGGAATAGCTCATGTACTTAATTCTTCCTTAAATAAAACGGAAGTAACTCAAGTAAAAAATGATATTGAAAGTGGAATTACTAAGTTATTGTATGTAGCTCCTGAATCTCTTATAAAAGAGGAGTATATTGAATTTTTACAAAAGCAAACTATTTCATTTGTAGCCATTGATGAAGCACATTGTATTTCTGAATGGGGACATGATTTTAGGCCTGAATATAGAAATCTTCGTGCTATTATTGAAAAAATAGACAAAGTGCCAATTATTGGTTTAACTGCAACTGCTACTGAAAAAGTGGAAGAAGATATTTTAAAAACACTTGGAATGTCTGATGCCACTACTTTTAAGGCTTCTTTTAATCGTCCTAATTTATTTTATGATGTTCGTCCAAAAACAAAAAATATAAATTCTGATATTATTCGGTTTATTCGTCAGCATAGTGGAAAATCAGGTATTATTTATTGTTTGAGTAGAAAAAAAGTAGAAGAAGTTGCGCAAGTACTTCAAGTAAATGGGGTGAAAGCAGTACCTTATCATGCTGGGCTAGATAGTAAAACAAGGTCAAAACATCAAGATATGTTCTTAATGGAAGATATTGATGTGGTTGTTGCTACTATTGCTTTTGGGATGGGAATTGACAAACCAGATGTTCGTTTTGTTATTCATCATGATATGCCTAAAAGTTTAGAAAGCTACTATCAAGAAACTGGAAGAGCAGGACGTGATGGAGGAGAAGGCTATTGTTTAGCCTATTATGCTTATAAAGATATTGAAAAACTTGAAAAATTTTTATCAGGAAAACCAATTGCAGAACAAGAAATAGGAAATGCACTTTTACAAGAAGTAGTGGGTTATGCAGAAACTTCAATGTCTAGAAGGCAGTATTTATTACATTATTTTGGTGAAGAATTTGATGTTGTAACAGGTTTAGGTGCTGATATGGATGATAACATGAGAAATCCTAAGAAAAAGCACGAAGCAAAAGATGAATTGAAAATTTTATTAGAAGTTGTTCAAAAAACAAATCAAAAATATAAATCAAAAGAGCTTGTAAATACACTTATAGGTAAAATAAACGCGTTATTAAAATCTCATAAAACAGATGATCAGCCATTTTTTGGTTGCGGTAAGAATCAGACCGATAAATATTGGATGGCTTTAATTAGACAAGCATTGGTTGCTGGTTATATTAAAAAAGAGATTGAGCAATATGGTGTTATTAAAATTACGACCAAAGGAGTAGATTATATTGAGAAACCAACATCCTTTATGATGACGGAAGATCATATTTATGCTGAAGGAGATGATTCAACTATTATTTCAAACGCGAGTAATAATGGAGGGTCTACAGATGAAGTTTTGATTAAATTATTGAAAGATTTACAAAAATCAGTTGCGAAAAAAAATGGAGTTCCTCCATATGCGGTTTTTCAAGAAACTTCACTAGAAGATATGGCTTTAAAATATCCAATTTCAATGGATGAGTTAACAAATATTTTTGGTGTTGGAGAAGGTAAAGCTAAAAAATTTGGACAACCTTTTGTAGAGCTAATAGCTAAATATGTTGAAGAAAACGATATTTTTAGACCTGATGATTTTATAGTAAAAAGTACTGGAGTAAATTCAAGTTTAAAATTATATATCATTCAAAATACAGATCGAAAAATACCGCTTCAGGATATTGCAAAATCTAAAGGTTTAACCTTTGAAGACCTTATTGAAGAAATGCAGCGAATTGTTTATAGTGGAACAAAAATAAATATAGATTATTGTATTAATGAACTTTTAGATGAAGATCAGCAAGAAGAAATTTTTAATTATTTTATGGAGTCGGAAAGTGATAAAATACAAGATGCTATGGATGAATTTGATGGGGAATATGATTATGAAGAATTACGTTTAATGCGTATAAAATTTATTAGTCAAGTAGCTAATTAAGCTAAAAAAGCAACAAACATACCAACAAGTATAGCAATAAACTTCAAAAGATTAAACTTATGATCTTTTGAGGTTTCAAATAATATAATAGTTGAAATATGTAAAAATATTCCAATAATTATGGCTGTTATTTCCGTTTTATAAGTAGTTAAAAATAGAATATTTTCACCTGCTAAACTTCCCAAAGGAGACATTAAAGAAAATAATACTAAAAAAAGTATAGCATTTGTTTTTTTAATATTTGAGCTTACAAAAAAGGTTCCTAAAATAACTGCAATTGGAATTTTATGAACTACAATAGCCCATAATAAATATTCATGATGGTGATTGTGAGCTAATGGAATTCCTTCCATAAAAGCATGAATACTTAAACTTATAAATAATGCCCAAGGAAATACCATGTTTTGTTGCACATGAATATGGCCATGTTCTGCTCCTTTTGAGAAAAAGTCTAATATTAGTTGAAATAATAAACCTAAAAGAATGAACAGTCCAATATTTGAAATTTCAGTTGAATACACTTCTGGAAATAAATGTAGAATTGTAATAGATAGTAAATAAGCACCACTAAATGCTAATAATAATTGGGCTGTTTTATTGCTTGGTTTTAAACCAAAAACGATTAAAATACCTACTAAAACTGATAAAATAAGAGCAATATATGTCATTCTAAAACTAAAATTAATCTATCAGAAGTTTCTTCATTAAAATCTTCTAATTGGTAATTACCAAAAGTATGCTTTATTTTAAAATCAACAGAATTCAAATATGTTTTTATTTTTGGTAAATCTAAACTTTTAACTTTTTCAAAATAAGTATGATGTTTGCCGTCTGCATCAAAATTAATTTCCTTTATAATGAAATCGTTTTTTATGTATCTGTTAATCTTAAATGTAATTCCTTCAATAATTTGAATTTCTTCAACAACTAAGTTTGTGATTACTTTTTTTACATTCATAAAATCTATAATAGCAATCCCATTGGGTTTTAAACCATTTTTTATATTTTGAAGTATGGCGATATCTTCAGCATCATCTTCAAAAAATCCAAAACTTGTAAATAGATTTAAAATAGCGTTGTATGTTGAATTAAATGGATTCCTCATATCATGTTCAATGAATTTCAAACCTTCTTGTTCAGATTGTTTTGCTTCTGAAATACTGTTTTTAGATAAATCGGCGCCAACAACGGTAAACCCTAATGAATTTAAATAGATGGAATGTCTTCCTTTACCGCAGCCTAAATCTAATAAAACATGTTCCTTTTTTAAATTTAAAAAAGCAACAATATTCTTCATAAACTCTTGAGCTTCAGAATAATCTCTGTGGGAATATAAAATGTGATAATAGTTTGTGTCAAACCACGAAGCAAACCATTCTTTGTTTTTAGTCATAATCATAAATTCAAAACAAAAGTAAGGAATTGAATAGTTATTAGATACTTAATTTAATATTTCTTAAACCATTATTATTTAAATTCAAAAAGCAACTATATCACAAAAAAAAAGTTGCCCATAAGCAACTTTTCTTTATTGAATTTGATAAACTAGTATTTATAGGTTATTCCTTTTTTTATTGCTTGAGTACCGCCTAACATATTTGAGTTAGCACCAACGGTTGTTTTATCAGATGTCATTAAAATAAACTGACAACCTAATTTTGCTGCAGCAATTTTTAATTTTTTTTCTGCTTTTTTATCTCCTGAATTTCCTGTTTGAAAATTAATTAACCCTGTTTTACCTCTAATCTCTTCTACTTTTGTTAAACCAGCGATGTAACTTTTATCTTCAAGTACAACAACATTTTCCCAATCTTTGTCACTATTAATTACAATTTTGTCTGATACTTCTTCAACACGTCCACTTTTACCATAAACAATTTTCTCAATTGCATACTTTCCTATTGTATTTTCAGCATCTTCACCATCATAAACAAAAACAATTGTATATTCTTCCAATCGTATTACTTTTCCATCAACAACTTCACCACTATGTTTAAATATTTGATCTACTTGGGCATTAACAGTTAATGATACTAGTACTACTGCTAAAAATAAAATGTACTTCATAAGTTCTATATTTTTTTAAATTCTGGCTAACTTACAAAAAAAAGGTAAATGAAATAGACTTTATTGCCAAATTATCAATTAAATTTTTAACTCATTTAATGGCTTTCTGAGTTTTTTTTAAAATTAAATGTTTCTTAAAATTGAAATTCCCACATTAAACTTAATATTTCCGTATTTTTGCAAAAATTATAAATATGAATAGTGATTTTAGAATGGTTGCCACCACAATGTTTGGTTTTGAAGAATTATTGGCAACTGAACTTAAAAATCTTGGTGCTCAAGATGTTGAATCAGCTGTAAGAAGTGTTTCTTTTAGAGGTGATAAGGGTTTTATGTACAAGGCTAATATTGCTTTGCGTACTGCCATTAGAATTTTAAAGCCTATTAAACGCTTTAAAGTGGCGCATGAAGATGATTTGTATAAAAAACTAATGCAAATTGAGTGGGAAAAATATATGAATGTGGATAGTACTTTTTCTATTGGAGCTGTAGTTAATTCAGATAATTTCACTACAAATTCTCACTATATTTCCTTAAAATCAAAAGATGCAATTGCAGATTATTTTAGAAATAAATATAGTAAAAGACCCAATGTTGATGTACAGCATCCCGATCTTAAAATCCATGTGCATATTCAAAAAGATTTATGTTCGGTTTCTTTAGATAGCTCGGGAGATTCTTTACATAAACGAGGTTATAGAACTTCAACAAATATTGCACCTATAAATGAAGTTTTGGCTGCTGGTTTGGTGCTACTTTCAGGATATACAGGTGAATGTAATTTTATTGATCCTATGTGTGGTTCAGGCACCATTTTAATTGAAGCTGCCATGATTGCTAATAATATACCAGCAAATATTAATAGAAAAGAGTTTGGTTTTGAGAAATGGGAGGATTATGATGAAGATTTATTCTTTACCATTCAAGAATCTTTATTGAAGAAAATTAGAAGTTCTCATTTTAAAATAATGGGTTTTGATAAAGCGCCATCTGCAGTTGTTAAGGCAAAAGAGAATGTTAAAAATGCAAATTTAGAAGAATTTATAGGAATACACCATGTGAATTTCTTTAATTCAATGAAAGAAGTATTTGGGCAAACAACCATTTTATTTAATCCACCTTATGGTGAACGATTAAATGTTGATGTTCAAGAGTTTTATAAAAAGATAGGTGATACACTTAAAAATGGATATCCAGATTCTACTGTTTGGTTTATAACTTCAGATATGGAAGCTTTAAAATACGTAGGTTTACGAACTTCAAGAAAAATTCCTGTAAAAAATGGGGATTTGGATTGTAAATTTGTGAGATATGATATGTATGCAGGAAGTAAAAAAGCAAAAAAGAATAAACAATTTGATGAAGAAGAATAACTTGATTTAAAATTGTTAATTCTTAAATTAATTGATATAAAAAAAGCTTTACATTTCTGTAAAGCTTTTTTTAAAACTACCTAACTCAATTTATTAACCTCTCCTTTTTCTTGTATTTTCATTGCTGCTATTTTCTCTATTCGCAGGTTTTCTTTCTTTTGCTGTTGTTGCAGGTTTGCGAGTATTTACCTTTTTGCTTCTGTTTTCTGAAATTTCAGTTCTTTTTGAGTTTACTGGTGTACTTCTTTTTTTTTGAACTCTCTCAGATCTGTTTTCAGTTACAGTACGTTTTTGTTGTACGGATTTTTCTGGAGAACTTTTAGTATTTGTTCTTGAGTTTCCAGAATTTCTTGTTTCTGTTGTATTTCTTCTAGTTGAACTATTTGTTGAACGATCACGAGAATCTTTAGTTGTTCCGGTTGTTCTATTACTACTGTATGATCTTGTATTATTTCTGTCAGATCTAGCAATATTATCACTACTTCTTTTTGGAACATTTTGAGTAGCTACACGTTGTCTTGTATTATTATTATTTGTTCTTTTATTACCTGAATTATAATATTTATTTTTTGAATGATCTCTATTGTAAACGTATCTGTTTGGTTTGTAGTGGTTTCTATAAGGTTTATAGCTCACCACTCTATATTCAAAAATTGGTCTAGCAAAATAATTATGATAAGGATGATATACATAATTACGGTTATAAGTATTGATATATCCTGAGCAATGAGAATAAGAACCATAATTATTATAGTGAACATATAATCCACCTAAACTTGCCAATCTTCCGTATTGATAATTAAGATTTATGTTTCCAATTCTATCTACACGACCATAATAATCATAATAAATTGGAATATCTTCAATTTGTATGATTGCACCATAATTATCATATTGTACATATGCGTCATAGTTATAACCTGAATTAAAACTAATGTTTACATTTTTACTTTGATAGCCAATATTTACACCATTGTGTTGATTAATATAAAAATCAAATTCTCCATTTTGAAAAACTGAAAAGGTGATACCTCGTTCGACAAAAGTGAATGAATCACCATAATCATTATAATATCGGTTATCTGTTGAAGTATTTGTTGAAGCAAATGAAGTTATGCTTACAAATATAAATGTTGCGAATACTAATATCTTATTTTTCATAATAAAGAGTTTTAAAGGTTCATACTGTATTATACAAACTCACAATTACAAACAACGTGCCAAAAAAAAGTACGCTCAATATTTTGGACGTACTTTATAAAAAGTTTAATCTGCAATATCCTGAATTTTAGACGTTTTTAGGTAATTCACCTGTTAAAGAATTTAAAAAAGCAATTAAAGCATTTAAATCGTCTTCAGAGAGTTCTTTATTTAATTGAACCTTAGCCATTATAGTAACGGCTTCTTTTAAATCATTAACACTTCCATCATGAAAGTATGGATATGTTTTTTCAATATTTCTTAATGAAGGAGCTTTAAATACATACTTATCAGACTCCTTTTTAGTTACTTGAAATCTTCCTTCATCAATTTTTGTACTTTTTGTGTATTTCCAATAATCGTCATACAATCCAAATTTTTGATATATGTTTCCACCTAATACATTTCCTGAATGACAAGCTACACAACCAGTACTTATAAATAATTGCAAACCATCTTTTTCAATAGTTGATAAAGCATTTAAATCTCCAGTAATAAAATCATCAAATTTAGAAGGTGTTATTAATTTACGCTCAAAAGCTCCAATTGCTTTTTGAATATTTTTGTAAGTAATAGGGTTTTCTTCATTTGGAAATACTTTTGAAAATAAATTGTTGTAATCATCAATTTTAGATAATCGTTCTATAACAATCTTTTCACTTGGCATTGCCATTTCAACTGGATTTAAGATAGGTCCACCTGCTTGTGCCTCAACATCTGGCTCTCTACCGTCCCAAAATTGAGACATATGCAATGCCGCATTAAAAACTGTAGGAGAGTTTCTTGCACCAAAACCACCATCATTTCCAGGAGAAGTACTTAAATTATCAACTCCATAAGTTTCTAAATTATGGCAAGTATTACAACTTTGTGTATTATCATTTGATAGTCTGTTGTCAAAATATAATTTTTTTCCTAATAGAACCTTTTCATCAGTAACTGGATTTTCAGAGTTTTCAGCAATTATAGGAAGTTTTCCAAACATAGATGAAGCTGTTTGTTGTAAAGCAACATATTCAGGATTATTCTCAATCTTTTTTTCTTTTTTTGTATTTGTACAGCTAATAAGGCTTACAATTACAACTAATAACAGTAGTTTTTTCATTTTTGATATAATTATATTCTTATAAAGTTACACTAAATATGTGAGTTTTAAGGTAACATTAATTACAGTTTTAAGCAAAATTTAATTTGATTTGAATACTTTTACTTTTTGATAAAAATTTATTGATTTGAGCTATTTTATAGATGTTATTTTACCCATTCCGCTACAAAAGTTATTTACTTATAAAATAACAGAAGCTGAAGCTACATTCTTAAAAAAAGGAATGCGTGTTGCTTTAGAGTTTGGTAAATCAAAGGTATATACAGCTTTAGTATATAGTATTCATAATGAAGCGCCTATTGGTTATGAAGCCAAAGAGATTCATCAAATATTAGATGAAACACCTATTGTAAACGAAATTCAATTAAAACATTGGGAATGGATTTCTGATTATTATATGTGTTCTTTGGGTGAAGTTTTTAGAGCAGCACTGCCTTCTGCTTTTTTATTGGAAAGTGAAACAGAAATTGAATTGGTTCAAAGTTTTTCGAAAGAAGAAATGCTTTCAGATGAAGAATTTTTGATTTATGAAGCGTTACAACATCAATCTAGGCTCTCAATTTTTCAAGTTATTGAAATACTAGGGAAGAAAGGTGTTTTTCCAATTATTAAAGCATTAATTGAGAAAAATGTAATACTCGTTAAAGAACAAATTTATGAGCAATATAAGCCAAAACTTATAAAATACACTCGTTTAACAACCCAGTGGAGTTCCAATGAAAAATTAGCGGAATTATTAGAAACCTTAAGTAGAGCAAAAAAACAACGCGATGTAGTTTTAACCTATTTTCAATTAAATGCTTCAAGAAAACCAATAAAAGCAGAGAAGCTTCAAGAAGCTTCAAATTCTTCATCAGCAGTTATAAAATCTCTGGTTGATAAAGGAGTTTTTGAAATCTATTTTATTCAAAAAGATCGAATTAATTTTGAAGGAAATTCTTCGGAATTAAAAGAATTAACTGAACCTCAAGAAGTTGCATATAATACTATTAAAACAACGTTTAAAACAAAACAAACTACGTTATTAAAAGGTGTTACAAGTAGCGGTAAAACAGAGATATACGTAAAATTAATTAAAGAATTACTTGACACTAATAAACAAGTGCTTTATTTATTGCCAGAGATTGCTTTAACTACACAGTTAATTGAAAGATTACAATATTATTTTGGAGAATATTTATCTGTATTTCATTCAAAATATTCGATGAATGAACGTGTTGAAGTATGGAATAATGTATTAGAAAATAAACAAAAAGCACAGCTAATTTTGGGGGCACGTTCATCTATGTTTTTGCCATTTTCAAACTTAGGTTTAATTATAGTTGATGAAGAACACGAACCTTCATTTAAACAATATGATCCAGCACCAAGATACCATGCACGTGATGCAGCAATTGTATTAGCAAACCAACATAAAGCCAATGTTTTATTAGGTTCAGCAACTCCTTGTATAGAAACTTTTTACAATGCACAACAAGGTAAATATGGTTTTGTAGAATTAAATAGGCGTTATGGAGATGTATTATTGCCTGAAATTGAGCTAGTTGATATTAAGGAAAAACATAGAAAAAAAAGAATGAAAGGTCATTTTTCAGACCGTTTACTTGAAATGATTACGGATGCTATAGATAATAAAGAGCAAGTTATTTTATTTCAAAATAGGAGAGGATATGCACCTGTAATTGAATGTGAAACGTGTGGTGTATCACCGCAATGTCCGCAGTGCGATGTAAGTTTAACATTTCATAGTTACCGAAAAGAATTACGTTGCCATTATTGTGGCTATAAAAAAGCAATGCAGCATAATTGTGGTGCTTGTGGAAGCGAAAAATTAAATTCTAAGGGTTTTGGTACCGAGCAAATTGAAATAGAATTAGAAGAACTTTTTCCAGATGCTAAAATTGGAAGAATGGATTTAGACACAACTCGTGGTAAATATGGCTATCAAAAAATAATTGGGCAGTTTGAAGCGCAGGAAATAGATATTTTAGTTGGTACACAAATGTTATCAAAAGGCTTAGATTTTGCAAATGTTTCGTTGGTTGGAATTATGAATGCTGATACCATGTTAAACTTCCCTGATTTTAGAGCACATGAACGCAGTTATCAATTAATGGTACAAGTTTCAGGTAGGGCAGGACGCGTTAAAAAAAGAGGAAAAGTAGCCATTCAAACTTTTAATCCATTTCATCAAATATTACAACAAGTTTCTACCAATTCTTTTGAAGAAATGTATAAAGAACAATTAGATGAACGTTGGCAGTATCAATATCCTCCATTTTATAGGTTGATAAAAATAACTTTACGCCATAAAGATTTTAATAGAGTTGATGAGGGCTCGCATTGGCTAGGGAAGTCGTTAACAAGTGTTTTTGGAGAATTTGTATTAGGGCCTTCAACACCTTCAATAGCTAAGATTAGAAATTATTACATTAGAACATTAATTATTAAAATTCCACAAAAACAATCGCTTATAGTAACTAAAAATAATATTTTAAGAGTAAAGAATTCCTTTCAGGCTGTAAAAGAATTTCGCCCAATTAAATTTAATATTGATGTGGATAATTATTAGTTTTAAGAGAAAAACCAAAATATACTAGTTAAAATAGTATTTACAATGTTGAATTATAGTGATTTTACTTTCTCTAAAATAACTTTAAAAATCACTTGTCAATTAAGTAAATAACAGTATATTTGCACCCTTAAAGTAAAAACTTAAATTTTTAATTATGAATCATTACGAAACTGTTTTCATTTTGAATCCCGTTTTATCTGAAGTTCAGATAAAGGAAACAGTACAGAAGTTTAACGACTATCTTGTTTCTAAAGGTGCCGAAATGATATCAAAAGAAGATTGGGGGCTAAAAAAATTAGCTTATGCAATCCAAAACAAAAAAAGTGGATTTTATCACTTATTTGAATACAAAGTTAGTGGAGAAACAATAACTCCATTTGAACTTGAATTTAGAAGAGATGATAGCGTTATGCGTTATTTAACTGTAAGGTTAGATAAACATGCTATTGCTTGGGCTGAAAAAAGAAGACTAAGAAATAACGCATCTAAAAAATAAGCTATGTCTATAGAACAACAAGCAAAAGGAGGTAAACAAGGTGAGGTTCGTTACCTAACTCCATTAGATATTGACACAAAACAAATTACTAAATACTGTCGTTTTAAAAAGAATGGTATTAAGTATATTGATTATAAGGATGCAAAATTCTTATTGTACTTAGTAAATGAACAAGGTAAAATTTTACCTCGTCGTTTAACGGGAACTTCATTAAAATATCAACGTAAAGTATCTGTAGCTATTAAAAGAGCACGTCATTTGGCTTTAATGCCTTATGTAGCAGATATGTTAAAATAAAAGGACGGAATTATGGAAATTATATTAAAACAAGACGTTGAAAACTTAGGTTTTAAAGATGATATTGTGGCTGTAAAAAATGGTTATGGTCGTAATCATTTAATTCCTTTAGGATTTGCAGTATTAGCAACAACTTCAGCGAAAAAAGTATTAGCAGAAACTTTAAAGCAACGAGCATTTAAAGAAGAAAAACTAATAGGTGATGCTACTAAAATTGCAGATGCAATTAAAGAATTAGAAATTAAAATTGTAGCTAAAACAGGTGATGGTTCTAAATTATTTGGTTCAGTTAACAATGCTGATGTTGCAGAAGCTTTAGCTGCTGCAGGACAAGAAGTTGATAAAAAATTCATTAAAGTTGAAGGTGGAAACATTAAAAGACTTGGTAAATACAATGCTACAGTTAGATTGCATAGATCAGTTGTTGTAGAAATGCCAATTGAAATAATTGCAGAACAAAGTAATTAACAATAATTCGTTAATAAACAAAAAAAGCTCACTTTAATGGTGAGTTTTTTTTGTTTATATTTGAAGCGAACAAAAATTATCAATTAACAAATTAATTTAATTTTAATAATTATGAAACAAAAATTACTACTTTCATTATTAATCATGATACTTTCAGTTGTTACTGGTTTTTCACAAGTTACAACTTCTAAAATTCAAGGATTGGTAAGTGACAACACATCCGAAGGTTTATTTGGTGCAAATGTAATAGCAAAACACATTCCTACAGGAACTGTTGCTGGGACAATGACATTAGATGGTGGAAGGTATTCATTACCAAATTTACGTGTGGGTGGACCTTACACTGTAACTATTAGTTATATAGGCTATAGAACTATTGAATATACAGATGTATATTTAAATTTAGGTAGCGCCTTAGATATTGATGTGCAAATGGTTGCTGAAAGCGAGCAATTACAAGAAGTTGTTATTACAGGAGGAAGAAGTACTACTTTTAATAATAATAGAACGGGTGCTGAAACTAGCGTTGGAAAAAGAGAATTAACAAAATTACCTACAATTTCAAGATCAGCTTCAGATTTTACACGTTTAGAGCCATCGGCTTCTGGAGGTTCTTTTGGAGGTAGAAATGATCAATTTAATAATTTTACATTAGATGGTTCTATCTTTAACAATCCTTTTGGATTAGATGCTGCTACTCCTGGTGGACAAACAGGTGCTCAACCAGTATCTTTAGATGCTATTGAACAAATTTCTGTTGCTACAGCTCCTTATGATGTAACTTTATCTGGTTTTACAGGTGCTTCAATAAATGCTGTTACAAAAAGTGGTACTAATAATGTATCTGGAACTGTTTATGGATTTTTTAGAAATCAAGATTTAACTGGAGATAAAATTAAAGGTCAAAATATAGCTGTACCAAAATTAGAACAATCTCAATTTGGATTTAGTGTTGGAGCTCCTATTATAAAAGATAAATTATTTGTTTTTGTAAATTATGAACAAGACAAAAGATCTGATTTAGGTCAATCTTGGTTACCTAATAATGGAGATGCTAATACGGGTATTAATGAATCAAGAGTATTATTATCCGATTTACAAGAAGTACAATCTGCATTAGCAGGAATAGGCTATGATACAGGAGCTTATGAAGGTTTTACACATGCATCTAATAGTACAAAAGGATTGATAAAATTAGATTGGAATATCAATGAAAACAACCGTATGTCTTTTGTTTATAATTTCTTAGATGCTTCAAGAGATTTACCAGCACATCCAACAGCGTTAGGTTTTAGAGGGCCAAGTTCTCAAATTTTGCAATTTGAAAATTCAGGATATCAAATAAATAACAAATTAAAATCAGTTTTAGTTGAGTTAAACTCTACATTGGCTGATAATGTAACTAATAAATTACAAGTGGGTTATACTCATTTTGATGATTTTAGAACTTCAAAATCTGCACCAATGCCAGCTTTTAGAATTCAAGATGGAAGTGGAGGAAATTATATAGTTGCGGGTCATGAGCCTTTTTCAATTAATAATAAGTTAGATCAAAAAGTATTTCAGTTAACTAATAACTTAAATATTAGCAAAGGAAATCATAATTATACTATTGGGTTTTCATTTGAAAAATTCCAATTTGATAATTCATTTAACTTAGGTGCTTATGGTTATGGTTTTGGACCAGGTAGTTATTCGGAATATCCTGATGGAGGATATGTAGGAGCCTTTTTCGGTGATTTTGCTGATATGAATGCATTTAGAACTGGTATTTCTAGCGGAATGTTAGCGGATGCTATGGCAAATGCTCAAAATGTTTTTGATACAAATAATGCGAATGATTCTTGGACTTTGGCAGAAACAAATGTGGGTCAACTAGCTGTTTATATGCAAGATGAATGGAATGTAAATGAAAACTTTAAAGTTTCTTATGGCGTACGTTTTGACAAACCATTATTCTTTGATTCAAGTGAGAAAGCGCAGGATGTTATAGATTTTCCTGGTAATTTTTATGCACCTGATGTGCCATATATTGATCCTTCAACAGGTGAGACTGTTTTCTTAAATTCTACGAAAATGCCAAATAATGATTTCTTAATTTCTCCAAGATTTGGATTTAATTGGGATGCTAAAGGTGATAAAACATTACAAGTTAGAGGAGGAACAGGATTGTTTACAGGTCGTTTCCCATTTGTATGGTTAGGAAACCAAATAGCAAATCCGAATGTTTGGTATTATCAAGTTGTTGATCCAGATTTTAAATTCCCTCAAGTATGGAGAAATAGTTTAGGATTAGACTATAAATTACAGGATGGAACGGTATTGACTACAGATTTATCATACACAAAAGATATTAATGGAGCTCATGTTCAAAACTGGGGATTAGGATTGCCAACTGGAAGTTTACAAGGTGTTGATAATAGACCAATTTATACTGCAGCAGATAAAGGAAATAATGGGTATGTTTTTACAAATTCAGACAAAGGAAGAACTTTTAATGCTTCTTTTAAAGCTCAAAAAACTTTTGAAAATGGATTGTATTTAATGGGTGCTTATAATTACCTAAATTCTAAAGATGTAAATTCAATTGAAGCAGAAATAACAGGTGATGCTTTTGATTTTAATCCAACTTTAGGAAATTCAAACAATGCAACATTAGCATATTCAAAGTATGGTGATACACACAGAATTATTGGGGTAGCTTCTAAAACTTGGAAATATGAAGCAAACGATAAATGGGAAACTACCATTTCTACATTTTTTGAATATGCACAAGGTGGAAGATTTAATTATACTTATGCTGGTGATATTAATGGAGATGGTTCTGGCTTAAATGATTTAATTTATGTACCAACTACAAGTGAAATTGGAAGTATGAATTTTTCAGGTGGAGCAAGTATGGGTGAAGCTTTTGATAATTTTATTAAACAAGATGATTATTTAAGTGGAAGAAGAGGAAATTATGCAGAGCGTTACGGGGCTTTAGCTCCTTGGAGAGGTAAATGGGATGTTAAATTTATTCAAGAATTAAAATTATCTGAAACAAATTCTATTCAATTCACAGCGGATATTTTAAATTTTGGGAACTTAATTAATTCAGATTGGGGATTAGTTCAACAACCAGATGCAGTACAACCAATTGGGGTTACTGTTGATGGTACTGGAACACCAACCTACACATTTAGTGAAGATTTAAAATCTACATATGTGTATGATTCTAGTTTATTATCTAGATGGCAAGTACAATTTGGAGTACGTTATTCTTTCTAAATAATTTAAAAATTATTATATTTAAACCGCCCGATTTGGGCGGTTTTTTTTTGAAATTGAATTCAAATGAAGCAATAGCAGATTATGTTGACTTCGCCAAATCATTAACTATGAAATATAGACAATTAACAAAAGAGCAGTTTTTAGAATTACATCATGAATTTTCTAAATTCTTAGCAACACAACAAATAGATACTAAAGAATGGGTGAAGATAAAGAAGGAAAATACTTTAATGGTTGAAGAAGAGTTAAACCTATTTAGTGATGTAGTTTGGGAAGATGTTTTAACTAAGACGGAATATTTAGAACACATTTCAGAATATGACATTAATTTGTTTAAATGTAATTCAAAAGAAATTATACGGATTTATTTAAAATTAAATAACCCAAATAAAAGTTTTTTAAATGCTGAAGATTTTAGTTGGTTTTTAAAAAATCCATTACA